>Ga0070670_100001401_pt1 | contig 19344 bp, 16 predicted proteins | sample KBSS63metaG_FD_64665 | JGI IMG/M metagenome (GOLD analysis project Ga0070670, IMG submission 64665) | Switchgrass rhizosphere microbial communities from Kellogg Biological Station, Michigan, USA - KBS S6-3 metaG | ecosystem: Host-associated > Plants > Roots > Rhizosphere > Soil ... | reverse complement strand
CGTCATTCTGTTGGGAGACAAGGACCAATTAACGTCGGTCGAAGCCGGTTACGTTCTCGGCGACATTTGCCATGGGCCAGCGACGATCGCGGCCGCGCCCGAGCGCGGCCCGCAGCTCGCGTTTTCCTTCAGCGAGCCGGCCGCGAAGAAGCCGATCCGGGACGCGATTGTGGAGCTGCGTCGCAATTATCGGTTCGCGAGCGAGAGCGGGATTTATCAGCTGGTCGAAGCGACTAATCGCGGCGACGCCGAAGAAACCATCCGCGTTTTACGAAACGAAAATCATCCTGACGTGACCTGGAAAGTTCTGCCCGGCGCACGTGGTTTGCCGAAGGCTCTCCGTGAAGCGAGCGAGGCGGGTTTCAAGGGATACCTCGAAACAAATGATCCGGCCCAGGCGCTGGAGCGTTTCTCCACCTTCCGCATCTTGTGCGCAGTCCGGCATGGCCCTTTCGGTGTGTTGCAATTGAATGGCATGATCGAGCAAGCGCTCGCGCAGGCGGGTTTGTTGCACGAGAGCGACCGTTGGTACCGCGGCCGTCCCGTGCTGGTCACCCGCAACGATTACAACACCAGACTCTTCAACGGCGACACCGGCATCGTCTGGCCCGACCCGGCAGGAGAAGACGAGAAGCGCGTCTTCTTTCCTTCCGCGGATGGCGAGGTACGGCGCGTCCTGCCCTCGCGTCTGCCGGTGCACGAGACCGGCTTTGCGCTCACTGTGCACAAAAGCCAGGGCTCTGAGTTTGCCCGCGTCCTTCTCATTCTGCCGGAGGACGACCTTCCACTTCTGACTCGCGAGTTGCTCTACACCGGGCTGACTCGCGCCCGTGAGCACGTTGAGATCTGGGCTTCGGAAACGGTCCTTCGCTCTGCGATCTCGCGTCGAGTGACACGCAGCTCCGGCCTGCGCGAAGCGCTGTGGGGGTAAGGCTCGTCGGAATTTGTTCGACGAAATTTAGCACCCTCGATACCATCCTAAGATGGCAGCGGAGGTAAAGAAGCTAAGCGCATCGATCAGGCTGGCCATCGGCTGGGGCAGTTTTTATTTTGTGCGCTTCTGCGAGCGGCTGCTGCCGCCGAGCGTCCTCAGTGTGCTGCTATGGCCTTTCGCTTCGGCGTGGGATTTGGTGCAGCTTCGCGAGCGCAAGCCGTGGGCTCACTGGCAGCGTTTCCCCAGGTCGTGGCGGCCGAAACGCTGGCGCTTTTTCTTTCGCCAAAGCCTGGGGCTCTATCATTCGCAACTTTTCTACATGTGGCCGGATCGTCTCATCAGCCCGCGCTGGCTGAGCCGTTGTCGTTTCGAAGGGAACCGTGAGTTGATCGGACCCGGGGAAGAAGATCGCGGCGTCGTTTTGGCCTCCCTGCATTATGGACCCTTCGAGATTCTACCCTATTGGCTGCGGGCTTATGGCATCCCCACCACCAGCGTGCGCGCCGACCCTCCGGAAGCTCTGCAAAGCCTGACGACTTACCAATATTCGCTTAGCCCTCCAGCGGACGTGCCGCTGTTTGTCTTCGCGAGCGACCTGACCCCGATGCCGCGCTTTTCGCACCTGCGCAAGATTCTCGGCCCGGGCCGGCGGCTGCTCGTGATGGTGGACCCGGCTCGAGGAATAATGGCCGATGTCCCGTTTGAAGATCGGCTATTTCATATGGCGACCGGCGCGATCCGACTCGCGCAGATGACCGGCGCCAAGCTCATCCCCTGTTTGATCACGGAGGACTCGACCTGGAAATTCACGATTCACTTCGGCGCTCCGGTTCCGCAGCAAAGCCTTGGCCGATCGCTCGACATGCAGGCGATTGGCACTCACTTGCTGGAGGAGTTTTCGAAGGTCGTCAGACGTTACCCCGCGCAATGCAAGATGAGATGTCTGCGCGCGATGTGGCCGCTGCCGGAAAATGAAGCGGCCGAGGCCAACCAGCAGGTTGGCGGACCTGCGAGCGCTATACGCTGACCAACTCCCGAACCTCCGGCGCGGTGATCGGAGCGGGGTCACTCGATCCGTTGGCACCATTGCCCAGCTTGTTGGCAATGAAAATCTCGACGTCGTTGAGCGTCTGGAAGTTTTCCGGCACCATGTCCGTGTCTTCGATCGTCAACGGGAAGGTTTCCTCGAGAAAAGCGATCATTCGAAACGACCCGAGGGAATCGATGATATTGGTCGTCAAAAGCGGCTCATCATCCTTCACTTCGGTCACGCCTCGATCCGCCGCGTATTCGAGCACGAAGGCGCGCACCTTCTCCTTTGCATCGTCCAGGGAATGGTTTGAATTATTCGCTGTCATATGGCCATCGTGTTGGCCGCCTAAGAATTTGTCCAGCAAAATTCTCAGGGGGCAGTCACCGATTTCTCATCCGGCGGACGGCGAATCCTCATTCCGAGATTGACATTTTTTCCGCCGTTTCGCGATACTCCTGCTGACTGGGTGCTTCCTTGTGGGTGGCTGCGCAGGAGATTATGGAAAAACAAACCCTATGAGAGCGGCTGTGGGAATTCTGGCGGCGTGCTGTCATCTGCCTGCGCACAAGCGCCTGGTTGAGGATCTTTTTCGCGAAGAAGGCGCCGGCTACAGCGCCGAAGTCGCCGCCCGGCTCGGGATCAAAGAAGTGCCTCTGCAAGATGGCGCCGCCAGTGAGACCGCTTCGAACATGGCGGTCGCTGCAGGGCGTGAAGCCTTGCAACGCGCCGGGGTCGATCCGCTCACGGTCGATGTCGTGGTGGAATATTCCATCATGCCCCAGGAGTACCTGGTGCCGGTCTGGAACATGAGCAACAAGGTGCAGGCCGAAGTGGGGGCGAGTAAATCCTTTGTCGTTGGCTTCAGCGGCGGGGGGTCGAGCAATTTCATGGTCGCACTGAGCTCAGCCGCAGCGATGTTGGCGGAGAACGACTCCCTCAAGACCGCGCTCCTGGTCACTGGCGATACCACCATTCCGGGCAACCGTGTTCTCAACCCGGCGGATCCGGTCACGGTGATGGGAGACGGCGCCAGCGCCGTGGTCCTGCGACGTGATGCCCCCGGAGGAATCGTGATCGACACGGAATTATGGTCGGACGGAAACAACCACGATGTTTGTTACATTCCCGGCGGTTCCCTTATCCATCCCGAAGACATTAATTTCTATCGGATGCAGCTGGACAAAGCGCGCTACGACGCTTTCCCGAAGGCGGAAACACTGCGTCAAATGAGCAACAAATTGCTCGAGCGCGCCGGGATTAAGTTCACCGATGTGGCCAGTGTCCTTTGCTCGAATATTTCCGCTCAGGATGAGACCGAAATGCAACAGGCATTTGAAAACAAAGTGTCTCCTGTCTGCGCCACGAACCGCGAGTCACACGGACACCTGCAAGGCACGGATTTCCCGCTCAATTACCTGTCCTCGATAGAAAGCGGAATCGTAAAACAAGGAGACTATGTGCTCGGCGTATCTCACGGCATGGGTGCCACCGCGGCCGTGAGCCTGCTCCGTTGCTAAAGCCCAATTTTATGAACGCAAACATCGGCATCTTCGAAGCCAACTACTATCTGCCCTCGACCAAGAAGACCCTGGCACAAGTCTTCGAGGATGAAGAAAAGCCGACGGAATCTTTCGCCGCCAATGTGGACTTCGAGAAAGACATCGGCATCGATGCCTTGCATGTCGCCAAAGAGGAGACGGCGGCTGACCTTTGCATTAACGCCGCCAGGCTCACCCTGTCCAAATCGGCCATCGATCCTAAAGAGATCGACCTCATCATCGACTTTACCAGCATTCCCGAAGATTATGTTGCGCCGACCTGGTCCGCAGCCGGCCAGGTGCAGCAGGCGATCGGCGCGACCCGCGCCTTTACTACCGCGATCAACACCGGCGGTTGCGCCAGCTACCAGACCACCTTGAAGGTCGCCTGTTCCCTGATGTCCGCCAACGATCGTTACAACACGGCGCTGCTCGTAGCGGGCGACAAGACTCCCGAGTTTAACCACAACTACTTTCCCATCACCGTGGTTTCAGACGGCGGGAGTGCGGTCATCCTGAAAAAGAACATGACGACGCGGCGCATTCTCGGCGTGGAGGTGGCCACGGTCGGGAGGTTGCACGACATGTGGGTCATTCCCGGCATTCATAACCGCAAAGCAGAAGATATTGGCGGTAAGTATCCGCGCTGGCTCCATGTTTGCGGCGACATCCAAAGGTTTAATAAGGAACTGATTCCGATCAACCTTTTCATGTTCCGCAAGGTCATGCTCGGTGTGCTCAAACAGGTCGGCAAGAAAATGGAGGATGTTGATTACTTCGTTTATCCAACCTTTTCCGCCTGGGACCAGGACGCTTTTTTGAAGGCCTTTAAACTGCCGCGTGAGAAAGTCTCGACCGAGAACATGCACCACGGCCATCTGCAGGAAACCGACATGGTCGTCGGCTATGTCGACGCGCTCGAAGCGGGGAGAATCAAGGATGGCGACCTCGTCATGCTCGCCACCAACGGGGCCGGTTTCTCCTGGGGCGCATCGCTTGTCCAACACTAAGCCGGAGGATTAACTCTATGATACTACAGGAAGCGCAGCACGATTTCGACGTCGCCATTCTTGGCAACGGACTTTCCGGTTCCCTGCTCGCCACTATTCTCGGCAAGCAAGGTGTAAGCACAGTTTTGATTGATGCCGAGCAGCACCCGCGTTTTGCCGTCGGTGAGTCAACCATTCCTCACACCTCTCTCCTCATTTCGGTTCTGGCGGAGAAGTACGATCTTCCCGAGTTGGATGACCTGGTTGATGCCAATGGCCTGGCCAAAAACGTTTGCACCACCTGCGGAATCAAACGCCATTTCGGATACGTCTTTCATCGCCCGGGCCAGACGTACGACCCGAAGGAGGGGTTGCAATTTGGCACCAGCGCCCGGGATGAAAACCATTGGTTCCGCCAGGATATTGACGCCTATCTCCACAATCTGGCTGTCCATTACGGTGCGGTGCCCCGCCAGAAAACCAAAATCACGGGTATTGAGATCAACGAAAGCGGAGTCAAGCTTCAGACTTCGCAGGGCGAAGAGATCCGCGCGCGCTATGTTGTCGACGGAACCGGCTACCGAAGTATTCTCGCGGACCGATTTGGGCTGCGCGAGAATCCAACCCGCCTGAAACATCATTCGCGGACTCTCTTTACCCACATGGTTGACGTGCCGCCTTTTGATGACGCCCACAACCCGCTCCCTATCTCCTACCACAAGGGCACACTCCACCATTGTTTCGAGCGCGGCTGGTTCTGGGTCATCCCCTTCAATAACAATCCGCTCTCAACCAATCCCCTTATCAGTGTGGGTTTGACGATTGATCCGCGTCGTTATCCGAAGCCGGAGATGGCCGCCGAGCAAGAGTTCAACGAGTTCGTCCAGCGCTATCCCAGCGTGGCCGAGCAGTTCAAAGATGGAAAAGCGGTTCGCCCCTGGGTTTCGACCGGGCGCCTTCAATATTCTTCGAACAAAACAACCGGTTACCGTTATTGCCTGATGTCGCATGCCTCCGGCTTTGTGGATCCGCTCTTCTCCCGCGGCATGTTTAATACGGTCGAGATTATTTACGCCTTGCTCGATCCGTTACTCGAAGCCCTGAAGACTGATAACTTCGATGAAGAGCCCTTCCGGCCGGTCGATGCGCAACAACAATTGGTCCTCGACTACAACGACGACCTCGTGAATGGCTCGTTTATTTCCTGGAATGATTTTGATCTCTGGAATGCCTGGCTTCGCGTCTTCGGCCTCGGGACTTTCCTGGCGGAATTTCATCTCATGAATGGCATGAGCGATTACACCCGAACCGGCGATCCTTCCTATCTCAAGGGTCCAACCAAGAATCCGATCTTCTGCGACTTCGAGGATCCCGATTACAAGGCCTTCTTCAAAGCCTCCGTCGAAACCGTGGAAGCGGTAGAAGCGGGCGGCCTTGAAGCCAAGGAAGGCGCCAAACGAATCTTCGACCTCGCCGATAGCTATCCGTTTCCTGTCCCGATTCGCAAGGATTCGCTCGTGCGCGCGCGCTGGATGAAAGAAGAGGATCAACTCACCGAAAGAGATCTCGGGTTTGTGCGGCGCGGTTTCCGCTGGGCCCTGACGACGCCACTGACACGGGATGTGGTCTCAAGTTCACAAACCTTTTTCCGTTGGTGTGCGCATCGGCCAGATCCTCATCTCATGGTCCCGAACGGAGCGGAACCTGAAGCGAAAGCACCACCGCAAGAGGCGTCTTCGATAGCCCATTAACTTGGGAAGCCGAAATCGGTCAAGCTGATCGCGGGGGCAATCGCTCTTGCGATTCGTTTTGGCTTCGCGCCTTATACGAAGAGAAGCCACCGTCAGTTGCAAAGCGATCGCAGGCTTCGTGTCACAGTAACGTCACAAATACATTCTTTCCAAATTGCGTGCTTCGGCTATTTTACAGATCCCTTGTTGCAAGCCAATGACATTGCGGGAGCGCGCCTTCCATCTGCGCGAGGCGCGCGCAACGTAGTTGCGGCATCGGGTGCTGCTGCGTTCGGGAAGCTCGTACTTCTGTCGGTCCTGCTGTCAGCTTTTGCAGCGCCATGCCTGGCAGCCGAGCCGAAGCGCGTTCTCGTCGTTCACTCGTTCGGAACGGTCGCGCCGCCTTTTACCATTCACTCGACTGCGTTCGAGACCGAACTGGTGGCAAAGATGGAAGGTCGCGTGGACCTCGACGAAGTCTCTCTTGACATGGCGCGTTACGCCGATCCGCATCTCCAGGACGCCCTGGCCGACTATGTGGAGAAGCGCCAGGCCCAATGGCATCCCGACCTGGTCGTGCCGATTGGATCGCCGGCCGGTGTCTTTGTTGCTCAATACCGGCAGCGTCTCTTTCCAGATGTTCCCATCGTTTATTGCGGGATGGATCAGCGGCGCCTGCCCCCGGGCGCGCTCACGAACAACGCTGCTTTTATTGGTGAAAACTTCGACCTCGCGGGCTTCGTGAATGATATCCTCGAAATCGCACCGGCCACGAAAAACATCGCCGTCGTTAACGGCGCATCACCGATCGAGAAATATTGGACGGAGGCCTTTCGCAAAGCTTTCCAGCCTTTCACGAACAGGATCAATTTCATCTGGCTCGACGATCTTCCGTTCGATCAGATGCTGGAACGTGTGAGCAAGTTGCCACCCGATTCTGCCGTCTTTCTCATCCTGCTGGTGCGAGATGCAGCCGGAGTCAGTCATAATGCGGACGAAGCATTGCAAAGGATGCATGGCGTCGCGAACGCGCCCATCTACAGCATCTTCGAGCATCAGCTCGGCCTCGGGATCGTGGGCGGCCGACTTTACCAGGCTGAGACGGAAGGCATCGAAGCGGCACGTATTGCGGCGCGCATTTTGCATGGCGAAGCGGCCTCCAGTTTCCCAAACAAATTCGTCGGCACGCTCCCGCCGCGCTATGATTGGCGAGAGCTGCGGCGCTGGCACATCCCGGAGAAACAGCTGCCGGGAGACAGCACAATTCTGTTTCGTGCACCGACTCTTTGGGACAGATATCGTGACTGGCTCATCCTCGGCTTGACGTTGCTTGTTCTGCAAGCGCTCCTCATTTTTGGCCTTCTCCTCAACCTGATCAGACGCCGTCGCGCCGAGCGGTCACTTTCGGAAAGCGAAGCGCGATTTCGCGTCGCCGCCGACGCCGCGCCCGCTTTGATGTGGATGTCGGGGCCGGACAAGCTTTGCACTTTCTTCAACAAGGCATGGACCGAATTCACGGGCCGACCCATGGAAGAACAGCTTGGCGAGGGCTGGAGCGAAGGAGTGCATCCGGAGGACCTGAATGAGTGTCTCGCGACTTACTCGCAGGCCTTCGACGCACGCCAACCGTTCACGATGCAATACCGGCTGCGGCGGCATGACGGCGAATACCGCTGCATCAATGACGAGGGCGTACCACGGTTTAATGTAAACGGACAATTTATCGGTTACGTCGGCGCATGCATCGACGTCGGCGACCTTCTGCAAAAGGAACGGGAGCTCAGCGAATCCGAAGAACGCGTCGCGCTCGCGGCGGAAGCGGCGCACCTGGGAAGCTGGGAATGGGACCTTGCGACGAATAAAATCTGGCTAACCGGCCAGGCGCGGAAGCTCTTCCAGTTTGAGCCGGAAGCAGAGATCACCTCCTCGATCTGGAGCGATCGGATCCACCCGGAAGATCGAGCGATGCGGGAAGAGGCCATCCGCCGCGCCATCGACACGCAGAGCGGTTACGAGATCGAATACCGCATTCTGCTTCCCGATCAAACGGTGCGCTGGATTGCAGGTCGCGGGCGCTATCTCATTAACCCAGAGACCAGGCATGGCCGGCTTCTCGGCGTATCCATGGACGTGACGGAACGCAAGCAGACCGAGCAACTCTTTCAGCTCGCTGCCGACGATTCGCATCTGGGCGTTTGGTGCTGGGACCAATCAACCGGCAAGCTATCGTGGGACGGCGCCATGCGGGAGATTTTCGAGGTGCCGGTCGACGGCGAAGTTACGCTGGATACATTTAATCGCGCCGTCTATCCGCCCGATCTCGAGCGAGTAAAACAGGCCTGGCGCGGGGCGGTCGAATCAGGTCGCCCCTACCAACTTGAGTATCGGGTGCGGAGGTCTAACGGCGCGCTGGGTTGGGTTCACGCCCGCGGCCGGGGTTACTATGACGACAAGGGCAGGGCTCTGCGCATGATCGGTATCGTCTTCGATATCACAGATCGAAAACTGGCGGAAGAAGAAGCGCGCTACCGGCGCGAACAAATCAATCTCCTGGGTCGCGCAAATCTGCTCGGAGAAATGGCGGCCTCGATTGCGCACGAAGTGAACCAGCCACTTTCCAGCATTATCAGCAATGCCGGCGCCGGACAACGTTTCATTGACCGCGGCAATGTCGACGTGGCCACACTGCGCGAGATTTTTCTGGATGTCGAAACCGATGCGCAGCGCGCCTATGCGATCATTCGCAACGTCCGAAACACAATGAAAAAAGGGGCCGCCGTCCGCCAGCGCATTGATGCAAACGCCATCGTGACGCGAGTGACGAATATGCTTGAGCCCGATATCTCGGCGCATTCCGTTGAATTAACGACCTCGTTGGCAAAGGATCTACCGATGGTGACGGCCGACCCGGTGCAAATTCAGCAGGTATTGATTAATCTATTGAGCAACGCGCTCGATGCGATGCACGAAACCCCCATGGGGCAACGCGAGATGCGAGTCGCCACCGCCCGAAACGGCGACAACAGCATTTGTCTCAGTGTTCGCGACCGGGGCGGCGGCATTCCAGCGGAGAATCGCCAGCAACTTTTCGACCAGTTTTTCACGACAAAAGAAAAAGGCCTCGGAATGGGCCTCTCGATCGTTCGATCCATCGTCGAATCGCATGGAGGCAAAATTGAAGCCGAGAATGATGGCGGCGGAGCTCGCTTTTCGTTTACCCTCCCGATCGACTAGCGTTTCCTATGAGTTTTTTCGATTCCATGGTGTTTGTCGTAGATGACGATTCGTCCGTGCGCAAATCCCTGGGCCGATTGCTGCGCTCAGCCGACTACCAGGCGGAGGCGTTTCCATCAGCTTCGGATTTTTTGGCGCGTCCCTCACATCCCGGTCCGTCCTGCGTGATTATTGACGTCCAAATGCCGGGCCTGAATGGCCTCGCCTTTCAGGAAATGCTGCTGCAACGCCGGCGCCAGGAGCAGCTGGTCTTTATCACCGGCCACGGCGACATCCCCATGTGCGCGAAGGCGATGAAAGCTGGAGCGGTCGATTTTCTTCCCAAGCCAATTAAATCGGTCGAATTATTGAAATGCGTCGATCGGGCCTTGCAGCGTTCGGTCGAACAGCGCGAGCGCGCGGCCGTAAGGGCTGAAGCGCGGCGTTTGCTGGATTTGTTGACGCCACGTGAATTCGAAGTGATGCAAATGTTGCTCACCGGGATGTTAAATAAACAAGTAGGGGCCGAACTGGGCATTGCCGAAAAAACAGTCAAGCTCCATCGCGGCCGGATCATGCATAAGATTGGCGTCGTCTCCGTGGCGGAACTGGTTCGGGTGGCGGCAAACGCGGGTGTAACTCTTCCAAAAACTGCCAGTTCCATTGCGATGCGCCCATAGAGCTGACGCGCTCTGGCTCCCGTCAGACTCAGCGGAAGGGGCACTCACCTCCCCTGGATGATGAAGGTCGGGAGGTGTTTCTCATTGAACAGCTGAACTTTGTCCGGGGGGTGGACCAAGGTCTGATAGGCGTGCACGCCACCCGGAGGCAAGCTCAGAAGAGTGAGTGCCGCCAAACCCGAACGTGCCCAGAACAATAACGTGACCAGCGCTCCGCCCTTCGTCGTTTCCCTGGTCGATGACGATGCTTCAGTCCGAAGATCGGTCACTCGCTTGCTCGAGTCGGATGGATTTTCCGTTCTTGCATTCAGCGAGCCGAAGGAGTTTCTCAAGCATCTCGGGAGGCATGCCGTTGAGGTGGCCGTGCTTGATATTTGGATGGATCAGATGACGGGCATGGAGCTTCTGGCCCACCTTTGTGCAGGTTCGCCGCAAACGCGCGTCATCTTCATTACCGGCCAGGAGGATCCGGCGGCTCGAGCCACCGTTCTCCAAGGCGGTGCATTCGCTTTTTTCCTGAAACCCTTTGATGACACGGCCTTTCTAACCGCCGTTCGTCGAGCCTTCGAGGCGCGCGCCTGATTAAATTAGCTGCGAAAAGAGCGACCAAAATGGAGATAAGTGGCGATTGAAAATAAGATGAGCAGGTCTGTCACGCCGTACTTGAATGGCTCTCCGATTGCCCTGCTCGATGACGATTCGTCGGTTTTGAAGAGCACGGGCCGCCTTCTAATGTCGGCTGGATGGACGGTGGAACCTTTTCTGGATCCGCAAAGCTTCTTGTCTTACGTCAGGACCAACCACCCGCGGCTGCTCTTGCTCGACATGTCGATGCCCCTGATGCATGGGCTCGAAGTCCAGGAGCGACTACGGGAAGTTTCGCCCCGTACTCAGGTGATCGTTCTCACCGCAAAGGATGACCCCATCTTGCGTTCGAGGTCGATCAAACTGGGCGCGGCTCGATACCTGATCAAGCCGGTCGAGGACGAGGAGTTACTCTCCGAGATCGAAGCAGTTTTGGGGAACGTGCTCAAAGCGCAACCCGCTTGATTCGCCGCCGCCGGCATTGTCCACAACTCCCGGGGGAACCATCTTCCGGTGATGGCCGGCGAAGAATCCATTACTTGTCGCCACGCCATTACTACCGGAAGTTGGCCGCGCGGAATGGAAGAAACCAGGGAAGAGAATGGTTGGAGGGCAGCTTCAACTCCCCAACTGCGTCGCTCGCGAGAGTTTGTTTCATTGGAGAATCCCGGTCGCTTGATCGGTGCGGCGATCCTCATCTTTCTGGGCTACTTCTTCGGGGCGCAACTCGGCTTTGCCCTGACTTTCAAGCCGCATCCAGTCTCAGTCCTTTGGCCGCCCAACTCCATCCTCCTCGCCGCCCTGTTGCTCACGCCGCCACGGACTTGGTGGCTTGTGCTGCTCGCAGCCTTTCCCGCTCACTGCCTGGTCGAGCTGCAAAGCCATGTTCCAGCCGGAATGGTATTTTGCTGGTTCATTAGCAATTCCTGCGAGGCCCTCCTCAGCGCCGCTTTGATTCGCTACTTCACCGAGGAGCCGACCCGATTGAATCGCCTCCATAATGTCGCCGTCTTCTGCTGTTGCGGTGCGTTCGTCGGCCCTTTTCTCTCCTCTTTCCTGGATGCTGCCTTTGTCGCTCTCAATCATTGGGGCGGCGACACCTACTGGGAGGTGTGGCGAATTCGAGTAAGTTCAAATGCCCTCGCCGCCATCACCATTACTCCGCTTATCCTGGCGTGGGCGGGAACGGCGAACGCGCCGCGACAAGCAACCTCGCGTGTCGTATTGCTCGAGGCAGGTGTCCTGGCGATGATTTTGCTCGCCCTCGGATTCATTCTCTTTGATTGGCTTACTCCCGACACAGACGTGGCATTGCTCTATGCGCCCCTGCCACTATTGCTCTGGGCGGCAATTCGCTTTGGCACGCGGGGCGCGACGGCCGCGATCGCCACGATCGGGCTCTTCGCCGTCTGGGGAGCGACCCACGGGCACGGCCCGTTTGTCGAGCACCCGGCCCGGGAAAGCGCTCTCTATGTCCAGATTTTCCTGAGTTTGATTTCATTTCCCCTGCTCTTTCTCGCCGCCCTGACCGAGGAGCGGAAGGAAACCGAAGACGTTTTACGGGAGCGCGAAGAACGGATCAGCCTCGCCGCCGGGACAGCGCATCTTGCACTCTGGACGATTGATTTCAAACGCGGCCGCTCGTGGATGAACGGGGTCGGGCGCGACCTTTTTGGGTTTGCGCCTAACGAACAGCTTTCACGCGAGGTTTTCCTGGCGCGCGTTCACCCTGAAGATCGAGAAAGAGTCTCCGACGCCATCGATCGAGCGCGGAACGCATCGCAGCATTTCGAGATCGAGTATCGCCTGCAGCGCGAGAGTGGCGAGACGCGCTGGCTCATTTCACGGGGCCGTTATACCCGCAATAGCCAGGGTCAGATCAGCGAACTGCTAGGGGTCGCTTTGGACGTGACTCGCCAGGTCAGCGCAAACCTCGAATTGCGTCAGCAACAGCAGGAACTCGCCCGTTTAAGCAGGATCGCAGTGATGGGAGAACTTACGGCTTCCCTCGCTCACGAACTCAATCAGCCGCTCGCTGCGATCGCAAGCAATGCAGCGGCGGGAAAGCGATTCCTGGCCGGTGGCGCCTCGATCGACCCGACGAGCTTCCGAGAAATTCTCGACGACATTTTCACTGACGCCCGACGCGCGGGTTCTGTCATCCATGGAATTCGGCAGTTCATCCGCAAAGGCGAGGAAACCCGGTGCTCGGTCAGCCTTGATGGTGTGATCGAAGACGTGCTTCAACTCTTGCATTCCGACCTGGTCAACCGCGCAACCAGTGTCCAAAAGCAAATCTCGGTTAGCCTTCCCGCGGTCCAGGCAGACCGAGTGCAAATGCAACAGGTCCTGATCAACTTGATCGTTAATTCACTCGAGGCAATGCAAGAAGTGGCTCCCGAGCGGCGGCGAATCATTATCTCTAGCGATCACTCGAACGGATTAGTGCGAGTGGCGGTGCGGGATTTCGGCGTCGGCCTGCCTGAGGATAACCCGGAGAACGTTTTTAACCACTTCTTCTCCACCAAGGCTGAGGGAATGGGAATGGGGCTCGCTATCGCTCGATCGATTGTGGAAGCGCATGGCGGCGAGTTGACCGCGGAAAGCCTCTCCGATGGTTCGCGGTTCTCCTTTAGACTTCCCGCCAAGCCAAGCGTGGGTCAATCAACCTCCGGGTAAGCCCCGGCCGCCCGCCCCTTTCGAAGCCCGTCGAGCGTGGACATGGGACCAAGGTCTATTGGCGACCTCTGCCTTCAACCGTACTCTGCTTTGCCCTTCCTGTCGGGCAAACTAAGTTTGGATTGTCGCAAAATGCCTGGCGAGGCTTCCACAAATGAATCCGTGTGTGTCCTGGATGATGATCCATCGATCCTGAAAGCGGTAAACCGCCTGCTCGCCACAGAGGGCATTATGGTGCGCGGCTTCAGCGATCCGACTGACTTTCTCGCTTTCGTTCAGACCCGCTCTGTTCCGGTCGCGATCCTTGACGTCTGGATGGCTCGGATGACCGGACTTGAAGTCCAATTCAAACTCACGCGGATTTCGCCGCACACTCAGATCATCGTCATGACGGGGCGGGGCGATCCAGGGGTGAAGCAGACCGCTACGGAAATGGGCGCCATCGCCTTCTTTGTTAAACCGTTCGATGACGAAGAATTCATCTCCGCCGTTCGCACGGCGCTAAGGGCGACGCGGGCGGGAAAATCGGATCTCTAGGACCAAGGTCGTATCGACACGCCGCCTCGCTCGCGTCTTGATAGCCTCTTGGCTTGAGCGAGCACGGCCATGAAACTATCATCGTTGGACAGCTGTCTGAGTGACTGCCGTGGCGGACCGTGAAAACAGACCCGCTGCAGAGGACGTTGACGCGCGGAACCCGCGTGACGGCATTGCTTGGCGTTGTAATTGCTCTCGTAATCGGCCTAACGGCGGGTATCGGGAGCTACACCTTTGTCTATGCGAAAGGTGCGTCCTACCTGAGTAATGACCCCAAAGCCTGTGCCAACTGCCACATCATGCAGGACCATCTTGATGGCTGGATCAAGTCGAGCCATCGGTCCGTCGCGACCTGCAACGACTGTCATACGCCGTCTGGACTTATTCCCAAGTATTTCACCAAAGCGGAGCATGGATTCTTTCATTCGCTCGCCTTTACCACTGGTGAATTTCACGACCCGATCCAGATCAAGAATCGCAGCCTTCGTGTCACCGAAAACGCGTGTCGCAAATGTCACCAGGACATTGTGCATGACATGGAGGCGGTGAAAACCTATGAGACAGCCATTTCCTGTGTTCGTTGTCACGCCAATGTCGGCCATTGGGAGTAAAGGTTATGAGTAACTTCAGGGACCGCTTGCTGAGTTTCTATCGATCGCGTCCGCTAACCGTGTTCAGCGTTTTGGTGCTTTTAGCCGCCCTTGGCGCCGCGGGTGGGATGGTCCTGCTCGTCTCAATCTTCGAACGCAAACAGGAGGCGCGGAATCCGTTCTTTCGCGTGGTTGAACTCACCAACGAAACCGAGGATCCAGCCGTCTGGGGAAAGGATTTTCCCATGCAGTACGACGATTATCGGCGCACCTCCGATCAAGTCCGAACGCGGTACGGTGGGAGCGAGGCCATGCCGCGCACCCCGACGCACGCCGACCCGCGTTCCGTCGTGGCGCAGTCACGTCTCGAAGAAGATCCGCGCCTGAAGACAATCTGGGCCGGATATGCTTTCGCAAAGGATTTTCGCGAGGAACGTGGACACGCCTATATGCTCGACGACCAGACTTATACGGAGCGCCAGCAGGTCGTGAAACAACCAGGCACGTGCTTGCATTGCCACGCTTCGATGGTGGTGCCCTGCGCCAAGGCCGGCGACGGCGATTTGATGAAAGGCTTCGAGAAGTTAAATCAGATGCCCTTTTCTGAGGCGCGCAAACTCGTTACTCATCCCATCGCCTGCATTGATTGTCACGACCCAAAGACGATGCAGCTTCGCGTCACCCGTCCCGGGTTCGTGGAAGGAATGCGCGCTCTGAAGGCCAGCACAGGTGTGCAGAACTATGATGTGAACCGCGACGCTACCCGACAGGAGATGCGAAGTTTCGTCTGCGGCCAGTGTCATGTGGAGTATTACTTCAAGGGACCGGAAAAGCAGTTAGTTTATCCTTGGGCGAATGGGTTGAAGGTTGAGCAAATTCTGGCCTACTACGATGCGGCCCAATTCAAGGATTGGTCTCACGCGGATAGCGGCGCGCCAGTGCTCAAAGCACAACATCCGGAATTCGAGCTTTGGAACCAGGGCATTCATGCGCGCTCGGGTGTGGCCTGCGCCGATTGTCACATGCCTTATAAGCGCGAAGGCGCGCTCAAGATCAGCGACCATCACGTGCGCAGTCCGCTCTTGAATATCAATCGCGCCTGCCAGACCTGTCACAAGTGGCCGGAGTCGGAATTAAGGGACCGCGCCGAAGCGATCCAGGAGCGCACCCAAAACATGCGCAATCTTGCCATGGACGCTCTGGTGGAGTTGATCGGCGATCTTAAGGCAGCTCGCACTGCCAACGCACCGGAGTCGCAGGTTACTTCCGCGCAGGATTTCCAGCGCAAAGCACAGTTCTACCTCGACTTTATCGAGGCGGAAAACTCGTCCGGTTTCCACGCGCCGCAGGAAGCCTTGCGGATCCTGGGCGAGTCGATTAACTTCGCCCGCAAAGGACAGCTGGCTCTTCGCTCACCGGTCCAGCCGCTTCCGCAGGCTGCGGCTCAGTAACTCATGGCCATTAGAAAACGATGAAGTTGCTCCGGCAAGAAATTCATCGGAATGCGCTACTCTGGTTACTTGTGTTTGTTCCGATTGCACTGGCCACGGAAAAATTCAATCATGAAGCACGCACGTTACACCTCGTTTTTTCGATGACGGCGATGCTCCACCCGGCTGTTCTGCTCAGTCATGCCATAGAAACGAAATGAGCGCGCGTGTGGACGTAGCAGGCTTCATCAAGGAGCACGTCGATTTATTCAAAGACTTTACTCTTGAACGAGTCAGAGAGTTGGTCGATGGCTCGCTCGTTAGGTCGTTTGAGACGAACGAAGCAATCGCTCATCAGGGCAGCGAGGCGACTCATCTCGGAGTTGTGTTGAGCGGGACTGTCGTGGCCTCAGCGGCGATCGACGGCGCGCGGCAAACACTTGCGAAGTTGCAGGCGGGCGACACGTTCGCTGAAGCGGCTTTGATGACAGGCAATCCATTGCTCGCGGATTTCATCGCTGCCGCATCGCACTGCGAAGTGTTGCTCATTCCGGCATCGCTCTTTCAATCAGTCATCGTTGCGGAGCCCGGAACTGTGCGGCACATCTCGCGGACAATCGCTAATCGGACAAGAATGCTCCTGGCCGATCCCGCGAAAACGAAGGCCGCGCTTTGCCAGGGTAACGATCCGTATGGCCTCATGCTCAAAGGCGAGCGTCCCGAAAGGATCCTCGTCATTAACGTCGGTTCTTCTTCGCTCAAATATTCCTTCTATGATACGGCGGATGAATCGCGCCACGCCAGAGGTCTTATCGAACGCGTAGGATTGGACGGCACTCGATTGAAGCACCGTGGACCAAAGGGCGAAGTGAAGCGCGATCTTGAAAAAGCCGATCACGCCGCGGCATTCAAAGCCATGATGTCGGAACTTACGGCAAAGGAGTCGGGAGTTATCGGGAACGTGGCGGAAGTGACTGTTGTGGCGCATCGCGTTGTTCATGGCGGCGAAAAATTCACTGAAGCAACGCTGCTCACCGACGAGCTCGTCGCGGAAATGGAAGAACTGAATGCGCTCGCCCCGTTACACAACCCGGTGATTATCGCGGGTATTCGCGAGCTGCGGAAGTTGCTTCCGGCGGTGCCTCATGTGGGCGTGTTTGACACCGCGTTTCATCATACGCTTCCAGCTTATGCGTTTCTCTATGGGCTGCCCTACACGTATTATGAAAAGAAGGCGGTGCGCCGCTACGGTTTTCACGGCACGTCCCATCACTACGTTAGCTTGCGGGCCGCGGAATTTCTGCGGCGCCGCCCTAACGAATTGCAACTGATTAGCTGTCATCTGGGCAACGGATCTTCGCTCTGCGCGATCGATCACGGACGCTCCGTCGATACCACGATGGGGTTCACCCCGCTGGAAGGGCTCATGATGGGCACGCGTTGCGGTGACCTTGATCCGGGCGTGCTCGCATTTCTCGAACGCGAAGAAAAGCTGACCGCTTCACAGAGCGAAACAATGTTAAACAAGGAAGGCGGTTTGCTTGGCTTGTCTGGTGTCTCGAGCGACATGCGCGAGATTCTTGGGGCCGCGGACCAAGGCCATCAACGCGCATTGCTCGCACTCAAAACCTATTGCTACCGTCTCCGAAAATACATCGGCGCTTATGTCGCTGCGATGGGTGGACTGGAGCTGCTTGTCTTTACGGGTGGCATCGGTCAGGGAAGCGCAGTCGTTCGCGCCCTCGCCTTGCAGGGGTTGAACTGCATCGGAATCACAATCGACGACAAGCGCAATCAGGAGGCGCCCAGCGATGAGATAAATCTGATTTCAACAGATGATTCAAAAGTAACGCTGCTCGTTGTGCCAACGGACGAAGAACGGATGATGGCGCGTGAAGCCTTGCGAGCCTTAAGTCGCTCCTACATCACGCGCGTCCTCGAGACGCAAAAGCAGCGGCCTTTTCTTGTCGAGATTTCAGCACACCACATCCACCTGACCCAGGAGCACGTGGAAGCGCTGTTCGGGAAGGGACATCAACTCACGAAGCACGCCGACCTTTCACAGCCCGGTCAGTATGCCTGTAAGGAACAACTCACCATCGTTGGACCGAAAGGTCGCGTTGAACGTGTGCGCATTCTCGGACCCGCGCGCAAATACACCCAGGTCGAGATCGCCATGACCGAGCAATTCAAACTCGGTATTCATCCGCCTATCCGGGAAAGTGGCGATATCGAGAAAACTCCCGGCTGCACGCTCGAAAGTGCCTCCGGCAGTGTGCCGATCGATCGCGGAGTAATCTGCGCGTTGCGGCATATTCATATGAGCCCGGAAGACGCGCTTCGTTATGGCGTCCGAGATAAGTCCTTTGTCCGCGTCCGAATCGAAGGGGATCGCGAACTTATTTTTGGCGATGTGCTAGTGCGGGTCGATCCGAGTTTTAAACTCGCCATGCACATAGACACCGATGAAGGTAATGCCGCCAATGTAAAAACCGGCGCGGAAGGTTACATCGACGCCATCCAAAGCGAGGGATATCAGAGCAGCTAGAACTCAGGTCGAAGAACTAGGCAGCCGAAGCCTTTTTCCGGGATTTGGTTTCAACGGGAGGGGCAGGCTCATCTTTCAGGGTTAAAATGTCCACCGGCACGCCCAGCCATTCCGCGGCGAGTGCGCGATCGCGAAATGTGCGCACCTTTATAAGCGTATCCTTCATCAGTGACTCGTATAAAGACGCTATGCCAAAGCCGACCCAGTCTTCGCAAAAAAGCGCGGCGCGCACCGGTTCGACTCCACTGAATTGCTCGGCTCGCTTTCGCGCAAATTCAAAAAGGTGACGGGTACGAACCGCAACCGTGGTCAACTGGCTCAGATCGACGAAACGTTTGAATGGAAGCGCGGCTTTTTCGATTACGACGAGCCACTCGGCAATCTGGTCGAGCAGGTTATCGTCCAGGGTCCCCTGCGGTTGCCACGCCACCAGTTGGTGGGCGGGATAATGGCGCAAAAAAGGCGGACCGGGCAAATTCTTCGAAACGGCGCGCGAGCGTTTCGAAGCCCTGGAGTCGGCAGGCGAATTCATCTTATGCGAATATAGTCTATTGCCGGGCGATGGCACGCAAGGTCAACGTCCCGTAATACCCAGCGCTGTAGGGCGTACCACAAAGGTCCAATTGGTTCTTGCGGGAGGCTTGTCTCGAATGAACTTTGGAATCACAATTCGCTAAGCCTTGGCCCAATGAAATACCTGACCATACAAACCGACCGGGCCGCTCAAGCCCGGTGAATATTGGTGGAAGCCGGAGTATTCTTCCAGCGGACTCGTCGTTGTGCTGGTGAGCCTTCCGCAGCAGACCATGCACGTTTATCGCAACGGAATTTTGATTGGCCGCTCGCCCGCTACCACAG
>Ga0070670_100001399_pt1 | contig 19350 bp, 12 predicted proteins | sample KBSS63metaG_FD_64665 | JGI IMG/M metagenome (GOLD analysis project Ga0070670, IMG submission 64665) | Switchgrass rhizosphere microbial communities from Kellogg Biological Station, Michigan, USA - KBS S6-3 metaG | ecosystem: Host-associated > Plants > Roots > Rhizosphere > Soil ... | reverse complement strand
CGCCCACTGCACCATCTTCTCGACGGTCGTCGTCAGAACCGGAATTTCAAGCTGCTGTTCGAGACCCATCAGCCACCCTGCCCGCTCGTGCGGCCATGCGTGCGCGCGCCTCGGCCGGACCCCAGTCGAGGACGCCCTTGCGCCAGATGTAGACGTAGCCGACCAGCAGGATCCCCATGAAGGTGACGATCTGAAAGAAGCCAGTCCAGCCGAGATCCCGCAGCGCCATCGCCCACGGGTAGAGGAACGCGACCTCGATGTCGAAGAGCAGGAACACCATGGCCACGAGGTAGAACTTCACCGACTGCCGCTCACGGGCGTCGCCGACCGGCGGCACGCCGCACTCGTACGGGGCCTGTTTTTCCGGCGTAACGGCGCGGGGGCCGAGAAACTGCGAAATGAAGACCGTGAAGACCCCGAACCCCAAGCCGAGGGCGAACAAAAGGAGGATGGAGAGCCAGCTCTGCATGGGTCGGACGGCACGTCCGACGGTTTGTGAAGATTTTCGCAAACCGTCCAACCCTCATGCTACTGGACGGTTAAACGCGAAGTCAACGACGCCACTTCGCGCTTCTCACTTCACACTCTTCTCACTTCGCACTTCTCCTCACTTCGCACCCTTCTCACTTCGCACTTCTCACTTCGCACTTTGCACTTCAGTATCATCCCCACGTGCGTCTCGCGCTGTTCTCCCCCATGCCGCCCGTCCGCAGCGGGATCGCCGACTACACACGCGATCTGGTCGCGGCGCTGACCGGGGCCGCCGAGATCGACGTGTTCGTCGCCAGTACCGACGAAGTGGACACCGCGCATGAGACGGGAGCGCCGGCTCGATACGCCACGGCGCACGACTTTCCCTGGCGACATCACCGCGCGCCGTACGACCTGACCATCTTCCAGATGGGCAACTCGTGGTGCCACGACTTCATGTGGCCCTACCTGTTCCGGTACCCGGGGCTCGTCGTCCTCCACGACGGCCACCTGCACCACGCCCGCGCCTGGTCGCTGCTGCGACGCGGCAGATCTGACGACTACCGCGCGGAGCTGGCGTTCAACCACCCGGAACTGCCGCGGGAAGCGGCCGAAGCCGCGCTGGCCGGCCTGGGAGGGACGCTGTACTACTTCTGGCCGATGCTGCGGAGCGTCGTGACGTCGGCGCGCGCCGTTGCCGTGCACAGCGAGGCCCTGGCTGACGAGATCCGCGGAAGCTTCCCCGACGCGGACGTCCATGTCATCAGGATGGGTGTCCCGGCCGTGGCGCCCCGGTCCGAGCAAGTCGCGGCCGTGCGCGAACGCCACGGGCTCGCGCCAACGACCCTGGTGCTGGCCGCGTTCGGAGGCGTCACGCCGGAAAAGCGCCTCCGCCCGCTGTTCGACGCCGTCGCCATCGCGCGGCGGTATCAGCCCGACCTCCGACTGCTTCTCGTCGGCCCGGCGCATCCGCACTACGACGTCATGTCAGAGGCCCAGTCGGCCGGAGTGGCCGATCTGGTCACGGTCACGGGCTTTGTGGCCGATGCCGAGCTGCCGGCGTACCTTGCGGCCGCCGATATCGTCTCGTGCCTGCGATTTCCGTCCGCGGGCGAAACATCAGCGTCGTGGCTGCGCGCGCTGGCCGCGGGCCGGCCAACGCTGGTCAGTGACCTGCCGCAACAAGCGGCGTTGCCGACGCTCGACCCCAGGAGCTGGACGGTGGCGGCAAACCTGCGCGCCGGGAGCGGGCCAATCGCGGTCAGCATCGACCTGCTCGACGAAGTTCATTCGCTGACGCTGGCGCTGAAGCATCTCTCCACCGATCCCGAGCGGCGTCGATCGCTCGGCGCGAGCGCGAGGCGCTATTGGGCGGCCAACCACACCGTGGATCTGATGGCGTCTGACTACCGCGACGTCATCGCGCGCGCCTCCATTCGTCCGGCGCCCAGGGTGTCGCTGCCCTCGCACCTGCGGCCCGACGGCATGAAACATCTGCGAGAGCTGCTCTCGCCGTTTGCAGACGTCGCCGTTCCTCTCGAAAGACCATGAGCGATCGGCCATCGTTGCGGCGCGCGCACGGCTGGCAGCTCACGGTGCTCGTGGTCTGCCTCGGCGTCGTCCAGTTCCTGCTGCAGATTCTGGTCATCCGCCCGCACCTGCCGCCCGCCGGGCTCGGTGCGACCGTCGGCGCGGACTCCCCCTTCGCGGGCGCCGGCCGCGGAATCGTCGTCGCCGCGCGGCCTCCGACGCTCACCGGTCTGCACGGTTCAGAGGTGAACAGGGTCCAGGCGGTGCAACCGGACGGACCGGCGGCCCTTGCTGGCGTCGCCACCGGCGACGACATTCTTCGCGCGACCCGCGCCGACGACGGACGGACGGCGGATCTGACCGTCTTCCACGGCGACGACCGCGTCGCCCAGATCATGTCGTGGCGGTCGGTGTACTGGCTTGGACTCGACGGAGCGCTTCGCCTGGAACTGCAGGACGCCGCGGGCAGACGCCGCACGGTGACCGTGGAGCGACCGTCCGTGGGGCAGGTGCCCCCGGCGATGATGGGCGCCTGGCTGCAGCAGCATCTGGGCCTGCTGATTCAACTCACGATCTTCATCACGTGCAGCGTGGCGCTGCTGGTGCTCCGGCCACGGGACCTCTCGGCCCGGCTGGCCATCGCCTCGTTGGTGTTCGCCGGATCGGCTGCCGGCGGTGTGCTGCTCGGCGCCGAGTTGGTACTCCCCACGGGCTTCCGCCAGGTAATGACGATCTTCTCCTGGATCGCGTTGCCGGTGGCGTCTCCGATCATCTCGTTCGCCATCGCGTACTTTCCTCGCAAGTCCGGGTTGCTCGTCCGCCACCCGTGGCTGTACGCCCTGCCGTTCCTGACCACGGCGCCGATGTTCGCGTCGTGCCTGACGTCGGGACTGTTCATCGCCGGCGTGGAACGGCTTGCGCCTCTGGTCGCGTGGGATGCCGCGCATCCGACGATGTTCTTCGCCGCGTTCGCGATCGGCCTCAGCGTGAATGTGGGGGCGATGGCGGACTCCGTCTGGCGCTTCAAGCACAACCCGGACGCTCAGGAGCGGCACCGATTGTCACTGGCAGTGATCACGGTCGCGATCGGCACGCTGGCGTTTGTCATCAAGGACGGGCTGCCGGCCGTGAGCCTCGCGCTGGCAGGCACGCCGCTCGTCTGGCCGTGGTGGTTCAGGCTGCCGCTCTTCCTGATGGTGTCGCTGCCCGCGATTGGCGTGACCTACGCGGTGGCCGTGCACCGCGTGCTGGCGCCGCGCCTGGTGATTCGCACGAGCGTGCAGTACGCGCTCGCGAGAAAGACCCTGATGCTGGCGGCGGTGCTGCCGGGCGCGCTCCTCGTGCTCGCCCTGTTCCGGCGCAGCGACGAATCGCTGGCGGCGATCATCGGCGGCCAACCACTGGCTTTCGCCATCCTCGCCGGCGCGTTCCTGCTCGCCCTTCGCTATCGCGATCGCGCGCTGGCGTGGCTGGACCGGCGGTTCTTCCGCGACGAGTACGACGCCCGCGCCGTTCTCGTCTCTCTGGCAGGGCGCATTCCGTTCGAGACCGATCCGAACGACCTCACCTCGCTGGTGCTCAGCCAGATCGATCAGGCGCTCAAGCCGTCGATGGCCACGGTGCTCGTCTCCGGCGTGGAGACGGGCAGGCTGACACCCGTGAGCACCATGCGGGGGGAGGCGGATTCGCTGCCGCAGACCGGCGGCATCAGCACGCTGCTGCAATGGTCGGACGAGCCGCTCGAGCTCGACCTCAACGACACGCGCTCCCCCGCGCGCCGGCTGCCGCCCGAGGAGATCGCGTGGCTCGAGCACTCCGGCGCGACGCTGTTCGTGCCCCTTTTCTCCAAGGAAGGGACCACGCGCACGCTGCTCGGCGCGCTCGTGCTGGGCTCGAAGCGCTCGGAAGAGCCGTACACGGACGAAGATCGGCAGTTGCTGGCGTCAATTGCCGCGCAGGTCAGCCTTGGCCTCGACGTGGCCCGACTGCGGAAGCGCGAGACGATGGCCGAAATGGCCACGTCGGTGACACCAGGAGACGTCTCGGAGCTTCCGGTCGCAGAGTGCCCGACGTGCCGTGTCTGCTACGACTCGGACACGCATGTCTGTCCGACCGATCGATCGGAGTTGCGCGTCGGCGCCGTGCCTCGCACGGTGGACGCGAAGTACCGCGTCGATCGGCTGCTCGGCACCGGTGGCATGGGCGCGGTCTATTTGGCGCACGACATGCGGCTCGATCGCGACGTGGCGATCAAGGTCGTGCGCGGCGACCTGCTGGCCAGCGCGGATGCGCGTGCCCGCTTCCGCCGCGAGGCGCAACTGGTTGCGCGGCTGCAGCACCCGGGCATCGTGTCGGTATTCGATTACGGGACCTTGCCGGGCGGCGGCGCGTTTCTCGTAATGGAGTTCGTGCGTGGGCGCGATTTGCGGTCGCTGGTGAAGGAAGGTGCGCAGCCTGCCAGTGTGGTGACGCCGCTGCTTGCGGGAATCGCCGAGCCCGTCGAGGCCGCGCACCGGATGGGCGTGCTGCATCGCGATCTCAAGCCGGAGAACATCCTCCTGCCGGAACAGGCCACCGTCGTCGCCAAGGTCCTCGACTTCGGCATCGCGAAGGCGATTGTCGATGCATCGAGCCAGACGGCGGGCGCCGCGCTGACCAACTTCACTACCGCGGGTCAGCCGATTGGCACGCCGGCCTACATGGCGTCGGAGCAGCTCTCGGGCAGTGCGACGAGCGAGCGGACGGACGTCTACGCGCTTGGAGTGATCGGCTACGAACTGCTGACCGGCGAGCTGCCGTTTGGTCGCGGGAGCTTCGTGGACATCGCGATGCGGCAGCGGCAGGGAGTGGAACTGTCCCGCCCGGACCTTCCCGAACCGCTGCGCCAGACGGTGCTGGCGGCGTTGTCGCCGGATCCGGCAGGCAGGCCGGCCACCGCGCGCGCGTTCGCGGACGCGCTGCGCGGGTAAACCTCTAGCGATTCTCAGGCCAGTGCGGCCTGGGCGACCTTGATGCGCTTGTCGAGTTCGGCGAGCGCCTGCTTGAGCTGGGTCTTGCGGGCGTCGTGCGTGGCGATGTCGAGCTGACGGGCGGTCTCGGCCCGGGCCAGTCTCAGCGATTCGAGTTGTCGGACCTGCTCCGGGTTCTTCACGGCCTGCGCGCGGCCTTTTGCGCGGCTGAGCGCCAATTCGTCCATGCGCTCCTGAATTCTGGCGTCAGCGTCGATCAGTCCTTCACCGGCATCACCCATCGTTGGTCCTCACCCCGCAGTTGGTACGATTAGAAACGGAACAAGGATTATACCGTGTCCGGTGGTCCCGACGCCGCTAAGATCGACCGATGGCGTTCCGGCCGGCCGTCGAGACGTGGTTCCGACAGTCGTTCGACTCGCCGACACCCGCCCAGTCGGCCGGCTGGCCGCCGATCGCGCGCGGCGAGTCCACGCTGATCCTCGCGCCGACCGGCAGCGGCAAGACGCTGGCGGCTTTTCTGGCCTGCATCGATCGGCTGATGTTCGAGCCGCGGCCGGATCCGCCCGCGCGCTGCCGCGTGCTCTACGTCTCGCCGCTCAAGGCCCTGGCCGTCGACGTGGAGCGGAACCTGCGCGCGCCCATTGCCGGAATTGTCGGCGTCGCTTCCGCGCGCGGCGACGCGTTCGTCGTGCCTGACGTCGCGATTCGCACGGGGGACACGCCGTCATCCGAGCGCGCGCGCTTCGCGAAGTCGCCCACCGACATCCTGATCACGACGCCTGAATCCCTGTACCTCATGCTGGCGTCCCGGGCACGTCACGCGCTCGCCAGCGTCACCACGGTGATCGTCGACGAGATTCACGCGCTGGCGCCGACCAAGCGAGGCGCGCACCTGGCGCTGTCGCTGGAACGGCTGGAATCGCTGACGGGCCGTACGCTGCAGCGCATCGGACTGTCGGCCACCGTCCGGCCCGTGGACGAAGTGGCGCAGTTCCTCGGTGGCGTTACGCCGCATGCCGCGGATCGGGTGCCGGAATCACCGTTCGTCCCGAGGCGGCCGGCGGAGCAACCTGACGATCCCGCATCGCAGATTCAGGAAGAGTTCGAGGGCGTCGACGCGTCGATCGCCTGGCGGCCCGTCACCATCGTGGACGCGCGTGTGCCGAAGCGGCTCGAGCTGCGCGTCGAAGTGCCGGTGGAAGACATGGCGCGGCTCGCCAGGCCGGTCGCGACCGTGAGCGCGGCGCCGTCTGCGCCAGCCAGGCCTGGGGCCCCGTCGATCTGGGCCAGCATTCACCCGCGGCTGCTGGAACTGATCCGGCAGCATCGCTCGACGCTGCTGTTCGTCAACAGCCGCCGGCTCGCCGAGCGTCTGGCCGGCGCGCTGAACGAGCTGGCCGGCGAAATCCTCGTGCGCTCGCACCACGGGTCCATTGCGCGCGAGCAGCGGCTCGAGGTCGAGGAGCTGCTCAAGGCAGGAGAGCTCCGCGCGCTGGTCGCCACGTCGTCACTCGAGCTCGGCATCGACATGGGCGCCATCGACCTGGTGATCCAGATCGAGGCGCCACCTTCCGTGGCCAGCGGCCTGCAGCGCATCGGCCGCGCGAGCCATCAGGTGAACGCGGCGAGCACGGGCATCGTGTTCCCGAAGTTCCGGGGCGATCTCGTCGCGTGCGCGGCGGTGACTGCTGCGATGCACGAGGGCGCGGTGGAGGCGATCCGATATCCGCGCAACCCGCTGGACGTCCTCGCGCAGCAGGTGGTCGCGATGGCCGCCGGCGACACGTGGACCGTGGGCGAGATGCTTGGCGTCGTGCGCAGCGCAGCGCCATTCGCGCGGCTCGGGCGGCGGTCGTTCGAAGGCGTGCTCGACATGCTGTCGGGCCGCTATCCGTCGGACGAGTTCGCCGAGCTGCGCCCGCGCCTCACGTGGGACCGTATCGCCGATACGCTCACCGGCCGTGACGGCGTCCGCCACGTCGTCGTGGCAAACGCTGGAACGATTCCCGATCGCGGGCTCTACGGCGTCTTCCTCGCGGGCGCGAAACCAGGCGCGAGCCGCGTCGGCGAACTCGACGAGGAGATGGTCTTCGAAACGCATGTCGGCGAGACCTTCATGCTCGGGGCGTCCACGTGGCGCGTCGAGACGATCACGCACGATCGCGTGATGGTGTCCGCCGCGCCGGGCGAGCCGGGCCGGATGCCGTTCTGGAAAGGCGACACCGTGAGCCGGCCGCTCGAGCTCGGCCTGCGCATCGGGCAGCTCACGCGCGAACTCGGTGAAATGCCGCCCGCCGCGGCGCTGGACCGTCTGCAGCGCAGTCACGACCTCGACCTGACGGCAGCGGAGAACCTGCTCCAGTACCTCGCGGACCAGAAGGCGACGGGAAGCGCCGTACCCGACGACCGCACGGTCGTCATCGAGCGATGCCGCGACGAGCTGGGCGACTGGCGCATCTGCGTGCTGTCGCCGCTCGGCGGCCGGGTGCTGATCCCGTGGTGCCTCGCCGTGGTCGCCCGTCTTCGCGACGAGCTCGGCGTCGGCACCGAGACGATGTGGAGCGACGAGGGGTTCGTGATCCGCTTCCCCGAGTCCGAGATGCCGCCCGATGCACGGCTGTTCGTGCCATCGCCCGACTCGGTCGAGCACCAGGTTCTCGGTGAGCTCGGTGCGAGCGCATTGTTCGCCGGTCGTTTTCGCGAAGTGGCGGGCCGCGCCCTGCTGCTGCCCCGGCGGCGTGTGGGACAGCGGACGGCATTGTGGCAGCAGCGCAAGCGAGCCGCCGATCTGCTGGCGGTCGCGTCGCGCTACGGCTCGTTCCCGATCGTCCTCGAGACGTATCGCGAGTGCCTGCGCGACGTCTTCGACATGCCGGCGCTCGTGGACACGCTGTCGGCCGTCGCCCGCGGCTCGATCCGCGTCGTCACCGCCGACACCGAGACGCCCTCGCCGTTCGCCGCGTCGCTGCTCTTCACGTACGTCGCCACGTTCCTGTACGACGGCGATGCGCCGCTGGCCGAGCGCCGCGCGCAGGCGCTGGCGGTCGATCACGCGCAGCTTAGGGACCTGCTCGGCGACGCGGAGCTGCGCGAGCTGCTCGATCCCGACGTGCTCGAGACGCTCGAGCGGCAGCTCCAGTCGCTCGACGAGGATCGCCGCGCGCGCAGCGTGGACGGGTTGCACGACATGTTGCTGCGCGTCGGCGATCTCACGCGTGAGGAGGTCGCGGCACGCGTCGAGGACACGTCACTGATCCACTCGGTCGACGAGCTCGTCGCTGCGCGACGCGCCATCGAACTGCCAATCGCCGGTCAGCGACGCGTAGTGGCCGTCGAGGACGCGGCGCGATATCGCGACGCACTGGGCGTCCAGCTCCCCGCAGGCCTGCCGAAGGCGTTGCTGGAGCCTGTCGCCGATCCGCTCGGCGACCTCGTGCACCGGTTCGCGCGCACACATGGGCCCTTCACGACGGCCACCTGCGCGGCACGCCTGGGGCTGCCACGCCCAGGGGTCGAGGCCGCACTCGCAATTCTGGCCGCTTCGGGCCGTGTCCTGCAGGGCGAGTTCAGGCCTGGCGGGCGCGAGCGGGAATGGTGCGGCCGCGATGTGCTGAGCACGCTGCGCGAGCGCTCGCTCGCCCGGCTGCGCAAGCAGGTCGAGCCGGTGGACGCGGGAGCACTGTGCCGTTTCGTGGCTACGTGGCAGGGTGTGGCGCGGCGACGCGCCGGGCTCGACGCGTTGCTCGACGTCGTCGAGCAGTTGCAGGGAGCGCCGGTACCCGCGTCGGAGCTGGAGCGGGAGATCCTGCCCGCACGGGTCGAAGGGTATCGGCCCGCCGACCTCGACCGCCTCGTCGCCGCGGGCGAGGTCGCATGGGTCGGCCTCGAGCCCCTCGGCGATCGAGACGGGCGCATCGCCCTTTATCTCACCGACCACCTCCGCCTGCTGCTGCAGCCACGCGACGCGTCTGCTTCAACCGATCTCGAGCAGCGGCTGATTGACCACCTGCAGCAGCACGGCGCCTCGTTCTTCCCGAGCCTCCACACTGGCATCGGAGGCGGCTTCCCCACCGAGGTCGTCGACGCCCTGTGGTCGCTCGTGTGGCGCGGGCTGGTCACAAACGACACGTTGCAGGCTCTCCGGGCGTTCGTCGAGCCGCCGAAACGCGCGCGGCGTCCCGAACCTGCCCCGTTCCGCTCGCGTCGCGTGACGCCTCCCGAAGCACAGGGACGCTGGTCACTGGTGGCCGACCGGCTGCGCTCGCGGCCATCGGCGACAGAGTGGGCCACTGCGGCTGCGCGCCAGTTGCTCGCGCGGCACGGCGTGCTGACGCGCGAAGCCATGAACGTCGAAGCGATCCCCGGCGGCTATTCGGCGGTGTACGACGTCCTTCGCGCGCTCGAGGACGCGGGCCGCCTGCGGCGCGGCCTGTTCGTGGGCGGTCTCGGCGCCGCGCAGTTCGCGCTGCCTCCGGCCATCGACCTGCTGCGCACGCTGCGCGAACCGCAGGAGACGGCTATGACGCTGACGTTGGCCTCCGCCGATCCGGCAAACCCGTACGGCGGAATTCTGCGATGGCCCGACGCGCCGGAGGGAGCCGGACGCGGGCCCACGCGATCCGTCGGGACGCGCGTCGTGCTGGTTGATGGCGAACTGACCGGGTGGCTGAGCCGCGGCGATCGCCAATTGCTGGCGTGGCTCCCCGAGGACGAGCCGCGGCGCACGCATTCGCTGCGCGGTATGGCGGCCGAGCTCGCGCGCATTGCCGACGAAGGCGCGGGTCGCCAGGGCCTGCTCATCGCGGACGTCAACGGTCGTCCAGTCGATATGCATCCGATCGCGGCGTTTCTGGCGGAGGCTGGATTCTCGCGCGGCGCGTTGGGCATGGCGCGGGCGAGATCGAAGAATTAGGGGCGGCCGCTGACAGTCGCCTTCGCTTCCAGGACTCGGCGGACGGTGGCCACGATGTCCTCGGGCAGGCACGGCTTGATGAGGAACGCGTCGCAGCCGGCCTCGCGGGCGGCGGCTGGCACATCGCTGCGCGCGTTGCCCGTGAGCACGACGACAGGAATCGCGCGGGTGCGCGCATCCTTCTTCAGCGTGCGCGTCGCGGTCCAGCCGTCCATGCCCGGCAGTGACAGGTCCATCACAATGGCATCCGGCACCAGCTCGAATGCCTTCGCGACAGCCTCATCGCCGGTCTCGGCCTCGGCGACATTGAAGCCGCTCGCACCGAGCGACTCGGCGTACATCTCGCGCGCGTCCTGGTAGTCGTCGACGACGAGCACGACAGGCAGGCCGGATCGTTCTGCTACCATGTCGAGTCCACGCGCGAGGCGCGCGTCAGTGTGCCCATGGCTCAACTCAACTCCTTCGACATCACGTCCACGATCGATCTGCAGGAAGTCGACAACGCCCTGAACCAGGCTCGCAAGGAGATCGGTCAGCGGTACGACTTCAAGGGAGCGCGTGCGGAGATCGATTTCAGCCGCGCAGAGAATACCATCACGATCGTCGCCGACGACAACTTCAAAATGGAGGCGATCTGGGAAATCGTCCAGGGCCGGCTCATCCGTCGCAACGTGCCGGTGAAGAACTTCAAGCCCGGCGACATCGAGCCTGCCAGCGGCGGAGGCGTGCGCCGCGTGATCACGCTGCAGCAGGGCATCCCCACCGACGCCGCGCGCGAGATCGTGAAGTTCCTCAAGGATCAGAAGCTGAAGAAGGTGCAGGCCGCGATCCAGGCGGATCAACTGCGCGTGTCGTCGAGCTCAAAGGATGAGTTGCAGGACGCGATGCGCCTGCTGCGCGGACACGACTTCGGGGTCGCTCTTCAGTTCGGAAACTACCGCTGAGCTTGCGCCGCGGAGGGCATGGAGAGGATCGCCGCGGAGACCGGGAGAACACGGAGTACTCTTTTTGGCAGTCCACCAAAAAATTCTCCGCGGTCTCCGTGGCTCCGCGGCAAACCCCCGCATTCTCCGTGGCTCCGTGGCGTAGATCCTCCGGGCCTGCGCTGTCTCCGAGGCTAGCCCCCGCACCAGGAGGGGATCGGCAGGCTGCGCATGGTGTGCAGCCCCGGCTGCGCCGACAGCACCTTCGCGATTGAGTTCACGGTGATCGACGCCGTGGCGATGTCGCCATGCACGCCGCCGGCAATCTTCATCGACAGGTTCGGCCGGCCGATGATCTCCGCGGCGTCGTACGACTCGGGCGCGCCTAGATAAGCCTCCATGTGCAGCCTGATGAGTGGCTGCCCTTTCACGTAGCCGATTCCGTCCTGAATCAGCCCGCAGACCTGGCCGGGCTGCACGGTCAGGAACTCGCTGGAGATCGCCGCCGCGGCCACCTGCGGCCTGATCTGGTCGGTGACGCGATCGAGCTTCCACCCCATCGCGTCCGCAATCATCGCGATCGACTCCGTGAGGCCGACGTGCCGCACGGTACCGGCGTCCACCCGCGCCTGGAACTGCGCGGTCGTGAGACCGCACCCGATCTTCTGCTGGAACGGCAGGCGCCGCGAACGCGCGTCCTGGATCCGGTTGACCGTGATGGATTCGACATTGGCGCAGACGCCGGTGAGCGTGATTGGCAGCGCGTCCATCGTGAAGCCCGGGTTGACGCCCGTCCCCAGCACGGCGACTTTCGCCTTCCGCGCCGCCTTGTCGATGCGTGCGGCCAGGGCCTTGTGCGAGTACGCCGGATACGCCAACTCCTCCGTCGTCGAGACAATCGGCACCCTGAGCTTCAGGACCTCTTCGATCTGCGGCCAGACCTTCTTCAGCGATGAACTGGTGCACAGCACCACGACATCCGGCTTTGCCGCCTTGATCGCCTTGCGCACGTCGGCGGAGACCTCGACGCCCAACTTCCTCGTCAGGCCCGTCACCGCGCCGAGATCCTTCCCCACCTTCGCCGGATCGATATCGATCCCGCCCACAACCTTGAACCCGCGGCGCGCCGCCACCTGCTGCACCACGGCAGCCCCAATCGGTCCGAGCCCGAAATGCATCACACGAATCGCCATATCCGAATTATATCGTTCGCCATTTCCCCTCGGCGCATTCCTCGTCGTCCTCTGTGTCTTGGTGGCGATCCCGGAAGAGCCCTCCCTGTTCTCCGCGGCTCCGTGGCGATCCCCAAGGAGCCCTCCGTGTTCTCCGTGGCTCCGTGGCGATCCCAAAGGAGCCCTCCGTGTTCTCCGTGGCTCCGTGGCAATCCTAAAGAGCTCTCCGTGTTCTCCGCGGCTCCGTGGCGATCTTCATCTGTGGCCCGCGGCGAGACCCTCCGCGGCGATCCGGTGTAGCATGCCGCACATGCGCCGCCGTCATGCCGCGCTCGTGGCACTGCTCGTCGCGCTCGCGATGCCAGCGACGTTCGCGCGCGGAGGACAGGCGCCAGTCTCCGCGGCGCCCGCGCCGTCGCCCCGCAACGCCAACTACTCCATCGACGTCGATCTCGATCCTGCGTCACGCACCATCACCGGCCGCGCCGTCGTCACGTGGCGGAACCTGACGTCGAAACCGGCCTCGGAGCTGCGGTTCCACACGTACTGGAATGCGTGGCGTGACACCACGTCGACGTGGATGCGCGAGTGGATCCGCGGAGCCGGACCCGACACCTCCGAGCTCACCCGGCGGCCGAAGTCGGAATGGGCATCGATGGACGTGACGGCGATCCGCCTGCTCGCCGGCGGCACCACCGCGATGGCTGACCTGCTCGGCGGCGCGCACTACATCGCCCCGGACGATGGCAATGCAGAAGATCGGACGGTATTGGCCGTCCCGCTGCCGAAGTCCGTCGGACCGGGCGAGACGATTGCCGTCGAGGTGAGCTGGATCGCCCATGTGCCGCGGACGTTCGCGCGAACGGGTGTGGTCGGCAACTCTTTCTTTTTGGCACAGTGGTTCCCGAAGCTGGGCGTGCTCGAGGACGGCGGATGGAACACGCACCAGTTCCACGCCTCCACCGAGTTCTTCTCGGACTACGGCGTCTACGACGTCCGCATGACCGTGCCGCGCGGGTGGGTCGTCGGCGCGACCGGCGTCGAGCGCTCGCGAACGGACACCCCGACGGGCAAGACCGTCCATCAATACGTGCAGGAGGACGTGCACGACTTCGCCTGGACCACCAGCCCGGACTACATCGTCAAGACAGAGAGGTTCGAGCACAAGCGGCTGCAGGCGGTCGAGATGCGGCTGCTCATCCAGCCCGAGCACGCATCGCAGGCCGATCGCTATTTCATGGCCACGCGCGCGACGCTGCGCTCATACGGCGAGTGGTACGGGCCCTACCCGTACGTCCACATCACGATCGTCGACCCGGCGTTCCAGACTGAGGCCGGCGGCATGGAGTACCCGACGCTGTTCACCGGCGGCACGAACTGGCTGGCGCCGCTCACGGTTACGGATCCGGAAGACGTGACGGTGCACGAGTGCGGCCACCAGTTCTGGTACGGGCTGGTCGGCAACAACGAGTTCGAGCACGCGTGGATCGACGAAGGGCTCAACACCTTTTCGACGGCGCGCGTGATTGAGGAGACCTTCTCGCCGAACTTCTACGAGCGGCGATTCTTCGGCGGCGTCGTGCCCTGGGTGTTCCACGACATCGCGATGTCGCGCGAAATCGCTGGCGACCGAATGGCAGGCTATCGAACGGCGGCGAGAAGCGACGCGCAGCAGACGCCGTCGTGGCGCTACGCGTCCGGCACGGGCGGCGCCATCACGTACAACAAGACCGCGCTCTGGCTGCACACGCTCGAGCGGTACCTGGGCTGGCGGCGGCTCCAGCGGGGGATGTCGCTGTTCTTCGCGCGCTCGACCTTCAAGCACCCGACGCCCGAGGATTTCTTCAGCGCGATCAACGAGGGAGCGGGCCGCGATCTGAGCTGGTACTTCGATCAGGTGTATCGCTCGTCGAACGCATTCGACTACGCGCTCGGCACGCTGACGACCGAGAAGCGCGGCGACGCTTATCACACAGAGGTGATGGTGCAGCGCCGGGGCGAGGCGCTCTTTCCGGTGGACGTTCAGGTGATTTTCGACGATGGCTCGCGCGTTCGCGAGCATTGGGACGGCCGGGAACGGTGGAAGTTGTACACCTGGGACCGGAGTGCGGCGGCCGTGTCCGCCGAAGTCGATCCCGACAACGTGCTGCTACTCGACATCGATCGCACCAACAACAGCCGTACGCTCACGCCGCAGACGAACAAGGCCGCACGCCAGTGGACCGCGCGCTGGTTTCTCTGGCTGCAGGACCTGGTGCAGACCTATGCGTTCTTCGTCTGAGTCGGCGCGCGCATTCTGGCGGGGATGGTCCCGGGTGCTGCTCGCGCCCGAGACGATTCTCGGCGTCTGGCTGGCGACGGCGCTCGCCGCCCTGCCGGCCGCGATCCTGATGCACGACGCCATCAGCACCCAACTGGGTAGCAGCCTGACCGCCTCGAAAGTCGCAGCCGGCTTCGACTACGGCTGGTGGGAGGAGTTCGAGGCCCAGGCGCGAGGGGTCGCGACGACGCTCGCGCCGGTCGTCATCGGCGCCGCGGCGCCAGTCTCGAACTGGTCATCGCTGATCGACGGCAGCGGCATCCCGCGATCGCTGCTCGTGCAGGTCACCTTCGCCCTGACGGTGTGGCTGTTCCTGAGCGGCGGCCTGATCGATCGCTTCGCGCGCGGCCGGCGCATCGGCACACGGGCGTTCTTCGGCACGTGCGGACTCTTCTTTTTCCGATTCCTGCGGCTGGGCTTGCTGATCGGCGCGGCGTACTACGTCCTCACCGGTTGGTTTCACGCGCTGCTCTTCGATGTCCTGTTCCCGTGGATCACGCACGAGGTGACGTCCGAGCGAGCTGCGTTCGCGTGGCGCGTTGCGCTCTACTCGATCTGGCTGCTGCCTCTGCTCGCCGTGAACATCGTGGCCGACTACGCGAAAGTGCGCGCGGTGGTGGAGGATCGGCGCAGCATGCTCGGCGCGCTCGCGGCCGGCGCCCGATTCGTGGCGCGCCACCCCGTCGCGGCCGTCGGGTTGTATTTCACCAACACCCTCGTGCTTGCCGTGTGCTTCTCGCTCTACCTGCTCGCGGCGCCGGGCGCCCACGGTGGTGACTGGCGGCTGCTGGAGGTGCTGGTGATCGGCCAGGCCTGGATTCTCGCGCGGGTGACGACAAAACTGGCCTTCATGTCTACCTCGGCCGCCCTTTTCCAGGGTCTGCTGGCGCACGCGGAGTACACGGCGCCGCCGGTTCCCGTCTGGCCCGAGTCCCCGGCCGCCGAAGCCATCGAGAACGCTGTCCGCTTCGGTGTCCGGTCCGAACCCTGAACCAGCAACCCACAACAGCAACCCACAACCAGTAACTGCTAAGATCGTGGGATGGTCGGCAGCACGATCCAGCACTATCGGATCCGCGAGCGCCTCGGGAAGGGCGGCATGGGCGAGGTCTATCTCGCCGAGGACACGCGTCTGGGCCGGGAGGTCGCGCTCAAGTTCCTGCCCGCCGATGCCCAGAAGGACGCCGACCGCCGCGCCCGTTTCCTGACCGAGGCGCGCGCGGCCTCTGCCCTCCGCTCGTCGAACATCGCCGCCATCTACGACATCGGCCAGCACGAGGGCGCCGACTACATCGTGATGGAGTACGTCGAGGGAGAGACCCTGTCCAAGCGCGTGCACAATGGCGCGCTTCCGGTGCGCGAGGCCGTGGACATCGCCACCCAGGTCACCGACGCGCTGTCCGACGCGCACTCCCGCGGCATCGTGCACCGTGACATCAAGAGCGCCAACATCATCGTCACGGCGCGCGGCCAGGCGAAGGTGCTGGATTTCGGCCTCGCGAAGTTCCTGCAGCCGCCGTCGGGCCAGTCCTCGCTCGATTCCGCGCTGACGATTGGGGAAGACACGATGGCGGGCACCGTGCTCGGCACCGCGTCGTACATGTCGCCGGAGCAGGCGCTCGGCCGCAACGTCGATCAGCGCTCCGATCTGTTCTCCACGGGCGTGGTCTTCTACGAGATGCTCACCGGGAAGCTGCCGTTCGAGGGCAAGTCGTTCGGCGAGGTCGTCGACGCCATCCTGCACCAGCAGCCGCCTGCCCTGGCCCGGTTGAACTACGGCATCCCCGTCGAGGTGGACACTATCATCCGCAAGGCGCTGGAGAAGAATCCGGACGTCCGCTACCAGACCGCACGGGATCTGTTCTCGGACTTGCAGCGCGTGAAGGTCGACCTCGACGAAGTGGAGCGGCACGGCACGACGATCCGCAGCGGCTCGGGCAGCCACCTGCACCCGCCGGCGTCCGCTCCTGAAAACTCGATCGCGGTCGTCACGTTCACGAACATCACGCGCGAGCCGGCCGACGAGTGGATCGGGTCGGGCATCGCCGAAACCGTGAGCGCGGACTTGAAGAACGTGCAGGGGCTGTCGGTGATCGGACGTGAGCGCGTGTTCGACGCCCTGCGCAACCTCGGCACCGACGGCAGCCGCAACGACGACCATTTCGCCATCGAGATTGGCCGGGGTCTGGGCGCGCGCTGGATCGTGTCGGGCGCCTTCCAGCGGCTGGGCGAGTCGATCCGGATCACCGCACGGTTCGTCGAGGTGGCGACTGGCGCGGTGCTGCGCAACGTCAAGATCGACGGCCGGCTGAGCGACATCTTCGGCCTGCAGGATCGCATCGTCTTCGAGCTGACGCAGGACCTGAACCTCACGCTCGAGGCGTCGGCGATCAACCAGATCCAGCAGCCGGAAACGCGATCAGTCGAGGCGTACGAGCTCTACTCGCGCGGCGTGCTCTCGCTGCGCATGGCGACGCGTGACGCACCGGACAAGGCCATCCATTTCTTCGAGCGCGCGCTTGCCACCGACAAGGACTACGCCGAGGCGTGGGCCGGCATGGGTGCGGCGTACCAGATCAAGGGCGTGTTCCTCGGGCTGCCCGAGATGCTCGAGAAGGCGCTGGCCGCGGCCGACGAGGCGCTGGCGCGCGACCCGAAACTGGCGGAGGGGCACACCGTCCGCGGCAGTGCGCAGTTCGCGCTGGGCCGGCTCGACGAGGCGCTCCGTTCCTACGCGACGGCTATCGCCCTGGACCCGAAAAACGCGCGCGCGCATGCGCAGCTCGCCCGCGTGCACTGGGTGGGCCGCGGCGACTTGCGCGCGGGGATCGCCGAGCTGGAGCGCGCGGTCGCCATCAACCCGCAGTTCGGCTACGCGCACCATCAGCTCGCGTACCTCTACACGGAGGTGGGCGAGTACGACAAGGCCGCGAGCGCCGCGCAGAAGGCCATCTATCTGCAGGAGCAGTACATCTCCGGTGAGGAGGGCTTCCTCGTCATCGGCGCGCACACCCGACTGGGCTACGTGTTCTACCGCCAGGGCCGCTACGAGGAAGCGCTCGCCGAGTACCAGATGGAACTGCTCTTCCTGTCGTCGAGCGATCACGTGCTGAAGGATCGCAGCCTCGTGGAGCTGCACCAGAAGCTCGGCGCCGCCCTGGTCCGACTCGGCCGCGCGGAAGAAGGGCGCCGTCATCTCGAGCTTGCGATCCGCAAGTACGAGGAGCGCGCCGGGCTCGGTGAGGTCGAGGCTGCAACGCAGTACTACGTGGCCGCCGCCTACGCGCTGCTGGACAACCTGGAGTTGGCGGCGAAAGTATTGGAGAAATCGATCACCAAGCAGAAGTGGAACCAGCCGCGCGCGGTCCGCGATCCGGACTTCCAGCCACTGTGGCCCGCCATCGAGGCCATGGACGCCGGCGAGCGCTCGAAGGTCTCCCTCTAGTCGGACGCGGTTCGACTACTCGTCCGACGCGGCTTTCCGATCGCGCTCGAGGCCGGCGAACATCGGCCGCGCGGGCGCGCTGACCGACTCGACCGCCGCTCTCCCTTCGCTCGCGAGATCCCACAACAGCAGCGTCGCCACGCGGCGTGGCTTGCCGCGACGCTGCGGCATCTCCTCGACGCCGAGCAGCACACCTGCCAGCTCGCCGGTGCCATGGTCCGGCAGGATCCGCATGGCCTTTGGGAATCGCGCGCCGCTCTTCAGCGTTGCGTCGAGGTGCGTGCTCAGGAGCGCGGGCAGCCGCAGCGGGTCGCTCGACGGATGGCCGGAGTGGAGCAGGTCCCAGGCTTCGGGTCCCGCGGCCACAACCTCCAGCCCGTCCTCCACCATCACGGCAGCCACCCGGCCCGAGCCGCCCCCCAGTTCCCGGGCGACCTGCCGGGCCTCGGCCGCGCGCGACATCTGGTGGCGCAGGAACGCCGTCACCGCCTCGTGCCTGCCGCGGTGTTGAAACAGCCAGGCCTCGCAGGCCGTACGACGCTCCGCGTATCGCTCGTCGTCGCTCAAAGCCCCGTACAGGCCGGCCAGCAGCGACAAACACTCCACGCGGATGAGGTCGGTCCTTGGCATATGCCGTTGACGGATGAGGGGAGCTGTACGGATGGAAACGATCAAGGAGGGAGGACCGAACGTGAAGGCACCCGTGCCTGGTGCTGAGTGCCTGGTGCGGTGGCGGTCGTACGTAGGGCCTTAGCTCAGCCCTTCACGCGCGGCGATTCTAACGGGCTGCTCGGACTCTGCGATAAGCGCACGGATGGCCTCGGCGTCGAGGGACTCGACCTCGAGCAGTTCCTCGGCCAGGGCAGCCACCGCGTTGGGGTGGCGCGAGAGGAGTTGGCGGGCCGTCTCGTAGCCGCGCAGCACGAGGCTCCGCATTTCCTCGTCTACCCGGCGCGCGGTCGCCTCGCTGAAGGCCAGCGCGCGGTCCTCGTCGAACGGGCCACCGGAGGGCCGGAATGCCACCGGGCCGAACGGCGACATGCCCAGCTCGCACACCATCTTCCGGGCGATGTCGGTGGCGCGCTCGATGTCGTTGCCCGCGCCGCTGGTGACGCGATCGGTGAAGAGCTCTTCCGCCACGCGGCCGCCCATCAGGATCGCAAGCTGCGCCTCGAGGAACTCCTTCGAGTGCGTGTGCCGATCGCCCTCGGGCAGCTGCATCATCACTCCCAGGGCGCGGCCGCGCGGGACGATCGTCACCTTGTGGATCGGGTCTGCGCCCGGCAGCAGCGACGCAACCACGGCGTGTCCCGCTTCGTGATACGCCGTCGTGCGACGCTCGTCCTCGGTCATGACGAGCGAGCGCCGCTCGACGCCCATGAGCACCTTGTCGCGCGCTTCGTCGAGGTCGCCGAGGCCGATGCCCGTCCGCCCCGCGCGCGCCGCGATCAGCGCCGCTTCGTTGACCAGGTTGGCCAGGGCGGCGCCCGAGAACCCGGGTGTCCCGCGAGCCACGGAACCGAGTTCCACGCCCGGGTCCATCGCCACTTTCGCGGTGTGCACTTTGAGAATCGCCTCGCGGCCGCGCAGGTCGGGGTTCCCCAC
>Ga0070670_100001396_pt1 | contig 19370 bp, 16 predicted proteins | sample KBSS63metaG_FD_64665 | JGI IMG/M metagenome (GOLD analysis project Ga0070670, IMG submission 64665) | Switchgrass rhizosphere microbial communities from Kellogg Biological Station, Michigan, USA - KBS S6-3 metaG | ecosystem: Host-associated > Plants > Roots > Rhizosphere > Soil ... | reverse complement strand
GATCCTCGCCGTCCCAGCCACAGAACCGCATGTCGAAGCCGTTGACGCGCCAAAAGTCCTCCCGCGAGACGCCGAAGACGTAGCCGTAGCCGGAGTACGGCACCTGAAAATCGAGACCACCGTTCCACGGACGCGCGCGGTCGCGGACGGGAATGAGCACGCCCGGCCGATTCTGCTCGCGGTAGTGCCAGCGGGTGAGCTCCTTCGGCGCCCTGACGACCCACTCGGCCGCCGACCAGCGCCAGATCGGCCACTGACCGGAGAGCGCACGCTCGGTGGTCTCCGGGCTGAGATGCAAGCGCTTGCTTCCCACGAACCACCCCGGCAGCACAGCCCGCCGCACGGACGCCGTGAGACCTCGGCGCGGGACGCAGTCGCCGTCGAGGAACAGGAGATACTCGCCGTCGGCTGCGAGCGCGGCGCGATTGAGCAGCCGCGCCTTCAGGAACCCCTCGTTCTCCTGCCAGACGTGGCTGAGCTCGAGCTCGCCGCGCCAGCGCTCGACGGCCTGCGCCGTCTCCTCTCCGGAGCCGTCGTCGGCGACGACCACACTGAAGTCGCGATCGCGCTGTTCGGCGAGCGCGTGCAGCACGACGTCCAGCGCTCGTGGCCACTCGAACGTCGCCACGACGACGCTGAGCGAGCGGCTCACCGCTCGTCCGTCGTCCACTGCAGCAGCGGCCGCACGACGCCCTGCAACTGTCCCGTGAAGCGACCGCGCGCCGTGTCGCCCTCCCCGGGGTCCTGGACGTGGAACGAGACTGCGTCGACACAGCCCGCGTGTGGCCGCAGCTTCGGCGAGCCGATCGACACGAGTCCCGCGTCGACCGTCACGAGGCCCTCGTTGAGGAGGTTGCCGGGAATCCACGCCGTCGAGGTGTACTCACCGGGAGCCGGCGTCTCCGTCCACCGCGTGTCCGTGTCGAGCGCGTTGCAGATGACGTTGCGCCGACCGTCCCAGAGCTTGAGCTTCGGGAAGACGGCCGGGCCGTCCGAGCGAAGGATCGTGAACGCGATCTCGATGCCGACCGGCGCACGTACGTCCACCGCGTCGATCGTCTCGCCGCCCTCGTCGACGACCCTGATCGAGCGCAACCGCGTGCTCTCGTCGTGCGGTGCGTCGTCGGGGTCCGGCCAGAACCTGCTCGACTGCGAGCCGCCGACCTCTTGCAGGTACCGCGCGACGACGTCGCCGCTCGGCCCGTCGAGCGCGATGCTGCCTCCCTCGAGGAGAATCGCCCGGTCGCAGAGCTGTGCCACCGCCTGCATCTGGTGCGAGACGAAGACGATCGTCCGCCCGGAGCCGCTCAGATCCTCCATGCGGCCGAGGCACTTCCTCTGGAACTCTGCGTCCCCGACGGCGAGCACCTCGTCGATGAGGAGGATCTCCGGCTCGAGGTGAGCGGCGACCGCGAACGCGAGCCGAACCGACATGCCGCTCGAGTAACGCTTCACCGGCGTGTCGATGAACCGCTCGACGCCGGAGAACTCGACGATCTCGTCGTACTTCCGCTGGATCTCCTGACGCTTCATCCCGAGGACGGATCCGTTGAGGAAGACGTTCTCGCGCCCGGTGAGCTCCGGGTGAAATCCCGTCCCCACTTCCAGCAGGCTCCCCACGCGCCCTCGTATCTCCACCCGACCCGAGGTCGGCGTCGTGATCCGCGTGAGGATCTTCAGCAGCGTCGACTTGCCCGCGCCGTTCTTGCCGATCACTCCGAGGACCTGGCCCTCGGGGACCTCGAACGACACGTCGCGGAGCGCCCAGATCTCCTCGTAGTGACTTCCCCGCTCGCCTCGGGCCATGCGTCGGGCGGCAGCCGCGAGTGTGTCTCGAAGCGTCCCGTACGCGCTGTGGAGCTCACCGATGCGGTAGCTCTTCGACAGTTCCTCCGTCGTGATCGCCGTGCTCATATCGTGTCGGCGAAGCGTGGCTCGGAGCGTCGGAAGTACCAGAGCCCGACGACGAAGAACACGGCCGTCGCGGCGACGCTCACGAGCGTCTTCCCGAGGTTGGGGGGCTGGGTACCGAGGACGCCCCACTGGAACCCCGCGATCACGGCCGTCATCGGATTGAGCGCGAGCACCCACTGCCACTTCTCCGGCAGCGCGTTGATCGCGTAGACGACACCCGAGAGGAAGAGCCAGATCTGCATGAGGAAGGGAATGGCGTACGGCACGTCCCGGTACCGGACGTTCAACGCCGTCAGGAAGAGCGAGACGCCGAGAGCCGCGACGAACGCCATGGCGAGGAAGAGCGGAGCGAACACGAGCGCCGCACTCGGCCAGACCTGGTACCAGAAGAACATCAGGACGAGGACGCTGAATGCGAGGAAGAAGTCCACGATCGGGACGCTTACGCTCGCGAGCGGCAGAAGGACGCGTGGGAAGTACACCTTCGTCACGAGGGCCTTGTTCGAGACGAGGCTCGCGCTCGCGAGACCGACGGCGCTCGCGAAGTACGTCCAGGGCAACAACGCCGAGTAGGTGAAGATCGGATACGGCACGCCCTTCGAGGGGAAGTTCGCGAAGCGGCCGAAGACGAAGGTGAAGACGACCATCGTCAAGAATGGCTGGAGGATCGCCCAGGCGACGCCGATCGACGTCTGCTTGTAGCGGACTGCGACATCCCGCCAGATGAGCGTCCCGAGAAGCTCGCGGAAGTGCCACAGCTCGCGCACGTCCAGATGCGGCCACCTCGGAGCCGGGCGAATCGTGGTCACCCGATCGACGCGCTGTGGCGGCTGAGACGGCTCGGTGGCAGCCGGCGGGCGTTCCCGCACCTCCAGCTCGGTGTCAGCCATGGCCGCCGATGCTAGCTGGGGCGTCTGGCGATACGTCTCAGACGCTGCCGGACGCGCGGCCAGAAACGGGCCTCGAGCTCGGCGATCCGCAGCTCGAGATCGCGGATCTGACGGTCGAGCCGTACGAGGTCGACCTCACCGACCGCCGCGCATTCGACGGCATAGGAACTGTCGTCGACGATGCTCGGCACGGGGAAAGACGTGGTTCCCTCGGCGAGCGCGTCGCGCAGCCGAGTGTCGACGACGAGGGAGCCGTCTGCGAGACCCGCGTCGATCAGCGCGGTGTCGAGCGTCCCTTCCGCTGGGTAGCGGAAGACCTCGAGCGGATACCACGCGCGCAGCGGCACGCGCCGCCCGCCGAGAGTCCAATCCGCCGCGTCGAGCGTCATGTTCGGTCCCGCTCGGTACACCGGGCGAAGAAGCGTGTGCAACGACCCGCCCTCCGCACCGTCCGGGCCGAGCAGGGACGTCCGCACGGTCCGCGATCCGAATCCCGAGCCGCCGGCCATCGGGGGCTCGGCTGCTCCCACGAACGTGCGCACGAGACCCTGGACGACTCCGTAGCGCGGCGGGATGACTGCGAGAACGTCCTTCAGGCTCTCGCCGCGGGGCCACCAGAGCTCGTCGAGTTCGCCCGGGACGATCCACTCGGCCGCGAACCGATCGACGGCGACGCGTGCGAGGTCGGTGTGCGAGGCGGCGTCGTCCACGCGCTGCACGAAGTCGTGCGAGGCAGTCGAGACGGGTGCCTGCCCGCCCACGAGGACGAGGTCGACGCCGGCGTCACGATGGAAGGCGAGGAACTGGTCGAGACCGTCGCCGACCGTCTCGGGAACCAGCGTGAGGACGATCGTCACAGCGCGCGAGCCTATCCCACGCCGTCCGTGGGACTCGCGGACTCGAGCCGCGCAACCCGCTCCTCGGCGTCGTCCAGCCGACGCAGGAGCCGGTGCAGCGCACGATCACCGAGAGCAGCGACGGCGGCGCGGAAAGCGCCGTCGTCCGGCGTGGCCGAGACGAGCTCGGGTACGAAGTCCGCCCGCTGCCCGGATCCGCCTTGCCCGAGGAGCCGCAATGCGTCCCGGAGACGCGTGTCGACCGCGAGCGAGCCCGCCGCGAGGCCGGACGCGAGGACCTCGTCGGTCACGGCGACCGAGTCGAACCAGTCCTGCGCGTGCGACACGCCCGACCGACCAGGAGCCCAGACGCGTCCCGCGCGCGACCAGTGCGCCATCTTGCGCTCCAGCTGCTCGACGGAGCGGATCGGAAAGTGGAGAACCTCGATCGGGTGCCACGGCGCAACGGTGAGGCCGCTCGACAGCAGCCGATGGTTGCCCCCCTGGACGACGACGTCGGCCCGCCCGCGATGGGCGATCTTCACGTCGGGCTTGTACGGGCTACGCGGATGAGCCAGCCACGCGCTCGGAGAGATCCGTGCCGTCATCCGCTCGGCGAAGAAGGCGCCGCCGGGACGGGGAACGAAGAACCGCCACGGCGCTCGCACGACTCCGAAACGACCCGGAACCGCCGCGAGCAGCTCCGGCAACGATCCGCCACGAGGCCAGAAGAACTCGTCCGCATCCGCTCCGATCACCCAGTCGGCGCCGTACTCCTCGGCGGCCATGCGGGCCATGCGTGTTCGAAAGGCCTGCGAGTCGAAATCCTCGCCGTCCTCGTGGACGAGCCGGAGGACTCCGTCCCGCTGGTAGCGCTCGAGGATCTCGCGGCTCCCGTCGACGGATCGATGGTCCGTCGCGATGACGAAGTCGACGCCCGCGCTCAGGTGGAAGTCGACGGTCGACCCGAGGATGTCCGCTTCGTCGCGGACGAGCAGGGTCAGGACGAGCACGGGCCGCGACCGCTCGGGCTCACATCGTGAAACGTGCGTGGAGCGCCCGTATCGCCTCGACGACGTAGCCGATGTCGTCGTCGGAGTGAGCCGGCGACAGCGGGAGGGAAAGGACCTGCTCGCCCGCGCGCTCCGCGACCGGCAGCTCCATCGCCGCCGGGTAGCGCTCGCTGAACCAGCTCAGTCGGTGCACCGGCAGGAAGTGGATGCTCGTCGCGATCAAATCCTCCGCGAGCCCTTGCTGGTACAGGTCGCGGGTCGCTCCGGCGCGCTCGGGATCGATGCGGACGATGTACAGATGCCGCGCATGCACGTCGCGCTCGTCGCGACGTAGCGGCTCGATGCCAGGGACGTCGGCCAGCCCCTCGTCGTACAGGTCGAATTGCCGTGCTCGAGCCTGGTCGTGACCACTCAGCTTGTCCAGTTGCACGAGTGCGATGGCCGACAGCAGGTCGGGCATGCTGGCCTTGAGAGCCGGGCCGACCTGGTCGTACCGCCCGTGGGCGTCCCGACCGATGCGCCGCATCGCGCGCGCACGGTCCGCGATCTCGTCGCGGTCCGTCGCGATCAGCCCACCTTCGGCCGCGACGACGTGCTTCGTCACGTAGAGGGAGAAGCACGTCGCCTCACCCACGGTCCCGATCGGACGTCCGCGAAACGCTGCGCCGAATGCGTGCGCGGCGTCCTCGACGATCGGAATCCCCAGCGCTGCGATTGCATCGAGGTCGGCGGGCTGCCCGGCGAGATGGACGGGGACGATCGCGCTCGTCCGCTCGGTGACGAGCTCCGCTGCGCTCGCGGCGTCGAGGGTGAGGTCCGCGTCGCGAACGTCGCAGAAGACCGGCCGCGCGCCCGTGTGCGCGATCGCGTTCGCCGTCGCCGGCCATGTCACCGGCGTCGTGATCACCTCGTCGCCCGGCCCGACGTCCAGCGCGAGCAGCGCGAGCTCGATCGCGACAGTGCACGAGGACACTGCGACGACATTCCGCGCGCCCAGCGCCTCTGCGACGCGCCGCTCGAGCAGCTTCTCCTTCGGCCCGGGCCCGAGCCAGCCGGAGCGCAGCGTCTCGGCGACCGCTTCGACCTCCTCCTCGCCGAGCGCGGGCGGCTGGAACTCGAGCCGTGTACGCCTCAGCGACCGCATCGTCGGGACCCTAGAGGGGCGCGACGACGCCGGCAGCTCATACGATCCGCCTCCGTGAGCGGGCGGCAACCACTTCTCGTCCTCGGAACCCGCGACTTCTCGTTCGAGATCGCCGAGCTGGCCGAGGAGACGGGAGAGTACGAGGTCACGGCGTTCGTCGAGAACCTCTCCCGTGAGCGCGCGACCGAGACGCTCGAGGGCCGCCCCATCTTCTGGATCGACGACGTGGACGCGCTTGCCGAGACGCATCTCGCCGTGTGCGGCCTCGGAACGACGAGGCGGCGGATCTTCGCCGAGCAAGCGTCCGAGCACGGCCTTCGCTTTGCGACGATCGTGCATCCGTCGGCGCGGGTGCCCGCGTCGGCGTCGATCGGGGAGGGGTCGATCGTCAGCGCGGGCGTCGTCGTCGGGACACGCGCGCGCCTGGGCCGCCACGTGTTCCTGAACCGAGGCTCGCTGATCGGCCATCACACGACCCTCGCGGACTATGCGTCGGTGATGCCCGGTGCCAACGTGGCTGGCTTCTGCTCGATCGGCGAGGCCGCCTACATCGCGCTCGGCGCGATCGTTGCCGACCGGCTCACCGTGGGAGACGGAGCGGTGGTGGCCGCCGGCGCGGTCGCCGTCGCCGACGTCCCGGCGCGCACCCAGGTGATGGGCGTCCCCGCACGCGTCGTGAAGGAGGGGATCGAGGCGCGATGACCGCGTGGAGCCCGCTCATCGTCAACGTCGCACTCACGGGCATGGTTCCGACGAAGGCAGACAATCCCGCCGTCCCGATCACACCCGCGGAGATCGTCGAGGACGCACAGCGGTGCGTGCAGGCGGGCGCCTCGATCGTCCACGTCCACGCACGCGACGAGGACGGTGCTCCGACCTGGCGCGCGGAGGTCTACGCCGAGATCGTGGGCGGGATCCGCGAGCGGTGTCCCGCCGTGATCGTGTGCGTCTCGACGAGTGGCCGCATGTGGAGCGAGCTCGAGAGGCGCGCCGAGGTGCTCGACCTCGAGGGCGAGCTTCGGCCCGACCTCGCGTCGCTCACGTTGGGCTCGCTCAACTTCCCGAAGCAGGCCTCCGTGAACGAGCCTGTGACCATCGTCGCGCTCGCCGAGCGAATGCGTGAGCGGGGGATCGTGCCGGAGCTCGAGATCTTCGACCTCGGGATGACGGACTACGCCCGGTTCCTCGTCGAACGTGGAGTCCTACGGCCTCCATTCGTGTTCAACGTTCTCCTCGGCTCGCTTGGAACGCTCGCCGCGACCCCGCTCAACCTCGCCGTGGTGACGGGCGCGCTGCCCGAAGGCTCGGTCTGGGCGAGCGCCGGGATCGGGCGCTTCCAGCTTCCGATGAACGCGCTCGCGATCGCAGCGGGCGGCCATGTGCGCGTCGGTCTCGAGGACAATCTGTGGCTCGACAACGAGAAGACCCGCCCGGCGACGAACCTGGCGCTGGTCGAGCGGCTCGTCTCCATCGCCCGCGCCGCAGAGCGGCCGATCGCGACGCCGACGGAGGCGCGCGAGCTGATCGGGTTGCGGCGCCCCGCCTAACCGTCCTCGAGCGCCCCGACACGCACCGCCATCCGGTCCAGGTACCGCCGCAGGCGGACGATGTCCGCATCGCGGACGGCGACGCTGTCGGAGACGACGGTGGCATCCGCCGCGTCGGTCGCCGCCTTCTTGCGCAACGCGTCGCGGAGCCTCGTGTCGACGCGCAGCGACCCCTCCGCGAGCCCTCGCTCGAGCATCTCGTCGTCGACGACGAGTGCCTGGAAGCGCGAAGCGCTCCGCCCGCTCTCTCTCGCCCGGAGTGCCGTGACGTACTGGCCGAGTGGCTTGTCGCCGCGCGCGCGCCGGGAGCCCTTGTTCTCCCACTGCTCGAGCGAGCGGAACGGGAAATGGAGGACATCGACCGGATGCCAGTTGTGCAACGCACGCCAGCGCGGGCTCCAGACGGTGTGCGACCCGAAGCTGATGGTGATCACCGGGTCGGCCCGGTGGGCAGCCTTGAGATGCGGTCGGTACGGGCTCGTCGGATCGTGAATCGCCGCGCGTGGGGCGGCACGGACGGTCATCCGCTCGGCGAACGAGCGCTCGTCGTCCGGACGGGGGACGAAGTGCCTGCTCAGCGCGAACACGATGCCGTGGCTTTCGGGAACGGATCCGAGCACCTCCTTCAGGCTCCCGCCCCGCGGCATCCAGAACTCGTCCGCGTCGGTGTTGAGCACCCAGTCGGCGCCGTGCTCCGTCGCGGCGAGGCGCGCCATCCGGGTTCGCCAGGGCCCGTCGCGCATGACCGGGTCCGCCACCGAGATCCGCCGCAGGACTCCAGCGCGCGCGTACGACTCGAGGATGTCGGTCGTCCCGTCGACCGACTGATGATCCGTCGCGACGACGAAATCGACTCCGGCGTTCAGGTGGTACCTGATCTGGACGTCGACGATGTCGGCTTCGTCGCGGACGACGAGGGTCTGGACCACCTTCATCGCGCGCGAAGCCTACGGTCGCCCGTCGAGGACGGCCACGCGCCGCTGGACGTCGTCGAGCCAGCGCTGGAGACGGACGACCTCCGCTTCTGCGAAGACGGCCGAGCCCACCGCGTCCGGACCGAACTCGGCGCCACCGTCTGTCGCGGGCTCGGCCCCGGTCTCCCGCAGGCTGCGGAACACGTCCCGCAGACGGACGTCGGTGACGAGCGAACCGCCGGCGAGACCGTCGCGGACGTCGGCACCGTCCAGTGCGACCCGGTCCCACATCGCGCTCGACCTGCCCTCGTCGGCCACCTGACGCGAACGCGCGAGGTCTCCGCGGAGATTGCTCTCCCACCCGGTCCAGGTCTTCCGGTACTTGCGCGCCGACTGCTCCGCCGAGCGGAACGGGAAGTGCAGGACGTCGAGCGGATACCAGCCGGTCGGGAATTCCCCGACGCCGAAGACGCGATGCGCACCGCCGCTCGAGATCACCACGCGCGGGCTTCCGCGGTGCGCCACCTTGACGACGGGCCTGAACGGCGTGGCCGGGTCGTTGATCGGCGCGTGGCCGGCCAGCCTCACCGTCAATCGCTCGACGAACCACCCGTCGTCGGCGCGCTGCGGCACGAAGTTCCGCAAGAGACCGCCAGCGACTCCGACCTCGCTCGGCACCGACCGCAGCGCCTCCTTCAGCGACGACCCGCGGGCCATCCAGAACTCGTCGGCGTCGCTCGGGACCACCCAGTCCGCACCGTGCTCCGCGACGGCCAGACGGCTCATGCGCGTCTGCCACTCTCCCTGCTGGGAGAACGTTCCCTCCTCCCGGGTGTGGGTGAGGACACCCTGCCGCGCGTACGAATCGAGAATCTCCGTCGACCCATCCTGCGATCGGTGGTCGATCGCGACGACGTGATCGACACCCGCGTTGAGGTGGTATTCGAGGTGCTCTCGAAGAACGTCCTCCTCGTCCCGGACGAGCAGCGTCATGACGAGCTTCATTCGAGGAGACAAGCTAACGAGGCGACCGCTGGGGCGAGCGTAGACTGACATCCTGGCTGCGCTGACCTCAGTTCCGCCTGGTTTCGGCGTCGTCATTCCTGCGAAGGAGGAACACCTCCACTGGGTCCGCGGGACATGCGCGAGCGTCCGCCATTTCATGCCGGGAACGCCGATCTGCGTGCTCCTCGACGGCCGACGTGTACCGGACGATCTGCAGCGGGCCGCCGACGTCATGGTCATCCTCGGCGACGAACTCGAGCCCAGCGTGCTCCGCTCGGGCCTCGGCTCGCTCAGGGCGAAGGACGCCGCCCTGTGGGCGTCACCGTTCGAGACGTTTCTGCTCCTCGACGCGGACACGATCGTCTGGGGCGACATGCGCACTCTCGTTGATTTCGATCACGTCGACTTCGTTCTCGACAGCGGCGGTGAGCCGTCGCGCTCGGTCATGGACGTCGACCTCGTCGCCCGGCACGTCGCCGATTTCGACGCGGTGCGCCACGCGGGGCAGTTCGCAAACACGGGGGCGTACTTCGGACGCCGAAACGCCCTGGATCTCGAGTACTACCTGGAGCTCGAGCGGCTTTCGGCCGGGGCTCCGCGGATGTTCTACGGGTCGCAGGGCGCGTTCAATCTCATGGTCTTTCGCGGCGCCGACCAGGGCGAGCTGCGGGTGGAACGACGCGAGCTCCAGCTGATGTCGGGTCGCACATCACGCGAGACGCTCGTCGAACGTTGCACCTTCGCCGACGAGGAGCCCGTCGTATCCGGCGAGCCGTTCGTCCTCCACTGGGTCGGCTCACCGAAGCCCAGTGTCCGCGAGGGCGAAAGCGACTACTTCGAGCCGATGACGCACTTCCGGCTGGAGTTCCGACGCACGGCGCGGGCGAATGCACACCGCCGAGCCACGGACCTCCTGCACCTTCGGGTCGAGGACGCGCTGTGCACTGACTGGCGAGGAAGGAACCTCATCGGCCGCGTGGGACGTCTCCGACGGCGCTTCCGACAGCGCCGGGCCGCGTGGCGCGTCGCTCTCCGTACCCGTGTTCCGGATCGCGTCGTCGCTGCGATTCGGCGGTAGCCGACTCTCGGAACACGCTGCCCGATCGGCTCGTTAGCCTCTCGCGGACGCCGCATGAGCTTCCGAGGAGCACACCTGTTGACGCGGCTCCTTGCAGCACTCGAGCGCCTCGCGTCGAGACGGCTCAGCGCCGTCGTCCTCTTCGCGCTCGCGTGCGGGGCGTACGCGATTCGGGCGGTCGCATGGCCCCTGCAGGCCGGACGGGACCTGGACGAGTACATCTACGCCTGGGTCCAGCTCTTCGACCACGACGTGCTGCTCCCGTGGTCGATGCTGTTCCGGACACCGGCGACGCCGGTCTTCGTCGGAGCGACTCTCGACGCGCTCGGCGGACGTTTTGCGGAGCCGCTCATGGCGCTGGTCTATGCGGGCTCGATCGTGTGCTGGGCGGTGGCCGCGAGGTATTTCGGCACCTGGGCTGCGATATCCGTCGCAGCGGTCCTGCTCGTGTACCAGGGCTACGCCCTGATGTTCCACGAGATCTCGAGCGAGCCCCTGTTCGCGGCGGCATTCGCCCTCTTGGCGCTCCTCCTCACGAGAGCAGGCTTCGCTCCGACCGTACGCCGCTTCGCGTTCGTCGGCCTCGGGATCGCGCTGCTCGCCCTCGTTCGCCCCGGAAACGCCGTCCTGATCGCATTCGCCGTGTTTCCGCTCGTGCTGCCCGGCTCCTGGCGAGACCGGCTGCGCTGGGCCGGTGCAGTGGCACTCGCCGCGGCGCTCCCGCTCGTCGCATGGTCGGTGCACAACGGCGTCCGCTTCGACAGCTGGGGTCTTGCTCGCGGCGGGAACGCGATCATCCCGTTCTACCGCGCGTTCATCACCGACCACATCATCTCGCCGGAGAACGGCGAGAGCTCACGTCAGCTCGCGGTGGCGATGCAGCAGCACCTGCTCACCCGGGAGCCGTACCGGTCGTACGGAGTCACGCTCGACCAGCTCTTCGAGAAGGGGAGCTTCCGCGTCCACGAGGATCTCTACCTGCTGTCGGACCAGGTGTTCGGGTGGGACACGAACTACGAGGTTCTCCGCAAGGCTGGCATCGAGGGTGTCCGCGCGCACCCGGGCGTCTACGCACGCGGCGTGGCGGGAACGGTCTGGGAGGAGCTGTCGAAGGCGCATTTCCGGGTCGTGTCCGAGCCCTCGAATGACGGGAATGCTGCGAATGCACCGACGGCCAACGTGGTCGTCCACGGAAAACGGCTGCCCGCGCCGACCGAAGGCCAGCCGATCCCTGGCGGCCAGGTCGTGTGGATCTCGCGGCCGGACAACAGCATCCGCCAGGTATGGACGTCTCCCACCGAGTGGCACTTCGAGTTCGCGCGGCCCTCTGAGCGGCCTCGCTTCGAGCGCGTCGAGCGCAGGACACAGGAGCTCTTCGCCGCCCTCCCCGACCGCCACGGGAACGCGCGGCTCGCGCTGCGCCTCAACCAGCTCTCGCGCTGGTACCCACGCCCGTGGATGTGGATCCTACTCGGCCTGATCGCGATCGCCGTGCGCCGGCCGCGAGGCTGGCCTATCCTCGTGACGCTGTCCCTTGCTGCATTCGCCGCCGTACTCCTCAACGCCTTCGGTCTGTTCGCGGACCTGCACTTCGTGCTGCCGGTGGCGCCGGCATTCGTCCTGCTCGGCCTCGCGGGGCTTTTCGGTGGCCGGGCGCAGACAGTGATGTGATGGGCACCGAGGAGAGTGATGACTTCGTCGTCCAGCTCCTCCGAGAGAACCGCCGCCTGAAGACGGAGCTCAACCGTCGTGAAGGGATCGCGTCGAGTCGGTGGTGGCGACTTCACCCGCGGCTGAACGCGGAGCGGATGCTGACTGCGCTCCGCGGCCCGCGCGAGCCGCCGCCGGTGGCGCCGTCGATGCTCCCTCGTGAGCAGACGGTGCCTCCACCCGTTCCCTCCGACCTCGTTGGCCGCTTTCGCCGGGAGGTCATCGGGCACGGCACCTTCTCCCACGACTGGTTCACGGGGCACATACCGTCCTGGGAGCCGATGATGCGGGCGCTCGAGGGCCGAACGGCACGGGTGCTCGAGATCGGTGCATTCGAGGGCCTCTCCACCTGCTTCGTGCTCTGGCGTCTCCCGGACGCAACGGTCACCGCCGTCGACACGTTCGCCGGCAGCGCCGAACAGGTCGCGCGCGACCTTCTGCCGAACGGGTCTCTCGAGCACGTCTTCGACGCGAACGTCGCGCACGTCGACGGAACCCGGGCTCGAAAGCTCGTCGGCGACTCGAAGCGCGTCGTGCTCGACCTCCACGCGGAGCACGCTCGGTTCGACTTCGTCTACGTGGACGGATCCCACCTCGCCCTCGACGTGCTCATCGACGCAGCGCTCTCGTGGAGCCTTCTGACCGTCGAGGGGTTCCTCGTCTTCGACGACTACGGCTGGTCCGCGGTGGGGCCGGATCCGCTCCTCAGGCCCGGCCCCGCGATCGACGCGTTCCTCGAGCTCGTCGACGGAAGGTACGAGGTCGTCTCGAAGGGAACGCAGCTCGCGCTCCGCAAGACGTCAGCCTGAGACTCCGACTCAACCGAGGCGTCACGAGGCGCGATAGGCCGTCGTGTCGTGCTCCTCACGAAGCGTGCGGTAGCCGTGTCGAGCCAGTAATTCGACGGCTTCGTCCCAGTCGGGCCTCGACAGATGGACATGCTCGAAGCGTACGATCGCCGGCTGGAATCGCTCGAAATCGAAGAGCTTGAGCAGCTCGAGGTCGTAACCCTCGGTGTCGATCAGCAGGAGATCGAGCGCCGGCGACGCGGAGAGAATCTGCTCGAACGTCATGCACCGGACCTGGAGAGAGCCGATGCGAGCGTCGGCGAACCGTTGCCCGTCCGCCTCCAGGAAGTGCTCGAGGTGCCCGCGGTCGAACGACGCGACGTGGCCGAGCGAGCCGATGGGAGATCCGTCCTCGTCCTCCATCACGTACAGCGCTCGCGTCCCTGGTTCAGGGGCGACGGCGGCGTTCACGAACGCGAGGCCGTTGACGCCCGCGTTGTTCGCCACGAGGCGCTCGAAGGCGGCGGGCTGGGGCTCGACGAGAATTCCGTGCCACCCTTCGGCGCGGATGTGCGCGCTGTACGGGTCGTGGGTCACTCCGTCATAGGCTCCGACCTGGAGGAAGAAAGGCGGCGTCGAGGCCGTTCGCTGCGCGAGGAAGTGTGCCAGCACGTACTCGAAGTCGAACTCGACCGCGTACGCGGAATCGCCGGCGCGCGGCGGGAGGCGATGGACCGCGTAGCCGAGCCGAGCGAGCGCGCCCTTGACCAACGCCTTGACGCTGCTCACGTCGGCGCCTTCAGCACGCACGTCGCGATCGCGTCGACGACGCGGGAGCCCGCGCGACCGTCGACGTCACCGACGACGGTGCGAGCGACGCGACTCCGTTCCTCGCCGAGCTCGTGGGGATTCGCGAGTGCGCGGCCGATCCCCTCCACGACCCCCTCGAACGACTCGGCACGGTAGAAGGCGCTCGACGCTGCAAGCTCGCGGTAGTGCTCCCCGATGACGTTCTTCATCGCGTAGCTCTCGCCCGTAGGCGCCCCCTCGTCGTAGAGGACGCACACCGCCGGACGGTCGTTGACGAGCGCGTCGAGCAGAATCGTGCCCGCGTTGGCGACGACGCAGGCGCAGTGCTGGAGCAGGGTTGCGAGCTCCTCGAAGTCCGTGAAGCTCGCCTCCTGGACGGCGATGCCGTCGGTGTCGAGTGCGGCTCGGAACCGTTCTTGCCACTCCCGGTCGCGCGGGTGCGGACGGAAGAGGAGCGCCGGTCGGCCCTCCCCAGAGGACTTCCACCAGTCGACCATGCGCTCGACGAAACGATCCTCGAACGGCGTGTTGGAGGGCGTGTTCCCCATGACCGCCACGAGCGGACGCGCCGGATCGAGCCCGAACGTGCCGAGGAGGCTCTCGTAGGACGCGCGCGGACGCTTCCGTGCGTAGAGATCCGTCTGCGGCCAGCCCGTGACGACGACCCGCTCCGAGTCGATCCCGTGGAAGCGCGCGAGATCCTCGCGCATTGCCTCGTTCTGGACGACGTACACGTCGCAGAAGGGCGCGATCACGCCCTTGCCGACGGTGTGGTCCCAGCTCGCGACGTGGCCGACCGTCGGGATTCCGAGCCGGCGAGCGCCGACGAGAAACGGCACTGCTGCATGCGGCTGCACATTGGAGAGCACGAGTGCGCCGCACTCGGACTGCATGCGTCGATAGAGCTCGTGCGGGACATACCGGTGCGTGCCGAAATGCCACCGCTCCATCGCGTGCTCCAGCGAGTCCCAGTGGGGCAGGAAGCTGTCGCGGTTCGAGTCGAGCATCCAGTTCGGATGTCCCGGTGCCATGCGCTCGGCATGGAAGTCGTGCCGCCGGTTGAAGCGCATGGCGAGCGGGTAGTAGCCCAGCTGCCGATCGAGCAGCCGGTCGACCCGCCTGACGACGCGCTCGCGGGTGCCCACCTCGACCGGAACGAGATCCGTCCGGTACAGAACGCGCCCGCGCACACGCGGCGCCCAGTCGGCACCTTCGTCGCGATTCGGCAGGACGACGACGAGCCGGTCGCCCAGCCGCTCGTGAAGCCCTTCGACGATCCCCGACTCGAAGAACATCCGGATCGTGAGGCCGTCCGGAAGGAAGAGCCAGACGTCGTTCACGAGCGCGGGCCGAAGAGCGCTCCGCCCATGAGCAGCGCGAAGGCGGGGAGTACCGGGACGGAGAAGTGCGTGATGGCCGGCGCACCGAGCGCCACCATGACGACGACCACGAGCGCGGCGACAGAGGGCGTGCTCAGCGCCAGCGCCCTCCTAGGTCTCCGCCAGAGGAGCGCGGCCGCGCCGATGACCAGCCAGAGGAGCGGAGGCGGATACCAGCGCGAGGCGCGGTTGAGCGTGAGGGCGAGTGCGTGGTTGCCACTGCGGTCCGGGAGACCGCTTGCGATGTCGTCGATGTCCGCGTGCAGTTGGTCGTACCGCGCCTTGTCCTCTGGCCGGTCGAACACGAGATGCCGCTCGTACGGCGACGTCCACACGGTGCGGATGCTGTTGTCCGGCGTCGTCGGCCCTCCTTCCCGCGCGCCGGGGATCGCCTCCCCCTCCGACGGCTTCGGCAGCACCTTGCCGTTGACGACGATCGTCTCTCCCCCGCCACCACCGCTGTCCGAACCGCCGCCGGCGCTGTCGGTTGCGCCGCCTCCAGCCGACTCGAGAGAGCGAAAGACCGACTTCGTCAGCAGCTCCCCCACCGTGCCCGCCACGTTTCGCGCATACGGGCCTGGATGGGTGCGGATCGCCTCGAACGCGATGTCGCGGAGGATCTTCTGGTCCGAGTGCCAGCCCCAGCGGCGGTTCGCGAGCGCGCCCATGTCCTCGAGGAAGCGCGCCGAGGGCTCCTCGAAGAAGCGGTCGAGCGTGATCCCGTACGAGCGGTACGGCTCGTACGGGAGCAGGTCCTCGCGCACGGCGTCGGCCATCTCCTGGGACGCTGGGCCGTTGTCCGGCCGCACGAGCTTGTCGAACAGGTACACGCGGTAGATCGGCCAGTTCGTGTTCCCGGCGCGCGACACCGTGTAGTCGCCGAAGCGCACGCCGTTGTGGACGGTCCACAGGCCGAGGATCGCGACGACCGGGAGGACGTAGGCGGCCGCCCACACGATTCGCGAACGCCACGTCGCGCCGAGGACGAACGCGAGCACCACGAGCACGAGGAGCACCTCGTTGAGCGGCCGGACGAGCGTGAGCGCCGCGACGCCGGCGCCGAGCACCGCGAACCCGGCCGTCGTCGGCCGTTCGACGACGCGCACTGCGAGGAACGACCAGGCGGCGAACGCCATCGCGAACACGGAATCGGACGCGATCTCGTGGAAGAGGATCCCGTAGCTCGGGTACGCGAGCAGCACGACGACGGTCAGAAGCGCAGCAGCGCCGCCGAACCGGCGCGCTGCGAGGAACCAGGCGAGGATCGACCCCGCGTACAGAAGCGACATCCCGGGCTCGGCCAGCGCGCCCCCGAAGGGCACGAGGAGTCCGCCCGTGACGAGCGGCGCGATCGGCGTGCGGCCGAGCACGTAGCCGAGGTCGATCGGGTTGGACTGGAAGAGCTCGATGAATGCCCCGACGTAGGTCCCGAAGTCCCGACCACCGGCGAGCGGCATCGCGATCGCCTGGACCCACCAGACGGCCAGCGCGGCGACGAAGACGGCGATCGTGCCGCTGCGGGTCTCGGTGAAGGCCGCGAGCCGGGCGAGCTGCCGGCGAAGCCAGGCCATCAGCGCCCGAGCACGCTCTCGATGCGCACAGCCAGCGAGGAGCCGTCGAGCCCGTGGGCAGCGAGCGCCTCAGCGGGTGTCCCGCAGGCCGGCCAGCCTTCGACGCCGAACACCGTGAGCTCCCGTCCGAGCTCGCGGCGCAGCGCATCGCCGAGCGCCCCCACCGGAGCGTGATCCTCGACGACGAGGACGTGCGCGTAGGCCGCGATCTCCTCGAGCCAGGTCGGGTCGAAGCGGTTGAGCCAGGGCATGTTCACGACCGCCAGGCTGACGCTCTTCGCTGCGAGGCGCTCGGATGCGAGGAGCGCCTCGTGCAGCAGGACCGGCCCGTAGGCGAGCAGGGCGCCGTCGGATCCCGGCCGCACCACACGGCCCCGCCCGACGTGGAGCTCTCCCTCGAGCTCGATCCGGCGAGGCGACGGGCCGATGGCGAGGCGGATGGCGACGCTCTCCTCGGCCTGCTCGACCGCCCAGCGCAGCGCCTGGCGGGTCTCCTCGGCGGCCCCAGGCTGCACGATCGTGAGGTCCGGAAGCGCCGCGAGCAGCGAGACGTCACGAATCGACTGGTGCGACTTGCCCGGCCCCGCGGGGATGAGGCCGGCGTAGTGGAGGGCGTAGATCACCCGCGTGCGCTCGCTCGCCTGGTTGTAGATCTGCTCGTTCGCACGGGAAGCGAGGAACGACGCGAAGGAGTTCACGACGGGAAGCAGACCGTTCCTCGCGAGCCCCGCCGCCGTCGAGACCATGTCCTGCTCGGCGATCCCGCATTCGACGAACCGGTCCGGGTATGCCAGCTCGAACGCGCGCACGCGGCAGTCCGAAGCGAGGTCGGCGTCGAGGACGACGAGATCCTCGCGTTCGGCCCCGAGGCGCACGAGCTCGTCGCCGTAGGCGTCCACGACGTAGTCGTCGGTCACGCGGCTCATGGGAGCCCCGGCTCCCGACTCGGGCTCGCCCACCAGCGAACCGGCTGCAGCGTTCTGCTCGATCTCGAGCGGCTCGCGCGACAGTGGCTCGAGCCCCGCTGCCTGCACTCGCTCGTCGAGCCGGCCCGCGATCTCCGCGAACGCGCGCTCGAAGTTCTCGTCGTCGGGCGCACCGGCGTGCCACCGGTACGTTCCGCCACCCGTGCGCAGGGCGGCCGGATGCTCCATGAAGGAGACGCCCTTGCCCTTGATCGTGCGTGCAACGACGGCCTGCGGACGGTCGTCCACCTCGCGTATGGCCCCGAACGTCGCGCGCAGGTCGGCGAACGAGTGCCCGTCACAGGACGTCGAGTGCCAGCCGAACGCGCGGAACCGCTCCTCGAGCTCGCCGACAGACGCGATCTCCTCGGTCGGCTTGTCCGACTGCAGCTCGTTACGGTCGACGACGACGGTGAGGCCAGAGAGCCTCTCGTGGGCCGCCGCCTGCAGTCCCTCGTAGTTCTGGCCCTCCTGGAGCTCGCCGTCGCCGACCATGACCACGACCCGGCCGCCGCGACCGAGGTGCCGCTTCGCCCACGCGATCCCGCGTCCCTTCGAGACGCCCATCCCCAGCGAGCCCGAGTTCGCCTCGATCCCGGGAACGCCCACGTCGGGATGGCCGTCGAGCCCTCCGAGCCGGCGGAGGCGGGCAAGACGTTCGGGTGGCACCACGCCGAGCGCGTGGAGCGCCGCGTACAGCCCGGGGACATCGTGCCCCTTCGACGAGAAGTAGACGTCGCGATCCGGCGAGTCCCAGCCCACCGCCGCGGTGTTCAGCTCCTCGAACAGGAGGAACGCGACGATGTCCATCGCGCTGAACGTCGAGCCGAGGTGTCCGGAGCCTGCACGCTTGACGGCGACGAGAGCGTTGAGCCGACACGCGTCGGCGAGGATCCCGAGGCGGTGGTCGGCGGCGACGTCGGCGCCGCGGACGCGGTCGAGCTCCGTCTTCGGGACGATGCTGAGGGCGGGCATCCGCCGACGCTACCGGGGGCGGTGCGGCGTCACGACGTCCGAGAGGTCGGCGTCGTCGCGCAGCTCGTCGGTCTTCTCGCAGAGGAAGAGCGCCTCGCTCGATCCCGGGCGATAGTCGGTGAAGCGCGTGACCTTTCGCCAGCCCGTCCACGCGAGCTCCAGCCTGACCGCCTGGATCGTCGGCACGCCTTTCGCCTTTCCGTTCTCGGGCCACCGGAGCCGCACCAGCGCGTCCGGCCGCGGGTCGACGCTCGTCTCGAAGAGCATCGTCCCGCCGGGTCGGGTCACCCGGTTGAGCATCCCGAGAAGCGGCAGGTGGTGGATCGAGTGATAGAGGACTCCGAGGAAGAAGACGAGATCGAACGGCTCCAGCTCGATCAGCTCGGTCGCGTTGCGGAGGTCGCCGTACACGAATCGGTGTGGGGTCGAGAGCGAGTCGACCCACTCCGCGTGCAGGTGCGTATCGGACTCGAAGTCGGAGAACACGAGCTCGCTCGGCCGGAGCTCACGGTCGATCCACCGTGCATGAACGCCGTATTTCGGCCCCACCTCGAGCACCCTCACTCCACGGAACCGCTCGACGTCGACGACGCGTTCGAGCGAGTCCGGGACGAGAGTGAGATCGGGCAGGTCGTCGGTCCCGGTCGTGGGTCGCTCGTCGCCGATCGGACGCGCGTCCTCGACGTACTCCGTCAGCTCGGCGAGCCGCGGAAGGCTCTCGGGATTCGGCTCGTAGACCTGCAGTCCCATCCGCACGGCGGCCGACCAGGCCGCCCGCGTCAGCAGACCTCGCATGTCAGGCGGCCGGCCACGGGTGGTCTGCGAGCACCG
>Ga0070670_100001395_pt1 | contig 19372 bp, 15 predicted proteins | sample KBSS63metaG_FD_64665 | JGI IMG/M metagenome (GOLD analysis project Ga0070670, IMG submission 64665) | Switchgrass rhizosphere microbial communities from Kellogg Biological Station, Michigan, USA - KBS S6-3 metaG | ecosystem: Host-associated > Plants > Roots > Rhizosphere > Soil ... | reverse complement strand
CTGGAATATCCCCATCTGGTCGAAATGGACTATGAGCTCGGCGAGCTGTTGCGGCGCTATACCGATTATAAGCGCACCAAATCCCTGCTCGATTACGATGACCTTTTGACCTTGTTGCGAGATTTGTTGGCCGACCATGTCGGGGTACGAAACCGGCTATCGGATACGTATCGCTTCATCATGGTGGACGAATATCAGGACACCAACCATCTCCAGGCCGAGATCGTGCGCCTGCTCGCCGCTACTCATCAAAACGTCGCCGTGGTCGGTGATGATGCGCAGAGCATATATTCCTTCCGCGGCGCCAATTTCCGCAACATCATGGACTTTCCCAAGCACTTCCCCGAAACACGAATCATCAAGCTCGAAGAGAATTACCGCAGCACGCAACCGATTTTGAATGTGACGAACGAGATCATTCAACGTGCCACGGAAGGCTATGAAAAGCGGCTTTTCACCCGGAAACATTCCGGCACGCGGCCGAAGCTCGTCCAGGCGGGCAGCGAGCAGATGCAATCGCAGTTCGTCTGTCAAAAAATACTTGAGCTCCGTGAGGAGGGTGTGCCGCTCTGGGATATCGCCGTCCTGTTCCGCTCGAGCTTCCATTCATTCGATCTCGAAATCGAGCTTGCGCGCCATAGTATTCCATTCGTCAAGCGCGGCGGTTTTCAATTCATGGAAACCGCCCATGTAAAAGACTTACTCGCTCATCTGCGCGTTCTCGCCAACCCGCAGGATACGATTTCCTGGCAGCGCGTGCTGATGCTGCTGGAGGGAATCGGTCCGGGCGCAAGCCAAAAAATTACCAAATGGTTGGTCGATGGCAGCAATACCGTCGAGCGACTGCGTTCGTATCCGGCCAAAAGCAAAATCGCTCAGGGTTTACGAACCCTCGCGCAAGTCCTGGAAGAGGCCGGGCACGCTGAATTGCCATCGGAGCAATCCCAGTATCTGTTGCAATATTACATTCCAATCCTGAAACAGAATTATCCCGACGATCACCCCAAGCGGCTGCGCGACATGGAGCATTTTCAAGGCATGACCGAGCGCTACCGAAGTCTCGAGCGGCTGCTAAGCGATATGGCGCTCGAGCCGCCCAATGACAGTATCGGGGGGGTTCTAGCGGTCGATCCGGATGAAGGCCCGCTGATCCTTTCAACGATTCATTCGGCGAAGGGCTTGGAGTTTCACACGGTATTTATCATTTGGGCGCTGGAAGGCAGGTTTCCCTCCTTCTACAACATCAACTCGCAGGAAGAGCTTGAAGAAGAGCGCCGGCTGCTCTACGTCGCCGCAACTCGCGCCAAACAAAACCTTTTTATCAGCTATCCGACCCGCGTCTTCGATAAGACCCTGCGCATGGTGCTATCGCAACCATCACAGTTTATCGATGGCATACCGCAAAGACTGCTCGAGCCGGTGGCACTCGTACCGCAGGGCTCCTACTGGGACTGGGAGAATTGATTGATGCTTCACCTTCTGCTCAACGTTGTCGTTTTCATTAGCGGCGCCGTTTTGATGGCTCTGGAAATCGTCGGCAGCCGCGTATTGGCGCCCTATTTCGGCAGTTCCATTTTCGTTTGGGGTAGTCTGATTTCAGTCGTCATGACTGCCTTGAGCATTGGCTATTATTGGGGCGGCTGGCTCTCAGCGCGCGAACCGTCCTACGGCAAGCTTCTCATTCTTTTGCTGACTCCAGGGGTCATGATTTTTTTCCTGCCTTTGCTTTATCCGTCAATCAACGAATGGATCGCGAGCATTGATTTTGGTCATCGGCTGAACCCGCTGATCGCGTGCAGCGCGCTGTTTCTGTTTCCGGGAATATTCCTGGGCACGATCTCGCCTTATGTGATTCGCCTCGCTGCCACTCAATTGCACACCGTCGGCAGTACCGCGGGCACGCTTTACGCCGTTTCGACGTGTGGCAGCATCGCCGGCACTCTGCTGACGGCGTTTTATCTCATTCCTCTGCTCGGCGTCAGCAATATCATTCACATTCTCGGCGTCATTCTGGTATGTCTGTCCCTGGTTGTAGTACCGTTGCTCCGGCTCCAAGGCGTTGCATTGTCACGCGCGATCGCGACGGTGGCACTACTGTTGGGGTCACTTAACCTGATTTGGACGCCCGTGACATGGGCGAAAACACTTTTGCAAAAAGATACGTTTTACCATCGCATTCGCATCGAGGAGGATGACGAAGCGCGCTATATGTACTTCGATCGGACGCTGCAGAGCGCAATGAATCTGAAAGATCCCACGGCACTACGCTTGATCTACTCCCGCTACACATCCCTGGGGTTTGCCTTCCGACCGGATGCGAAAAAAATGTTGATCGTTGGCCTCGGCGGCGGTTCCATTCCGAAAAAAGTCCAAAAGGAATTTCCCAACATCGAAATCGACGCCGTCGAGATCGATCCCGAAGTGATCAAGATGGCTAAGGAGTTTTTTAACGTTAAAGAAACCAACAATCTCCACATCCATGCGCAAGACGGCCGGCTGTTTCTAACGCGCACGTCGAACCAGTACGATATTATTCTGCTCGACGCCTACTTTACGGATGCCATGCCGTTTCACCTGACGACCAAGGAATTTTTTGAGCTGGCGCAAAAGAAACTCACGCCGAACGGGATCATCGTCGCCAATTTGATCAGTGCCGTGACCGGGCCTTCAGGAAGGATCGCGCGCGCTTTTGTTCGGACCCAGCGGCAGATTTTTCCGCAGGCCTACGTTTTTGCTGCGCGCCGTCCCGATCATGCCAGCTTGGATACGATTCAAAACGTGATCGTGGTCGCCACGCGCGACAAACAGCGCCTCGATATTAATGAGATCGTCAAACGCGCGACGGCCATCGACAGGGGGCTTTTTCCGGACCCGATTCGAGACATCGCGGTCGCTTACTTCGATAAACCTCTTCCCGAAGATGTGCCGGTTTTGACCGATGATTACGCGCCGACCGATAACCTGCTTAATCCTTAGCGCGCTCTTCATCTCCTCTTGTGCCTTTTTTGATTCTGCTCATCAGCAGCAGCGAACCGTGCGCATCAAAGTGCTCGGCGACGTTTCTTTCCGGGCGCGTAATCCAAACTGGCGCGACGAAGCGCGTGGCCTGATCGAGTCCGCATCGGACTATTACGAGCGCGAGTTCGATATCCGATTTGTGACGCAAACGGTTTCTGCCTGGCCCGAGAAAGAGCGCGTGCGCTCCACACCGGAATTGCTCACCCGAGTCAAAAAAGAGTTCGGCGCTGACTCGACCGATGACTCTGACCTGATCGTAACTTTCAGCGCCGAGGTCCTCAGTAGGGTTTTAGCAGCTGGCCGGCCGCGCGTGGATCGTATCGGCAACTGTAGCCAAGGTTTGGCCCGGTACGTGGTCGTGCCGGTCACGAAAGTCTTTCATTATCAGGGCCCGAACAGCGAGCCCGAGTTCGATGTCGTCGCTTTGATTCACGAGCTTGGTCACGTTTTCGGCGCGGAACACGTGGAAGATACAAATTCGATCATGCACGAAGAGTTCGGTTACCGGACCGAATTTGACGCCAAGAACCGCGCGGTCATCCAGAAAAATCGCCTATGCGCATTTGCCAGAAAGTAACCCGTAGGCATAGTGTTGAGGCATTACTGTAGAACCATTCAGACCTAGTTCGACTGTTGCCTGCTAGTCTTCCGTAACGCTTGGTGCTTGGATTTATGTTGGCTAATATTCGAGTGATTCTTGTTCGACCGCGCGGTTCCGGCAATATCGGCTCGGTGGCGCGGGCCATGAAAAATGTCGGCGCCCGTGAGCTCGCCATTGTCGGACAAGCGCGCACTCGCAGCTTTTGGGCACGCGCGATGGCCGTCCATGGTAAGGAAATTCTGAGCGCAGCAAAGAGCTACGCCACGATTCGTGAAGCCATTGCCGATTGCTCTCTGGTGGTCGGTACGACCTGCCGCTCCGGTCTTTACCGTAAGCACAGTCAAACGCCCCGCGAACTCGCTCAGACTATGATTGCTGCCGCGCAAAATGGAAAAGTTGCTCTGATCTTCGGCCCGGAAGATCACGGCCTCAGTAACAAGGATTTGGAACACTGCCAGTTGTTGCTCACCATTCCGACCCATCCCGATTACCCGTCTCTGAATGTCGCCCAGGCTGCGATGATCTGCCTTTATGAGCTTTACCTGGCTTCTTTGACAGATCAGGAGAATGCCGACATTAAGAGAGCCGACGCGGAACAGATCGAGCGCCTCTTCGATATTATGCGTAATTCGCTCTTGAAGATCGGGTTTTTGGATTCGGAAAATCCCGAGCACATGCTGCTCGCGTTTCGCCGCATTTTCGGACGCGCCGGCTTAGAAGAGAAGGACGTAAGAATCTTGACCGGTATGTTTCGCCAGATCGAATGGTATGCAAAGGAAGGCTGGAAAATCGTTGAAGACAAAGAAAAGAAGGGAATGAAAATCAGATAGACTTGGACCATGACAGCGTGGTCAGTTTCATATCCAGGAGCAAAACTGTTGGGAGCAGGGATTATGAGAGCACTATGGATCGCCCTTGCCACGTTTCTCGTATTCTCCGAGGTTGAAGCGCCGGCGCTGGCCAATCATCGCCAATCAATCCGAGCAGCCTATCCCAGCCTCGGGCTTCCGCAAGCGCCGCTCTGGATCGCCAGCGCAGCAAATTACTTCAATGAAGTAGGACTGCGCGTCGAGTCTTTGTTTATCCAGAACAGCTCCACGGTGATCCAGTCTCTGCTCTCGGATGAGATTGACTATGCCATGGTCGGGCCGGCGCCCGTGATCGCGGTGGACCTTCGTGGCGCCGACATCGTCATGATCGCGACGACGATCCCGACCTTGATTTTCTACGTGATTGCGCGACCGGACATTCAAAAGATCGAAGATCTAAAAGGAAAGTCCATCGGTTTTGGCCGCTTTGGTTCCAACACCGATTTTGCCGCACGCTTGCTGCTAGAAAAATACGGCTTGGTTGCGAACAAGGACGTCGCCATGATCCAAACCGTAGGCGGGAACGCGACCGTTTTGGCAGTCAGCACGGGCAAGGTTCATGCCGGAGTCACTACGGACGTGGGAATGTTGGAGGGGAAGAAACTCGGCCTCAAAGAGCTTTTTGCCTTCAAAGACCTGGGCATTCCATTTGCCCACGCTGGCTTCGCCGCCAAGCGCTCGTTCCTCAAGAGCCATGAGAACGAAACGCTTAATTTCCTACGGGCAATTTCCAAGGCGGTATATCGGATGATGGCGGATAAGAGTTTCAGTACTCGGGTAATTCAAAAAATTTCCCGCGTCGAGGACAAAGCAATCGTCGAAGCCGCTTATGACCTGCACGTTCAACAATTCCTTCAGAAGAAGCTTTATACCACGCCGCCGATGATTCAAACCGTCCTGCGCCAAGTCGGCGAAAGCCTTCCCGCGGCCCTTAACGCCAACCCGGTCGATTTCATCGACAACCGTTACATCCAAACGCTCGATCAGCGGGGTTTCTTTGCGGAGCTAGACCGGACATTCAAACCGCGATAGTAAACGCCAAACGCAAAATTCCCATCAGGAGTACAAACCATGAACGTCAATCATTTCGAGCTTAGAAAAACCGCGCTGCTTTTTTTCGATATTCTGAACGGCTACGTCGCTGAATCGGAGGCCGGAAAACCGCGCGCATTGAAGCCGTGGATTCAAAACGCAGTAAAACTGAGCAAAGCGGGCCGCGCCGCGGGCGTGCCGATTTTCTTTGCCAAAGGCAATCACAGACCCGACAATGCCACGACCGCCCTCCTTCTCACGGACACGGACAATTCTCTGCAGCCGTGGCCGAACGGCGAAGTGACAAAGACGAAGATGCATGTGATCGCCGGCGATAAAAGCTCCGACGTCCTAGCGGATTTGTCACCGAGCCCGGACGATTATTATATCGTCAAATATCGCTGGAGCGCCTTTTTCCAGACCTACCTGGATCTGGCACTACGAACGCGCGGCATCGACACGATTATTATCTCGGGTGGTTCGACCGACGTCGGGGTGACATCAACTTTGTATTCCGGCAGAGACTTGGATTATAACATGATCATCGTAAGCGACGCTTGCGGCACATCGCACGATCAGCGCGCCCATGACATGCTGATGGAACTCGTGTTTCCCCGCATGGCACGCGTCCGCACGACCGATCAGGTGATCGAGATGATTGCGAAACCATCATAAGCTCGCTCACAGCGATGTCTTATTGTCATCCCGAACGGACGTGAGGGATCTTTCTCAATCTCAGATTTGCGTTCCGCTCGAAATGACATAACAAATCACATTGCACTGTTTCAGGAGGAAATTATGACATCGAACGGCACAGCCCCCGTCGGCATAAGCAAGAATATCAAACAACTCGGCCGCATGGATCTCCCCGGCGGCGGATCGATTGTCGTTGAAAATGGCTACGCCTATGTCGGCCATATGGATCCGCCCCATGGCACCTCGATCATCGATGTCAAAGATCCCAAAAATCCGAAAATCGTCGCGCAGCTGGAAATCCCGGAAGGTTTGCATTCCCACAAAGTTCGTGTCAGCGGCGACATCATGCTGATCAATTACGAGCGCTACAAGGGGAAGCAACAGTTACAAGCGGGACTGAAGGTCTTTGACATCTCGAATCGCGCGAAACCGCGCGAGATTTATTTTTACAAGACAGCCGGCAAGGGCGTTCACCGCTTCACCTTCGATGGCCGCTATGCGTACATCTCGCCAACCGTCGAAGGGTACAACGGCAACATCGCCATGATGTTGGATATGAAAAATCCCGAAAAACCGGAAGAGGTCATGCGTTGGTGGATGCCGGGACAGTGGACCGCCGGAGGCGAAACAGCAACGTGGCATGGAACAGCGACCCGCTGCCATCATCCGATTCGACGCGGTGATCGCCTCTACATCAGCTACTGGCACGGTGGTTTCGCCATCGTCGATATCTCTAACTTGACTAAGCCGAAAACGATCAGCACCCTTGATTGGAGCCCGCCCTACCCCTGCCCGACGCACACGACTTTGCCAATGCTGAACAAGATCATGGAACGCGACTGGTTGATCGTCACCGATGAAGAAGTCGGCGAGAAGCTGAACGAAACTCACAACGCTTTTCTCTGGGTCGTCGACATTACCAAGGAAGACTTGCCGCTCCCTGTGGCCACGTTCATCGTTCCCTTCGACGGCCAATCGACCAACGAGTTCCGCTTCGGCGCGCATCAACCGGCGGAACAAGTCTACGGGAATACGCTTTACGTCACCTGGTTCGGCGGCGGTCTGCGCGCTGTCGATTTCTCCAACCCGTACATACCCAAAGAAGTCGGCTACTACATTCCCAATCCCGGCAAGGGCCAGAAAGTCGTCATTAGCAACGATGTCTTCCACGATAAAGACGGCAAGCTCTATCTCATGGACCGCTACGACGGGTTGGAAATTCTCGAGCCACAGATCTGATTGAATGATGGTTTAACTCGGTCAAACCGTTCAAGTAGTTTAACCGTTCAAGCCGTATGTCCGGAGTGAACCCAAACGCGCCCGGATAAACAGTTTGAACCGCTTGAACGGTTTAAACGGTTTGAACTTTATGACTGTGAAGCTATACAACGTCGCCTACTCCGGAAATTCCTACAAAGTTCGTTTGCTCCTCGCGCAACTCGGGATTCCATACGAAACCATCGAGGTGGATATTCTCAAAGGCGAAAGCCGCACCGCAGATTTTTTAAAGATCAATCCCAACGGCCGCACTCCGGTGCTCGACGACGACGGCTTTATTCTCGCCGAGTCCAATGCAATCCTCGCGTATCTCGCTAAAGGGACGAAATTTTTACCGGACGACCGGAAAAACTTCGGGCTGGTTTGGCAATGGATGTTCTTCGAGCAATATAGCCACGAACCTTACATCGCGACTTCCCGGTTTTGGCTTCAGCACAAGCCCGACTCGCCGGAGAAGATAGCGCTGCTCGCATCGAAGCGCGACGGCGGTTGGGCCGCGCTGAAAATAATAGAGTCGCATTTGTCCAAAAATGATTTTTTGGTGGGCGATTATACCATCGCCGATATCGCTCTGTTCGCGTACACCCACGTCGCACACGAAGGCGGCTTTCCACTGGAGGGGTTCCCGAAGATTCGCGAATGGATCGCGCGCGTGAAAGCAAGCCTGGATTTGTGGCAATGCTATAGAGCCATGACGCATGGTGCGCTTGCGCACGATTGCTCAGCTTCGAATTCTCTTCATCTCTTCCAATTCCTGTAAGCTCCGCGGCCAATCCTGTTTGAGCAATCTCGACAAACTCCGGTCCGCCAGCAACTTACCGCCAGTTTGGCAGGTCGCGCAGTAATTCGTTTCGTTCTCCGCGTGCACGATGCGCTGCACGGGAGAGCCACACACAGGGCATGGCTTGCCGTACTTGCCGTGCACCGCCATATCCGGACGAAACGCAGTGACTTTTTCCGGAAAGCCGGCGCCGCGCTCTTTCCGCAATCGCTCGATCCACTCGGTCATTGATTCGCGTATGGCTCGATAAAGTCGGTCGATCTCGACGTCTGTCATTTGCTTCGTCAACCGGATCGGCGACAGCTTCGCACGATGGAGAATCTCGTCGGAATAGGCATTGCCGATGCCGCTGAACAAATGCGGATCGGTCAGCGAGCGCTTCAGGATATGATTCTCTCGAGTGAGCGCCTGCGCGAATTGTTCGAGGGTCATGTCGAAAAGCTCGAGCCCGCCGGGGTCGTATTCCTGGAGATCAGCTTCGCCGCGGACCAAATGAATGGACGCGCGCTTTTTCGTCCCGGCCTCCGTCAGGAGTAATGTTCCGTTCGAAAAATCAATCGCCGCCTGCCCATATTTCCGCGCGATCTTTGCTCCCTTGGGCTTCCAATGAAATCGGCCGGCGATCATCAGATGAACAATTAGAAAAAGATCGTCTTCCAGCTCGAAGACAATGCGCTTCCCCATACGACGAAAACCGAGGACTTTTTTTCCTGCGATTTCCTTGATCGGCGGATCGACAGTTCGCACGACAAAAGGGCTGCCGATCCGAATTCTTTGGATCGGTTGGTTCAGCAAACGCTCGCCGAGCGCTTCGATATAGACCGTAACGTCGGGCAATTCAGGCATAGCGGAGATTTGAAGATGAGAATGGAGGGTCGAGGATTGCAGGGCGACCGCCGGTCGCCCCGACGCCTGCTTCGCGTTCTTTGTGTCCTCTGTGGTTAATTTGTATTCGGGATCTCGCCCTTTTCTCGTAAGGTCAAAAATTCCTTCGCCTGCATCGGGAAGAGCACACCCAGCAGAATATCCTCATCGTTTTTCGCCAAGAGACCCAAATCCTTGATCGACTTCTCCCAATCGGCGGGATCGGCCATTTCTCCCGAACGCATCGAGTAATCCGGCTCTTTGTCTTTCATGATTTTCCGGACCAGATCTTTGTTGACCGAGCCCGGCGGCCGTCCGTACTTTCCCTTGACGTAATCGCTGGTCTCACGGCTGACGATTTTGTAGCGTTCTCCCGCAAGCACGTTCAACACCGCCTGCACACCGACGATTTGACTGGTAGGTGTGAGCAGCGGCGGGTGCCCGAGATCCTTCTCTACGTTCGGCGTTTCTTTTAGCGCTGCGTCCATCAAATCCATTCGCCCTGCCTCTTTCAGCTGAGCGACCATGTTGGAAATCATGCCGCCGGGTACTTTGTGTATGAAAACATCGGCACTCACGCCAGTGTAGCCGGTTTCGTACTTTTCGTATTTTTCCTTGATCTGCCGCGTAATGCGTGCCGGCTCCTCCAGCGCTTTCACATCGATGCCGGTATCGAAGGGCGTGCCTTTCAACGACGCTACCATCGTTTCAGTCGCCGGATGCGCCGAACCGAAGGACAGCGGCGATAACACGGTATCGATCATGTCCACTCCTGCGAGGATCGCCATTAAATGAGACATGCTCGAAGTCCCGCCCATATCATGGCAGTGCAGCAACACCGGTAATTTGCCTTTAGCGCGATCTTTGATTCCCTTGATGATGCGATAGCTGTCGAACGGCGTAAGAATTCCCGTCGCATCCTTGAATGATAGCCAATCGGCGCCGACCTCGATCAGTTGCTCGGCGTACTCCATCCACTTCTCCAGCGTGTGCACGGGACTGACGGTATAATTCACTTCGACATGCGCTTCGCCGCCCATCTCCTTCACCGCTCGGGTGGCGACTTCGATGTTCCTAAAGTCGTTGGTCGCTTCGAAGATACGAAAAACATTCATGCCGTTCGCGATGGCGCGCTCGACGAATTTGTAGACGATTTTATCAGTGTAAGGCCTGTAGGCGAGGATATGCTGGCCGCGCAAAAGCATCTGCAGCTTGGTTTTTGGCATTACCGCTTTGATGCGACGGAGTCGCTCCCATGGATCTTCTTTCAAGTAACGCATGCAGACGTCGAAGGTGGCGCCGCCCCAAACTTCCACCGCGTGAAAGCCGCAGCCGTCAAGCGCAGCGCAAAGCGGCAGCAAGTCGTCGGTTGTCACTCGCGTCGCGAGCTTGCACTGCTGCCCGTCACGCGGCGTGAGATCGGTTATTTCAACTCTGCGGCTGCCGATCGGCTCACTGAGCAGCTTGATGATGTCGGCCGCCAAATTTTCCAAAACTTCTTCAGCCATCGAATCGCTCCTATTCTAAACAGAATTTAGCATGCCTATGGCTTGCCACTATATAGGCTAATCGCCGCTACAGTGAAAGATGGCAATTCCATCCAGGCAACTCGCATCTTGCTACGATTTGAATGTTTGAACGCTTCGAACAGCTCGAACGTTTTGAACCGAATCGCCGTCTTGCTTTTCCGACCCGATTCTCCTACAAACCGGCTGATGAAGATCGTCAGACTCTACACTGGTCCAGACAATGAATCTCACTTCGAAGATATCGAGATCGAGCTCAACCCCACCGGACATATGCAAGCCTCGGAACTGCAACCGACGCAAGGAATCATTTTTCGTTCGGCGCCGCCGGATCACTCAAGTAATTATCACCCGGTTCCCAAGCGACAATACGTCATCACGCTTTCCGGTCAGGTCGAAATCGAAACCGGCGATGGTACGATCCGCCGCTTTGGAGCCGGCGATGTGATGCTTGCGGAGGATACGACCGGCCGCGGCCATATCACTCGAGTCGTCGGTGGCCAGCCGCGTCATTACGTTTTTATCCCGCTCAAATAGGAACAGCTATCAACCAAACAAAATCACTAGCGTCGCCGCAACGCGACGGTGTCGCCGTTTGTCTTATTCCCTGCTCGAACTTCATGCCATCGATGATGGTGGCAACTCTCGGCATTGCGCTGCCGGAAATTAGACAATCGTTTTCGCTTTCGGAAGTCGCCGCCGGCAGTCTTTTTTCGATCATGATGATCGTTGCCGCGCTAACCAGCGCCGGCGCCGGTCGGCTTGCCGATCGCATCGGGCCCAAAAAAGTGCTGATCGCTGGATTGACCCTTCTTGGAGTTGGTTTTACCGGCGCAGGCATGAGCGAGCATCGGATCGCCTTCGCTTTTTTTCTTGCCCTGACCGGCGTCGGCTACGGCTTCACACCGCCGTCCTTATACCTGATCATGTCCGAATTGCTACCGCAGAGACGCGGCCTGGGCGCGAGTCTGATCTCCGTCGCTTATGGCATTGGAGGAGCGATCGGCGCGCTTCTGTCGAGCCGAGTAGCGGCTCTTTTCGGCTGGCGCTATGCCTTTTTGGCGGTCGGGATTATCGCGGCCACCGATATGCTCGTACAGCTCGTCTTCATCCGCGAGCGCCACAGGCCGCATGGTGCCAAACGATCGGGTTCGTTCAAGGCTGCCCTCTCTGTTTCGCTTTTGCTCCTCGCCGTGGTCGAGTTCATCGGCGGCTCGGTCTTTTGGAGTTGCGCCGCATGGACGCCGACAGCAATGCGCTCGGCGAAATCACTCACGATCCAACAAACCGGTTGGATCATGAGCGTTCTGAGCATCGCCAATATGGTCGGATCATTCTGTCTTGGCAGCTTATCCGACAAGCTCGGCAGGCGCTTTGTAATTATGACGAGCGCTTTTCCCGCGGCACTTGCGTCGTTTGCGGTGTTTTACTGGCTCAATTCCGTTGCTGCCATCGCCGCGGGAATTTTTTTGTTCGGTGTTCTCAAGGCTTCCGTCCCCGCTCTGATCATTGCTCTCGCACAAGAAACCGCTCCCGCTGGCAGCGCAGGGACCGCCGCGGGCGTGATCATGTCTTTGCATTACACGTCGGGAGTTTTGGCGCCTTTGATCGCCGCGAAGCTCATCAGCGGCACCGGAGACATTCTATTAACGATGATCTTGGTTTCGTCCGTTCCCCTAGTGGTCTACGGCTCGTTGGTCGGCGTCGTGGGCGAGCGCAGTCGCTAATCGCACCTAAAGGCCCAAAATTCGCTCGGCGTTCTGATGAAAAATTTTTTCCATCACTTCGTCCGAATAGGCCAACTCTTTCCATTCCGTGAAGATCCGCTCGTAAGGAATACTCGGATAATCACTGCCGAACATGATTTTGTCTTTCAGCCGACCCTTGATGTCCCGTTTCAGCGCATCGGGAAAATATTTCGGGGCCCATCCCGACAATTCCCACGACACGTTTCCCTTGTGCAAGGCAACCGCAAGCATCTCGTCGGTCCACGGCCAGCCCGGATGGGCGGCAATGATGTTTAAATCAGGAAAATCGGCCGCAAGCTGATCGATTGCCGCGGGATGCGCATGGCGAATCACGGCGCCCAAACCGCCGGGCATCCCCGCGCCCATTCCCGTCGTGCCGACATCGATCATCACCGGAACCTTGAGTCGGTCGATGGTTTCCCAAAGCGGGTACAGCTTGCGGTCGTCGACCGAAAAATGACCCATGATCGGATGAAAGTGAAATCCGAAAAGCTTGAACTTTTCGATCGCTCTCTGCGCTTCCTCGATCGCCTGTCCGCCCTTGAGCGGATCGACGGCCGCCCATGCTTGACGGATCACGCCGGGATTGCGATCACGCATCGCGGCGACGTATTCATTCGTGCACGGCGGCGCGCCGGTAACCGATTCGATATCGAAGGCAACGAGCATCGCCTCTACACCGGCTCGTTTGAATTCCTCCACCACCTCCGCTTCGCTCTTCCACGTCCAGGTGCGATTCCAATATTTTGCCAATGCTTCGACGTAGGGTCCCTGTGATTTGATCCAGGGCTCCGTGTTCGGATAACAGTGCAGATCGATGATGCGCACGCGCCAAGTCTCCTCTCGCGTTCGAGCATTACGTGCGCCACTGCGAGGTGTCAAGGCACAACGATATCCTCATTTCCAGCGCGGCGAGAAATCTTCCCATTCCCGAGACTGTAGCGAATTCTTGTAGCATGGGGTGAGCGAAGCGATACTCATCGCTTACTCGAGCGATACGGGAGCGCAACCATTCAACACCCATCTAGACATTCAGCGCTGCCTGGAGTAAGCGAAATCCGGTCACGGAGGTCAAGAAATATGTTCACACAGACTTGGACAACATCGGAACGAAGATACAACGTTATCGTGCATCGCGACGTCAAAGTGCGCATGCCGGACGGTACGCAATTGGACGGTGACATTTTCCGACCCGACTCGCCAGAAAAGTTCCCCGTGATCCTCGGCGCACACGCCTACAACAAGCACTTGCAGTCACCGCCCATGCTCCCGATCGGCTTTACACCGATGCGCGGTTACATGGAAAGCGGCGACTCGACGTTCTTCGCGCGTCGCGGCTATGTCCATGCCGTTTTTAATGTGCGGGGCAGTGGAAGCTCTGAAGGATTTTACCAGTTGATGGGTCCGCAGGAAGTGCGTGATGTCAGTGATCTCATCGACTGGCTCGCCGTGCAGCCCTGGAGCACCGGCACTGTCGGCATGTTCGGTGTGTCCTATTTTGCACGGTTGGCCAAAGCGGTAGCCGCGCTTGGACCGAGCGCGCTCAAAGCGATTTTCGCGCCGTTCGCCGGCACTGACGATTATCGCCACCGCTGTTATCACGGCGGAATTTTAGCGCACGGCTTCATCAGTCACTGGCGCAATAGTCTTCATCGTCCAAATTATCGCAGTCTCTACAAAGAGAAGCATGGCGAGGCCGCTTATAAGGAAGCTATCGCGCTGGCGTTGCGCGATGAGGAAGTTGTCGCGCAGCCGGTATTGCGTGAAGCTTTGCAGAATCCCGATATCGGAACCAACGCGTTGATCGTTGATTTCCTGCTGCACCCGTTTGACGGGCCGTTCTGGCACGAGCACAGCGCGCACGATGAAAAAGCGACGATTCCCGCGTATCTCGGCGCATGCTGGGGCAACTACGGTTTGCACCTTCCCGGTGCGTTTTCCGCCTGGAAAAACTGGCGCGGTCCCAAAAAGATGGTGATCGGTCCCGGGGTTTATCTCGACCGCCCGGTTTATCAGTATCAAGACGAGGCGCTGCGCTGGTTCGACTTCTGGCTCAAAGGCATGGAGACCCGCGTGATGGACGAGCCGCCGATTCGCTATTTTCTGCCGCCGACTGGCGAGTGGAAGAGCTTGAATGATTGGCCGCCGCCGGAGGCGCGCTGGACAACATTTTATCTGCACAAGGATCGCATGCTGAGCGAGCATGAGCTCTGGCCCGCCGAGGGCTCGGAGTCCTTCGACGAATCGAATTTCGAGCATGGCTCGCTCACTTATTCGACGCCCTTGCTCGTCGAAAATACGGAAGTGCTCGGCCCGAGCGTGCTGACGCTTTATCTTTCGACCACCGATACCGACGCGCTTTTGTTTATTACTCTGCTGCTCATCGATCGCGAAGGGAAGGAGCATGAGCTCACGCGTGGCTGGCTTCGGGCGTCACAACGAAAGCTGCGCGACCAGTGCCCACCTTGGGAACCCATACAATCACATGAGACGCGCGAGCCGCTCGAGCCCGGAAAGGCCTACGAGCTAAAAATTCCAATCGTTTCCACGGCGCGTTTATTTCAGGCCGGTGAGCGGATTGCTATCCGGATCAAAGGCGCCGACGATGAACCGCCGTTGAATTCATTGCAAGCCCTGGCGCGCAATCACGTCCGGCGGCCGCGTGCGGCCCGCATTACGGTGCACCACGACGAGTCACATCCGTCGCATCTCGACTTGCCGATTACGCGCGGCAATATTGTCGGAACGTTTTTTTCAGGCGGGGATATCAGCTCGTTTGGATTGTCGCACTGAATACCGCGTCAAACGTAATTTCATCCGGGCCTCTTCTATACCCTTTTGCTATCGTAAACCGACTGTCATTCTGAGCGTCAGCGAAGAATCTAAAACGACGCCTTCGGCGTCGCTCAGGATGACACGACAATACGTGTTAGACAGAATGCTTTGGCTACCGCGAGTTAAGCGAGAAGGCGAGAAAACGATTGGTCGCTCTCACGCTGGCCTGAACGTCGACGTAACTTCCTGATGACCGCCGTTTTCTTTGAGCTCTTCCTCATAATAAACGCCGAGCGCTTTGAGCACCGGCAAATCTTGAATCGAAAACAGCACGGCATCTGCGCTCGCCGAAGAATTTGCATGCTCATGCAATGCCCATGGCGGCAGCGCAAAGATATCGCCCTTGCTCCAATTGAAACACTGTCCGTCGATGACACTGAAACCGGCACCACTGACCACATGGTAAACCGCGCTGCCGGTATGGCGATGCGCCTTGGTGTGTTCACCGGGCCGCAGCAACTGAATCATGCAAGACATCGTCGGCAACACTGGCCCGCCGGTCTGCGGATGGCGATACTCCAGCAAAACACCGTCCTGAGCAGACCCCTCATGCTCTCGCAAAGCGTTCAGTGCTTCGGAGGTTTGTGTCCAAGAATATAATAGCAGCGGCGATGATTGCGGTTTTTCTTTGACCCAAGTCGGCGTGATGTGCGCGTGGCCATACATTTGTTTGGACGCATTTGCCGGACGCGAGGCGGGCACCTGCGGAACGGAGTAAAACTGAAAAAACATCGCCTCAAGGGATGCAATTAAGGGAATATCCAAACCATCCATCCAGACGACCCGATCGTTCGTTTCGTTGCCATGGTCGTGCCATGCCCAGCTCGGTGTCAGAATCAGATCGCCCGGAGCCATATAGACGCGCTCGCCGTCAACGGCTGTGTACGCTCCGGTGCCTTCGATGATGAAGCGAATCGCCGTCGGGGTATGGCGATGCGCGCGCGCCACTTCGCCCGACAACAGAATCTGCACGGCAGCGATCAAATTGTTGGTCGTCGCCCAGCGCCCCGCCAGTCCCGGATTGAATAACTGCAAGGCGCGTCGTTCATCGCCAACGGGAACGGCACGAGCCGATTCTTCGATGATCGATTCAGTGGTTGACCATGGCCACATGTGCGGCACCATCTTGGGCTGCGGCTGAGGCGTCATTTGGCTCGCCAGCTCCCAGAGACCGTACATATTGTTGGCGTGCATGCGCTGATGAAACGCTTCGCGAAATGCATCGCCTTCGGATCTAATCTCCGGTTTAGCCATACGTCCTCCTGAAACGGACCTTACGATGAAAGCTTTATAAGCGTAACCGAGGGCAAATTCCGATGCAATATGAGCAATTGGACAATTTAGGTTCGGGATGAATGCACGGCTCCGTTCGTTTTTTGTGATGGCCGATTAGCAAACACCGCAATTGTCGTCCCCAGCGGAGCGAAAATCTTTCTCAATCAATATGAGGTCGCAGCGGAAAACGATCTTTACTTTCGTGATCTCTCAATTGTCACGCGCTCCATAAATTTCGGCGATAGCTCGCGCAGGCGCTCGTCGGTCATGCGCCCGCTGCGGCTCATATAATCGTAAGCCAGCTCCACGGGACCAAGCTGCATCTTTTCCGCCAGGCGCTCGTACCAATAAGAGCTGGCGGTCGCCGCAGCAAGAATTTTTTCGACCACCGGACGCCGTTCGCGCTCGAAAATCACCAGTGCCAAAGGAACATCTTCGCCCGCATCGGCGAAAGCGCGATCGAGGGCGATGGCGTCTTCAAAAGCCATGCGTGTGCCCGAGCCGATGGAGAAATGCACCGTGCGGAGCGCATCGCCGATCAGGATTAGATGATCCACCGACCAGCGGCGGCATGCCACCAAGGGGAATTGCCGCCAAACCGACTTGTTCGTGATCAGAGAATTTTCCGCGAGATCGGGCGCAAAGACGGCTTCGCAATATGTGCGGCTGTTTTCGTCCGACATCTGATCCAGGCCCGAGCGGCACCACGTCGCTTCATCGCACTCGACCACAAATGTGCTCATCGATGAGCTGTGACGATAATGATGAGCGACAAAAAATCCGTCGGCATTGGCGCGAAAGGTCAGACTAAGACACTCGAACAGTTGCCGTGTCCCATACCAAGCGAAGCGATTCGTGAGCCAGGTAAGTTCTGGCTCGAAATGGTGCTCTGAGCTTCGGCGAATAACTGAGTTTGCACCGTCCGCGCCAACCAGCAGATCGCAGTCGTTTAGCTCAGTTACCGATATGATCGGTCGCCGATATTCGAACTCGACGCCCGCCGCTGCGCAAAGTTCTTGTAAAAACCGATTGAGCTCCAATCGGCCAATGGCGGAAAAGCCGTTGCCGTCAATATCCACGCGCTCATTGCGATGCACGATCCGTTGTATAGGCCAGGATTCCAGACGCGCCAGCAATTGTGCATGGAAGTCCGGCACATCTCGTTCGAGAAATGCCAGTGCGTTCAAAGAAAAAACTACTCCGAAGCCATAGGTCGCGTCAGGCGGATTTTGCTCGAAGACGTGAACTCGCCAATTGCGAAAGCGGCGCTTGATCAGCAGCGCGAAGAGCAACCCGGCCGGTCCGGCTCCGACTATGTTAATCCGCACGGGAGTTACTCACGAGAAAGTGTTTTCACAGCACCTACTGTAGCTTCGGAACACGACGCTTCACTGAGTCGTCATTCCCGCATGCTTTTAGCGGGAATCCAGGCGGAATTCGGACTGAACGCTCGACTAAAACATTCGGTGGTGACGGATGTTGAGGGGGGATTCTATTCAGTCCGGGCATTTTTCACTGGAGTACACAGACATATGATGACTTCCGAACTTCGTGATCTTCTCGTCTTCGTGGTGAGTCATTTTTCTCCACTCACTCCGTACTAGTCATTTTGCTCCTTCGCTGTAGAGCTTTTTTACGAACCCGCTCGCTTCGATTTCATACAACAGACGCGCATCCACGAAATCCTTCGGATCGGCGCCCTTCGCGCGCGGATTGGTTTCTGCGACTTGAGTGATGCCGAGCTTCATATCTTCCGCGGTTGGATAGGGAATCCTCTCAAAGGCCGCGGCATAAACCCGCTGCGTCTCGTCGAGCATGGCGCGGTCCGTTGTATTCGTGTACTTGCCGATCACGTTCATCGCGAAGTTCGGATCGGTTTTGAACCGATGGATCGCCTCGATTTGCGATTCCAAAAAGCGACGAATTGCCGATTCCTGAGTCCGGAGCATTTTCTGAGTGACGATAATGGAAGAGAGCGGATAACGATATCCGAGCGTGTTGTAGTCGACCAGATCGTGGAATCCAGCGGCGCGCGCATGGAGCACGGCGGGAAAACCAAATGTGCCGCCCTGGATCTGTCCGGCTTTTAGTCCGGCAACGATCTCCGGCAAACCTCCCATCCCCCGAATCATTACGTCGCGGTCTGGCGTCAAACCGTTCTGGCGAAGGTAGACTCGAGTGAAGAAATCAGTGACGGTTCCGACCCGGGTAACACCGATACTTTTGCCGCGCATTTCTTCGATGCGTTGGATTTGCGGTCCAGCGACGGTGAAAACGATCACCCGATTCACGGGAATCGCAACGTAGATCGTGTCGGCGCCGGCAAGTTTCGCATCGACACCGGCCGGACCACCGATTGCCGCCACGTCGATGCTGCCACCCACGAGCGTCTGTACGGCGCGTGACCCCGCCGGAATATAAACAAGCTCGACATCCAAACCGTGTCGCTGAAAAATTCCCCCTTCTTTGGCAATCCACGGCAGCGAAAACGCCGCGGTGATCGCGGCGTACGCCACCCGAAGCTTTTGTGGCGCTTCACCCGCAGAAGCTCCATAGGTTGAAAGCTGCAGGAGCAAGCAAATTTGAAAGAGCAGAGTCACGCCTTTTGAAACCGAAATGTGTTTCATACATTTCACTCCGCCGCCTTGTGTCATTAACACCCGTGTAGACTTTCGTGATGTCATTCTGAGGGCAAGCCGAAGGATCTAGTCTTCGAACGCAAATGAAAGTGAGATTCTTCGCTGGCGCCAGACTGTGTGAAAACTCCCAACAGGGTTTTAGTATCTGAATGTGAGTGAGAGAGCAAGAATTTCATACTCGGCAGAAATGAATTCGTGTAGAGTGAATCG
>Ga0070670_100001394_pt1 | contig 19383 bp, 9 predicted proteins | sample KBSS63metaG_FD_64665 | JGI IMG/M metagenome (GOLD analysis project Ga0070670, IMG submission 64665) | Switchgrass rhizosphere microbial communities from Kellogg Biological Station, Michigan, USA - KBS S6-3 metaG | ecosystem: Host-associated > Plants > Roots > Rhizosphere > Soil ... | reverse complement strand
CAGGACGTCGTAATTGTCAGTCGCGCCCACTGTCAGTATGTAGGGATTGTCGGCTGCCGCATCGAAGGTACTTAGATTACCCGACGACATTGCGACCACGCCGCCTTTGCTTTGAAAATATTTCGCAGCCGACGCTACCGTCGAACTATCGCTGGCCGTGTAGCTGATGTTCGCCACACGCGCACCGTGATTCGCCGCCCAGTTTAATCCTGCCGCCATCACGGAATAGGTCGTTGCTCCGGTTGCATCGGCAATGCGAACCGGCATGATCTTGCAGCCCCAGGCTACGCCGGCCACTCCGATTCCGTTGTTGCTTGCAGCAACCGCGGAGCCAGCCACTTTAGTGCCATGGCCGCCTGGGTCACTCGTATCCGAAGTATTGTTGTAGGTGTTCCATCCTGCCACCATGTTAGGCGCGAGATCGGGATGCGAACCATCCACGCCGCCGTCCAGAATCGCCACGATTATGCCGGCTCCGCCGGTAGTAGCGGACCAGGCGGTTGGGGCGCCAATCGTCTTGAGATGCCACTCGTCAACGTACCAGGGATCGTCGGGCGTAACCTCGTCCGGTAAGACGATGCGATCCAATTCGGCAAACTCAACTTCCGTTCGCTGGGCCATAGCCTGAGCGAAGCCAGCTTCGTCCGCTTGCTCAGGCAAGTCGAGAATGTGAACACCAATTCCGGGTAGCTCATCGGCATCTCGCGCGCCAAGTGCGGCGATTATGTTTCGCGCGTGGTCAGGCAGGATGTTTTCACGGAATTTGACCAACACTCTTCCCGGCACGAATCGCTCAGATTGGTCGACAGGCCGATACTTATTAACTCCCTTTTGTGCGCTCGCGGCCGGCAAGCGTGAACCGATTGTCAGGATTACAGTCGATAGCGTGGCCGCGCCGATAGCGATAGCTATTCTTCTCATGCTTCTCTTGTCTCACTTTCAACGGCTTATGCCGGTCGGGTTAAATCCGGTAAGGTGTGTGCTTGATCGCGGGGCAGGACAGGTATGGTTCGAACGGGCCGGCTGATTTCCTTCGGCGCTGCGTGGACGTGGTTCCTCACAGACTGGACCACAAGCAGGATGCGCCCCCACGGAATGCCGATGGTTGCAGTGCCGCCGCGCTATTGAGAGCTGTTCGCGGACTCTTCGTGACCTATTCACACGACTGCCCACGATCGACACTCAACGAGCGAGATCGGATCTACGCTAAAACAACTATCGCCGTGACACACGGAGGAGAGACTCCTCGAGTTCACGGCGAAAGGCACTTACGTTGAATTGGGATTGATGTTGGCGGGAAAGATTGAAAAAGAGAAGCGTGAAGCGATAGACGGATGAACCGATTGCTGGACACTTCTCCTGCTTTCGGTAACCCAGCCAGGTCAGGAAGAATTTCAAATCGCGGAATTCGAATTGCGGATTTCAAATCGGAATCTTTCACCGCCTTGAAATTGATCACTCCGCCACTCTCTGCCTTCTTCTGAAATTCCGAAATCCGAATTCGGAAATTCCTTAACCCCCGTAGGCTTTGCGGCCCTCGCTCACACGAGGTGTGCCTTTATCGCTTCAGGTAAATCTTTCAAATAACGGCGGCAGTTGGTGGCCCAAGCCTGCTCAAATGAAACTTACCGCGACTGGGCCAACCATGTCAAGCATTGTTTTACGAGCCTTTTTGCAGCGGCAAAGGCTGAGAAGGTGCTGGGAATTACCGCTCAAACACGAAAGAAATGCCATGGCGGAAGACCCTGTTTGGTAAGAAAAAGTAGCGGCCCGTCCACGAAACCCAGCCGATCAAAATACCAGCCGATAATCAGTCGAGCGGGCCGACTGGATCGTGGCGACTTATCTCATTCTCATTGCCGGATCTCCGAGAAGCGTCCAGGTGCGGCGCACGTCCTGATCGGAGATCGCCGTCTTCGAATTTCTGATCGCTTGTCCCAAACGAACCGATTGCTCGCCGAACAGTTGGCGATAAAGCTCAAGGTTCATAACAAACTGTGGCTGGGAATCCGTGAATCCAGATGACGCCCAAACTGCCACCGCGCCGCCGTTTGGTGCTTTTAGAGCTGACTCGCCAAGACTATCCAGATACGGATCGTGCGAGTATCCATTCAGGCAGGTCATCATGAAATACAGCGACAGCGCGTTGGTATTGGTCAGGCTGCGAGCCAGATCAGAATCGAGTAGCCCTGCGCCCGTCCAAACATCAATCGAGCCGTGTCCGTAGTAGTTGACAATCATCGGTCCTTGATTCAGCGCGTTGAGAATCTGACCACGAGTGACGTCGTCATTGCCTACCTCGCTGCGATTGATCGTCTCCACTGCGACAGTCGACGGTAGCAGGCTGCCAGTTTGAGTGCTCTGTGATTCAAACCCTGTATCTGCAACCATCAGCGCGCCGCGCAGCGGTGAGTTCAGTTCCCTCTCCTGTTCATACGAAAGAATCTTCGTCACCATTAAATTAGCTTCCGCAGTGGTACGAGCCGGCAGACGGCCCATCGCCATACTTGGCAGACCGGTGTCACCAAAATCGGCGAACCAATCATCCGAGGCGGTTTCCATGTAACTGGTATCAATCAGCTTGGTCGGCACAAAGTCGTTTGCACCCTGCTGAAAATAGTTGCGCGGATCCCAGGTGCTGTCGCCTACCAGCAGCAGGTATTCAGGTTTGCGGCTCCAGCTCCCGGCTGCTTGCGCCAGGAATGCCTTAAGTGCTTCGGGCGTGTGCGCGCCGTAACTGAATTCGTCATAGACATCTTCCACGTCAACAACAGCCACAGCCAGGCCCTGGCTCCTGCGCAGCGCCGCCAATGGTTCAACCGCCTGACGAAAGTCCTTGTGCGTGATGATGACCATGTCCGCCGCGTTTGTGCCGGCATTCCAATTGGACGGAGTGTTTGCGCTCAAAGCCAGCGGCTCGCGACTCAACTCATCGCTGAAAGCTATGAGCGTTCGTGCGCTACCAGCTGCGGGCACCAACACCGTGTAGCCGCCCTGCAGAGTACCGGCGACTGTTGCCACCTCGATTGGCGAGTTGGGATCAGTGACATCTATTACTCGAACGTTTGCCTTACTAAACGCGGCCACGCGCACGGTCTGGCCCGCCGCCATGCTGAACATTAATTCATTGTTATCGGCGCGATATTGATGCGCGTAACTAAGGCGGATCGAGTCAATGAAGCTGATATCCAAACCGCCGTTTTGCGCGACCAGGGAAACTTCATTGTCGCCCTCATGCAATAGCGCCCGATTGACATCAAACTTCGCTACCGGATGTTCGCTCCCGGCGAAGTTGACGGTTCCTACCACATTGCCATTGAGTTCTACCTGCACCTGGTGAGCTTGTGACGTCAGCCCCTGGAGTGCGACTTCCAACTGCGCCTGCGCGGTGGATTCCGCGGCAAGATTTCTTACAGTCAGGGTTTGATTAACCGGCTGGCTTAAGACCGGCGCGCCGAAGATATTGCTGGCGTCGCCATTAAGAAGGTGCGATGAATAGATCAGCTTCTCACGCCGTTCGGTCGTGTAGAGGAAGCTGCCCGCCGGCAGATTGTTTGAAACGTCCTGATAGCGGTCCTTCGGCTTGCTGCCCTTCACGGCGATCCGTTTGCCGGCACTATCGCCGACAATCAGCCAATACGTTCTGGTATCGGTTGTAGGGGTATCAAGGCCGACGCCGTAAAACTCGAGCGTGCCATTAGCGTCGAGTCGTGGGCCATTGTTGTTCAACTGGATCGGAACTTCGAGACCATCCACATACAGCTGCAACCGTTGCGCGTCGGCCGCAGGGTCCAGTCCAGCCGCAATCAGCTCGGGTTGAGTCACGCGATACCAACCGCTTCGGTTCACCTGGATTTTTACCGCGTTCCCGGCGGCAATCGACTGCTGCACTGCCAGCCCGGCCGGCGTGATCTTCAACGTCTGGCTCCGGGCCGCCGCCTTCATCTCTGTTGGCCAGGAGCTTTCAAAGTTCTTCCCGCTGGCGGTTGAGTTATCAGCCAACTCACTCAGCACCAACGCTTGTTGGCGTCTGGGCGAGTCAGTGCTGGCGGCGCGGTAGGGATAGATTGGTCCATTCCATTGACTGGTTCCATTGAGGTCTATTGCTTCGAGGTAGTAGGCAGTGTCTGCCGTACCTTTGCGATCAAACCAGGAATACGAATAGCCCGCCGTTAGACGTCTGCCTGGGCCAACTGACAAAGCCGAACCCGCCACCACCGCCGGCGTTACGCGCGTGCGCTTGCCGTTCTGTTCGCGATAGAGATGGTAGCCAAGATTGTCGACTTCGTAGCCACTGTCCCAATTCAATTGCACGCCATCTGAGAAACTTCCAGCGGTGAACTTCGTCAGCCTCACGGCGGTGGGCACATTGCCACTTGCTGCAAGCGTCCAGGGAGAAAACTGGGTCACGCCCGTCAACCGCACGAAGTTACTTGAACCATCGCGGGTGGTGGCTCCCTGGTCCGACCAGACACTGCCGCCCTTGCGCCAGAGGTCAAGCGAGGCTTCCGCATTACTGTTAAGGTCGCCGTCGTTATAGTGAAGCTGAAGAGTGCCGGTGAAACCACTGGCGCTGGGCGTGATGGTGTAGACACGGCGCACCGCGTTGGCAAAATCGGTGGGCGAGCCGTCAACTAAATTGACAACTATGTTCGCCGGAGTTGTTCCGGCTGTGACCGCGATAGTATTGAACTGGTTACCAAATGCTTTTGCCGTAGCACTCAGATCGTTGCGCTGGACATTTCCGAGCACGTCAGCAGCACCGGCAGACGTTCCGCTCTGGGTCAATATGAAGGCGCCGGTAGTAAGGTTGTTTGTCAACGTAAGCACGCCGCTAGCACTGATGTTGTTGTTCAGAGTGACGCCAGCGCTATTGCTTATCGTCAGGCCTGTGAAGGCGGTTGAAACCGAGCCGCCGATGACTTGGGCCGAACTGCCATTGAACGTCACCGTCCTGCCATTGTTGGTAAACGTTGAGTTGTTGGTCCAATTGCCGCCGACGTTAACGTCAGCTCCGTTCATAGTCGACAAGACCAGAGAACCGTTGATCAAAATGATCCCAGGTACCGTCAACGTAGCAGTCATCTTGTTTCCAGTACCGTTCGTCGTAAACGTAGAGCCGGCGTCGATGGTCAAGTTGCGAGCAATCGCACGCGCCGTTGAAGTGCCGCCCGTCCCAGCGCCCAAATCCAGAGTCGTGTTATTGCTCACCTGAACGTCGTTCGGGAAGCCGGCGCCCGAGGTCGCGCTCCATTCCAGACTGCGGAGGAAGGTGCCGCCGGTGTTGTAGTGCAACAGCGAACTGCTTCCGTAAGTCGGGGCCGTTGTGAAGGAGCCCCCGGTATTGATCCGGCAGATCCCGTTACAGGTAAGAGTGCTTCCCCCCGAAACCGCAGCCGTAGTCTGGAAGAGAATTTCCACCGTGCGAGCAACGCTCATTGCGAGGCCGCCGGTTCCAGTCACACTCACATTCTGCGGTCCGTTAGTAGATGGCCAATAAGTTCGACCAGCGTCAATGGTTGAGAGTGTCGTGGTGTTGAAGACAAGCGTTCCAGTGGTTGCGTGGTAGCTGTAAGTGCCTCCGCCTCCGCTGAGTAGCCCGCCGGTATTAATGACGAAGGAGCCATTTACGGTCGTCGTCCCGCTGTTGATGAAGACGTTGTTGCCAGTTAAGAAAGAGGCGCCCGTAGAAATGAGCATGGTGCCGCCGGAACCCAGCGTTACAGTCCTGGGAGTAGCGCCGGCCAGCTGCAGGCCGGCCGGGTTATCGATCCGCAGGGTTGATCCAGTGAAGATGGTAGCGTTGGCGCCGAGCGTTAATGTCTGGAGCGTTGATGGGTGACCGATTATTAACGTGTTGGTGCCGTTGTTGTCGAAGATCGGTTGGGTAACATTCGTGCTCGTCGAGGTGATGTTGCCCTTCACCGTCACGGTACCGACGGTCGCCGGCGTGCCGCCGAAACCGCCGCCTGTGTTTGAAGTTGTGGCCGGAGAGATCGAAACGTTGCCGTTGACGATAACATTCGTTGTGCCCACCTGATTCAGTGTCAGCGTGCCGCCTCCGGTTCCCAATCCGCCTGTCCCCCCGAACGTCACATTCCGGAAAGAAATATTCGCTGTCCCGGAGGCATTCAAGAAAATCGCATCGGTAGAGACATCAAAATTAATGGCGAGGTTTCCAAACTGAGTTCCATCCACCGCGAAAATGCTCGAGAAGGTTGGTGTCAACTCATACGAAAGGCCGCCCGAGCCCGTGGATAGATAAGTGCCGTTGACCACGACGTTCGCGAAGTTGAGCGCCGTAAGACTCAAAATGAATCCACCATCCGCGAAGGTCGTGCCGCTCCCGACCAGGAGCGCGCCCCTGGTGAGCGGATCGCCTGAGTCGGCGGTGAGTGATTTATTTCCGTTAAGCGTCTTCGTGCCGGAGCCGGCGGTGAAGATCATCGCAGCCGCCGGGTGGTTGGTTACATTAATTGTTTGAGCACCGCCGGCGTTGTACTCGATGATTGGCGCGATTCCGGTGCCGACATCAGCCGTGAAGGCGTTCGTTCCCGTATTGACCAAAGTCGCTCCAAGGCCGGAAGCGCTGGCAGTCGCCGTCCCCAAAATCCCGCTTCCAACTGTCGGGCTTCCCGTTACCGTCACATTACCTGCGCCGCCAATCGTAAACGTGTCCGCATTCAAGCGGCCCAGGACGCTTAGCGTCCTGCCGGTTCCCATACTGATGTTATCCAGTAGTGAATAGCTGGCGCCGGAAGCGACGGTTACGTTCATCTCGAAAGCAGACGGCGTCGGAGCAAGCGGACTGAATGACGATGGATTACTGACAACGGTCGCATCATCGAGATTGATGATGAGCCGCGTGTCAGGCTCTTTCTTCGCCAGCAGGGCGTCGACCTCGGCGCGCTTCTGCAAATAAGTGCTTTCCAGTCGAGCCCTGTCCTTGCGCCCGCCCTTAAGTTTCAGCGGATCCGTAAACAGGTTCACAACTTCGGTGGTAACGTCGCGGGAGTCCAGAGTTGGAATTTCGAGTTGCGGCGCAGTCAGCGCGGTACCGTTAATGGTCTTGCCGCTGCCCGTCAGATTCGAAGTCAGGCTGCCGATATTCGTTCCGCCTGTTAGCCCGCCATAATTGAGATTGCCGCCGACATTAAAAGTGGTGGCGCCCGCACTGCTCAAAGAGAGCTGGGCTGTGGTGGCGACAATAAAATCGTTGGCAGCTGTAATTGTGCGACCGGCCGTAAATCGCTTCGGAACACCGGCGCCGCCGCCTTGAAGGGTGACGTTGTTGAGCGAAGTCCCCGCCGCGAATCCCGAGATATTTTGCGTGGTGGTCCCTGAAAATATCGTAGTGCCGCCAGACGTGCCGGTCACGACGGTGAAACTTCCGCTGCTCAAAGTGAAGTCTGCCTTGCAGTTCAACGTGCCGGTGCCATTGGCCAGGGTGCCGCCGCCAACTGAGAATGCGCCCGTGCTGAGATAGGCGCCGGAATTGACGTTGGTGCTTCCGCCGTTGAGCGTGGACGTGCCCGTCACATTCAGACTGCCGCTGTTAATACTCAGCGTGCCGTTTAGCTGGATGTAGTTACCAGTTACATTCAAAGTCCCGCTGCCGAAGTTCAAGATCGTGTTGGTGTTTAGGGTCAAGTTCTTAACGGAGAACGTCCCGTTAACGTCAATCGTCGTTGGTGAACCAAAGCTCAGGCTGACGTCCGTGGTGCTGGTAGGAACTATGTCGTTACTCCAGTTGGCCGCATCGCCCCAATTCGTGGTGGCAGCTCCGCCGTCCCACCCGACGGGCAAGGGACTTTCGCTGGCAATCGTGAAGAAGTCGTCTCCGGGAGTGAGGTTGGTGGTAGAAATGATGGTTCCCGAGATGGTTGTTCCGGTAACGGTCCCGCCGATGCTCGAATAGCTTCCATTTGAAGTACCCGACTGCCCAACGCGCGCGGGGGTGGTGTCAAAAACATTATCGTCCGAGTCGTAGGCCAACCGGATTCTTGCGCCAGAGTTGAGGGCGGCGCTATTTGAGAGCTGCCAATAGCGCGCTGGATCAAGCGTGCTGAGCGGAGCGACCGGCGTCCCACCAGATGCGCTATTAATAACTTCAGCCGTCACCGTTGATTGCGCCGCGAGCGACAAGCTTGAAAGCGTTAACGGCCGGAAGAATGCGCCCTTGCCGATCGGGTAGATTCTCGACAGGCCTCCCGTTGTCGGAATGACAGTCGCGAGCGGGCCGTTGACATAGCTGCTTGATAAACCGCCTGGTGCGACTACGGCTGGACCAAGCGTCAAGAGATTGGTTGCCGTAGTAGTCAACAAGCCACTGGTGAGCGCCAACGCGTTATCCACGGTCAGCGGACTATTCAAGACTACACCGCTGGAATTGTTGATGGTTAAGGTACCGCTTATTGAACCCGGCAGTTCTGCCCCGGTGGTAGTACTGGCTGCGGGTGACGGCGCGGTGTAAGTGACGTTGTAAGTCACGCCGGAAAGATTGAAGGTCGGCGTGTTCGCGAGTGAGCCGCCAGCGCGCGTCGTTGTCAAAACAGCTGACGCGGCAGAGTCGCCGAGGGTAAGCGTCCCGATTCCGCCGAGGGAGCCGGACGTTAGATTCAACGCTGTGGTCGCCGCCAGGTTTTGGTTCAGACTAACCGCCGGACTGCCGCTTGAAGTGTTGTTGATAGTCAGACTACGAAGGCGGCTATTGATGAACCCTCCGGCGCCTGAAAGAGTCTGCGGTGAGGCGCCGGTGAAACTCAATGTCGAGCCAACCACATCTCCGTTTATCGTTCCGTCATTAACAATATTACCCGCGGTGCTGAGCGAATTGCCGTTGAGGTTGAACGTGCCGGCAATAATATTTAGCGCGGAGACATTGACGAAAGCGCTGACGGAGGTATTGATCCGCACGTTCCGGTTTGTGCCGGAAGGATTGTTGATGACGATAGTTCCGAGCGACAAATTGGCAGGGGTCGAAATCTGAAAACCGCCGGTTGTCGCGTTGCCCGATGTCGTGCTGGTGCCATCGCCGAACCTGATGGTCGAACCTGAGAAGTTACGGCCTGTTGCTGACCCCGTGATCTGGAAATCAGCATTCGAGGTATTGGTATTTGTTGGATGCGGGTCAACGAGAGTGAGCGTCCCTCCGCTAAAATTTACCGTGCCGCCGCTGGTGAACGTAAATGTGCTCTGACTTCCACTCGCCACCGAATTGCCTGCCTGGCAATCGACGTTAAAGTTCCCGCCCGTCATCGTTAAAGTTGACGTCGCTTGAAAAGCGACTGGCCCAAAGTGATTGACAGTCGCATTGGCGCCGCCGATTATCATGGTGCCGCTTACGATTAAGGTGTTGTTGCCGCTGCCGTAGCCGAAGGTTCCAGCATCGACTTGCAGGATTCCAAGCACCGTCGGCGCGCCGGCATTTGACGTCGTGCCCACACCGTTAGACGTGATGGATGCCGCGGAGTTGTTGAGCCATAGCCTGCCGGTTGCTGAATTAATATTTTGACTTCCCGCGTAGGGAGTAATTGTCGAAGCACTGGAGAGCTTGAAGGTTCCGTTTGTAATCGGCAGGCGCGATGTTGAACCCGTCGGAGCGCTCATCGTAATCACGCGCGTGACGTCTACTACCGCGGCTGTAGTCAGGCCCTTGTTAGTGACGATTGCCCAAAAGTCGCAGGTTGGGCCGCTGCCGGACACGGTTGAATTCGATTTGCCCAACAGGTTCGTGGTCACGCCCGCGGTAGTGTTTAGATCCAACGTGCCGTCTACGGTTAAGTTCCCCGCTGCCAGTGACTGGTTTGTGCCGCCGATATTCAAGACATGCGTAGTTAACGACCCGCTTCCGGCAGTGAAGGTTCCGCCGGCTGTGACTGTGAGATCGCTGTTTACCGTCAAGGTGCTGGCTGGTGCAGATATGTATTCCAGTATTCCACTGGTCCCCTGTCCAACACTGAGATTGAGACAGGTTGCAGTCGGTACATCAATCGTCACGGTTGCCCCGTCGGCGATCGTGACGTTGTCGGTCGCCGTCGGAACAACTCCACCAACCCAGGTTGCTGTTGAGCTCCAATTTCCACCGGCTCCGGTTGAGATGACGTTGCCAGCGGCGCTCGTAGCGTTACTTCCGGCTGCGGGATTGGCACTGAGCGCGCCTTCGGTTACAGCAAATACTTTCCAAAAATAGGTGGTGCCGGGCAGAAGCGGCGACTGGACGGAGCTGATTGCATTGGCGGCGGTTTGCGTTACGAATTCATAGGTACTGCCGCCGTCGCTTGAGCGATAGATCGCGAAGCCAAGCTCATTCGATGAATTGTCAGTCCAATTCAGCGTCATGGCAGTCTGGGTTACGCCGGTAAAGTTGAGACCGGTCGGATCGGCAGGGGTTAGCGGAGTAAAGGTGTATTTGGTGCCACTCGTAATAGCATTCGTCTGACTGTTGTTGGCGGTGCCATACGCCGCCGAGGGCCCGCTCGTGGTGACGCTGGCAAATGAGGTTGCCGAACTGCCGAAACCAACCGAGTAGCCACTGTTGGCAGCGTTAACACCAACTCCAGAACCGTAAACAAACTCAATGACACCGCTGGTCTCGTTCAACCAACATTGAAATGTTCCCGCGCCTGCGTTGTTGGCGCCGACACGCGGTATTTGCATGTTCAGCCATTCGACCACAAGCTTGCGATTGGGTGCGCTGCCAACAATTTTGAAATGGACCTTGCCATTGGTTCCCACAAAAAGGTCGTCCCAGTAAGGTGCAATCTGCGGGACGTTCGATATGTTAGCGAGATCATTCGCGGAAGCTGTCGAAACAGCGGAGCTGCCCAGTCTCAACAAGCCATTTGCGTTAACCGAAAACTGTGTTTGCCTGACGCCGTCGAACCAGAAATCAAAGCCGATATTGTTAATTGTTGAGGCGGTATCTTCCTGATTAGCAGCAACCAATTGCGTAGTGCCGCTCGACATATCTTCCAGCGCTACGCCGCTGAAGTTACTAAGGGGATACGTACCTACGGTTACGGCATTTGGCGTAATGCCATCGGCCGACGTCGTCTGAACACGCGCGCGAGCTGTCTTGTCGAATGCAGCTTTGTCGGTGTTGCCGGCCATCGGCGTGCGCTGACGCATGTATGCCGTCACCGTAAGCGATAAAGCGAGGACCGCAACGGCGATGAATGTCAGCGAGCGGCGCCTATTTACGTTGAGGGAAATATTAACCATTCTGTCCATAACCTCTCCCGACCTGGAATTCTAGTGGGGGCAACGGGATTTTTTCGGCGCGCTGATCTAGCGACGCCTTCTTTCCTGGTTTAAGGGCCCGCCCAGACACGACCCGCCGCTGCAAACTCCGGAGCAGCACTGGCCGCCGGTGCCACAAGGTTGACCGGCCGATTTACAGCTTCCGGCTTCAGCGGGTGTGGGAGCAGTGATTGTGATTACAACCGGCAAAGCGATAGCAGCGCCGAGACCGATACGCCGGATCGCTTCTCTTCGTGAAAGAAACGATTGGCCGGCTAGTGGTTGTTGCGAGGACGAACTGCCGCTTAAGGCCTGGGGCCAGGGCTGTGAGTCGGTCAACAGATTCTTGCGGCGCAGATCATCGAGTCCGAGCCAAACGATATTTTCGTCGACACTGCCGCCGTGCTCTCTGGCCAATGCCTCGGTAATTTCCCTTGCAGTGGTCTGTCCATCGCAGCGCTTCCAAATCGCAGCCGCGGTTTCGTTAAGGCAATGGGCTTTGTCGCGGACGCGGTCGTAGATCAGCAGTTCGCCGTCCACTTCGCGCGCGATAATTTCGTCACGGCGCGCGGCAGGCAAATATCGTCGGGGCGATTGGTTCATGCGACTCCTGTAATGCTGGACGGCTGGGAGCCCGGTCGTGGCTCCCTGCGGAAGGCTCCGGGCCGAGGCATTAGAAAACGAGTTATCTAATTAGATGTAAATCCAAAGCAGGTGAAGTTTGTTAGCTAAGCGCTCAAACAAAATGTCCCTTCGCGGCCTCTGGAAGACGCTGCGCGCCGTGTAGTTTCTGAGCCAGTTCACGCGCTGCAAAAAGCTATGAAAGACTGCGGCCAAGCTAGCATCTTTTAGATCGAAGGTCAACGTTTTGAAGGGCTTTTGCGCGGGGTTTGATGAGGGAGTAGCGAATGCATTTAACTCAACAAATCAGAACCGGGAGCGGTAGCGACTGGCCAGAGAGACAGGTAAAGGAAGTGAAAAACCAGCATCGTATCAATTCGAGTGTTGAACTTCTGGCCGGTCGCTACCGCTCCCGGTTCTGATACTTTCACACCCGCTTTTTCTACTTTGTGTGAAAAGCTCCACCGTAGGGCACGGCATGCCGTGCCCCTACCCCAAAGCCAAAGGAACCGACGGGTTGCATTTCTGGCCGGTCGCCAACGCTTCCGGTTCTGATTCAGACTATTTGGCCGTGCTGCGCGCCGACATCACTAGAATGATCGCGTCGCCCGAGGGGCCGATGTTCAGTGTGCCGACAACCACTGCCTCACCCTCGCGCATGCTGATGTCTGTATTCAGACCGGTGCTTTCGTAGTTGATGACCGGCGGCGCGTTTGAGGCAACGGCAGCGGTGGTAGTGATCGGGATTCTGACTCCGAAGCCGAAGCCCTCCATTCGCACCAGCCTCTGATTGCCGGCGTCGCGCACGAGCTTCACGTTGTTTACCCTGAACTCGTTGAAGCTGGGGTTTGTGTCAGACACAGCGCCCGAAGCAGCCAGCGGTCCGCCGATCCATTTCAGGTTCAGGCGGCTGTTGTTCTTCACGCGATTAATGAGCGTGGCCGCCAGCCGGTAATTCTTAAACGGCAACGACGCGCGCAACTGTTTCACTACCGATTCGAGTGCAGGCGGCAACTTCGCGTCGGCCACGTCCTGATTAGTGGCCACGAGCAGATACAGTTGCGTGTCAAGATTGGTTTCATCCTCCTGCTTATCAACTTCCGCGGCCGCCGGCGATTGAGCAAAGACCTGGTGGCCACCGGCAACGGCAGCGACGAACAGGAAGGCAAACAGAAACGTAGTCACACTCTTGCGCAGATTCATAAACGGATCTCCTTAGGAAAGTTGTTTGTATCAGAAACGAGGAGAGCGTGCGTGCGACGTGAGTGGTAAACCGCTCCGGACCGTACGCGTTGCCGCGGGTGGACTCGTTGACTAAACAATTGCGATGGGCCAGCAACCGGAAGCTAACACGCGCCGGTTGAAACAAAGTTCCAACTTAGAGGCGGGCACCGCCGTCTCAAGCTACATTGAACCGGCGGGCGGTGCCCGCCTCTAAACAATCGAATTGGCCGCGGATCGACGCGGACGCGCGCGGATAAGACAAACCCATTTTTAAAGTTTTATCAGTCTTCTTGATCCGCGTGGTTCTGCGTTCATCCGCGGCTTATTTTAGTTTCAGCATTTAATGGCACCCGCAGCTCGAAACGGGCGCCGGCGCCGTTGGCCGAATTGATGAGTCGCGCCGTCCCGCTGGCTTCCTGCATTCGTTTACGTACGATCGCCAGGCCCAGTCCCGTGCCTCTCTGCTTGGTCGTGAAGAAGGGTTCCCAAACTCTTTGCCGCAAATCTTCAGGTATCCCTGCGCCGCTGTCCTGGACCAGGATCACAAATTCATCGCCTTCGCGCGTTTGCGAAACACTCACTTCCCCTCCCGGGGGCGTCGCCTGCAAGGCGTTCAGCAACAGATTTGATAGCGCGATTCTGACAGCCGAAACAGCAGCGCCGGGCAGCTCTTCATCGCCGTCCAACTTAACGCTTAGTCGCACGCCTTCCTTTTCCGCGTTCACCTGAAATAGCCTGACCACCGATTGGATAAGGGCTTGCGAGCGCGAAGGCAGTTCCGGCGGCAGTTCCTTTCGCGCGAAACTTAGCAACTGCGTCACGCTTCGGCCCAGCCGGTCAGTTTCGCCGACAATCAGACTTAGATCGCGCGAATATTCCTGGCTCAAGTTTTGATCTTCTCCCATCACCTGGGCAATCGACTTGATCGCGGAGAGCGGATTCTTTATCTCATGGGCCACGGTGGCTGCCATCTGCCCGAGCGTCGCCAGCCGTTCGCGTTCCGCCAATTTCCTTTCGAGCCGCACGTTTTCCTCAACCAGACGGGAATCTTCGATCGCGATGGCCACTTGCCCGGCGAGAATTTCCAGAACCGAACGAACATCTTCAGTCAAACTTCCGGGCACCGCGTCGACCAGCAGAACTCCAAAGACGTTTTCATCGCGACGCAGCGGATACGCAATCGCGTATCCGTGCGACTCCAGCAAGGAATTGTCTTCGATTGGCAACCAATCGTTGCTGCTGGAAACCTGTAGCACTTGTTCGACCCAACTCGATTCCGTTTTTTTTACCGGCGCATCGTCCCGGCTGTCTTCCATAACGACGACTCGCACGCGCCGCAGCTTCAGCGCGCTCGTGGTTTGCTGCTCTACGAAATCAAGCAAGTCGGGCAGTTGCTGATAGCGGCCGGCATGCGAACTGATACGCGAAACAATCTGTCGATACAGCGCGGCTTCCCGCTCAAACAATTTATGGAATCGCTGGCCCAGCCACGACCGCAACGGCGCGGCAGCGAGCGCCAGGGCCAGTATCAGCAGCGCTTCAACCACCCCGGCGCGCACGCCATAGCGCGACGTCATCCAGTCACCGATGGTGCGTATGCCGTAGATGTAAATCGTGAGCACGACTGCGGCAAACGAGGCGACGATTAGACTCTCCTCAATGATCAGCTCGAGATAGCGATAACGATAGATGTAGTAAGCAAGCAACGCGGACGGCAGCAACGATCCCAGGTTGGCGATCGTTTTCAGATACAGGCCAAGCTGTGTGCCTTCGCCGAGTCCGAGAGCGAGCGCCGCCAGAATTACGACTCCGATGACCACGAACGAACCGGCGAGCGTCCGCATGATGCGTTGTTCGCTGACATTTTTGGTCCGTTTCGCAATCAGCAACTCCGTAATCGTAATCACGCCGAGCACGTAGGTAATCCAGACCGCCATCGGAATCACGAAGAGATGCACTCGCTGCAGCATCGGCGCGTATTGATGCGTCCAGATTTTGTAGACCGCGAGCGGCAGAAAAAGCGTCGGCGCGTAGGAAAGGTAAATTCGAACTTTTTCGTTTTGTTTAAGGGGACGCTCGGCGCCGTTGGCCCACAGGTAGATGTGAACGTGAAGCAGAAACGAATAGCAGAAGGTGATACTAATGACCGCAATCGTGTCGAAAACTCGCAGCACGGTTACGACCGAATTACTGAAACCGAAACCAAACAGCCCGTGCAGAGTGATGACGAGGTTGCTGCTGTGCCAGCCGCACATGCTAAACGCAAGTGCGAGCAAGACGCGTTCGATGGGACTCAAACGGCGCCGGCGAGAGAGGAGCTGGACTCCCATCCACAGCGGTAAAATTGCGCCAATTGAATACCCGACTAGTTGTAGGACCTCGAGTGGGGACATTAATTAGTAAGCAGTGAGCAGTAAGCAGTGAGCAGTGCTAAGCAGCCTTTCCGACAACTGCTCACTGCTCACTGCTCACTGCTCACTGTCTGGCTCACCGCTCACTAACCGACGCCGGCGCCACCGTAAACGTAATCTCCGTGCGCCGGTTTTTTGCGCGTCCGCTCAGCGTGGTGTTGGCCGCTAAAGGATTTGCCGCGCCCATGCCGTTGGCTTGCAGGCGAGCGGCGTCCACGCCAGCGGCTTGAAAGCGTTCCGATAACTGACGCGCGCGTTCCTGCGTGAGTTGCTGCAGCGACACTTCGTCGCCTTTGCTGTCGGTGTAGGCCTCGATCACAATTTGGTAATCAGGATTGCTCGCCAGCAGCGCCGCTAACGGTTCAAGTTTGGCGGCAGCCGAGGAAACCAAAGTAGACGCGCGTGGGCCAGTCCAAATGCCTTCGGGCAACAGGAGCTGAAATCCTCTGGATGTTTCCTTGACCGCGCCGTATTTGGCGAGGGTCTGCTTCAAGGTCGCTTCCGCGGCCCGTCGTTGCTGATCTCGCGCCTCATTTTCTTTGCGCTCGTCTTCAGCGCGTTTCGCGCCTTCAAGGCGCGCGAGACCAATCTTCGCTGCCTCGCCTTCCGCGCGCACCGTCTGCAGCTCATCGCGGAGACGCGCCACCTCGCTGCGTTGTTCGCGCAATTGCTGGTTCGCGGTCTCCGCATCGCGCTCCGCCGACTCGCGCGCGCGTTGTTCGCGATCGAGATCCGCGCGCAGTTGCTGAATCTCACGCTGCGCGGAGTCCGCACTCTTTTCTGCATCGCGCAACGCTTCGTCACGACGTTGAATGTCTTCGCGACGCAGCCGCGCCGCGCGCCGGGTCATCGCCATCTCCTCTGCTTTCGCGCCCGATGAAGTTGCCTTACGCGCCAGCACGTCCACTTCAGCGAGGGGCTGGTTGAATCGCAAAGCTTTTTCCGCCGCGAGCAGATCGTCTTCGGCCTGTTGTAGTTCCTGCGGCGCGTCCTGTGGCCCACCCGCGAACCGCGCCAGATTCACTGCCTGCCGCGCGCCCAGGAGCGAGACAGGGATATCGCGATAATCGCTGGTGGCAATCTCCGGCACGCGCGGGTCTTTGAAATAGTCGCTGGAGTTGCCGATGTACTGCACGCTGACAGTTTCAATCTGGCTGTTGCCGGGTCGCTGTGGCGCGATGTTTTCCAGAACGACCATTCGGCTCGGCACTTTCATCAGGAAGTGCGGTTCAGCGGTGACAATCAAAGCGAAGGTCTGCAACGGCGTGGTCACGTCCAGCTTGGAAGCGATGAACGCGCTGCCGCCGCGCTTTATTTCTCCAAGGTTATCGACGCGGCCGTCCGGCGAGATGGCCCACAGAACAAAGGTGGTGTAAATCCCGCCCAGCTCGTTTGCGCGCGGCAGATTGTCAATGGCGAGCTCAACGCGGGTGCCGCGCCGGCCCGCCCGTTTCACTTTCGCTTCACCCTTCAGCCGTGGCAGCAACGTGGTGCCGCGAAACTTTACGGTGATCGTTTCATCGAGCGGATAGGTAACGGCGATGGTGCGACGCGGCGTGTCGCTCTGTGCCGCGGTTGTCAACGCAAAGACTGACGTTCCGACAACTAGGGTCAGAAGAGCAATTAGTGCGAACGGGCGACGAGCAGGCATAACGAGTAACTCCTTATGAATGTGGCTGGGAGCGCAGGCATCCAGCCTGCAATGAGCGCGAAGCGTGAAAAGAAGTTTCCATAGAAGCGACTGTCGAAAAAGCGATCTAGAGCCTTTGAGGCGTGCAGGCAAGACGCCTGCGGCTTACGCTCAAACGCTAATTTGATTGATGCAACCCCGGCTTTTATTGTTGCCGAGAGGCAGGAATGGGTCAAGCTTATGGGGTATCAGGTATCGGGTCCATGAGGTCAGTACCACTACGCGGTAGCGTGTGGGTGATATGTTGGACTGCGTTGCGCCGACGGTTAAGCGGCAGATCCGGAAGTAATACCCACCCGCTACCGCGTGGTGGTACTGACCTCATGTTTCGCGTCGAGCAGATCAAACTGGCATACCGCCCTCGCTACTTTGCGTTACAGGTTCTTGTTCTTGTGATACTGGGCCTTGCGCCAGGCCATGACTTGCACGCCGAATATGGAAATCGCGGCGATCAGGATGATGTGAACGTAGCCCCCTTTGTGGAAGAGGAGCGTGAGCACGAGCCAAACCATCGCCAGTACGGCGCTAAGCATCCACATATTTGTCTAACGTACTCTGGCGCGGCGGGTGCGATTGGGAAGGTTCAGCGGTGTGACTACTCCGCCGGAGATGAAGATACGGACTGGGGTTGAATAATTGCCAAGGCTTGAGTCGGCGGATGCGACACGCCAAAAATAGTATCCGGCCGGCAAATCTTTGATCACGTAACGCGATCCCGTCACTCGGCCGTCAAAGAATACATCCTGAAACTTTTCATCCGCGGCAATCTGCAAACGATATTTGCTTACGCCCGGTTGAGAGTTCCATGCGATCGTAACCGGGAAAGAAATTTCGCGTGCTGCCCCAGTCTGCCCACTCTCCGTCGCCTGCGTTGCTATCGTTTCAGACCCTGCTGAGGACGCCACGATAACTGCGAGACTAACAATGCCCGGCAGCATGAGGCTGAACTTGGTTTTGAGTAATAACACTTGATGGCAGGCCCGGGGTTTGTTACGGAGCTTCGTTTAGTTTGTAGCCGACGCCACGAACGGTCAAAACGTAGCGCGGGTTCTTCGGATCGTTCTCGAGTTTTTTGCGCAGGCGATTGATGTGTGGATCGATGTTGCGTTGATAGCCTTCATACTCCGTGCTCCAAACTCGATCGAGCAACGCATTCCGCGACCAGGCGCGACCGGGTTCCGACGCCAGCAATTCCAGAATTTGAAACTCCAGCGGAGTTAGATCAACGCGTGTTCCTTGCCTGATCACTTCATGACGTCGCTTGTCGATTACCAGATCGCCCACCTGCACGCGCTCAGAATCCGACTCCGGTTGCACGCCGCTCGTGCGTCTCAGCAAAGCCTCAACGCGATACTCCAGCTCGCGTGGGCTAAAGGGCTTCGCCAGGTAGTCGTCGGCGCCCGCTTCGTAGCCGGCCACTTTGTAGTCGAGAGCATCGTGTGCTGTCAGAAACAGCGCCGGTGTTTGCACGCCTCTTTCGCGCACGCGCTTCAGCAGCTCGAAGCCGGAAATGCCGGGCATCGAGACGTCGAGTATGAAGCAATCGAAACGGCCGGTGGTGGCGGGCTCCATCGCCTCGGCGCCGCTTTCGCGTTCCGCGACCTCGAATCCCAGCCGGCGAAAATATTCGGCCAGCAGCAAACGCATGTCAGCGTCGTCATCGACAATCAGCAGCCGCTTTCCGGCATACTTGCTCGCTACCTGTGATGGCTGTACCAAGTTTTTGCTGGTCCTCGGAGATGATTAGGGAATATCAGTTTGGAGTATAGCCTAGTTTCGGGTGATGGTCTAAGAAATCGATTCAACTTTGAGGATGATTTCCTCTGTGCATCTGTGACCTCTGTGTCTCTGTGGTGGATTACGTGGCAAACAATCACCACAGAGACACAAAGAACACAGAGGACGCACAGAGAGTTTCAAATTACCTCACAACCCACCATCCTTGACGCCATAATGTACAGATAAGTATAGTTCCTTTTTAGTTTTACAGCCGTTTTCTAATCCTTCCATCCGTTCGACGGTTCGAAATTTTAGCTGGCGACGTTTGACGCTTTGATACCGGTTCCCCCACGACTTACTACTGCCGATGCGCGATCTTAAGAGACTGCTCCGATACATCAAGCCTCACTGGGAAACTTTCGCTCTCGCCACCTTTGCGATGTTCCTCGTGGGCCTGCTGGAAATCGCCATCGGCTC
>Ga0070670_100001393_pt1 | contig 19384 bp, 13 predicted proteins | sample KBSS63metaG_FD_64665 | JGI IMG/M metagenome (GOLD analysis project Ga0070670, IMG submission 64665) | Switchgrass rhizosphere microbial communities from Kellogg Biological Station, Michigan, USA - KBS S6-3 metaG | ecosystem: Host-associated > Plants > Roots > Rhizosphere > Soil ... | reverse complement strand
CGAGCTGGGCGTAGTAGGCGTTGCACGACACGACCATCGCCTCGTCCATGCCGACCGCGCCGTGCGCGTCGTGGCCCACGTCGTCGCGCACCAGCCGGCCGTCCACCACCGCGCCGGCGCGGCCGCCGGGCAGCGCGCGGCAGTCGAACCGCGCGGCGCCCAGCTCGGGGCGGGCGGTCAGTGCGGCCGCGGCGGTCACGAGCTTGAACGTCGAGCCGGGCGGGTAGAGGCCGAACCGCGCGCGATCCATGAGCGGGCTCGCCGCCGGGTCGGCGACCGCGTCGGGCGCGCCGGCCGGATCCGCCGCCGCGAGCCGCGCCAGGCTGCCGGGCAGCGGGCCGTCGGGCGCGGGCTCGCTCACGCACGCGAGCAGCTCGCCGTTCGCCGGGTCGAGCACCGCCACCGAGCCGCGCGCGAGCCCGGCGGCGGCGAGTTGCTCGCGCAGCAGCGCGGCCACGCGCGCCTGCAGGCGCACGTCGAGCGCGAGCGTGACGTCGCGGTCGCGCTCGAGGATCGCGCGCACGCTCCGGTCGCGCGGCTGGTGGCGATGCCGCCACAGCGGCACGAGGTCGCGCAGGTCGCGGCGCACGACGCGGCGCGGCTCGTGCGTCCGCGGGTCGCGGATCGTCACCACGCGCGCATGGTCGTCGTAGCCGCTCATGAACGCGTCGTGGCTGCGCTCCACGAACGCGGTGTTCGTGGCGCCCCAGTTGGTGCGCGTGTCGAGGTCGCCGAGCACGTGGTACGTGACGCCGCCGAACGGGTAGTGCCGCTCGTCGCCCGGGTCGCACGCGCGATCGATGTCGACGCCGAGCTGCCGCAGCGACGCGCGGCGGTCGCTCAAGTCCTTCCAGCGGCTGGTGGCGAGCAGCACGTGGTTGCGGTCGAACACGTTGCCGCGCGGGATGCCGGCGGCGACGAGCCGCAGCCGCGGGTTGTACTGGAACCGGTGCTCGCCGTCCGCCTGCAGCGCCAGGCTGCCGCGCGCGAACGTCGCGTCGGCGCGCACCACCTGGATCCACGCGAGCTTGAGCACGAGACCGACGCCGAGCACGCCGATCGCGGCGAGCAGGACGCCGCGCGGGCGGTCGAACGCGAGGCCGAGCGCGGTCGGCGGCGGCGGCGCCGGCGCCGCGGCGCTGCGGAGCCCGGCGGGGCCGGACCGTGGCGGCGTCGCATGGCTGCGCGCCGCCGCGCCGCTCGCGGCGAGCGACCACAGGATCCCGAGCGTCGCGAAGTGGACGACCTGCGCCGAGCGCCCGAAGCTGAGGAACGGCGTGACCACGCCCGACAGCGGCGCGAGCTCGGCGACGCCGCCCGCGATCAGCAGCGTCTGGAACGCGAGGCCGAGCGTCAGCCCGAGCGCGAGGAACATCGTGTAGGCCTCCGGCGCGCGGCGCGCGACCTGGAACCCGCGCACGATGAGCAGCGCGAACAGCGCGAGGCACGCGAGCAGCCCGACGAACCCCAGCTCCTCGCCGACCGCGGCGAGGATCAGGTCGGTGTGCGCCGCCGGCACCACGGCCGGCGCGCCCAGCCCGAGGCCGGTGCCCGAGACGCCGCCCGAGGCGAACGCCCACAGCCCGTGCGCGATCTGGTCGCCGTGCGCGAGGCCGTTCTCCCACGGGTCGAGCCACATCGCGGTGCGCAGGCTCACGGTGCGCGGGAAGCCGATCGCGTAGCTGATCGCGAACGTGGCGAACACCGCCGCGAGCCCGCCGAGCGCGAGCCCGACCGCGCGGCGCGTCACCGCGTACAGCGCGAGGAACAGCCCGAGCAGCAGCAGCGCCGGGCCGAGGTCGCGCTGGACGAAGAAGAACAGCACGCTGAGCGCGACGCCGATCGCGACCGGCAGGACGTGGTGCAGCCGCGGCAGCTTGAGCAGGCGCAGGTACCACGCGTCGCCGAGCGGGCGTTCGTGCAGCTCGCGCAGCAGCGCCCAGCGACTCGAGAAGTAGCCCGCCAGGAACAGCACCAGCAGCACGCGGATCAGCTCGATCGGCTGGGTGCCGAACAGGTTGACCCGCGCGTCGCTGCCCGCCGGCCCGCGCCCGAACACCACGAGCGCCAGCGACAGCAGCAGCGCGCCGAGCAGCGGCACGAACGCGAGCCGGCGCAGGACCGTGTGCTCGTACGACGGGATCGCGCACAGCACGAGAGCGAACCCGCCGTACAGCACGCCCTCGGCGAACCGCGTGAACAGCATCTGGTCGCGCAGCGGGTCGCGCAGGCTCACCAGCATCGCGAACCCGATCCCGCTGAGCGCGAGCGCGATCGGCAGCAGCCAGCGATCGCCGCGCTTGCCGGTCGCGTGGAGCCCGAGGTGCATGAACGCGAATGCCGCGACGAAGATGAGGACGTGCAGCAGGAACGCGGCGCGGAACCGGCCGCCGTCCCGCACGACGAGCAGCGGCTTGAGCGCCTGGAACTGTTCCGGCGTGAACAGCCCGACCGTGGCCGCGGCGCCCGCGGGCCCGGCGATCGCCGCCGTCGCGCGCGCGGCCAGCCCCGGCAGGTCGCTGCGCCCGGCGACGCCCGCGGCGCGCACCCGCACGGTCGCGAGCGCACCGACGTTCTCGAGCGGCCCGGCCGCGCCGCCGCCCGGGAGTCGCCGCAGCACCTCGCCCGCCACGAACGCGCGCTCGGGCGCATCGGCCACCACGCCTTGCAGCACGCGTATTAGCGGCTCCGCGCCGCGCACCGCGTTGAGGTCCACGATCTCGCCGCGCGCAACGGCGCGCCGCGCCGCGCCGAAGCCCGCGCTCCGCGTCGGGTAGACGAGCGCGAGCGCCAGCAGCGCGACCGCCAGCGCAAGGCCGATCGGCAGCAGCTCGCCGCGTTCGAGCGCGCCGCGCCACGACTGCCAGCGGCGCCGCTCCGCCGCGGTGCTCCGCGTGGTCCGCCCGCGTGCCACGAGGTCCGGGTTCATCGCGTCACGGCTTGCCGAACAGCGGCGCGAGGATGCCGAGCCCCATCCGGCGCAGGCTGGCGACGCGCATTTCGTGTTCGCGCGCGTCGACCTTGCGCAGCAGCTCCTCGACCTTGCGGACGTTGCGGCTCACCTCGCCGTAGGCCGGCACCGACTCGTAGTGCTCGAGCGCCCGCCGGCAGTCGTCGCGCACGCTGTCGAGGTACTTCCCCTCCTGCGGCAGGTCGCGGAAGTCGGGGGCGCGCGACCACGTCTTCTCGGCGCGGAGCCGGTAGCCGTCGCCCAGCATCGCCACGTCGCGGTTGCCGAGCGCGTAGCCGTCGTCGCCGGCGCGCGCGAGCGCCGTGCGCGCCGCCTCGGGGTCGGCGAGGCCGTAGACGTACATGCGTGCGAGCGCGAGCTGCGGGTCGAGCCAGCGCGCATCGAGTCGCGCGGCCTCCTCGAACGCCGCGATCGCCTCGTTGAAGTACTGCTGGGCGTCCGCGGGCCGCCGCCCGGCGGCCTGGGCGTGGATGCGCGCGAGGTGCCCGCGGCAGTAGACGAGCCGCGCGCGGATCGCGCGATCGCCGGGGGCGATCGCGGCGGCGCGGGCGAGCAGGCCGGCCGCGCGCGTCCACCCCGCCTCGCGGATCACCGGCGTGTCCGAGCGGTAGTCGGCGATCAGCTGGTCGGCCGACGCGACGAACCAGTCCCGCACGTCGCCGCCGAGACCGGCGGTGCCGATGCGCAGGAAGCTGCGCGAGTCGAGCTGGCGATAGCGCTTCCACACGGCGTCGGCCTCGCCGCGCGGCAGCGCGGGCAGCGCGCGCTTCAGCTCGCTCGCCGCGCTCAGCACCTGTGCCTCGTTCGCGATCAGCAGCACCGCGCCGACCAGCGCCAGCCGCCACCACCGGAACCACGATCGCCGGCGCGGCGCGGGCGGCGCGGCCGGCGCGGCAACGGGCGCCGGCGCCACGGGCGGCGTCATCGGCGCGAGTGGCGTGATCGACCGCACCGTCGCGTCGGCATCGCCGGCGGCGACCGTGCGGCGCGTGTCGCCGTGTGCGTCATCGACCGGTCCGCCGTCCGCCGGACCGAGCGTCCGCCGGGTGGCGTCGGCGTCGCCGTTGGCCGACGGCGCCGTGCGGCGCGTTGCTTCGTAGGCGATCGCGGCGTCGAGGTCGGCGAGCGCGCGCGTCGGCCGACCGTCGAGGAACGCCGCGAGATCGTCGCGCATCGCGGCCGCGCTCGCGTAGCGGCGGTCGAGCGCGGGCGCCAGCGCCTTGCGCAGCACCGCCGCCAGCGCGGCGGGGCAGGCTGCGGGCATCTCGTCCGGGCGCGCGCGCGAGCGGATGAAGTCCTCGAGCCGGCGCGTGCTCTCGCCGCGGAACGGCTGCTGGCCGGTGAGCATCTCGTACAGCACGACCGACACCGACCACAGGTCGGAATGCGCATCCACATTGCCCGACTCGATGCGCTCGGGCGACGAGTAGGGCAGGCTGCCGAACTCGTTGCGCGTCAGCGGCCGCGTCAGCGAGAGCGCCTTGGCGATCCCGAAGTCGAGCACCCGGACCCGGCCGTCCGGCTCGAGCCGCACGTTCCGCGGCTTGAGGTCGCCGTGCACGATGCCCACGTGGGTGCGCCCGTCGACCGTGCGCGTGAACCCCTGCGCGGTGCACAGCAGCCCGCACAGCTCGACCGCGATGCGGACCGCCTCGCGCGGCTCCATCGGGCCGCGGCGGATGCGCTCCGACAAGTCCTCGCCCGCGACGTACTCCATCGCGATGTACATCTCGTCCTCGGCGCTCTCCTCGATCTCGAACACCCGCGGGACGCGCGGGTCGATCTCGGACAGCCGCATCTGGATGAGCGCGCCCTCGCGCTCGGCCGCGCGCACGCCCGCGTCCGACTTGGGGATCTTGAGCGCGACCGTACGGCCGTTGCGGCTGTCGACCGCCTGGAGCACGTCGGCCATGCCGCCGCTGCCGAGGCGCGACACGATCGCGAACGGGCCGACGCTGTGGTACCGGACGCTCATCGCGCCGCCGTTCGCCCGAACGCGCCCGTGCCGTTGGCGCGACCGAACGCCTCGAACACGTTGTGCTCGAGCAGCGCGACGCGCAGCGCGGGCCGCGCCCCGCGCACGCCTTCGGCCGAGTTGCCCGCGATGACGTTGCCGACGAGCGTCGGCGCGGCGTGGTCCTCGAGCTCGACGCCGGCGCGCGCCCCGCGCGCGCCGCGGCCGTTGTCGAGGATCAGGTTGTGGGCGAGCCGCGGCGTGGCCGGCCCCGCGATCGTGACGCCGGCGCCGGCGTTGCGGTGGAGCAGGCTCGCCCGCAGGGCGCCCGCGGCACGGCCCTGGAACGCAACGCCCGCGACCCGCGCGCCGGTCACGTCGACGTCCTCGATCGCGACCTGCGAGTCGCGCACGAGGATGCCGATGTCCAGCGGGCCGTTGTCGCTCGGCTCGATCCGGAACCCGACGACGCGCCCCGCCGGCAGCCCCTCCGCGACGATCGCCACGACCGGCGCCGCGGCGTCGCCGCGCGGCGCGAGCACGGCCTCGCGCGGCACGCGGCTGAGCAGCGTGACGCCCGGCTCGAGCCGCACCTGCTCGTGGTACACGCCCGGCGCCACGGCGACGGTGTCGCCGGCGCGCGCCGCGGCGAGCGCGTCGCCGACGCCCGCGAACTCGAGCCCCGGCCCGACGAGCAGCGCACGCGGTGCGCGCGACGCCTGCAGCTCCGGGCCGAACGGCGAGCCGGGCGCGACCGGGCTGCGATCGAGCAGCGTGAAGCCCCAGAACAGTGCGATGCCCGCGACGACGCCGAGGGCGAACACGACGCCCGGATGTGACGTCCACGGGCGTGCGCGCGGCGCCGCCGGCTCGCCGCGCGCGGCGGCGCCGGGCCCGGCCGTGCGGCCGCGCGCCGCGCCGATGGCCGCGGCGAAGCGCTCGCCGGCCGCGAGTGCGACCGTGATGTTGTCCTTGCCGCCCGCCGCGTTCGCCGCCTCGACCAGCGCCTCGACCGCCGCGTGCTCGTCCCGCGCGTGCTCGCGCACGATGCGCGCGATCGCCTCGCTCGAGACGAGGTCCGTGAGGCCGTCGCTGCAGAGGAGGATCGCGCCCTCGGGGTCGAACGCGAACTGGCTCACGTCGATGAAGTCCGCGTCGCCGGGCGCGTGCTCGTCGACGCCGACGGAGCGGTAGACCTCGTTGCGCCGCGGGTGGCGCATGGCATCGGCCTCGCTCAGCTCGCCGTCGTCCTCGCGCATCCCGACCGGCGAGTGGTCGCGCGTCATCTTGACGATGTCGTGGGCGTCGAGCCGGTAGAGCCGCGAGTCGCCGACGTGGCCCACGGTCACCATGCCGCCCTCGATCACGGCCAGCGTCAGCACGCAGCTCATGCCCTCCCACGCCGGGTTCTGCGCGGCGAGGCGGACGATTTCGTTGTTCGCGACCGCGATCGCCTCGCGCACGCGCTCCTCGACCCGGCCGGTCTGGCGCTCGAGCCGCGAGCGCAGGAACGTGAGCGCGGTCCCCGCCGCGATCTCGCCCGCCGCCTCGCCACCGATGCCGTCGACGACGATCAGGATGCCGCGCTCGGGATCGACGTGGAGGCGATCCTCGTTGTGGTCGCGGACCAGCCCCGGGTGCGTGGCGCCGGCGCAGCGCAGCGCGCCGCGGCGCGTCACCGGTCGCCCCGCGACGAGCGCCGTGGCGTGATCGTGCGGGCGGTCAGGAAGCGTCATGACGGAGCGCGCGCCAGCAGAACCACGCCACGGCGGCGACCAGTACGACCAGGAACAGCCAGCGCGCCGAGAACAGGACGCTCACGCCGGGACCTCGGCGCGGAACCGGATGAAGACGGCGCCGGCCAGCCCGATCTCGGCCTCCGGCGGCAGCGGCACCTCGACGTTGCGATCGACCCGCTCGCTCTCGCGCAGTTCGATGCTGGACGGGATCGACGCACCGTTGACGGTCGTGCCGAGCGTGCTCAGGTCCTTGATGTAGAACCGCCGTTCCTGCGCGTCGTAGCGAAGCCGCATGTGATCGCGCGACACGTCGGGGACCGTGCGCAGCTTGAGGTCCACCCAGTAACCGGGGCCGCCGCGGCCCACGACCACCTGCGGCTTCTCCATGCGGAACTCGTGTTCGCCGTTCTCGTCGCGGTAGGTCAGCGTCGCGAGCGCCCCCGCGGCCGGCGTGGCGTCCGCCGCCGGCGTTTCGACCCGCGGCGCGGCGGCGAGCGGCGGCGCCGGTGGCGCGACCGCCGGCGCGGATGGCAGCGCGGGCGCCACGCGACTTTCGACCTGATCGCCGCGGCGCGTGGTGACGATGCGCCGGGTGCGGCTGCCGCTCAGGCTCTCGGATTCCGGCACGACGAGCGTCGAGTCGACCAGGATGTCGCCGGGCGCCAGCTCGTCGTTCGGATCGCAGATCAGCCGGATCTCCCACGCCGCGCCGGCCCGTTCGTGCGGCAACCGCGGGCGACGGAGGGCGCCACGGACACGCGCCTCGATCGGGCTCGCGCGGTTGAGTTTGGCGAGCTCCTCGTCGAGCGCGCGCCGGGCCTGGTCGGCGATCATCCCCGCGAGGCTCTCGAACCGCTGGAAGTCGTCCGGGTGGAGATAGACGTCGTACGCCGCCGGCACGATGGTCGAGTAGCGCAGCTCCTCTCCCTGGCTGCGCATGTTCTCGATCACCTGGTCGATGATATCGCGACCGCGGACGTTGTCTTCCATGGCAGGCTGGACCTCGACCTCGCCGCGGGGAGTCGGATCGGCTCGGTGGAATGAAGGGCGTGAGCGCGGCCCCGATCATAAGCGGCGCCGTCCGCCATGCCAGTTGCTTCTGGGATGCGCTCGACAACCATACGTTGCCGGCCGGCTGCAGGTTCCCTCCGCAGCCCCGGGCGCGGCGCCGCAGCCAGTTGGCCGTGCGCCCGCTTGTCCAGAAGTCGTGCAGCCCCCTGACCGGCCGGTCGCACGACCGCGTCTGCCCCGTGTGGAGGAGCGATCCGTCATCTCTTGCGGCGCGCGCCCGCCTTGCCGCGTACCGCCGCCTCGCGCAGCTGATCGAGCGCGGCCAGCATCGCACGGCACGCGACGCCGTGATGCTTCTGCGGGTGGTCGATCACGTGGAACATGCGCTCCGGCAACGCCGGCGTGAGCGCGAGCGGCGCCAGCGCGCCCTCGTCGAGGTCGGCGGCCACGCATCGGCTCGACAGCACGCCGATCCCCAGCCCGGCGAGCGCGGCGCGCTTCACGCCGCACGGTCCGGGCACCGTGACGACGCGTGCGGGCGAGGTGCGGGTCCGCTCGAACCACTGCTCCGTGCGGCGGCGCGTGTCGGACCCCGGCTCACGCAGCAGCCACGGCTGCTGCTTCAGCACGTCGCGCGCGGAGCGGCCGGCCACCACGCCCGGCGCCGCCACCGCGACGAGCCGATCGCGGGCGAGCGGCGCCATCCTCAGGTCGGACGTCGGGACCGCACCGGCGGCGACCACCAGGTCGAGCTCGTTCCGGCTGACGCGGTCCAGCAACGACGCCTCGCTCGCGACTTCGATGTGCAGCTCGTACGCGGGATGGGCCTCGCGATAGCGGACGAGCAGCTCGTTCAGCAGGTAGAGCCCGGCGGTCTGGCTCACGCCGAACCGTACGCGCCCGATCGCGCCGCGCGCGGCCTCGCGCACGCGTTCCTCCGCGCGGTCGATCGCCGACAGCACGCGGTGCGCCTCCTCGAGCAGCACCTCGCCCACCACGGTCAGCGAGATCGAGCGACCCTTGCGGTTGAACAGCCGGGCGCCGACCTCGTCCTCGAGCTGCGCGATCTGGTGCGACACGGCGGGCTGCGACAGGTGGCGCACCGCGGCCGCCTTGGCGAAGTGCTTGAGCTCGGCGACCGCCCGGAACGTCTCGAGGTGAGTCTTTGTCATTCACTAAATCTATCACAGAGATCAGATCGTTTCATTGGATTGATCGATCGCCGGGACCGATCCTGTCGTTGGCAGCGGGGAACACCCCGCCCCGAAACCGGGATGCCGCGGATCGCCACCAGCATTTCGAACCAGGAGGAGTCACACCATGTCGCTCAGGATCGGGGACATCGCGCCGGACTTCGAAGCCGCTTCCACCGAAGGCACCATCCGCTTCCACGAGTGGGTGGGCGACGGCTGGGCCGTGCTGTTCTCGCACCCGAAGGACTTCACGCCGGTGTGTTCCACTGAGCTGGGCCACATGGCGTCGCTCAAGCCGGAGTTCGACAAGCGCGGGTGTCGCATGCTCGGCCTGTCGGTCGACGCGGTCGGCGACCACGAGCGGTGGGCGGCGGACATCCTCGCCATCACCGGCCACCAGCCGAACTACCCGCTGATCGGCGACCCCGAGCTCGCGGTCGCCCGGCTGTACGGCATGCTGCCGGCAGACGCGAAGGGCACCGCTGCCGGGCGCACGGCCGGCGACAACCAGACCGTCCGCAACGTGTTCATCGTCGGACCGGGCCGGAAGATCCGGCTGATCCTCGTTTACCCGATGACCACGGGCCGCAACTTCGACGAGATCCTGCGCGTGATCGACTCGATGCAGCTCACCGATCGCAGCAAGGTCGCGACGCCGGTCAACTGGAAGCCGGGCGAGGACGTCCTGATCCTCGGCAGCGTCTCGGACGAAGACGCGCGGAAGACGTACTCGCAGGGCTGGCGGGCGCCCCGTCCCTACGCGCGGTTCGTCCCACAGCCGGCCGCCTGACGCGTCGCTGCCGTGACGACGCCGGGCATCCGCGCGAACCTGCGCCAGGTCCTGCTGCTCGTCCTCGTCAACGCGTTCGTCGGGGCGATGATCGGCATGGAGCGCAGCGTGCTCCCCCTGCTCGCGCAGGGGGAGTTCGCGCTGCGCTCGCGCACGCTGCTGCTGTCGTTCATCCTAGCGTTCGGGGTGGTCAAGGCGGTCACCAACCTCGTGGCCGGCCGCACCGCCGACGCGCTGGGGCGGCGCAACACGCTGCTCATCGGGTGGATGTTCGGTCTCCCCGTGCCGTTCCTCATCATGTTCGCGCCGGCATGGGGATGGATCGCCGCCGCCAACGTGCTGCTCGGCGTCCAGCAGGGCCTCTGCTGGTCGGCGACCGCGATGTTGAAGGTCGATCTCGCAGGACCCCGCGAGCGCGGCGCCGCCATCGGCCTGAACGAGGCGGCGGGGTACATGGCGGTGTCACTGGCCGGGTTCGGCGCGGCGTGGCTCGCGGCGCGTTACGGACTGCGGCCGTGGCCGTTCACGCTCGGCATCGTGGCGGCGTTCGGCGGCACGATCGCGTCGTGGTTCGTCGCCGACACGGGCCCGCGCGTGTCGCGGAACGCGGACGCGTGGTCCGCGCGCGGGGCCGCGATCGCGGGGTGGGGCGACGCGCCGTCGCACCCGGCCCGCGAAGCCTCACCCTCCCCCGCGCTCTGCCAGGCAGGGTTCGTCAGCAACCTCAATGACGGCGTCGTGTGGGGACTGCTGCCGATCCGGTTCGCCGCACTCGGCGTGAGCCTCCCGCAGATCGGCCTGCTCGTCGGCTGCTACCCCGCCGTGTGGTCGATGGGCCAGCTCGTCACCGGGACGCTCTCGGACCGCATGGGCCGGAAGCCGCTGATCGTGGCGGGGATGCTGGTCCAGGCGGGCGCGCTGCTCGCCGTCGCCGTGGCCCGCAGCGTGGGCGGCATCGCAGCCGCGATGGCCGCGCTCGGCGTCGGGACGGCGCTCGCCTACCCCACGCTGATCGCGGCGGTGTCGGACGACGCTCCGGCCGCACGGCGCGCATCGATCGTCGGCACCTACCGGTTCTGGCGCGACCTGGGATATGCGGCCGGCGCACTCGTCGGCGGCATCGCCGCGGACCGGTACGGCATCAAGGCCGCCATCGTGGTGACGGCGGCCTTGACGCTGCTCTCGGGCGCGTGGGTGCGCGGCGCGTACCGCGCGACGACCATGGACTACCGGATGCGGACGAGCCGCCGCACGTCGCTCTCACCGCCCGCATCGAGCCGGCCGAAGTAGAGCCCGGCGCCGGTCGCGGATCCCGCGCCGTCGCGACCGTCCCACTCCACCGAGTGGTGCCCGGCCTGCTGCACCGCGTCGGGGACCAGCGAGCGCACGAGCCGGCCGCCGACGTCGTAGATGCGCAGCGCGACGCGGCCCGGCCGCGCCAGGTCGTACGCGAGCACCGTGCGGGCATGGAACGGATTCGGCATCGCCGCCTGCAGCAGAGCGTGCTGCGGCGCGTCGGCGGGGCCGACGGCGGTGAAGTTCGACGAATCGTAGATCGCGCTGGCGAACTCGGGGTGGTCCACGAACGGATTGCGGTTGTGCTGGAACTCGTAGATGGCGGCGTTGCGCACGCGTTCCTTCCAGCTCACGGGGTCGGCGAGGCTCCACTGCAGGTACTGGTCGGCCGCCCAGGGCAGCAGCTGCGACTTGGCGGTCGCGTTGCCGCCCGGCCACGAGGCGTCCTCGTTGAAGTAGCGCGTCGCGACGTAGAACTGGCTGCGCACGAGATCGCCCTTGTAACCGTCGATGGGCTCGAAGCACTTGTCGGTGTAGCCCCCCGGCGAGACGCAGTTGCCGAGCTTGCTGCCATTCAGCGACGTCCACTCGGCGGTGCCCACCTTGCCGTACGGCCAGTTGCCGCGCTCGCTGTTCACCTTGGAATCCGTGGGGTAGATGATCCACAGGTCCGAGTACATCGGCGGCACGCTGCCGCCGAACCACGACTGCGGGAACGAGTGCTCGCGGTTGTAGGCGCCACCTTCGATGCCGCTCGAGCCCAGCGGACCGAACACGAACTCGTAGGGCGGCGTCCCACCCGGGACGTCCGAGTACACGTCCCACACCTTGCCGTCCGGGCGCTTGTCGGTGTTGTGGAAGGCCTCGTCCGTCGAGGTGTAGGAAACCGGCGTGTGCCCCTTGATGATGTTGTGCAACGCGATCAGCAACGCGGACCCGTTCAGGCCCGCCGCGGCGTTGTAATAGCCCGGCGGGATCGACACGTCGACGAAGTGGAAGCCGAACGTCGCATTGCTGGTGTAGTGCGCGGCGAGGTCGCCCACGCCGTCCACGGTGAGCGTCCGGTCACCGGCCGGGATGGACCGCACCGTGATCGTCACCTGCGACGGGCTCGCCGGGTCCCGGACGGCGTTCACCGCGGTGATCCCGTTGACGCTGTAGTTGCCCGGGGTCTGCGAGGTCACGGAATCGACCGTGACGTTGAAGAACACCTGCAGCGTCGAGTCGCTGGCCTCGTAGACCGACTTGATCACCGGCGCCCCCGTGCCGCCGCCGCCCGTGCTCGCGACGGTGTAGTTGAGAACCGGCGACTCCACGGTCACGGAGTCGTCGGACGCGCTGACCTGGTAGTAGACGACCGTGCCGGCCGCCTGCGCCGGAATGGGCTGCGAGGTCTGCCAGAAGTCGCCGGTCGCCGGCTCCATGCCGATGACGTTCGTAAGCGACGCGTTGCTCGTCCCCCACGCGAGCGCGACGGCGTTGATCGCGCGCGCCGTGTCGACCACGCTGGCCTGGACCATGACGTCGAGCGTATCCACGGGCGTCGGGGGGCTGATCGAGAAGTTCGAAATCACGGGTCCCGACGGGCCGCCCGCGCCGATCGGGGTGGCCGCCACGGCCACGTCGTCGATCGACGCCTTGGGCCGCGCGCCGGTGGATCCGCCGGTGCCGTTGTAGTCGTAGAACCGGATGCGCGCCGTCGGGCAGTTCGTGAACCCGGCCGGCAGCGGGATGAGCGAGATCTGCTTCGTGAGGACGACGTTGTTCGTGAAGTTGACCACCGAGGCGTCGGTCAGTTCGGTGAACGTCGTGCCGTCGGTGCTGGTGTAGATCCGCAGAGACGCGTTGCGACTGCCCGCGCCATTGAAGACGGTCTCGAACTTATAGCTCAGCGTGCCCGCGTTCATGCCCGAGAAGTCGAGCAGCAGGTCGATGGCGTCCGCGTTGATGTTGTCGGTGGCGTTCGTGGACAGCAGCTGGATGTTGCCGGAGCCCTTCTGCACACCGGCCGTGGTGCCCGACGTGAACGTCGCCGTGCTCACCGTGGTCTTGACGCCGTCGGGGATCGTCCCGGTGGCATTGATGCCGACGGACGCCCAGTACTGCGCTCCGACGCCCGACGCGAAGTTGTTGGTCCAGCTGGCGATGTCGATGAAGTTCTCGCTGTAATTGCCACTCGCGAGCGGGAACGGAGTGGCCGCGAATCCGATCGAGACGACCGGACCGAAAAGCATCAGGAGAAGCACGGGGGCCAGGAATCTCAGGGGCGGGGTGCGCAAGGTGATGGCCTTTCGGGCGTGGGCTGCAGCGGGATATGGAGTTACCGATGGGCGCCTCGGGCGAGGGCCACCATCGCGCAACGGATACGGCCGGAGGGATCCCTATAAGCGTACCCGGGCGGGCGGCGCCGGCAAAGCAAGTTCCCGGGGAGTCGGGGGAACGCGGCCCGGCGCATGTGCATGCGGCGGTGGGGCGTACGGCCCATGCACGCCGAAATGGGCTCAGCCGTTCGACTGCGGGCGCCGGCGCACGACGCGCCGCCGCTCACGACCGGTTCTTCACCCCGCGCTCGTTGAGTCGCGCCGACTGGATCGCCAGCACCTCGTTCGCGAGCCAGTGGATGAACTCGACCCGGAAGAAGTCGCTGTGGCCGTCGATCACGTGCGGGCTGGCGACCATCACGCGCGCGGGCAGCGGCCGGTCCTCGCCCTTGCGCGGCGTGCGGACGATCAACGGCCGGTCAGGCGACGGATGCGTGATGTCGAGCTTCTGCGCGACATAGTTGCTGTCGACGACCTGCTGGACAGGCGCCGGTGCGCGGTCGGGCAGCGGGTCGCGGATCGTGCGGCGCGCCGCTTCGATCGTGGCCGGCGAGTCGTCGCGAAGCTCGAGGTCATCGGTCACCTGGGGTTCGTAGGCGCCGAGCGCGCTGCGCAACAGCTTCTTCTGGTCCGTGTGCCCCTGCGTCCGCGCCCCGAAGGTCGAGAACCAGCGGCCGATGCGGAAGAACTTCCCGCGCGCGACGTCGTTCTTCGCCGACACGACGAGCAGGATCGGCTGCTGCGGGAAGTCGACTTCGCCGAACTGCAGCGAGCGCACGAACTGGTCGATCCGGTGATAGGTCTCGGCCTCGATCGCCGGATTGATCAGCACGACGAGGTCGCCGAACCCACGCACCCGTTCGCGCACCCGAATCGGTGACGCCCCCGCGGCGGGTGGATAGAACGCGTGACCGGGTGTGGGCCCCTTCGGGCCGAGGCCCTGCGCGATCGCGCTCGCGAAGTGGGATTCGATCCGCTCGCGCGTCGCGTCGAACACGGCCTGGCCACCGAAACTGTGCCCCACGACGACCATGGTCATGAGGCGGTGCGGGTCGTCGTGCATGCGGCGATAGAGGGCGTCCAGATCGCCGAGGAACTCGCTCAGGTCGCCATGACCGATCCGCTCCGCGGCCGCCTTGCGGCTCCAGAAGGTGAAATAGATCGGCACGTTGGCCACGAACATGGGCAGGTTCGTGGCGTTCGCGAAGAAGCCGTGACCCTTGGACAGCGGCGGACATTCGGGCCACATCTTGCCGCGCCAGCCGATCTGGATACCGACGAGGGTCGTGTTGGGGTCGCCGGAAGCGCGGCGCCGGAGGTCCCGGAACACCTTCCCCTGGACGACGTTGCTGCCGAGGATCCCGATCGTCCGGCTGAAGGACTCGACGTCGCGATCGCGGCGCCCGAGGTTGTGCCGCCAGCCGTGGACATACACCACGACGGCCACGTTGCCGTGCGCCGCCAGTGATGCGAGCGAGTCGATCAACTCGCGCGGCTTCGACCGGTCCCAGAACCAGCCGCGGTCGTCGAGCTCGAGGTACGACATCCGCACGCCCGGCGACCGGGGATCGGGCGTGAAGATCGGACTCCGGTCGCGGTGCTGCCCGCCGTATAGCGGGTTCATGCGCGATGCGACCAGCCCGAGGCCGGCGGAGGCGCCGCCCACGGCCCACCACGCGCCGGCGCAACCCTGCGCCAGCACCGCGACGAGGGCCAGTGCGACGCCCACGCGCAGCGTCGTTCGCCGGCGCACGGGTGCGAGGAGATGCATGAGCGGGATCATGCGAACAGCGTAGGACGCCGCGGCACCGCGCGCGTTCAACTAGCTGAAGGCGCGTCTCGTTTTGACATTTCTCTGGGAGCGGTTCGCGACCGCCGGCGATCGCCCTGCTCGGTTACGGCGTGCCCAGGAACCCCTCCACCACGCTCACGAACTTCCCGGGCTCCTCGAAGTACGGCAGGTGGCCACTCTCCTCGAACACCTCCCAGCGCGAGCCGGGGATCGCCTTGTGGATCTTCCACGCGGTGCTCGCGGCGACGTTCATGTCGTAACGGCCGGTGAGCACGAGCGCCGGCATCCGCAGGGTCGGCAGCACCGGCCACATGTCGTAGCGCGCGAGGTCGGCGTTCAGCGCCTCGTTCACCGAGCGGGTGTAGCGGTACTGGCTCGAGTGCGACAGGAACTCGTCGCGCTTCGCGGTCGAGACGAACAGCATGCCGAGGTATTGCTGCAGGCTGCGGCGCATCGCCGTCGAGTCGCCCATCGCGTCCTGGAAGTCGGTGACGCCCTGGTCCTCGACCTGGTCCGGGAACGCGTACTTGAAGATGAACTCGGTCTCGCTCCACTTGGGCGCGGCCGAGTCCGCGATGATCAGGTGCGCGACGTGGTCGGGGTGGCGCGCCGCATACGCCATCACCAGGTAGCCGCCCCACGAGTGGCCGAGCAGGTCGATCGACGCGGCGCCAAGCTGCCGGCGCAGCGCGTCCAGGTCGGCGATCTGGTCGCCGAGCGTGCAGCTCTGGCCCTTGCGCAGCGCACTCGAGCGGCCGTTGCCGCGCTGGTCGTAGAACACGACGCGGCGGCCGCGCGCGATCGCGTCCCACGCGTCGGAGCACAGCACGTACGTGTGGTCGAACCCGGGACCGCCGTTCACCATGACGAGCGGCCGGCCGGTCGACGTGCCACGCACCTCGTACCAGATCGTGACGCCGCCCGTCGTGAACGTCTTCCCCGGACCGCTCGGCGCGGCGGGACGGGCGTGCGCCCCGGTGGCGAGTGACAACAGTAACAACGCGACGGCGCAGCGGCTCACGAATCGCATCGGTCCCTCGATTCCCCGGTTCGGACGGCGCCTAACGCGTCAGCAACCCCGCATCGATCACGAACTGCGATCCCGTGACGTACCGCGCCTTGTCCGACGCCAGGTACAGCACGGCGTTCGCCACGTCCTCGACCTCGATCCACGGCACGGGCTGCAGGTTGCCGGCGGATGCCTCGGCGATCTGCTGCGGCGTCTTGCCCTCGAGCGCGGCGAGGCCGTCGTTCATCGGCGTGTTGACGCCCGTCGGGTGGATCGACAGCGCGCGGATGCCGTGCGGCGCGAGCTCGATCGCCCACGACTTGGTGAGCCCGGTCAGCCCCCACTTGGACGCGGCGTAGTGTGACAGCCGGTTCATCCCGCGGAAGCTTGCGACGGACGCGTTGTTGATGATCACGCCCGAACCCTGCGCGAGCATCACCGGGATCACGCGGCGGCCGACGAGCCACGCGCCCTTCAGGTTGATGTCGAGCATCGCGTCCCACGCGTCCTCGCTCAGTTCGTGCGACCGGCCGTAGAAGCAGATGCCGGCGTTGTTGAACAGCACGTCGATCCGGCCGAACTCCGCGACCGTGCCGTCCACCGCCCGGCGGATCGCGGCGTCGTCGCGCACGTCGCCCTCGAACACGAGCACGCGGCCGCCGGCGTCGCGGATCGCCTGCTCCAGCGACCGCAGGTCGTCGCGCGTCCCGAGCCCGTAGCCCGGGTACTCGATCTGCGAGGCCAGGTCGAACGCGGCGATCGCCGCGCCCTCGGCCGCGAGCGCGAGCGCGACGGCGCGGCCCTGGCCGTGGGCCGCCCCGGTGATGAACGCCACCTTGCCGTCGAAGTCGCGCGCCATGCTCAATCCTTCCCCGGCGCGGGCCCGGCCGCGCGGTAGTCGTAGAGGTACTCGTCCAGGTCCACTTCGAGCACGTTGTTGATGATGTTGGTCGCGATCATGAGCCCGGCGAATCCGGTCAGCGCGACCACCTGCGCCGAAGTGAACCCGCGCGCCACGCGCGCGTAGACCTCGTCCGGGACGCGGTTGCCGGTGCGCGCGATCGCGCGTGCGAACTCGACCAGCGCCTCGCCGCGCTCGTCGAGCGCGAGCGCGCCCGGGTCGTCGCCCGCGTCGATCAGCATGCGACGCATGTACGTCGTGCACACGAGGCAGTCGCTCTCGACCGACAGCGCGTGGGCGAACACCGTCGCCAGCCGGCGGCCGAGGAACCGCTCGATCTCCTCGAACAGCGGGTACCACTCCATCAGCGCGCGATACGCCGGCAGCGAATGCAGCAGCGTGCGCTTCATGTTCGTCATGCGCCCGAACCGGGCGACGCCCGCATCGTACGCGTCGCGGGTCTCGCCGGTGGCGGCTTCGGGCTCGAGTGCGGGGATCCGGGGCAAGCGTGGCTCCTTAGGGTTGCGCGCGCGCTACGATCGCGAAGCCGCGAGCTTATACCGTCTCCCGCGCCGCGCGCAGCACGCGTCGGCGGTCCGCCCGGACCCATAAGAATCGGGCCCGGCCGCGTGTGGGGACCGGGCCCGTACTGCACTCGCTGCTAGCGCCCCACGTGGACGCCCGGGACCGTCGCGGAAACTCCCCCGCCCACGCCGGCGCCGGCGTGCGCGCCCATGCCGGCCGCGCCCGCGGCCGCGTTGGCCCCCGCGCCGAACCGCGAGCCGTCGCCGTGCGCGACCGCCACGCGGCCGTCGGCGTTCGCATGGCCCGTCGCGACCCGCGCCTCGGCCTGCGCCGCGCTCACGGCGTCCCCGAGGTCGAGCCCCATGCCGGCCGCGATCTGCCCCCAGCCCACGCCGTCCTGGTGCAGCTCGAACAACGTCGCGACGTCGACGTTCGCGTCGCTGTTCGCGGCGAGCGTGTGGGCGATCGTCAGCTCGCCCCAGCCGCAGCGGAGCTGCGCCTTCTCGTCGAGCATCGCCTGCGCCGTGACACCGAACTCCTGCGCGAGCCGGTCTGCGACCTGCTGACCGCCGCGCTGGGCGATCGCGTCGACCCGGCCCGCGACCTTCGCGAGCCGCGCTTCCGCGCGGTCGCGCGCCGCCTTCGCGACGCCCGCGCCCTTGGCGCGGATCGCCTCGGCCTGCGCACGTGCGTCGGGCGCCGTCACGCCGGCCGCTGCCTGCGCGGTCGACGCCGTCGTCGCACCGGCTGCGGCGCCGGTGGCGGATGCGCCGACGTCGGCGCCGGCCGCGCCGGGCCCCGCACCGGCGCGCGCGGCGATGGCCATCGACAGCGTCAGCACGATCAGGATTCGAGTCTTCTGCATCGAGCCTCCTCGAAAGGGTGCACCGTGTCCGTGGCGCGGGTGGTCCCGTCGCCGGCTCCCGCGGGGGTGGGAGCTGCGACCGGGGTGGATCAGGGGAACGACACGCGCGCGCCGAGCAACACCGACGCGGTGCGGTCGTTCGTCGTCGTGGACGTCGTCGCCGGCGCGGCGTGGCCGCCGATGATCGGGAGCCCGTCGGTGGGCCGATGCGCGCCGGGCACGGTCGTCGACCCGATCGCGCCGCTCCGGCTCAGCCCGAACTCCGCGGACAGCGTGACGCGGCGCAGCGCAGACCAGCTCGTGCCGATCGAGCCGAGCGCGCCGGCACCGCCGCCGGCCGCGTGCGCGTAACCGGCCGTGGCGCGAACGCCGACGCCGTGCGGCAGCGGGACGTCGCCCTCGGCGACGACGCCGTCCGCGCCCGGCGCCGTGCCGGCGTCCTCGTGCGTGTAGTAGACGCCGACGCGGGCCGCGGGCGCGCGCAGCTGCGGCCCGGCCTTGAGCCGCCACGCGCGGTAGTCGCCGTCGCCGATGAAGCGCGAGCCGGTCAGGCGGAACTGCAGCAGCGGTGCGACCGGCAACCCGATGCCGCCCGTGACACCGGCCCCGGCGCCGACGACGTTGTTGTCGAACCGCGTCGCCACGACGAATGCGTCGGTGCCGCCCATGCTCAAGGCGCCGATCGCGAGCGCGGCGCGCGTCACCTGGTCGTGCGAGTCCGCGTAGTAATCGAAGCCGCCGCCGACGGCGACGGGCGCGGCGTGCGCACCGGCCGCCGCGCCGAACAGCGCGACGACGGTGATGCGGACGGCGCGGCCGAACGTGGTGCGCCCGTGGTCCCGGACGTGCGAATGCATGCGCGATCCTCCATGCGAAGCCGGCCTGCATCGGACGGCGGCGATGCTGCGTCCTGCGGTCTGCGGGGAAGTCGTGCTGCCGGGGATGCGCCCCGCCCTGATGGATGCGGCCTCCCCGCCGGCGACGCCCGGAAATGTCGAAATCCCAACGATTTTGGGG
>Ga0070670_100001392_pt1 | contig 19384 bp, 18 predicted proteins | sample KBSS63metaG_FD_64665 | JGI IMG/M metagenome (GOLD analysis project Ga0070670, IMG submission 64665) | Switchgrass rhizosphere microbial communities from Kellogg Biological Station, Michigan, USA - KBS S6-3 metaG | ecosystem: Host-associated > Plants > Roots > Rhizosphere > Soil ... | reverse complement strand
GGCGAGGTCAAGATCGTCGACGAGTTCACCGGCCGCATCATGGAAGGCCGGCGCTGGAGCGAGGGCCTGCACCAGGCGATCGAGGCGAAGGAGGGCGTGTCGATCCGCGAGGAGAACGTCACGCTCGCGACGATCACGCTCCAGAACTACTTCCGCCTCTACGAGAAGCTCGCGGGCATGACCGGTACAGCGAAGACCGAGGAGAAGGAGTTCGTCGAGATCTACAACCTGCACGTCGTCGAGATCCCGACGAACCGCCCGGTCGCGCGCCTCGACGAGAACGACTTCATCTTCAAGACGCCGGACGCGAAGTTCGCGGCAGCGCTCGAGGACATCGTCGAGCGCCACGAGAGCGGCCAGCCGGTCCTCGTCGGCACGATCGCGGTCGAGACCTCCGAGTACCTCTCGCAGCTCCTGCAGCGGCGCGGCATACCCCACAACGTGCTGAACGCGAAGGAGCACGAGCGCGAGGGCGAGATCATCAAGGACGCGGGCCAGCCTGGCGCCGTGACGATCGCGACGAACATGGCGGGCCGCGGCGTCGACATCAAGCTCGGCGAGGGTGTGCTCGAGCTCGGCGGCCTGTACGTGCTCGGCACGGAGCGCCACGAGGCCCGCCGCATCGACAACCAGCTACGCGGCCGCTCGGGCCGTCAGGGCGATCCCGGGGAGACGCGCTTCTACCTCTCGGGCCAGGACGACCTCGTGCGCCTCTTTGCGGGCGACCGGATCTACAACATCATGAGCCGCTTCAAGATTCCGGACGACCAGCCCATGGAAGCCTCGATTCTCTCGAAGCAGATCGAGAACGCCCAGAAGAAGGTCGAGGAGCAGAACTTCGTCGCGCGTAAGAACGTCCTCAAGTACGACGACGTGATGAACACCCAGCGCATGGTCATCTACGAACAACGCCGCCGGGTGCTCGAGGGCGAGGATCTCTCCGACGAGGTGCGCGAGTGGATCCGCGAGGCCGTGGAGACGACGGTCGCGCAGTTCACGGACTCCGAGTACTCAGAGGAGTGGGATCTCGACGGGCTCGTGACCGCGATGCAGTCGCTGTACGCGACGGACATCACCGTCGAGGAGTTGCGCGACGAGATCAACGTCACCGACCGCGAGGCGCTCGTCGAGGAGTTCGTCGACGACGCGCTGGAGACCTACGAGGAGCGCGAGCAGGCGCTCGGGACCGAGCTGGCGCGGGAGGTCGAGCGGTTCATCATCCTCCAGACCGTCGACCAGCGCTGGCGCGAGCACCTCGAGGCGATGGACTACCTCCGCGAGGGCGTGCACCTGCGCGCGTTCGCGCAAAAGGACCCGCTCGTCGAGTACCGCGGCGAAGGCCACGTGATGTTCGAGGAGCTCAGCCAGACGATCCGCTCAGAGGTTGTGTTCACGCTCTTCCACGTCACCGTCGAGGTGGAGCAGCCGGCCCTGGAGCCGATGCAGGCGCGCGACAGCGCGCTCCACTACGAGCACGAGACGTCAGCCGGCGCCGACGTCATCGCCGCAGCGGGCGGCGCGGCGACCGCGCTCGCAGCGGCCACGCCCTCGGGCAACGGCGGCTCCTTCGCGCAGAGACCGGCGGTGAACGAGCACAAGGACCTCGGCCGCAACGACCCGTGCTGGTGCGGGAGCGGCAAGAAGTACAAGCGCTGCCACGGCGCCTGATCGCGCACGGCGAGATCCGAGCTAGGACGCTTGACGCGCAGACGTGGTCGCAGGCGTGCGACGGTCGGCGTCCACGGTAGCCGTCTCGACAGGGGCGCCGAGGACGAGGAAACGGCCGCCGAACGCGATCGCGCAGATGCCGAACCACGCCCAGCCGAACGCGAGGCCGGCCATGACGTCCGACATCCAGTGAACCCCCAGCAGCACGCGGCTGCAGGCAACTGCCACCGCGATCGCGACCGCCGCGCCGGCGAGCAGCGCACGTGTGCGCGGCGAGCGCCTCCGCACCAGCACGAGCGCGGCCGCTGCATAGAAGGCGGCGGCCAGGCCCGAGTGCCCGCTCGGAAACGACGGCCCAAGCGTCTCCGCGATCGGGTTGAAGGTGGGACGGACGCGGTCGAGGATCCCCTTGATCGTGTTCACGAGCACGATCTCGCCTGCGACCACGGTGAGGAGGAACACGGGCACCCACCGGTTCGGGATGCGGATGTACTCGAACACGGCGACGAAGGCCAGCGCCCCGATGACGAAGTACGTCCCGCCGAGCGCGGTGACGATCTGCAGCGCGTCGGTCGACCACTTGGTGGCGTTGTCCACTCCCCACTGGCCGACCTCGTTGTCGATGTCGACGAGGCGTTCGCTGCTCCGCATGAGGTAGGCGAGTGAGCCGACCAGGAGTCCGCCGATGATCGTGAGGCCGAGCGCGAGCGTGAGAGCGAGGCCCGTCGCCGTCGCCGGATCGAGGCGGTCACGCACGAGGCGGAGAAGCCACGGGTGGCGCACCATCTCGGTCTCGAGGTGCTCGGCGGCACCCTCCGCGGGCGCCTGCCCGACCACCGGTGTCGGATAGCGCGAGCCCGCGTACGCGACCAGCGTCCCTGCGAGGAGCGCGATACCGATGAGGGCGAAGAAGGGCATGTGTCCGAGGTATCGGCTCGGCAGGACGGAGCCACCGACGTTTTACCCCAGCGCCAGCCGGGTAAACGCTATCGGTGGACGTGGAGACGCAAGCGCTTCCGGTCCCGCGTCCACTGGGCGAACGTCGCGCCAGTTCGACGCGAGGTCGTCCGGTGCCGCCCGTTCTGGAGCCGCGACCCGGGGGCTTCGCCGACCGCTTCTCCCAGACATTTGGCCCGGAGAACCCCGTTCGGGTGTTCGTGGTCGCGTTGCTCGCCGGCTACGCGCTCCTCGTCACCGCGATGGTGTTTCTCGGGTTCTCGCTCATCTACCTGCTTCTCCCCCTCGGCGGCCTCGAAGGCGACGACGAGAACCTGAGCCAGTGGCTCGCGGACAACCGCTCGCCGGCGCAGGAAGACCTCTCGTGGATCGGTTCGACGCTGGCCGGTGGTCTCGTCATCCCCGTAGTCATCGGCATCGGGCTCGTCGCGTGCCTCGTCATGCGCCGGTGGCTCCTCGCTGCGTTCATCGTCTTCGTCGTCGCACTCGAGTCCGGGACGTACCGCGTAACGTCGTGGATCGTCGAGCGCCAGCGCCCGGACGTGCAGCGCCTCGAGGGCCTGCCGGTCGACGCCAGCTATCCCTCCGGCCACACGGCCGCCACCATCGCCCTCTACGGCGGCATCCTGCTGTTGATCGCGTCCCGGTTCCGCAATGCCGCTGTCCGTGTGTTCACCGTCGTGGTCGGTGTGGCCCTGCCGCTCTTCGTCGGGTGGGCTCGCATGTATCGCGGCATGCATCACGTCACCGACGTCATCGCGGGCCTGCTGATGGGGCTCGGTGCGGTCACGATCCTCGTGTTCGCCGCGAGAGCATCACGGGCCGCGAGCGAGCGCCGGGACGGGGAGACCATCGGACGAGAGGAGCTCGCGTGACATCGACGATCGCCGTCATCGCCCATGCAGGCAAGTCGATGGGCGGCGGGCTCGAGGAGCTGCGCCAGGTTCTGGAACGCACAGGCGTCGAGGATCCGCTGTGGTCCGAGGTCCCAAAGTCGAAGTACGCGCCCGAGCGGGTCGAGAAGGCGCTCGCGGAGGGCGCCGAGACGATCTTCGTCTGGGGCGGCGACGGCATGGTGCAGCGCTGCGTCGACGTCATGGCCGGATCGGGTGCGCGCCTCGCAATCCTCCCGGCGGGCACGGCGAACCTCTTCGCGTCGAACCTCGGCATCCCCGACGACATCGCCGAAGCCGTGCACGTCGGGCTCAACGGTCGCGAGCGCAAGCTTGACCTCGGAAAGATCAACGGGGAGCACTTCGCCGTGATGGCCGGTGCGGGCCTCGACGCGCGCATGATCCGTGATGCCGACGCCGGCCCGAAGGATCGCTACGGACGCCTTGCGTACATCTGGGCCGCGTCCAAGAACCTCCGAGTCGAGCCGTTCAAGGCGCGCATCGAGGTCAACGGCGACCTCTGGTACAAGGATGATGCGAGCTGCATCCTCTTCGGCAACGTCGGCGCGCTCTTCGGCGGGATGGAGGCGTTCGAGAGCGCCTCTCCGGAGGACGGTCTGCTCGAGGTCGGCGTAACGAACGCCGAGAGCGTCGGGCAGTGGGCGAGAACCGTGGCCAGGACTGCGATCGGGTCCGCAGCGCAGTCGCCGCTGGTACAGGCGACGAAGGCCGAGCGTATCGACGTCGAGCTCGACCGCAAGGTGCTGTACGAGCTCGACGGCGGCGAGCGCAAGGAGGTCAAGCGCCTGAAGGTGAAGGTCAAGCCCGAGGCGCTCACCGTCAGCGTCCCGGTGGACGACGCATGAGTACGGCTTCGCATGTCAAGGAGACGTGGCAGCTCACGGGGGACGACGCCCGCGAGACTCTGTTATCCACGGGACGGGTCGCGCTCCTCAAGGACGCCGTCGTCAGGCTTCGCGCGGCCGACGGAACGAGTAACGCACGAGGACTCGCGTTCGCCGCCTCGCTCGTCCTCGTGCAGGGGCTCGTCGTCGTTGTGGGCCTCGCCGTGGCGACCGGCTCGGCCGGGTTCCGGCAGCTTCTGCTCGACACGATCCAGGCTTCGGCGCCCGGTCCGACGAGCGACCTGCTCACGAATGCGGTCGAGCAGGCGACGCGCGTGGGTCGCCAGCATCGGTACCTACCGCTGACCATCGGCCTCATCGGCGTCCTGATCACCGCGACGGTCGCGATGGGGCAGCTCGAGCGGGCCATGAATCGGATCTACGGCGTCGAGAAGGACCGGCCGTTCGCCGACAAGTACAAGCTGGCGCTCGTTCTCGCGCTGAGCGCCGGTGTCGTGATCGGGGCGGCGTTCGTGCTGCTCGCGTTCGGCCGTGGGGTCGTCGACGAGGGGAGCGCGCGGTCGATCTGGATGGTGCTGCGGTGGCCCATCGGCATCGGGCTGCTCGCTGCGGGTCTCGCCGTCCTCTTCCGCTGGGCTCCGCGGCGCCGGCAGCCGGGGTGGACGTGGCTCGCCTTCGGCGCAGGCGTGAGCGTGGTCGGGTGGACGCTCGTCACCGTCGTGCTCGCCTTCGTGTTCAACGTCTCGAAGACGTTCGGGGAGACGTACGGCTCGCTCGCCGGGCTCGTCGCGCTCCAGCTGTGGACCTTCTTCTCGGCGCTCGCGATCCTCTACGGGGTCGCGGTCGCCGCGCAGCTCGAAGCCGTGCGTGCAGGCGTCCCCCAGGCGCAGGACCTCGCCAAGGACGAGATCACGCTCGCCGACCCCGTATCGGTCTGACAGCCCCCACGGTTTCGAGCGACTCGTCCCCGGGTAGATGCAGGCCCAATCAACCCGTCAAGAGGGAGAGCGACATGTCCGAGACAGTTCCCACCGACCATACGGATGACACGCGCGACGAATTCGAGGACGATCTCGAAGAAGCAGGCGACGAAGTGGTCGACGGCGCCGATCGCGTGGAAGACCGCGTTCGCGATGCAGCCGACAAGGTCGGCGACGCCGTGGAGGATCTGATCCCCGGCGACAGCGACCGCGACGGTCACTGAAGAAGCTCGAAGTCCCGGCTGGATCGAGCGGCGGCGTTTCCACGCCGCCGCTTGCTTGTCCGGGCGGCGCAGCTCGAGGAATCGGCAGACCGGGCGAGGCGGATGGCTCGAACTACCGCGAAGCCGCCGACGTGGGCTCCGAGCCCGCCTCGGGTGCGAACGACCGCGAGACGGAGGACATCGGCTCGGAGACCGTCGACGGCTCGAACTATCGGGAGCAGGAGCGCTCGACCTAGGAACGGCGGGCGGCGTGCGTCACGCGTCGTAGAGGCGACCCTGGATCGGCCCGATCAGCCGCCGGCGACGCCGCGACACCCCGGGGAGCATCACGAGTCGGTGCGTGAGCGCCTGCTTCCCCTCCAGGAGCTCGAGCTGCTCCATCGAGATCCGCTTCCACTGCTCGTCTATCACAGTAGTCGGGTCTCCCTCGAGCGTCTCGGGCTTCACTTCGAGGTGCTCGGCCCAGAGTCGTATGCGCGTCTGCCGGGCCACCTCGGGATCGAGCGTGACGACGTTCATCTCCGTGTCGTTGAAGAGGGAGTGCTCGTTGAGGTTCGCGGAGCCGACGGTGAGCCAGCGGTCGTCCACGATGCCGATCTTGGCGTGGATGTACACCGGATCGCGGAGGTTTCCCGCTCGTGCATACACGGTGCAGGCGAGAAAGCGGTAGGTCTCGTCCGCGGCGTGGATGAGCGCGGCGACCTGTCCGCGCGAGACGTCCGCGCCGTCGTTCGCGCGCGCAGGGAGGAGAACGAGGACGCGAAAGTCGTCGCTCGGCGGATCGCGGAGCTTCTCGGCGAGGATGGCCACGATTTCCGGCGACCACAGGAACTGGTTCTCGAGGTAGACGAAGTGCTCGGCCGAGCGGAGAGCCGCCGAATACGCCTCCAGGATCGAGTAGTCACCCCGCCGCTTCGAGCGGTACGTGCCTGCCGGAAGCGTCCGGACGACCTGCGCTTCGACGTCGCCTACGTCGTCCGGGACCTCCGGCCGGGGTAGCCGCTCGCGCGTGGCGCCGTGCCAGCGGAGGCGGAAGTGCTGCGCGACGTCGACCACCGCCGGCCCCTCGAGGCGGACAGCGGCGTCGTGCCAGCCGATACCTCCTCTGGCGAGGTGTGTCGGCGTGTCATACGGATCGCCGCCGTCGAGCGTGAGGTCGATCCCACCTACGAACGCGATCTTCCCGTCGATGACGATCGCCTTCTCGTGGTGGCAATGCATGAAGCCTGTGCAGCCGTCGGCGTGCGCGTCGATTCTCGTGTGGCGCGCGAGCGCGTCGACCATGTCCCGTACTTCGCGCTGCGACGGCTTGAAGAGCGGGACGGGCGCCCCCTTCCAGGACAGCACGCGAACGGGGATGCGCTCCGCAAGAGACGCAAGCAGGTTGCGGACGACGACGGGCTCGTCCTCGCGCGTAAGCTGGAGCTCGGGCGAAAAGAACCAGCCGGCCAGGTGGACGTACGACTCGGCCCGAGCCAACTCCGCGGCGATGGTGGGTAGCGCCTCCGCGCCGTCGATCAGGACGTCGAGCTTGTTTCCCTCACGAGGGGGCGACCCGCCCGAGGCGAAGGCGAGTGTCGATGCTTCGAGCGCTCGCTCCCAACCGAGATGTCGCAGGCGCTGCCGGTGCCGGCTACGCACGGCCTGGTCGAGCCGTTCGCCGAACCGGTGACCGAGCGCGACGGTCGCCGATTCGAAGAGGCGTGGGGTCTTGAGCGGGCCTGCGACGGAGTCCGCAGGGCGCGGAGCACGGCCGGTGGAGACGTCGCTGTCGTGCCTTTCGGTCACAGGTCTCTACGTGCCGCGTGCGCCGGCGCCGTCCGTCAGGCCGTCGTCGGCGAGCGTCTCGACCGGCTCCAGCCGCGACGTCATGACGATGGCGATTCCGGCCGCGAGCTCGAGGGCCCCCGCGATGTTCGTCCAGCTCGTGAGGGCAGTCAGATGGAGCGTGACGAGGCCCCCGGCGATGAGCCCGTACCCCGCTGCGGCGAGGCCCGCGCCGGGCTGTACAACAACCCCGCGGTCCGACACCCGTCCGTGGAGGCAGAGCGCTGTCACCGCGGCCAGCGCGAACGTCGCCGCGCCGACGATGCAGTCGAAGACGTAGTGGTTGCCGGTACCGACGATGATCAGACACACGAGCGCAGGGTAGGCCGCCGCGGCCCAGGCGATGCGCGAGCGGGGGAAGAGCCAGAGCGACACGACCGCAACGAAGAGAGCGAACCCGAAGTGCTGACTCGCGGCCGCAGCCGTCTCGTTGTGGAACAGGGCCCCGCCGGCGCCCAGTTCGGCGTCGGTCGGCGCCGGTCCCATGCCCAGCTCCGGCAGCCAGCGCGGCGGCGCCAACGGAAACAGCCAGATGACGACGAGCGCCGGGACGAACGAGAGCACGAAGACCGTGCGGACAAACGAGTACTGCGCGGGCCTCGAGAGCCGAACCGCGGCCAGGAACGCGAAGAGGACGGGCAGATGGATGTTCCGGTAGAGCCAGGCGAGCGCCGGCTCCACGTCGGTTCCGGACACGCGGTCGATGACCGACGCCTCGATGTCGATCGAGAGCGCGCGCTCGAGGTGCAGGACGTCGCTCGCATGGTCGAGCGAGACGCCGACGTGTCCCTCGAGCGGGATACGAAGCGCTTGCCAGGCGAGCAGGACCAGCCCGGCGATCGCGAGCTCGGCCTCGACCGAGCGACACGATCGGAGCGATCTCCGGAGCGCGGACACCCCGATCTCATACCACGCGGGAGCGTTCTGCTCACACGCAACCGACGTCGGCGGGCGTATCGTCGGGACCACATGAGGTGGAGGGTCGGCCTGTGTCTCGCCGTGGTGCTGGTCGGTGGCTGCGGAGGGAGCGACGACCGGCCCGACCTCGAAGCGGCGCCGCCGGCGACCGAGACGACAGCGACGGTCGACGAGCCCGACTCGCCGACCCCTGTAACCGCGACCCCGTCTGCGCCCGCGGGCTCGACGCCGCTCCCGGCCAGGCGGCGAGGCAGGATCACCGCACAGGCGGCCGCCACGGCTGCCGCGATCGAGCGGTGGAACGCGGCCCTCTCGGCGTGCATCGGGCCGTCGGGCGAGGGCGACAACGCGGGCGCGACGTGCACCCAGGCGGCGTGGGAGCAGCTGTTCGACGCGATGGACGTCGCACAGTACGAGCTCCTGCGCCTGCTCAACCGGATCGGTCCGGGCCCCTGTCACGACGCGCTCGTGACGGTCCTCGACGGCGTGCACGGCTACCTGGCGGGAGCGACGCCGACGAACGTCGTCTGGCTCGACGAGCAACAGCGACCGCCGAGCCGGTTCGATCTGGAGGCGATCGTCGATCTCGTCCGACCCGTGCCGGCACGGATGCGCGGCGCGGCCGAGACGACCTGCCGATCGTGAGTGTCCGACCCCGGTCGCGGCTACCCTAGGCGCATGGCCGAGGCAGACGGCAAACCACTCGACGAACGCCTGCAGGAGATCGGGGCCCAGCTTGCCTGGGTCCGTGATTACCTTTGACCCCGAACGCCTAGAGAAGCGCCGCGGCGAGCTCGAGGAGGCGATGGGAGCTCCCGGGTTCTGGGACGACCAGGCGGGCGCCGCGCGCATTTCCACCGAACACTCGCGACTCAACCGCAAGCTCGAGCGCTACGAGCGACTGCAAGGCGAGTACGAGGACGCACGCGAGTTGCGCGCGCTCGGCGAGGACGAGTCCGAGATCGCCGGCCTCGTTGCGTCCCTCGAAGGCGAGCTCGGACGTCTCCAGGAGGACGCGCTGTTCGACGGGCGCTACGACGCGGGCGACGCGGTCCTCGAGATCCATGCCGGCACGGGCGGGACGGACGCGCAGGACTGGGCGGACATGCTGCTGCGGATGTACCTCCGCTGGGCGTCGGACCGGGGCTTCGAGACCGAGGTCCTCGAGGCGAGTCCCGGTGAGGAGGCAGGCCTCAAGTCGACGACGGTCGCGGTGAAGGGCGAGAACGCGTACGGGACGCTGAAGGCCGAGCGCGGTGTGCATCGGCTCGTGCGGCTATCGCCCTTCGACTCGGCGCATCGTCGCCACACCGCGTTCGCGCAGGTCGTCGTCGCCCCCTTGTTGCCCGAGGACGCAGAGGTCGAGATCGACGACTCGGACCTCCGCATCGACACGTACCGCTCGAGCGGCGCGGGCGGGCAGCACGTGAACAAGACCGACTCGGCGGTGCGGATCACGCATCTGCCGACGGGCATCGTCGTCCAATGTCAGAACGAGCGCTCGCAGAGCTCGAACAAGGCGACGGCGATGCGCATCCTCCGCTCGCGACTCGCCGAGCTCGAGGAGGAGAAGCGCGAGGCCGAGCTCGCACGCGAGCGTGGCGCAGCGCAGGACATCGGGTTCGGGAGTCAAATCCGCTCATACGTGCTGCACCCGTACCAGCTGGTGAAGGACCACAGGACCGACTTCGAAGTCGGGAACACGCAGTCGGTTCTCGACGGTGGCCTGGACGGCTTCGTCCATGCCTATCTCCTCGCCAAAGCGGCGGGGCAGGTGGTCTAGGCGTCGATGGGTCCTCGACTCCACCCGACCGCGAAGCGGGCGGCTTCAGGGTCTTGGCGAACGGACTCCGCGATCGCGGATTCCGTTCTGCGAGGGCATTGTGCAGGTGAAAACGTCGGCTACACTGCAGCGTTCCCACGAGCCGGAGCAGCCCTTTCGGGCTGTGTGAGCGCTACTCCCGGTGCCGGATGACGATACGGAGACTCAGCACATGACGGCCCTCGCCGAACCAGAGACCACCGCAGCAGAGCAGGCAGCGCGCGACGGCTCGACCGGCGCGGCGATGGTCGTGCTCGAGGACGTCCGCAAGGTCTACGAGACCAACCGCGTCACCGCGCTCGACGGCGTGTCGTTCGTCGTCGAGAAGGGGGAGTTCGTCTTCATCGTCGGCGCGTCCGGTTCCGGCAAGTCCACGATGATCCGCCTCTTGCTCAAGGAGGTCGAGCCGACCTCCGGCCGCATCATCGTCGGAGGCCGCGACCTCGGGCGCCTCAAGGGCTCCAAAGTACCGCTGCTCCGACGGAACCTCGGCTGCGTCTTCCAGGACTTCAAGCTCCTCCCGAACCGCACCGCCGCCGAGAACATCGGCTATGCGCTCCGCGTCCAGGGCGAGTCGAACGCGCTGATCCGCAAGAAGGTTCCCGAGGTGATGGACCTCGTCGGGCTCGCGCACAAGATGAGCTCGCGTCCCGAGGAGCTCTCGGGCGGCGAGCAGCAGCGTGTCTCGATCGCGCGCGCGATGGTCAACCACCCGCCGCTCCTCATCTGCGACGAGCCGACGGGCAACCTCGACCCGGATACGTCGGTCGGGATCATGCAGCTCCTGTACCGGATCAACCGCACCGGGACGACGATCATCATGGTCACGCACGACCGCGAGATGGTCGACAAGATGCGCAAGCGGGTGATCGCCCTCGAGGCGGGCAAGTTGGTGCGCGACGAGCGCCGCGGCGGGTACGCCGAAGAATGACCAGGTTCCGAATCGTCTTCGCCGAGGCGCTGCGCTCGATCGGCGCGAACGTCTCGACGACCGTCGCCTCGGCGCTCTCGGTGCTCATCGGGATGTTCCTGATCGGCGTCTTCATCGGGCTCGGTACGTGGCTCGTCTCGTGGTCCGACGAGAAGAAGAAGGAGCTCGCCGTCCACGTGTTCATCGCCGACTCGGCAACGGACAAGCAGATCAACCAGCTTCGCGTCCACCTCGAGTCGGATCCGCGCGTGAAGCCGGGCGGCGTCGACCTCTGCTCGAAGGAGTGCGCCCTCGCGATCATGCGCAAGCGCAACCCGGAGCTGACCGTGAACCTCCTGTCGAACCCGCTCCCGGCGTCGTTCGACGTCGTTCCGAAGCGCGGTGAGGATACGGAGGCGATCGCGCTGGGCGTCCAGAAGGCGAAGCTGCCCGCTGTCGACACCGTGCGGTACGGCAAGGAAGTCTCCGAGCGGATCCTGGCGATCGCGCGCGGGATCCAGGTCGTTTTCGGGATCATCGTGATCATCCTCCTCGCGGCCTCGACGATCCTCATCGCGAACACGATCCGCCTCTCGATCTTCGCGCGACGCCGCGAGATCGAGGTGATGAAGCTCGTGGGAGCCTCGAACTGGTACGTCCGCGGGCCGTTCATGCTCGAGGGCGTCTTGACCGGCGTCGCCGGCGCGCTCGCGGCGGTGATCCTGCTCTTCCTCGGCCGTGAGGTCGCCGTCCCGCGGGTCCTCGGCCACATCCAGGACGACCCCGACGTCCGCGCCATGGCGTTCACGTGGACGGCGCTGATTCTCGTGACGGGCGGCCTGGCGATCGGCGCGCTCGGCTCAGGTCTCACGCTGCGCCGCTTCCTCCGGGTCTAGGGCGTGAGAAGCCGCCGGCCCGCTCGCGGCCGCCAGAAGCGGCCGAGCCGCTCCGACCGCGCACGCCGACGGCCAGGGCAGGCCGTGCAGGCCGCGGAGAAGCGCGTCAGCGTCTCGCTGCCGTCGCGGAGGGTCGCTCCCGAGCGCGTCGTCGCGCACCTCGGCCCGACGAACTCGGGCAAGACGTACGCGGCGCTGCGGGAGCTCGCGGACACGCGCGCCGGTGTCTACGCCGGGCCGCTGCGGATGCTCGCGCAGGAGGCGCACCGTAGGCTCGGAGAGTGGATCGGCCCCGAGCACGTCGGCCTGATAACCGGCGAGGAGCGCGTGAACGAGCGCGCCCCGGTGATCTGCTCGACGGTCGAGATGGCGCCTCAGCAGGGAGAGCTGCTCGTCCTCGACGAGGTGCAGTGGGCGGACGACACCGAGCGCGGCTCGGCGTGGACGCGGCTGCTGCTCGCCGGCGAGTATCGCGAGATCCTCCTCCTCGGTGCGCTCGACGCACTCCCGCTCGTCGAGCGTGCCTTCCCGGAGCACGAGCTCAAGGTCTTCGAGCGCAAGCTTCCTCTCGAGTTCGTGGGCGAGCGGACGCTCCGCTCGTTGACGACCGGGACCGTCGTCGTCGCGTTCAGCCGGCGCGCAGTACTCGCGCTCGCGGGCGAGGTGAATCGGCTCCACCCGGGACGCGTCGCCGTCCTCTACGGTGCGATGCCGCTGTCCTCGAGGCGGGAGGAGATCGACCGCTTTCTCTCGGGGACGGCCGACGTGTGCGTCGCGACAGACGTGCTCGGCCACGGTGTGAATCTCCCGTGCGAGACGCTCCTCTTCGCCGAGACGACGAAGTTCGACGGCGAGGAGCGGCGCGACCTCCTGCCGTGGGAGCTCGCCCAGATTGCCGGTCGTGCAGGTCGCTTCGGCCTGGTCGAGCGCGGACACGTCGGCGTGCTCGCCGGTCTCGGCTGGGGGACTGCGGACGCCGAGCTCGTCGAGTCGGCGCTCGAGCCGCACGTCCCGCTCGCCGGTGGGCACCTGGGGTACCGCGCGGTGGACGAGGCCCGGATCCGGCCGCAGCTCTCCGACCTCGGGGTGGAGGACCCGCTCCAGCTCGACGCGGCACTCGTCGCGTGGCACCGGGTGGCGCTCCGCGAGTGGGCGTTTGAGAGCTGGCTGGCGGTCGAGTCGCTGCAGCCACTCCGGCTCCGGCTCCAGGCCGTGCAGCGGCGGCTCGGCGAGCGCGGCCGGCGTCTCTCGCTCGTCGACACCTGGAAGCTCGTGAACGCACCCGTCGACGAGGACAATCTCGAGCTGCTCGCGACGCTCGCGCTCGCGATCGCAGGCGATCGGGTCGCGAGGCCGCAGTTGAACTTCCTCCTCGACACGGCGCGACTTCGCGGCGCGCGCCTCGAGGACGCAGAGCAGGCGGGTCGCGAGGCGAGCATCCTGCGCTGGTTCGCGCTCCAGTACCCCGGCATCGGGGGTGTGACGATCGAGCGCGCGGCGGCGCTCGAGGAGGCGGCGGCGGAACGGGTCGTCGCCCGTCTGCGCGTCGAGGTGGAGTCGCCGACGATCGGCCGCTGCCGCTCGTGTGGACGCTCGTGCGCGCCCTGGTTCCCGCTCTGCGACCGCTGCGCCGGGATCGCGGCCCGCGCGTGATATGAACTCGCACGTGACGCGTGACGATCTCCGGGCGATCCCGCTCTTCGAGGGCGCGAGCGACGCTGCCCTCGACCGGCTCGCGGGACAGGCCGGCGAGCTCACCTGTAACGCGGGGCAGGTCATCGCGATGGAGGGAGACGTCGGCTCTGGGATGTTCGTCATCCTCGACGGGACGGCGAGCGTCGAGTGGCGCGGCGGCTCCGTCGATCTGCAGGCGGGCACGTTCTTCGGCGAGCTGACGCTGCTCGCGCCAGGTGGCCGGAGGAACGCTCGCGTGCGAGCAGCGAGCGAGATGCGCTGCCTCGCCATTCCGCGCGAGGTCGCGCTCGACGTGATCGAGTCCGAGCCGGCGGTCGCACTCGCGATGCTCAGGGAAGTCGCTCGTCGCTTCGCCTCTGCGCTGCCTGACGACTAGTGGCCACGCAGGCCGGGACGAAGCTGATCGCGGAGAACCGCCGCGCGCGACGCGACTACGAGCTGATCGAGCGCGTCGAGGCCGGCGTGGTCCTGACGGGCTCCGAGGTGAAGTCGGCGCGAGACGGGCTTGTCCAGCTCGGACAGGCATATGCCGACATTCGCGACGGGGAGGCGTGGCTCGTCGGCGCCTCTATCTCCGAGTACGTCCAGGCTGGCGGCCTCGGACACCAGCCCGACCGCGACCGCAAGCTCCTCCTCCATCGCGGCGAGATCGACTCGCTCCACGGGAAGGTCCGCGAGAAGGGGCTGACGCTCGTTCCGACGCGCATGTACTTCAAGGACGGACGCGTGAAGGTCGAGATCGCGCTCGCGCGCGGCCGCGAGCGCGCCGACAAGCGGCGGGTCATCGCCGAGCGCGACGCCCAGCGCGACATCGAGCGCGCCTTCAAGCGCCGCCGCTGATCCCGAATCCGGACAGCCGGGCGGCTCCGTAGTACGCTCGGAGGACTGTCGACGGGAAAGGAGAGTCGATGCGACGAGTGGCGCTGACCGTCAATGGTGCGCGGCACGATGTCGAGCTCGAGCCGCGTGAGCTCCTCGTGTTCGTCCTTCGCGACCGCCTCGGTCTGACGGGGACGAACGTCGGCTGTGACACCTCCTCGTGCGGGGCGTGCACCGTACTCGTGAACGGAGAGTCGGTGAAGTCGTGCACGATGCTCGGCGTCCAGGCCGACGGCATGCAGATCACGACCATCGAAGGGCTCGCGAGGAACGGCGAGCTCCATCCGGTCCAGCAGGCGTTCCACGACCACCACGCACTCCAGTGCGGGTATTGCACGCCCGGCATGGTGCTCGCGGCGGTCAGTCTGATCGAGTCGGGTGCCGCGACCGACGAAGCGGCGATCCGCCAGGGCCTCGAGGGGAATCTCTGCCGCTGTACCGGTTACCACAACATCGTCCAGGCAGTCGCATCGGCGGCGGAGTGGCCCTCATGACCGCCGTTGACACCCAAACCCGCGCGATCGGAACCTCCGTCAAGCGCAAGGAGGACGCGTCGCTCCTTCGCGGGCGAGGCACGTTCGTCGACAATCTCACGCTCCCCGGCATGGTCTACATGGTCGTCGTGCGGAGCCCGTACCCCCGTGCCCGCATCGCGAACGTGAACCTCGATGCCGCGCGCGCCGCCGAAGGGGTCGTGGCGGCATTCTCGGGGCCGGACCTGGCAGACGAGTGGGCCGGAGGCCTGCCGTGCGCGTGGCCCGTCACCGAGGACATCAAGATGCCTCCGCACTTCCCGCTCGCGTCCGAGGAGGCTCGCTATCAGGGCGATCCGGTCGCGGTGGTCGTCGCGGAGTCGCGCGCGCTCGCGAAGGATGCGGCCGAGCTCGTCGAGGTCGACTACGAGCCGCTCCCGTCCGTCGGCCAGGTCGAGAAGGCGCTCGCGGACGGCGCCCCGCTCGTCCACTCCGACTTCGGGACGAACGAGTGCTACGTGTGGAAGCTCGAGACGGAAGGCGTGCAGGCGGCGATCAACGGTGCCGACGTCGTCGTCACGAGGCGGTACGTCCAACCGCGCCTGATACCGAACGCGATCGAGCCGCGAGGAGTCCTGGCGCAGGTGGACCCCACCGGCGACGTGACTCTCTGGTCGGCGACGCAGACGCCACACATCCAGCGCTTCGCGCTGCAGCTCGTCCTCGGCATTCCCGAGTCGAAGATCCGCGTGATCGCTCCGGACGTCGGTGGCGGCTTCGGGTCGAAGATCCAGGTCTACGGCGAAGGCCCACTGGCAATCGCGCTGGCGCGGCGCCTCGGGCGCCCGGTCAAATGGACGGAAGAGCGCGCCGAGAACTACGTCGGCACGATCCACGGCCGCGACGTCGTGCACGAGCTGACGTTCGCCGCCCTGCGCGACGGGACGATCACCGCGGTGCGATCTGAAGCGTGGTGCGCCATGGGTGCGTATCTCGAGCTCGTCACGCCGGGGATCCCTCTGCTCGGGGCGTGGATCTACTCGGGGCCGTACGAGATCCCCAAGTACAGCGTCACGTTCACGGGCGTGTTCACGCACACGACGCCGACCGACGCGTATCGCGGTGCCGGCCGGCCCGAGGCGACGTACGTCCTCGAGCGCACGATGGACGCGCTCGCGAAGGAGCTCGGGATGGATCCGGTCGAGCTACGGCGGAAGAACTTCGTCAAGGAGTTCCCCCACACGATGGCCTCGGGGCTCACCATCGACTCGGGCGACTACCACGCGACGCTCGATCGTCTGCTCGAGCTCCTCGACGTCGACGCGATCCGCGCCGACCAGGCCGCGCGCCGGGAGGCCGGAGACGTGAAGCAGATCGGGGTCGGCTTCTCGACGTACAACGAGATGTGCGGACTGGCGCCCTCGCGCATTCTCGGCGCGATTCGCTACGCCGTCGGTGGCTGGGATGCGTCGACGATCCGGTTCCAGCCGCTCGGCTCCGTCCAGGTCGTCGTGGGGACGTCGCCGCATGGCCAGGGTCACGAGACGACGTTCGCACAGATCGTCGCCGACCAGCTCGGCGTCGGCGTCGACGACGTCGAGGTGCTCCATGGCGACACCGCCGCGTCTCAGCTGGGCATGGACACGTACGGCAGCAGGTCGCTCACGGTCGGCGGAATCGCGCTCTACCACGCGAGCGAGAAGATCATTGCGAAGGCGAGGAAGATCGTCGCGCATCAACTCGAGGTCTCGGAGGACGACCTCGAGTTCGACCACGGGACCTTCACGGTCAAGGGCTCGCCCGACCGGAACATGACCATCCAGGCGGCAGCGTTCGCCGCGCATTCCGCCCACGACCTTCCGGACGGGATGGAGCCCGGGCTCGAGGAGACGGCGGTGTTCGACCCGACGAACTTCTCCTGGCCGGGCGGTGCTCACGCGGCCGTGGTCGAGGTCGACACGGAGACGGGCGACGCGCGACTCGTCCGCTACGTCGCCGTCGACGACGTCGGCAACCCCGTGAACCCGCAGATCATCGACGGACAGGTGCATGGCGGCGTCACGCAGGGCATCGCCGCGGCGCTCTTCGAGGAGGGCGCCTACGACTCCGAGGGGAACCTGATGACGACCACGATGGCGACGTACCTCGTCCCGTCGGCGGCCGAGGTGCCCTCGTACGAGACCGACCGTACGGAGACCGCGGCCGACAACCCGCTCGGCGTGAAGGGCGTGGGGGAGACGGGCACGATCGCCGCCGCTCCTGCGGTGATCAACGCGGTCGTCGACGCGCTCTCGCACCTCGGCGTGACGGACGTCGGGCTTCCGGCGACGCCGGAGCGAGTCTGGAAGGCGATCGAGGAGGTGAGGTCGTGATCCCGGCTCCGTTCGACTACGTCGTGGCCGACAGCGCAGGCAACGCGATCGAGCTCCTCGCCAAGCGGGAGGATGCGAAGCTGCTCGCCGGAGGCCACTCGCTGCTCCCGGCGATGAAGCTCCGCCTCGCCAGGCCGGCGCTGCTGATCGACGTCGGCCGGATCGGGGACCTGTCCTACGTCCGTGAGGACGGAGACGCGATCGCCATCGGGGCCTTGACGAGGCACAAGGACGTCGCAGAGTCGTCGCTGCTGCACGAGCACTGTCCGATCGTGTCGACCGTCGCGGGCCAGGTCGGCGACCCGCAGGTTCGGCATCGCGGGACGATCGGCGGCTCGCTCGCGCACGGCGATCCCGCCTCCGACCTGCCTTCGGTCGTCCTCGCGCTCGGGGCCGAGCTCGTCGCTCGGCGCTCCAAGGGGGAGCGGACGATCGCCGCCACGGAATTCTTCACGGGCGTGTTCACGACCGCACTCGAGCCCGACGAGATGCTGACGGAGATCCGCGTTCCGAAGCTCGGCTCGTCCGGCTGGTCGTACGTGAAGATGAACCGCCGTGCCCAGGACTGGGCGACCGTGGGCGTGGCCGCCGTGGTCGAACGCTCGAACGGCTCGGTCGGGAAGGCCGCGATCGCGCTGACGAACATGGGGGCGACGTCGCTCCGGGCCGCGGCGAGCGAGGACGCGCTCGCGGGCGGGGCATCGGTCGAGGAGGCAGCGGCTCTGGCGGCGGACGGAACCGAGCCGCCGTCCGACCACGCCGCGAGCTCGGACTTCCGCCGCCACCTCGTGCGCGTGCTCACGCGCCGCGCGCTCGAGGAAGCGGCGCGCGGAGGCTCGATGCGAGACGGATAGGGGCCGGAGCGATCCGGCCCCTACGGCAATCAGCCGGCTACCGAAGCGTGTAGGTGCGCTCGGGCACGGGAATCTGCTCGAGCACCGAGCGGAGCACGTCGTCCGCGCTCCGACCCTCTTCCAGGATGAGGCGGTGGCGAAGGACGTACGGTGCGATCTCGCGCACGTCCTCGATGGTGACCTCGTCGCGACCCGAGAGCCGAGCATTCGCGCGGGCAGCGCTCGCGAGATGGATCACGCCGCGTGAGCTCACGCCGAGTTCCACGCCGGGCACGTCGCGCGTCGCACGCGCGATCGCGACCATGTACCGGCCAACCTCGTCGGGGAGATCGGTTGCGTCGAGCTCGTCTCGCGCCTTGTCGAGGCCGACGACGCCGAGGAGCGGCCGGACCTCACCGAGCATGTCCGGAGCGATCCCCTTGTGCGGCAGGTCGAGCATCTCGAACTCGCTCTGCGCGTCGGCGTAGTCGAGCTCGATCTTGAAGAGGAAGCGGTCGAGCTGCGACTCGGGAAGCTCGAACACGTCGCGGTGCTCGTACGGGTTCTGCGTCGCGATCACGAGGAACGGATCGGGAAGCCGATGCTGCTTGCCCTCCACCGTGACCTGGCGCTCCTGCATCGCCTCGAGCAGCGCGGCCTGCGTGCGCGGCGGCGTGCGGTTGATCTCGTCCGCGAGCAGCACGTTCGTGAAGACCGAGCCCGGGAAGAAGATCTGCTCGCCAGCGCGAATTGCGTTCATGCCGGTGAGCTCGGCTGGCGTCGTGTCAGGGGTGAACTGAATGCGCTTGAAGGTCGCGCCGAGCATGTGAGCGGTCGCACGTGCGAGGAGCGTCTTCGCGCTGCCGGGCGGGCCCTCGAGCAGGACGTGTCCGCGTGCCAGCGCAGCGACGAGCAGCAGCTCGACCGCACGCTCCTGTCCGATGACGACCTTCGCGATCTCGACCTTCGCGCGCTCGCGCAGGTCGACGAGGCTCTCGTAGGGCGCCTCCACCAGCAATGCCACGATCCTGACCTCCCCGTTCGGCTCGGTGATCGGCCGCCATCGTAGCGCGGTCCGAACGAGGCTCCCAACCGGCTCCCCAGCCGCTCGCCTCCATCTGACTATCCGTGCCCCTTCAGAGGGAGTCAACCCTCGAACGAGGGACTGGCT
>Ga0070670_100001391_pt1 | contig 19395 bp, 12 predicted proteins | sample KBSS63metaG_FD_64665 | JGI IMG/M metagenome (GOLD analysis project Ga0070670, IMG submission 64665) | Switchgrass rhizosphere microbial communities from Kellogg Biological Station, Michigan, USA - KBS S6-3 metaG | ecosystem: Host-associated > Plants > Roots > Rhizosphere > Soil ... | reverse complement strand
CGCGTGTTGATGCCGACGAGCTCCGCTGCGCGCGGGTTCACGCCGATTGCCTCGACCATTAGGCCCAGCGCGGTAAAGCGGACGAGCAGCGTCAGCAGCAGGGCAGCCACGGCTACGATCAGGATTGGCGCAGGAATGGCGAAGATCGTGCCTCCCGCGAGTGCGGCAAAGGACGCGTCGTCGAACGTCGTGATCTGTCCGCCGGTGACGAGCTGCGCGATGCCACGGCCTGCGACCATGAGCACCAGCGTGGCAACGATCGGCTGGAGCTTCAGGAACGCTACGAGCATTCCGTTCCAAAGCCCGCACGCGAGCCCAGCCGCCAGGGCACAGAGCACCGCGGTCGTCCACGGAGCGCCTCCGGCAAGAGCATTGGCAGCCACGGCGCCTGCAATCGCCATCACCGCGCCGACGGAGAGATCGATACCCCGCGTCGCGATCACTCCCGCCATGCCGAGCGCGAGCAGTGCAACCGGCATCCCCCGGATCAGGACATCGACCAGGCTTCCGGTTGGGCGTCCATCCACCAAACGAATCTGGAAGAAGGAGGGAAACACGACCGTGTCGATGAGCAGGACCAGCGCCATTGCTGCGACCGGCGGCGCCCACCTGGGCAAGGCATCGCCTGTCTTCATGCTTCATCCGCGCGAGCAGCGATCACAGCGACGATCCGATCGACGGAAAGCTCGTCGCGTTCGAGCAGAGCGACCTGCCGCCGGTCGCGCATCACGCTGACGCGGTCGCTGTACGCAACCAGTTCCTCAAACTCGGAAGAGATGACGTAAAGAGCCAGGCCAGCGTCGCGCAGCTCCTCGATGAGTTGCACGATATCGGCATGCGCTCCGACATCGATCCCGCGCGTCGGCTCATCCAGGATCAGGACTTTCGGATCCGAGGCCAGCCAGCGCGCCAGCAATGCCTTCTGCTGGTTGCCGCCTGACAATTGGCCGATCGGCTTCTTCGCGTCGGACGTCTTCACGTTGAGCCGGGCGATATAGCCGTCGGCCAGTTGCTGCTGCTTGAGGCGTGACAGCTTCCGCGCCCAGCCTCGCTTCGCCTGGAGCACGATGACGATATTGTCGCGGATCGACAGGTCGCTGAATATTCCATCGGCTTTCCGGTCCTCGGGACTGAAGGCCAGGCCGGCACGGATGGCGTCGCGCGGGGAGCGCAGCCGCCGCTGCTTCCCAGCGACTTCGACCGAGCCCCCGTCGGCGCGCTCCGCTCCGAACATCAGCGTCGCGGTTTCAGTCCGGCCCGAGCCCAGAAGGCCGGCCGCGCCTACGGCTTCGCCCGCATGAAGGGTGAGATCGAAAGGTTCGACCATTCCCTTTTTGCCGAGTCCGACGAATTTGGCGGCAACCGCGCCCTGTTGGGCCCTCGCCGGCCCCTGCGAAGCGATGGCTTGCTCGAGTCCCTTGCCGATCATCATATGGATCAGCTCGACCTGCGGAAGAGCGCTGGTCGCGGAGCTGCCCACCACCCGTCCGTTGCGAAGAACGGTGATGCGGTCGCTGATTGCATAAACCTGGTCGAGGAAGTGCGTGATGAAGACGATGCCCGTGCCGCGCGAGGCAAGCGCTCGAACCACCTCGAAGAGTCTCTCGACTTCGGGCGCGTCGAGGCTTGCGGTCGGCTCATCGAGAACCAGCACCCTCGCGTTCGCGCGAACGGCGCGGGCGATCGCGACGAGTTGACGGATCGCGACCGGATAAGAGCCGAGCTCCCGGTCCGCGTCGAGCGAGAGGCCGAGTTCCGCCAGAGCCTCATTCGCCAGTCTGCGCGTTTCGCGGCGGTTCACCAGACCAAACCGTCGCGGCTGATATCCGAGCATCACGTTCTCGGCGACGCTCAGGTTCGGCAGGACCATCACTTCCTGATGCACGGCCCAGATGCCCGCGCGTTGCGCCCGCTGCGTCGTGTCCGGCTCAGCTAGCTCGCCGTCGATCAGGATCGCCCCAGAATTACGTCTTTCGGCTCCCGTGAGGATCTTGATCAGCGTCGACTTGCCCGCGCCGTTTTCGCCCATCAGCGCGTGGACCTCGCCGGCGCGAACTTCGAAGCCCACGCCGTCGAGAGCGACGGTCCCCGGATAGGTCTTTGTAATGCCTCTCGCTTCGAGCAGGGGCGAGGCGTCGGACATCCCGGATCAGCTCAATAGAGGTTCTTGCGGCGCTCGTATTCGGCGGCCGCCGTGTCCGGGAGATAGAGCTTCGTCGGCGTTTGACGCCATTTTGGCGGCGCCTCGCCGTCTTTCTTATAGGCGATAAGCATATCGAGCGCGGGTCCGGCCATTTCCGGCGTGAGCTCGACCGTCGCGTTCGCTTGACCGTCGGCCATGGCCTTGAAGATGTCGGGAACGCCGTCGATCGACACTGTAAGAACGTCCTTGCCTGGACGCAGGCCGGCTTCCTTCATTGCCTGAATGGCGCCGATCATCATGTCGTCGTTATGCGCATAGACCGCGCAGATCTTGGCATTGCCCAGCGACTTGATCGCGCTTTCCATCACCTCCTTGGCTTTGGCGCGCGTGAAATCGCCGGACTGGCTGACGACCGTTTTGATGTTCGGCGTTTTAGCGATGGCGTCGTCGAAACCTTTCTTCCGAGCGATCGCAGGGCTCGATCCCACTGTCCCTTGCAGCTCGACGACGGGGCAGTCGCGGGTGCCGACGGTCTTGACCAGCCAGTCGCCCGCGGTCCTGCCTTCGAGCACCTGATCGGACGTGACGGCGGAGAGATAGAGGTTCGGATCCGACGTCTCGATCTTGCGGTCGACGAGGATCACGGGGATGTTCGCAGTCTTCGCTTCGCGAAGGACCTGGTCCCAGCCGGTCGCCACGACCGGTGCGAGCAGGATGCCGTCGACGCCTTGAGCAATGAAGGCACGGATCGCCTTGATCTGGTTTTCCTGACGCTGCTGCGCATCCGAGATCCTCAAGTCGACCTTGCGCTTATCCGCCGCCGCCCGTGCGGCATTCGTCTCGGCGGTACGCCAACCCGATTCCGACCCGATCTGCGAAAAGCCGACGACGAGTTCATGGCCCTTCCCGTCGCCGCCGCTCTTTTGGCCGCAGCCGGCAAGCGCGAGCGCAACGGCCGTAATCGTCAATGCTACATACTTCATCCGGCTAACTCCCCTCGAACCCAATTCTCTACCGAACCTCGACCACGGCGATCGCCTTCGGCGGAAGATCGAACTGCAGCTGTCCGCCCGACGCGCGGCCGCTGAAAGGCTTTGGCGCAACATCGTTCGCGCGTTCAAAACTGTTGTGCGCGTCGACGGCAGCGGCCGTCAGGATTTCGCCCTTCGCGTAGGTCGCCTTGACGCCCGCCAGCGCAGCGGACACCTTGGTCGCCCGGTTCGGATCGACGTTGACTAGAGCGAGCCAAAGCTTCCCTGACTTGTCGCGAGCTGCGATCGCGTCCACGCGCGGAAGATTTATGTCGCCGTGAGCGTAGGTCCCCGCATCGAAGCTTACCGGCACGCCGATCGCGTCGTGAAACGGCACGTACATTCGATAAACGTGGTACGTCGGGGTCAGCAGCATCTTCGGCCCGTCGGTCAGGATCATTGCCTGAAGGACGTTGACCATCTGCGCGATATTGGTGCCGTGGATACGGTCCGCGTTGCGCATGAACAGGTCGAGGTTCAGCGCGGCAATAACCGCGTCGCGGATGGTATTCTGTTGCTGCAGGAAGCTTGGATTGCTCCCCGGATTCGGGTCGACCCAGATGCCCCACTCGTCGACGTAGAGACCTAGCTTCTTCTCGGGATCGTAGCGATCCATGATCGCAGTCTGCTTGGCGATCCACTCCTTCATCTTCAGAGTCGCCTTGATGCCCTTGGCGTATTCGTCTTCGCCGAAGCCGACACTTGGGCCCTTCTTCTCCCACGTATTCGGGATGGTGTAGCCGTGGAGCGAAACGCCTTCGATATCCCAAGCCCAATTCTTGTTCTTCCAAGCCTTCATCACGGCTTCGGTGTAGTCGTCATTTCCACTGTCCCAGCCAACTGCGACCCGCTTCATCGCACCTTCACCGGTCTGAGCTGGATTGAGGTTGCGCATGTAATGCGCGTACCGCTTCATCTCCTCGACATAATGGTCCGCTGACATCGCTCCGCCACAGGCCCAATTCTCGTTGCCGAGGCCGAGGTATTTGATCTTGTACGGCGCCGGATGCCCGTTCGCGACGCGTTCCTTCTCGAGCGACGTAGGCTTATTCGCCGTCAGATATTCAAGCCAGTCGGCGCCCTCCTGCACGGTGCCCGAACCAACGTTGACGGACAGGAATACGTCGGCACCGAGCTGGTCGACGAAGTCCATGAATTCGTGCGTGCCGAATGAGTTCGGCTCGATTACGCCACCCCAGCTGGCATTGAGTCGAGCAGGTCTCTTCGCAGCCGGTCCGATCCCTTCTCTCCAGTGATATTCGTCGGCGAAGCATCCGCCTGGCCACCGCACGTTGGGCACTTTGATGGCCCTGAGCGCCTGGACGACGTCGCTGCGGATTCCGCGGACGTTCGGGATGGGCGAGTCCGGTCCCACCCACACGCCGCCGTAGATACCGGTTCCCAGATGCTCGGCGAACTGACCGAATATGTCGCGGTTGATCTTCGGACCGGAGGCGTTTGCTTGCACCTCGATCCTTACGGGAGCGGCGGGCGGCTGAGCAAGCGCCGGCAACGACTGAAGCAACGCCAGTGCCGCCGCCCACGTTTTCGCTCTCATTGATCGCATCCGCATCCCTCCCCGTACGTCCTGCAATTCAAAGCGCCGTCACGCGAACATCGGCGGGCTCCGCAATCTTTAGCCGGTTGCGAAGCTTGAGCGCGAATGGCTCCGCCTCGATTTCGAACATGTCGCCGGGCTCGGTCTTCACGGATTGCGCGAAGGAAAGAGTGGCGGTCCCGAAGAAATGGATGTGGATGTCGCTTGGTCGCCGGAATTGCTCATATTTGAAATGATGATGTTCGATGTTGGTGATCGAGTGCGACATGTTCGCTTCGCCTGACAGAAACGGCGCTTCCCACAGCACCTCTTCGTTCCGGATGATGCGGCTTGTCCCTCGCACATCGGCCGGCAGTTCGCCGGTCAGGATTTCGGCGCCCAGCGCCGCAGGCCGAAGCTTCGAATGAGCGAGCCACAGATAATTGTGCCGCTCCGTGACATGGTCGGAAAACTCGTTGGCCAGAGCGAAACCGAGGCGCCGCGGCTGTCCCTCTGCATCGATGATGTAGATGCCGGCAATCTCAGGCTCTTCTCCCCCATCAAGGGCGAAATCGGGCGAGCGGAGATCTTCGCCTGGACCGACTATGGAGCTTCCGTCGCCCTTGAAGAACCACTCCGGTTGGCAGCCGACACCGCGCGCGGGCTTGCCCCCCTCCAGCCCCATCAAGAACATCCGCATCGAGTCCGTCACTGAGCCAGCAGCGGCAGCCTGGTGCATCTTGTCTCGGCTCTTCGCCGAACCGAGGTGCGTGAGCCCGGTGCCGGTGAGGTGAAGCCGCGACGGATCGGGATGATCGATGGCCGGCAGAAGGCGTCCCTCGGCCTCAGCGGCGACAAGATCGACCGTCTGGTCAGTCCCTAACTCCGCCGCAAGATTTCCCAGCGTCGTGTTCCACTCGATCGCCAGCGACGCGAGGTCATGCACGGTGTGAACAATGTTGAGCCGCCGCGCTGACCCATCGACCAGCGCCGCGACAACCCTGTCGCCGCGTTCATCTCTAAGCTGGATAAGACGCGCGCCCATCTACGGCGCGATCAAGCTGCGTTAGTGCGCTTGGCACGCCGCTTCCATGTCGCGTGCGGGGCGGTTCTCGTGTCGAATAGCGCCAGTTCGACCAGCTTCGTCATGGCTATTCTGGCTGCGTTGGGATCGCGAGCCCGAATTGCGTCAAGAACCGCCGCGTGGTCCGGTACCGGGTCCCGAACGAGCGGTCGAACTTCCTGCTTCAGTGCCGTGGTCCAGGACACTGCGGTTGAGATGCTGCTCGTCAGAGTGCGCAGCAACTGATTGGCGGATGCGATGAGAATAGTGGCATGAAATCGCTGGTCCGCGGCGCGCCCTTCTGCAGTGCTCAAGGTGTGCCCGGCCATGGCATCGAGAGCTTTTTCCATCTCTGCGACCTGCTCGTTCGTTCGGCGCTGCGCAGCCAGAGCGGCCGCTTCCGGCTCCACGATCATGCGCAATTCGAAAAGCGCCTCGAGAACCTGCTCGTCCGGGTCGGATTGGAACATCCAGGCCAGGACGTCGGGATCGAGTAAATGCCATTCCTCGCGCGGCGTCACGCGCGTTCCGACTTTGGGCCTGCTTACGACCAGCCCCTTGGCGGCAAGGATGCGCACGGCTTCGCGGTATGCCGCGCGGGACACGTGATGGCGCTCACTCGCAGCCAGCTCGGTCTCCAGCAGATCGCCGGGCCGAACCGCGCCGGAGACAATCTGAACACCGAGATCCCTTGCCAATTTGCCGTGCAGGCGAAGGGCCTTCGAACCGGAGGCCACAACCGATCTTGTCACCTTCACGCCTCTCCGAAAGCCCGTGATGAGGCCGCTAAACCCGACCCGCATTTGCTTTTAGTCTGACAATTGGACGGGACAAGAGAGCGAGCGGTCGTCCGGCCGAATCCAAGCCAACGCGCTTTGCGAAGGACTGGCTCGATTCAGACCGTCGGGATGGTTGGGAGCCTCTTTGGGTCGGGCCGGCATGACTCAGCCGGGACAGAGGGTAAGGTCGTCGGGCTCGACGGCTGAAGCGTCAAATGCATGCCTACAACATGACCTGGGAACACCACCTGACGGCACGCGCGTAATCGCTCAGCCGGAGAGCCGAACCGAAATCTCCCAATAAGTTGAGTGCCCATCATATTCGCGTCTGGTGCGCCAATTTCGCCGGCGGGCTCGTGCCGAACATTTATTTCTACGCCTTTCCGCGCATTGGCGCCGGGATTTGCGCGCTTCGTCGATTAATCGTGCCACGCGAGACCTGGCGGGCGCCGTTCGCCTCAGATGCTTTGTGCGATCCTGCTGGGCCCCGAATGGACTCTAAGTCGGGCTCGCGCTGAGGACGTGCGAGAAGAGATGAAAGATCGCACATGCCGAAGCGTTCGCGGCCGCCGTACCGCATTTCGTTCGTCAGCCTAATCATGGGCTGCTGGGTTTTGGGCGCACCGTCAGCAGCCGCTCTCGCGGCACCTGAAGAAGCAGCCGCCCACAAAGGTGCTTCGACCGAACTACCGATTTGCGAAAAGGAACCTCCAGCGCGAAAGAAGCGAAGCTCGGGCCTCGGCGGACTCCTGGGCGCCGTGCAAAATTCGGGTGCCGGGCGGATGCTCGGAAGCGGAATATTGGGCGGAGGCAGCAAGGGCTCAATAGCCGGAGCGGTCCTTGGCACCGCAGTCGAGGCGGCTGCAGGCGCAAGCCAAGCTGCGGCCGAAGCTCAGGCGCCACAGCCTGCGGCTGGTCCCGAGACCAAGACCAAGCAGGATTGCAGGCCCGCCTGGACTCAGAATCTCAGCGAAGGACCGTGAGATCGCCACGCACTAACAGGTAGAGGGCGGTTCGCCCGCCGGTGGCCTCCGGTCGAAAGGCCAATGACGAGCTTCGAAAGCTCGCCCCTGCCGCGACCGCGGTATCCAGGAGGGAAAGAATTGATGAACTCTGCTCGCCGGCGCCTCGCGCTGCTTAGCGGCGCGGCCCTGTCCGCTTATGCCTTTTCAACGCCGGTCGAGGCAGCAACAAACCCGGGAATTCTTCACTGGGTTTCAGACGCCAACGTCGATGACGAGCTGGTTATCAGCAACATCAATGACGAGCTGCTGTTCGGCGTCTCGGTGGAAGACACGAGCAACGCCTACGCGATCGTGAGCTCGCCGGACCTCGGCCAGATCGCGCAGGTCGGCGCTGCCAACGGTTCGGGACCGGATGCCGGTTTTGTTACCCTCGTTGCAACGAATGCCGGCCAAGTGAGCATCGCCGGGGTTGCGGCCGCGTCCAACAGCGACGGGGAAGCCCATGCCCGGGCACATGTCGAGCGAGCAATTGTCCAGAATGGCAATGCGGAAGCCAAGGGAGTGCTAACGCTCGATAATGCGGGCTCGCTCTCGGTTAGCGGCCATGCCGTAGCCAATGGCGCCATCGGAGGGACTGCGCTCGCGACGATCTCGAGCGGAATCCTTCAGAACGTTGCCGGGCCCGAAGCAGCCATCGCGCTTGGCAATGATGGTTCGATCGAAATCTCCGCCATCGCCGAAGCGGCGGCGACGCAGATCGGCGGCGCTCATGCCAGTGCGAGCGTTCACGGCATCGAGCAGCATGCGTTTGCAGCCCATACTGGTTCCGTCTCGCTGGCGAACGAGGGTACGATCGAGATCGGGATCGGCGCCATGGCCGACGGATTCGCTACCGCCGACGCAAGTGCCATTGTCCGGTTCGGGGTCGCTCAGAGTGCGACGGGCTTCGACTCGGGCGATGGGTTCGCGGCAGCCTCGCTCGAGAATGACGGGACGATAAGCTTCGCCGCCGCCGCTTCCGCCAACGCTCAGTCGGCGGCGCATGCCGAAGCCAAGATCGTGACGGCCGTCTACCAGCACGCAACCGGTTCGGCGGGGGGCGCCTCCGCGGAGTTCAGCAACAGCGGCACTCTCGCCCTTTCGGCCGATGTTGTGGCCATCGCACACAGGGACGGGGATCGTCCGGCCTACGCCACCGCAACCGCCATTGTCGGTGGGATCAACCAGATTGCGCTCGCGGTGGTCAAGGCGCAGTCGAGCGGTTCGAGCTCCGGCGGCTTCTATTTTCATCGAACAACGCTTCCCACGGGCCCAGTCCTGATGGGGGTCGAGAATAGCGGCACGATTTCGCTTTCGGGCCGCGCCGACGTCCACGGCGACGCAGTCGCGGTCGCCAGAGCAACCGCAACCATTCTTTCCCAATCTGGCCAGGGCAGCGACGTCGCGATCACCCTTGAAAACAGCGGCAACATCGATGTTAGCCTTACCGCCGACGCGACGGCGAGCCAGACGGCCTATGCCATCGCCGGCGCAAGCGGTCTCCATCAAACCGCAAGTGCCCATGGCTCGTTCTTGTCCATCACCCAGAGCGCTGGTGGATCGGGCCATGGCGACGCGTTTATTGGAGGCATCGGCCCCGCGACCGTATCCTTGTCGAATAGTGGAACCATTTCCTTCGCCGCTGAAGCGCACGCCCTCCAGTCGCGAACCGAAATCGCCGCTCCACGGAGTTCTGCGGCCGCGGCGGCCGACGTGCTGATAGGTGGTGCAGTCATCCAGGGAGCCCATGGGACTGAGGCCGCGGCGTTGGTTACCAATGAAGGGTCGATTACGCTCGACGCATCGGCAAGCGCCCTAGGACTTGAAACCGCTACGGGTCACCTCAAGGTCAATGGCGTTATCCAGGCAGCGATCGCAACCGGGGTCAGCAGCCACCTTCATTTCACGGCTGGCGGTTCGGGAACCCTGACAGGCACCTTCCTTTACCAGGGCGAGGCGCGCGCGAGCCTGATGAACAGCGGCGCACTCGACATTTTGGCGATCGCCAAGGCGGAGGCGCAGGCCAACGCTTATGGGGCGGCCTATGCGACCGGCGTCCTCCAGCTCGCGGATGGAAAGACCGCTTCGGCCATCGTGGACAATGTGGGTACGTTTGCCGTCGCCGCTTCTGTTTCGGCGATCGGCGCGCAGCACGCATCGGGCTTTGCCGCCATTCATGGTGCGAAGCAGTCGGCGACCGCTCCCGACGCCGCATTGGCGGCAATTGTAAACGATGGCACCATCAGCATCGAAGCCGCCGCCTTCGGGCACGCACAGTCGGGTGGCGCTTCCGCGATCGCCATTGCCGGGGGGGCGACACAGAGCGCGCTCAGCCGGGACTCAGCTGTCGGAAGCCTGGAGAATAGCGGTTCATTCTCGGTGGCGGCCGCGGCCGCCGCAACTGGATCCACGGTCGCCCTCGGGGTTGCAGCGGCGATTGGGATTGAACAAAACCCGTTGTATGGCACCCTCAATTCCCAATTCTCCAACGACGGAAAATTCCTCATCGCGGCAGCGGCGTCCGCGGAGGCGATGGAAGGGTCAGCCTACGCGACCGCACGGGCGACCGGCCTTCATGTCGACGCTGGTAACGTAATCGCGGCGATCGTCAACAAAGGGGAATTCAAGGTCTCGGCGAGCGCAATCGCAGTCGGCGATGCCGGAAGCGCTTACGCACATGCAGGCGGATTCAGCATGAGCGCGTTGTTCCACGGAAGCTCCGGCGAGATCGGATCTATCTCCGGAACGCTCGAGAATAGTGGCTCGATCAAGGTCTCCGCCAAGGTGGAATCGGGCAACAGCGGGACGGTTGCAGCAACGGCCACTGGTCTCTCCTTCAATTCAACCAGCAACGATGTGACTGTGATCAACTCCGGCTCGCTTTCGGTCGAAGCGGTTACGGGTCATGGCGCCCCGGCGAACGCCTACGGGGTTCGGCTTTTCAATTGGTCGGAAACGCCCGCATCGGGCGACCACGTTTTCACCTTCACCAACGACGGCGGCGACCTGGTCGTCCGGCAATCGCAGGATGGCGGGAAAAGCTGGAAGCACGGAATGGCTATCGACGTCATCTCCGCGCCCAACGCGAGCGTCATCAACTTCGTCGGCAACGGCTCCATCTACGGCAACATCGCGATCCAGACAGGCGATGAGCTCAACGTCAAGGACGGCAAGAGCTATTTCGACGGGACGATTAACCCGACGTTCGTACCGCTGGGCGGCGTGAGTGGAGTTGATCTCGACACCGGTCTTCACGGAGTCGGGACGCTCAACATCAAGGAGGGAGGAAATCTGATCCTCGCCGATCCGCGGCTGAGCGGCCGCGCCGCGACATACGACGGCCCGGCTTATGCCTTCGTTGATACGCTCAACCTCGCTTCGAACGGAGCGCTCACCTTTGAGCTCGAACCCGGAGCGGGCGGAGTTCAGGTAGCCGGCAGCTACGGCCAGATGTTCGCGGACACGGCAAACGTGGATGGAACGCTCGAGGTCCTGCTGGCGCCGAAGGATGGCCTCTTCGCGGACAGCTACAGCTGGCAGAACGTGATCGACGGGAACGCGCTGAACGGCAAGTTCGACAGTTGCATGCTCGGCGGCGCTTATGCCGGATCCCTGCTTCTCACCTTCAAATGCAGCTATGATAACGCAGCGAACGTCGATTTGACCCTGACGCGTGCCGCGTTCGACTCAGTCTCTGCGCTCAACCGCAACGGGCGCGCCGTAGCCTCAGCGATCGAGACTCTCTACGACGAGGGAGGAGGCGAGGGAGATGCAATACTCGCCGCCGGGACAGGCGACGCTGCACGGATGATCGGCGACTTGTTCCTCATCAACGATGCTGCCGATTACAATATCGCCCTCAACGAGGTTTCGGGGTCGGCATACGCCAACTACCTGCAATCATTCGGCTCGCTCGGCGTCCATTACAACGACCTGCTCGACCATTCGACGGATTGCGAAGTGCCGGCAGGGGCCGGCTCCGCCCTCAAATGCCGCTCCGGGCCGATCCACGTCTGGGGAACCCTTGATGTCCAATCGCGGAGGGCCGACGGGGACATCGAAGCGGGACGGATGCGATCGAAGCGGTTCGCCGGGCTGCTTGGGGTCGATACCGGCGTTGGCGATGCGGCGATGCTGGGCGTCAGCGTTGGTTCGGTGACCAACCACACGCGCGACCGTCAATTTGGTGACAGCGTCCAGGCCGACGGCGTGCAAGTCGGCGCTTATGGGACTTACGATCCCGGGGCCTTCTTCGCGAAGGGCATCACGACCTACAGCCAATACGATGGCGATTCCACGCGGAGCATCGACTTCACGCCGCTCGGTGGAACGTTCGTTGCCGCACCGAAGGGCGATCCTGATGTCCACTTGTTCACCGCGAGCCTGCGTGCCGGCCTTCGACTGCCGATCTCGGGGTCTCTGGCCACGCCCTATCTCAACCTTGACTACACTCACGCAAGCTTGAAGGGCTTCCACGAGGCATCCGGCAACGGTGCTGAACTGACACTCGAGAGCAGCAAATCACAGCAGACCTTCCTCACCGGCGGAGTGAAATGGGCGACGCAAATCGGTGATGTCGTTCCCGAAGTGAACGTCGGTTACCGCCATCGCTTCGGCGATAGCCGTTCGACCTTCTCCGCCGAACTCCTCGACAATGCGTCGGGTGCGTTCGACATCGTCTCCTCATCGCAAAAGCGCGGTTCGTTCCTTTTCGGACTGAGCGCCGGCGGCGAGCTTGGTCCCGTCGATCTCCGGATCGCCGTGGAAGGTGAGTTCAACGGTGACGTCACCAGTCATAGCGCGAACTTGAAGCTGGTCCTTCCGCTGGGCGGTCGGGTCGCTCCGCCGCCGGCCGAGCACATGAGCGCGGTTCACAAGCCAAATTAGGTCGTGACCCGCAACAAGACGAAGGCGCCGGCGCCAAGCGCCGGCAGTGACCTCGACGATGCTATCGCTCACGCTCAGAGGGGACGTGTCAATCTCACGCCGGCCAGAGCGGTCGAGATGGCCGGCCAGCTTTACACTCGCGGTCTCTACAGCCAAGCCGTCCGGGTCTGCCAGCAGATCATCCATGCCCGCCCCGCGAACGGCGATGCTCAGAATATTCTGGGCGTCTCACTAGCAGCTCTCGGGCGGACGAAGGAAGCTGTCGAGACGCTGGAGCGCGCCATCAAGATTACGCCCAGCGCGGCCAGCTATCACGCCAACCTTGGCGAGCTGCTGCGTCAGGCTGGCGAGCTCGACGCGGCGATCAAGCCGCTGGAAGAGGCGGTCCGGCTCGACCCCGGTAATTCGCAAGCGCTCAACAACCTCGGAGTGGTCAATTTCGAACAGAAGAAGTTTGCCAAGGCGATCGAGTACTACCGGCTTGCGCTCGAACATCGCCCAGCCATGTCGGAGGCGCTAAACAATCTCGGCAACGCACTTCGCATGACCGGCGACATCGACGGAGCTATCCAGGCGTATCAGGACGCGCTGGTCCAGCGCGCCGTATATCCGGAAGCCTACAACAACCTCGGCACCTTGCTTCAAATGGATCGCAAGTTCGAGGAGGCAGAGCACGCCCTTCGGAAAGCGATCCAGCAACGCCCGCACTATGTCGAGGCGCACAACAGTCTTGCGCAGCTTCTGTGCCTCCAGAAAAAGGATCTCGACGCCCTGCGAGTGCTCGGCGATGCGCTCCATTTCGCGCCGAAGAACGTGCAGACGCTCTTGATCACATCGAGGATCCAGCTCCGCCGCGCAAACCTTCCCGCGGCGGAATCGGCCATTCGGCTGGCGCTGAAGCAAGAGCCGGACAACGCGGACGTGCTGACAGTCTTGGGTCAGGTGCTTCATGAGACGGATCGCTATGATGAAGCGATCGAAGTGCTCGAGAAGGCGGTCGAGAAGAATTCTAAAAGTCCCGAAACGCTCAACTTCTACGGCGTCGCGCTGAAATCCGTCGGTCGCCTTGAGGAGGCTCGTAGCTACATCCTGAAGGCGCTCGAGCTAAATGATTGCATGTACGGAGCCTACGCCAACCTCAATGACCTCGTTGATTTCTCGGAAGGGCTTGGTGAAGAACTGTTCAACCGCATGGAGGCGATCTTCGAGTCCGTGCCGGACCTGGAGGCTGAGCAGTTCCTTTCGCTGCATTTCGCTTTCGCCAAGGCGCTCGACGATCGCGGCCAGCACGAAAAGGCGCTCGATCATTACATTATCGGCGGCAAGATGAAGCGGCAGCAGCTCGACTATAATGAGACGGACACGTTCGGCTTTTTCGACGCAATCCGCGCCGCTTTCACGAAGGAGGTGTTCGAGAACCGCAAGTATCGGGGTCTCGACGACGACCGCCCCGTTTTCATCGTCGGCATGCCGCGCTCAGGGTCTACACTGATTGAGCAGATCCTTTCGAGCCATCCCGACGTCCATGGCGCGGGCGAAGTGAAGTATCTCAGCCAAGCACTGGGCAAGCTTCGGGATCGCCTCCCTTCGCTTCCCAAATATCCGGAAATGGTCGGCAAGCTCACGGCGCCGCAGCTGGAAATCGTTGCAAACACCTACCAGGCAATGCTGACCAATGGCGCCGGTGAGGCCAAGCGGATCACGGACAAGCTGCTGACCAATTATTTCTTCCTCGGTCTGATCAACCTTCTGTTCCCAAAGGCAAAGGTGATCCACACGCAACGCGACCCAGTCGATACCTGTCTCAGCGGCTTCACGAAGCTGTTCAAGGACGACATGCCGCACAGCTATGACCTCGTCGAGCTTGGCCGATACTACGGCAAGTATCGCGAACTAATGGAGCATTGGGAAAATGTCCTTCCCAAGGGCTTCCTGACGACCGTGATCTATGAAGATGTCGTGGCGGACACCGAGAAGGAGGCAAAGCGGCTGATCGAGTTCCTTGGCCTGCCGTGGGATCCCAAGTGTGTCGACTTCCACAAGTCGGAGCGCCCGGTGAAGACAGCAAGCGTCGCCCAGGTTCGCAGACCGATCTACAAGACGTCGGTCAAGCGCTGGAAGAAGTATGGCGATGGGCTTCAGCCGCTGGTCGACGCGATCGACGGTGGACCGGCTCCTTCTCAAATCAATTTGTAGATCGACCAAGCGGCGCAGATGATCAGAGCCCAGAGGAGAATCGATCCTCCGAGGATGACACGCAGCCGAACCCTGAGCGCCGCCTTGTCTTCAGCAAAGTCTTCCGCTTCGAGTTCCTCGGCGTGCTTGGAAGGATCAGGCTCGGGGAACCGTAACTGGAGCAGCGCATCGCCCGGCTCCGCGGCGGGGCTACGCAACAAAGCGGCACTAATCGCCGCCTGCGAAATGCGTTCCTTGAATTGGCAGCCGTAGAATCTGCCGCTGCTCCACACGACCAGGGCAGGCGTAAACCCGGCTTCCGGAAGCTCGATCTCCAGATCGTCGAGGACCGCCAGTTCGGTTGCCGTTTCGATGAGCAGGCCCGTCGCGGACACGTCGTGGATGGTCACATCGCTTCCGCCTTGGAGGCTCGAACCGAGACTTAGGCTGCGCCTCGTCCATCCCCGTCGATTAGACGCCGGAGTAATCTGCAACTGGGCCGAAATCGTCATCGCCACCTCCGCTCATGAGGTGTGATTCCGACAAGTTAACGAGAAGTTGTAATTCGGCCCGGTCCGGTTACGCCCGCGTTACTTATCCACAACTTCTCCTTCGGGCGCGCCTCGGCCGAGCTTGTCCGGAAGCGCTTCGCCTGCAGGCGTGAACTCCAGGCTAACGGAGTTTATGCAGTAACGCTCGCCTGTCGGCGGCGGGCCGTCGGGAAAGACGTGGCCCTGGTGCGAACCGCATCGGGCGCAAACGATCTCCGTGCGAACCATGCCGTAGCTCGTGTCGCGGATGTACTCGAGATGGCCCTCGCCAAATGGCGAGGTGAAGCTCGGCCAGCCTGTCCCGCTCTCGAACTTCGTTCCTCCATTGAACAAGGGCAGGCCGCACAGGCGGCAGGTGAAGACGCCGGGTCTTTTCTCATCCAGGAACACGCCGCAGAAGGGCGCTTCCGTTCCGTGCTCCAGAAGCACATGGCGCTCCTCATTGCTGAGATCGGACTCAAGCTCACGGCGCTGGTCCTCAGTTGGGGGAGTGAGATCGAAGTGAATGGTGGCGGCTTCCATGTCTGCTCCTTCGAGTCCCCCGGCGGGCCCATAGCAGCATTCGCTTGAGACCGCCGCTGCCTTTGCTCCCAACTGCCGACCTTGCCGACCGCCTTTTCCCCTCCTAGAGCCGCCGCCCATGCACCAGTTCGACCTTACCGAGGACCAGCTCCAGATTCAGGAGATGGCCCGCAAGTTCACGGCCGACGCCATCACCCCGAATGCTGCGGAGTGGGACGAGAAGCACATCTTCCCGCGCGATACGATCCGCGAGGCTGCTGAGCTTGGCTTCGGCGCGATCTACGTTTCCGAAGAGAGCGGCGGCATCGGCCTCGGGCGGCTCGAGGCTGCGCTGATCATGGAGGCGATGTCCTACGGCTGCCCATCGACCAGCGCGTTCATCTCCATCCACAATATGGCGTCGTGGATGATCGACCGCTTCGGCTCCGCCGAGGTGAAGCAGAAGTACCTTCCGTCGATGATCACGATGGAGAAGATCGGAAGTTATTGCCTGACCGAGCCGTCTTCGGGCTCCGACGCAGCGGCGCTCAAGACGAAGGCGGTACTCGACGGTGACCATTATGTCGTAAGCGGCTCCAAAGCCTTCATTTCCGGCGGCGGCGAGAATGAGGTCTACGTGACCATGGTCCGTACCGGCGAGGAAGGGCCCAAGGGCATCACCGCGCTGGTCATCGACAAGGACATGCCCGGAGTCAGCTTCGGCGCTCAGGAGAAGAAGCTCGGCTGGCACTCCCAGCCGACGGCGCAGGTCAATTTCGACGAGGTTCGCGTGCCCGTTGCCAACCGCGTCGGCGGCGAAGGCGAAGGCTTCCGCATCGCCATGATGGGCCTCGACGGCGGCCGCCTGAACATCGGCGCCTGCTCTTTGGGCGGGGCTCAACGCTGCCTCGACGAGGCAGTCGCTTACACCAAGGAGCGCAAGCAGTTCGGCACTCCCATCGCGGACTTCCAGGCGACGCAGTTCACGCTCGCCGACATGGAGACGGAGCTGCAGGCGGCGCGCTACCTGCTCTACGTTGCCGCGGCGAAAGTCACCGCCAACGCTCCCGACAAGACACGCTTCGCCGCCATGGCCAAACGCCTCGCCACCGACACCGGCTCTTCAGTTGTCGATCGCGCGCTCCAGCTGCACGGCGGGTACGGCTATCTGATGGACTATCCGATCGAGCGTTTCTGGCGCGACCTTCGGGTCCATTCGATCCTCGAAGGCACGAACCAGGTCATGCGCGTGATTGTGAGCCGGGACATGCTTCGCCAGTGACCGACGACGTCCTGTTCTCAACCGAGCGCAATGTCGGACGGATTCGCCTGAATCGCCCCAAGGCGATCCACGCCCTGACGCGCGACATGTGCCATGCGATGAGCGAGGTCCTGCTCGCCTGGCGCGAGGATCCCTCTATCCAGGTCGTCGTCATCGATCATGCGGGGGGCCGCGGCTTCTGCGCCGGAGGCGACGTCGTCATGCTCGCGCGAAGCGGCGCATCGGACGCAAGCGATGCAAAGGCCTTCTTCTTCAGCGAATATCGCCTCAACCATCTACTCTTCACTTACCCGAAGCCGACCGTGGCAATCATGGACGGCATCACGATGGGCGGCGGTGTCGGCATCTCGCAGCCGTGCGAATTCCGCATCGCGACCGAGAATACGCGGCTCGCCATGCCGGAGACGGGCATCGGACTGTTCCCGGACGTAGGAGGCGGATGGTACCTGCCCCGCCTTCCCGGCCGCGTCGGCGAGTATATGGCGCTGACGGGCGCACGCCTGGATGCCGCCGACTGCCTCTACCTTGGCCTCGCGACCCATTACGTCGAGCAGGCTTCGCTTGAGGAGCTGCACGAGCGCGTCCTGAAAGCTCCGAGCCGGCTGAAGGGCACGCTTGGCGCGTCGCAAGCGATAGCGCCGGAATCCAGGATCGAATCCAACCAGGCCCAGATCGCCAAGCTATTTGCGTCCGACCGGTTGGAAGACGTGCTCGCTGCGCTTGAGGCGGACGAAAGCGACTGGGCCCAGTCGGAGCTCGCCACATTGAAGTCGAAGAGCCCGCTGTCCTGCAAAGTCTCGCTTCGCCTTCTCGCCGAAGGTGCGAACCGCGCCAGCTTTGCCGAGGAGATGCGCGCCGAATATGCGCTCGCGGGCCGCATCGTCCGCACGCATGACTTTCGCGAGGGAGTCCGAGCGCTCCTCATCGACAAGGACAATAACCCGCAGTGGGATCCGCCGGCGCCCGAGCAGGTCGACAACGAGATGCTCGACGTTCTGTTCGAACCCCTTCCCCCGCATGAGCAATGGACCCCGTTCCCGGAGACCGGAGAATGACCGAGTACAGCACGATCCTTGTCGAGAAGCGCGGTGCCGTAACGCTCGTCACGCTGAACCGCCCTCAGGCGCTGAATGCGCTCAACAGCGACGTCCTTCGCGAGCTGATCCAGGTCTTCGCCGCCTATGACGCCGACGATAGCCAGCATTGCCTCGTCCTGACCGGCTCGGAGAAGGCTTTCGCCGCGGGCGCCGACATCAAGGAGATGCAGACCCAGGGCTTCGCCGACATGTATTCGGCGAACTTCTTCGGCGGCTGGGAGCAGGTCACTTCGACCCGCAAGCCGTGGATCGCTGCCGTGTCCGGCTATGCGCTGGGCGGCGGCTGCGAAGTCGCGATGATGGCCGATTTCATCATAGCATCGGACACCGCGAAGTTCGGGCAGCCCGAAATCAAGCTCGGCGTTACTCCCGGGATGGGAGGCTCGCAGCGGCTCGCCCATGCGGTCGGCAAGGCCAAGGCGATGGAGATGTGCCTGACGGGCCGGATGATGGATGCCGCCGAGGCCGAGCGCTCCGGGCTGGTCGCCCGCGTCGTTCCCGCAGATGGCTTCCTCGACGAAGTCATGAAGACCGCCGAAGCGATTGCCGGAATGGCCCCGCTGGCGGCCGTCGCGAACAAGGAAATGGTCAACGCCGCTTTCGAGATGCCGCTCAATCAGGGCATCCGCTTCGAGCGCCGCCTGTTCCACGGTCTCTTCGGAACCGAGGACCAGAAGGAGGGCATGAGCGCCTTCGTCGAGAAGCGGCCGGGGAATTGGAAGGGGCGCTAAGCCATGGCGAAGATCGCATTCATCGGCCTCGGCCACATGGGCGGCGGAATGGCGCCGAACCTCGCCCAGGCAGGGCATCAGGTCCGCGCTTTCGATCTCAGCGAAGAGGCATTGAACGCGGCAGTCGAGAAAGGCTGCGGCCGCGCCGGATCGGCTGAAGAGGCCGTGAAGGACGCCGATGTCGTAATCACAATGCTTCCCGCGGCGAAGCATGTGCTCGGCGTCTATCGCGATCAGGTGCTGGGCAAGGCGCCGACGTCCGCGCTTCTCATCGATTGCTCGACCATCGACGTGGCGAGCGCGCGCTCGATCGAGGAAGAGGCCGCCGGCCTCGGCTACACGATGGTCGACGCGCCCGTGTCCGGCGGCATTGCGGCCGCTGCGTCTGGCAATCTCGCCTTCATGGTTGGCGGATCTGAAGACGCTTTTGCGCGGGCCCAGCGCTTCCTCGACCCTATGGCCAAAGCCGTCATCCATGCCGGCGGAGCCGGTGCCGGGCAGGCCGCGAAAATCTGCAACAACATGATCTTGGGCGCGACGATGATCGTTACCTGCGAAGCCTTCGTCATGGCGCAGAAACTCGGCCTGGACCCAAAGGTCTTTCACGCCATCGC
>Ga0070670_100001384_pt1 | contig 19438 bp, 15 predicted proteins | sample KBSS63metaG_FD_64665 | JGI IMG/M metagenome (GOLD analysis project Ga0070670, IMG submission 64665) | Switchgrass rhizosphere microbial communities from Kellogg Biological Station, Michigan, USA - KBS S6-3 metaG | ecosystem: Host-associated > Plants > Roots > Rhizosphere > Soil ... | reverse complement strand
CCGACGAAGAGACGCTTGTACGCCTTGCCGAGGCAGCGACGCTCGAGGGTGTTCCGGCGGGTTCGGGTTCTTTCGGCCATGAGCATCACCTCCTTGTCTTGCAATTCGAAGCTGCCATTCTACCAGTGCCTTCGCGCCGACGGAAGTCGGGCTCGCGATCACCGCTTCTCGAGGCAGCTGGCCGCGATGCAGGAATTGCCGACCGATCGCGCGGCGCCAGTGCTTCGGCAGCCGCGCTGCTGCACCGTCAGGCGTGGACTTTGGCCCTCGCCCCGTCGCCGGCGTGCGAGATGCCCGCCGCGTCGCGCAGCGCCATTACCTTGTCGATCGCCTCCCACGTGAACTCGGGCTCGTCGCGGCCGAAATGTCCGTACGCGGCCGTCTTGAGGTAGATCGGGCGCAGGAGGTCCAGCATGCGGATGATGCCCTTCGGCCGCAGGTCGAAATGCGTGTTGACGAGCTCGGCGATCTTTTCGTCGGGAATGCGCCCGGTGCCTTCCGTATAGACGGTGACGTTGATCGGGCGCGCAACGCCGATGGCGTACGAGAGTTGAACCTGGCACTGCGACGCGATGCCCGCAGCGACGATGTTCTTGGCGACGTAGCGCGCTGCGTAGGCTGCCGAGCGATCGACTTTCGACGGGTCCTTGCCCGAGAACGCGCCGCCGCCGTGCGGCGCCGCGCCGCCGTACGTGTCGACGATGATCTTGCGCCCCGTGAGCCCGGCGTCCCCGTGCGGACCGCCGATCTCGAAGCGGCCGGTCGGATTGACCAGATACTTCGCGCCCTTCAGCATGTGCGCCGGCAGCACCGGCTTGATCACTTCCTCGATCACCGCTTCCGCCAGTTCGCCCTGCTTCTCGTTCATGCTGGGATGGTGCTGGGTCGACAGCACCACGGTGTCGATCGCGACGGGCTTGCCGTCGACGTAGCGAACCGTGAGCTGCGACTTCGCATCCGGGCGAAGCCACGGCAACCGGCCGTCCTTCCTGACTTCGCTCTGGCGCTGGACGAGCCGGTGCGAATAGTAGATGGGGAACGGCATTAGCGCCGGCGTCTCGTCGCACGCATAGCCGAACATCAGTCCCTGGTCGCCGGCGCCCTGGTTCAGGTATTCGTCGGAGGCGTGATCGACGCCGCGCGCGATGTCCGGCGACTGGCGGCCGTAGCACACCATCACCGCGCACCCGTCGGCGTCGAACCGGAGCTCGGGATCGTTGTAGCCGATCTTGCGGATCGTCTCGCGCGCGACTCGCGCATAGTCGTGCTTGCCCGACGTGGTGATTTCGCCGCTCATGACGACAAGCCCGGTCGACACCAGCGTCTCGGCCGCGACCCTCGCCGTCGGGTCTTGCTCTAGAATCGCGTCGAGCACCGCGTCGGAAATCTGGTCGGCGACCTTGTCCGGATGTCCCTCCGACACCGACTCCGACGTAAACAGAAATTCGCTCATTCACCGCTCCTTATTTGCGCGTCGCGCACGCGCCAGAACCACGAGCCGACCACAACCCGACCGCGCGTCGCATGGACTTTGGATTCTAGCAGAATGAACTTGACTCCCTGGTGCCCCGGTGAGCCACCCCGCGACCTCCTGTAGTCAACAGCGCGATGAACGAACGCATTGCCGCACCCACCACCGCCGCGATCGCGCGGGCCGCGCACCGATTGCGTGATGGCCTGCTGGTCGCGTTTCCGACGGAGACGGTCTACGGGTTGGGCGCCGATGCCGCGAACCCCGACGCCGTGCGCGGCATTTTCGCGGCGAAAGGCCGGCCTGCCGACCATCCCGTGATCGTGCACCTGGGCGATGCAACGCAAGTTGCGCATTGGGCCCGCGCCGTGCCGGATGCCGCCATGAAACTCGCGGCGGCGTTCTGGCCAGGGCCGCTGACGCTGATCCTTCCGCGTGCGTCGCACGTCGCGGACATCGTGACCGGCGGACAGGACAGCGTCGGCTTGCGCGTGCCGTCGCATCCGGTGGCGCGGGACCTCATCGCCGCGTTCGGCGGCGGCATCGCGGCGCCGTCGGCGAACCGGTTCGGGCGCATCTCGCCGACGACGGCGCAGCACGTCGACGACGACCTCGGCAATTCGACCGCGATGATCCTGGATGGCGGCTCGTGCCCGATCGGAATCGAATCGACGATCGTCGCCTTCTCCGGCGACCGGCCGGTGCTGTTGCGACCGGGCGCCGTCGGCGTGTCCGCGCTTTCGCGGGTGCTGGGGCAGCCGCTCGACGAGCCCGACGCGAGCGCGCCGCGCGCGCCGGGCACGCTTGCAGCGCACTATTCGCCACGGACGCCCGCCAGCCTGCTCGCCCCCGACATGCTGCGCGCGGAGATCACCCAGCTCGACGAACGGGACGAAATCGTCGCCGTGCTGGCCCGCACGCTCGCGCGCCCCGCCGATTTCACCGGCGTGTGGCTGCCCGCCCCGGTCGATGCCTCGCAGTACGCGCACGATCTTTACGCGAACCTGCGCACGCTCGACGCCGCCAATGCGGATGTGATCCTGATCGAGAGGGTGCCGGACGACGATGCATGGCTCGCCGTCCGCGACCGGCTCTCGCGCGCGGCGCGCGGCGTCGACGACGATCGCGATTGAACGGCCCGCACCTGTGAGCTTGACGGAACGGGTCCGGATCGAGAACCCTCACGGAAATCACGACTAGCTCGTTGCGCAACGCCCGGCGAACGCGCGCTCGAGGAATGCCGCGATTGTCGCGACGAGCTCTTTCTGCCGCTTCTCGAAATAGTGATCGGCGCCGGCGATCGTGACCTGCCGCGAGCACGCATCCTTCGGCAGCGTCGACGCGCGGGCCGGGGCCGTTTCAAGCACGGGTTCGATCTCCGTTTCGGCGACGATGTCGAGCACGGGCTCGCGCGGCGGCGCGGCGAACGGGCCGAACATGCCGATCGGCGCCCAGGCATCGATCGCGTTGCGTGCGAGAAACGCATTGGCCATGGACGCGCCCATGCTGTGCGAAACGATCGCAACCCTGGCAATGCTCTTGTTGCGCAGATAATCGACTGCCGCTGCAATGCGCTCCGCGGCCTCGGGCATCGTCGCCAAGTAATCCGCTCGGGTCGCGCTCGCCGTCAGCACCGGCATCTGCACGGCGAGCGTCACGTAGCCCGCATCGGCGAGGCCCGTGCGCAGGCCGCCGATCAGTCCCCAATCAGGATGCACCCCGAGTCCGTGCACGAGGACGACTCCGCCGGCGGCGGGTTGCGGCGGCAAGGTCAGGATGGCGAGCACTTTGGCCCTCGACGGGGTTACGAGCCATACCGCATCCCCGACGACAATCGAAGGAACGACCTCGCGTGCCCATCGCTCTTCGCGCTCGTAGTCGGCGGCGGGCGCCAAGGACATCGCGCCGGCCCACCCGCCCAGCGCGGCCACGGCGGCGAACGTCGTCGCGAGAATCAGCTTTCCATGATTCATGGGGCGTATGAGTAGACTGCTACGATAGCTTCGGAAAAATCATACGCCATGCAGGCTTCGCTTCCGCCGATCATCGTCGTTGCGCCCGACTCGTTCAAGGGATCGCTGCCGGCGCCCGAGATCTGCGCAGCGATCGCTCGAGGGCTGCGACGCGTGTGGCCGGACGCCGAAATCCGCGCGTGCCCGATGGCGGACGGCGGCGAGGGCACGCTCGACGCGGTGCTGACGCGCGGCGGCGAGCGAAGAACGCGCGAAGTCACGGGGGCGGGCGGCAACAGGCGCACTGCGGCGTACGGCGTCGTCGATGCCGCACAAGGCATGACCGCGATCGTCGAGGCCGCGGAGATCGTGGGCATCACCGATCGCGACGGCATCGCGGTCGACGTTAACACGCGCTCGACCACCGGGATGGGCGAAATGATCCGCGCCCTGCTCGACGAAGGTGTGCGCCGCTTCATGATAGGCGTCGGCGGAAGCAGCACGAACGACGGAGGCGCCGGAATGCTCACGGCGCTCGGTCTCGCGATTGTCGACGACGCGGGGCGCGCCGTCGCTCCCACCCCCCAGGGACTCGCGAGCGCCGCGCACATCGATACGTCCGGCCTCGATGGGAGGCTCGCCGAATCGGCGATCACCATCATGTCCGACGTCAACAACCCTTTGTGTGGCGAGCGGGGCGCAACCGCCGTGTTCGGGCCGCAGAAAGGCGTGCGCCCCGACGGCATCGCGGCGCTCGACGCGACGCTTTCCCGCTATGCGGTCCTTGTCGAGCGCGCCGTCGGCAGTCACGCGGCGGAGCGACCCGGCGCGGGCGCCGCCGGCGGGCTTGGATTCGCGCTTCAACTCGTCGGCGCGTCGTTCCGATCGGGCGCCGAGGTCGTCGCCGATCTGATCGGCCTCGACGCCGCGCTCGACGGCGCGACGTGGGCGTTCAGCGGCGAAGGGCGCAGCGATCGCCAGACGCTGCTGCGCAAGGCGCCGTTCGTCGTTGCCGAACGGGCGCGGGCCGTCGGTGTGCCGATTACGCTGTTGTCCGGCGCAGTCGACGCCGCGGCGCTGCCCGAGTTGTCGAAGGTCTTCAGCGGCTGCTTCGCGCTGCCTTCGGGTCCGATGTCGCTCGAGGATTGCATCGCTCAGGCCGATGCGCTGCTCGCAGACCGCGCGGAACAGATCGCCCGCGCCTGGAACGCCGCCCGCGCCTAGCGCACCTGTCCTGGTTCGTGTTCGGCGAGGCGAAGGCGCACGGCGTCCACATTGGGCAGGATCCCCATACCGGCGAAGCGTGCGAAGTGACGGACCGGCTGACCGAGCAACGGATCGTTCTCGATGAGCGCCTGCAGGTCCGCCTGCGGCAGCCCCGTGACCCGCGCCACGGCGGCCGGCTCCATCGCAACGACTCGCGCGTCGGCCAGCGCGTGCAGGTCCGTCGCCTGCAGCACGTTGGCGAAGAATTCCGCGCTGTGGCCGACGCCTGCGAGCAGCCCGTGCAGGCGCACGCCTTGCGCTCGCAGCAGCGCGAGCACCGCAGCGTGATGGGCGAGATATTGCGATACGCACAATGCTTCCGCTCGCCGTGAAACTTCGTGGCCCCGCGAATCGCCGATAAGCAGCAGCGTCTGCGGACCGCGCACCACTGCCGGTGTGACGTACGCCAGCAGCGCCGCATCCACCGCATGCGCGTCGCGCGGTCCGAACGTGCCGCCGATCGGCCGAGACAGCCAGTTCGGGCCGTCGCCGATACGCGCGAGCCAACCCGCTGGATCGATGGGCCGGGCGCTGTCGAATAGCGATGCAACGTTTGCGGGGATCGGACCAGGTCGGCCGGAGGACTGCGGCGAATGCGTGCCGCGAGCTTCGTGCCGGGCAGCGAGCCGCTCTCCCAGCTTGTCGTGCATCTCGCGCGCCCACCTCGCGAACGGCATCGAGTCTCGCGACGCCCGGCTGATCCACTCCCGCGCCGCGGTCGCCGTGTCGGGCAGAAGCTCGACGTGTCCAGCGGCGGCGCGCGCGTCTGCCCCGAACACGGCTGCGACGGCGCTTTTGTCGCTGGCATCGAGCTCGGTCTTGCCGCGCGCCGTCTCGATGACCGATGGACCCGACAGCCCGAGCCGCACGCCGGGCAACAGCGCAATTCGCTCGGCGGCGCAGGCCAGCACCGACGTCCCACCGAAAACATCCGCAGCGCCGATGGCGAGCACCGGAATGCCGCTTGCCCGGAGGTCGAGGAGCGCCGACAGCGCACGGGCGAGTGCCCATTCCGCAGCGTTCGCCTCGTGCAGCCGTACGCCTCCCGATGCCGCGAGCACCACGACGGCAGCGGGGCGCTCGGCCGCGGCGATCTCGAACAACCGGCGCAGCGCGTCGCCGTGGTTGGCGCCGGCGCTGCCGGCCAGGAATCGCTCGTCCTGGGCGGCGATCAGAACGGTGGCGCCGTCGACGGACGCGCGCGCGACGACGATGCCATCATCGTCCTGCGCAGCGATGCCCCAGCGCGCGAGGTGGTGCGACGCACGGGGGCTTGCGAGCTCGACGCTTACCGGCTGAACGCTTCCCGGATCGGCGAGCGCACGGATGCGCTCCATCGCCGCCAGGGGACGCAAGCCGGCGGTCGAAGCCAAACCGTGCAGGCGGAGAGTCATCTCAAAGGAAGCCAACGGAGAGAGGCCCCGACGCGTTGAAGGGCCTGAGTCGCGACGCCATGGGTTTCCGCACCTCGGCCGCCGTCCGTGGTAGGTGGTATACCACGGACGGAGAAACGCGGTAACATGGTCCAAAGACGATCCGGGCCAGCGCGCGTCGGAACTGCGCGCGGGACCTGCGTGGAACCTGCGGCCGGCCCGCGACTCCAGTCAAAAGCATCAGCACACCAGGAGGAGTAGAGATGAAAAGGACAGCATTCACGGCGCGGTCTTTGTCCGCGCTGACGGTCGCATCGATCGCACTGGCGGTTCCTGTCGCAGCCCCCGCAGCCTGGGAACCGACGAAGCCCGTCGAGTTCGTCGTGCCCGCGGGCACGGGCGGAGGCGCCGATCAGATGGCGCGCTTCCTGCAAGGCGTCATCCAGAAGAACAATCTGATGAAGCAGCCGATGATCGTCGTCAACAAGTCCGGCGGCGCAGGCGCGGAAGGCTTTCTCGCCGTCAAGGACGCGAAGGGCGATCCCAACAAGATCATCATCACGCTCTCGAACCTCTTCACGACGCCGCTCGCGACGGGCGTGCCCTTCAACTGGAAAGACCTGACGCCCGTCGCCATGCTCGCCCTCGACCAGTTCGTGCTGTGGGTCAACGCCGAGACGCCGTACAAGACCGCGAAGGAATACCTCGACGCCGTGAAGGCCGGCGGCGCCAACAAGTTCAAGATGGGCGGCACGGGCTCGAAGCAGGAGGACCAGATCATCACCGTCGCGATCGAGAAAGCGGTGCCCGGCGTCAAGTTCACGTACGTGCCTTTCAAGGGGGGCGGCGACGTCGCGGTCCAGCTCGTCGGCAAGCATATCGACTCCACGGTGAACAACCCGATCGAGGCGGTCGCGCAGTGGCGCGCTGGTGCGCTGCGCCCGCTGTGCGTGTTCGACGACGTGCGCATCCCGTACAAGGAGAAGGTCACCTCGACGATGTCGTGGAACGACATCCCGAGCTGCAAGGAAGCCGGCGTGCCGGTCGACTACCTGATGCTCCGCGGGATATTCATGCCCGCCGGCGTCACCAAGGACCAGGTCGATTTCTACGTCGATCTCTTCAAGAAGGTCCGCGAGACGCCCGACTGGAAGAAGTTCATGGAGGAAGGTGCGTTCAACGCGACGTTCATGGCGGGTCCGGAATACACGAAGTGGGTCGAGAACGCCGAGAACACGCACAAGTCACTGATGAAGGAAGCGGGCTTCCTGGCGCAGTGACACCTGCGGCGCGGCCGGCGGAGTGCCCGCCGGCCGCGCGCAGTGTCGGACGGGAGCACCGATGAACGACCAGGAAACGGGCGACGACGGCGGCATCTCGACCCGCACGATGGAGATCGTCGTCGCGCTCCTGTTGCTGGCGGTGAGCGCGCTCGTCGTCTACGACAGCTACCGGCTCGGCTCCAAGTGGGGCGACGACGGACCGCAATCCGGCTACTTTCCGTTCTACATCGGGGTCCTGCTCGGCCTCGCGAGCGTCGCCACGCTCGTGCGCGTCTTGCTGAACCAATGGCGGCGAGACGGCAAATCGACGGCTCCGCCGGGCCTGTTCGTCGAGTGGGGCCAGCTGAAGCTCGTGCTGTCGGTGCTGTTGCCCGCCGTGGTCTACGTGCTCGCGGTGCAGCTCTTCGGGATGTACGTGGCGTCCGCGATCTACATCATGCTGTTCATGCGGTGGCTCGGCCACTATTCGTGGGTGAAAAGCGCCGCGATCGGCTTTGGCGTAAGCGCGGCGATCTTCGTGCTGTTCGAGATCTGGTTCAAGGTCCCGCTGTTCAAGGGCGCCTACGACGCGCTCGCGTGGCTCGGATACTAGGGCCGCTCGCCCACAACCCGCGCCACTGATTCGAACGTCCCGGCAGGCCCTGGAGGAATTCCCTTGGTCGAGATAAGCGCGCTCTTTCACGGCTTCGCGGTCGTGCTGTCGCCGTTCAACCTGCTGCTGATGTTGATCGGCATCGTGCTCGGCGTGATCATCGGCGTGCTGCCCGGGCTCGGCGGCGCGAACGGCGTGGCCATCCTGCTGCCGCTCACATTCACGATGCCGCCGACGTCGGCGATCATCATGCTGTCGTGCATCTACTGGGGCGCGCTGTTCGGCGGCGCCATCACGTCCGTGCTGTTCAACATACCCGGTGAGCCGTGGTCGGTCGCGACGACGTTCGACGGCTACCCGATGGCACAGCAGGGGAGGGCCGGGGAGGCGCTGACCGCCTCGTTCACGTCTTCGTTCATCGGTGCGCTGTTCGCGGTCATCATGATCACGTTCCTGGCGCCGCTCGTCGCGAAATTTGCGCTCAAGTTCGGCCCCCCGGAATTCTTCGCGGTCTACCTGCTCACGTTCTGCAGCTTCATCGGCATGGGCAAGGGCTCGGCGTGGAAAACGCTTGCCGCGATGATGCTGGGCTTCGCGCTCGCGGCCATCGGCATGGACAACATCACCGGCCGGCTCCGGCTCACGTTCGGGTTCCCGGAGATGATGCGCGGCGTCGACTTCCTGATCGCCGTCATCGGACTCTTCGGCATCGGCGAGATCCTGCTGTCGATGGAAGAGGGCCTGTCGTTCACCGGCAAGTCGGCGAAGATCAATCCGAAGGTCGTCCTCGAGACCTGGAAGAAGCTGCCGCACTACTGGCTCACTTCGCTGCGCAGCTGCCTGATCGGTTGCTGGATGGGCATTACGCCGGGCGGCGCCACGCCGGCGTCGTTCATGAGCTACGGCGTCGCAAAGCGGATGTCGAAGAATGGCGACAAGTTCGGCAGGGGCGAGATCGAGGGCGTGGTGGCGCCCGAGACCGCCGCCCACGCCGCCGGCACGGCCGCGCTCCTGCCCATGCTGGCGCTTGGCATTCCGGGCTCCCCCACCGCGGCCGTGCTGCTCGGCGGTCTTCTGATCTGGGGGCTGCAACCGGGTCCGCTGCTGTTCGTCGAGCAGAAGGATTTCGTCTGGGGGCTCATCGCAAGTATGTATCTCGGCAACCTCGCCGGGCTCGTGATCGTGCTCACGTGCGTACCGCTGTTCGCGGCGATCCTGCGCGTGCCGTTCTCGATCATCGCGCCCGTGATCGTCGTGATCTGCGCGATCGGTGCTTACACGGTGCACAACGCGATGCTCGACATCTGGCTGATGATGATCTTCGGCGTCGTCGGCTACATGTTCAAGAAGCTCGACTACCCGCTCGCCCCGCTGGTGCTGGCGCTGGTGCTCGGCGACCGCGCCGAGGACTCGTTCCGGCAGGCGATGCTGATCGCGCAGGGGGATATGCGGATCTTCTTCTCGAACGCGCTCGTCGGCACCATCACCGGCCTTGCCTTGATCATGCTGTTCTGGCCGGTCGTGTCGCGCGGCGTGGCGAAGGTCCGCGGCGGGTAACACGAAGGTCGTTGCCGGTGACGGACGCCCGCTTACAACGGATGGCGCGCGGACGATAGCGCGACGAGCACCGCAAAGCCCGTCGCGATGCCCACGAAGAGATTGCGGCGGACGATGAAATAGACAGCGAGCGCGACGGCGCACGCGAGAAGGCGTTCCCACAGGCGAGTATCCGCGAGCGTGCCGCCCGGCAGCAGCATGATGCGCACCGTGAGCCCGGCAATCATCGCGTAGGCGACGCAGCCTGCCCAGACGAAGAACTGGCTATCGGCGCGCACCCGGCCCGAGATCAGCAGGCCCGCACCTCGCCACACGTAGGTACCGATCCCGCAGGCGATGACGAGGAGCGCGAGATCAGGCACGTTTGCCGCTGCGCAGCGCCAGGAATGCGATCGTGCCGCCGATGAGACCTCCCAGCAGCACGCTCCATTCGGGCGCCACCGTGTAGATGAGCGGCCCCGCCACCGCGCCGCACGCGAGCGCCGCAATGCCATGACGGCTGCGCGTCTCGCCGGTCAGTATCAGGACGAAATAAAGCGGGCCGACGAACACCAGGCCCTGGCGAACAAGCGGCGGCATCGAATGGGCCAGCGCGTACCCCACGGCGGTGGCGACCAGACAGCACACCCAGTTGGTCAATGCGAAGCCGACGAACCACGGCAAGCGCTCGGCCTGCGGTAACTCCGGGCAGCGCCGCATGCTGGCCGCCCAGCCGGTCATCGCGAGAAGGTGAACCGCCGCATAGATCCGCCATCGCGGCCCGTCCCGCGATCGCAATGTGGGAAGCAGCGCCACCGTCATCGGCAAAAAGCGCGCTGCCGTGAGCGACACGGTGATCACGATCACGAGCGGCGGGGCGCCCGCGATCGACATCTCGAGCATCGCCAGTTGACCGGGCAGCGCGAAGATCGTCAGCGTGGACAGGAGCGCCGCCCATAGCGGGAAAGCGCTGCCGTTCGCGAGTGCGCCGAACCCCAGGTAGCCGGCGGCGAGCACCATCGACGGGACGCCGATGGACTCTTTTACCGCCGCGCGGAACGCAGCTTGCGTCGCCGATTTCAGATTTCGTCTAGGCGCCCAGCCGATCCGCTAGCTCGAGGAAGTCGCGCGCGACGACGTCGAACTCACCGGCCTCGACACGCGGCGACGAATGCCCCGCCCCGAGCTCCAGCGGCCGCTCGACATAGCCGGTGCGGCAACCGGTGGCGCGTGCCGCGCGCAGGTCGTCGGGATGGCAAGCGACGAGCATCATCTCGTGCGGGGCGACGTCCAACAGGTCCGCAGTGCCGACATAGGCCTCCGGGTCGGGCTTGTAGTGCCGGAAAAGCTCCGCCGAAACGACGCAGTCCCACGGCAGTCCTGCGCGCTTCGCCATGTTCGTCAGCAGCGAAACGTTGCCGTTGGAAAGGGTCGTGATGACGTAGCGCGACTTGAGCCTCGTGAGCCCGGGCACCGCATCGGGCCACGGATCGAGCCGATGCCAGACGCGGTTCAGCTGATCGAGCTCGCTCCCGGGAAGACCGCGCAACCCGAACACCACCGCGAGGTCGTCGAGAATGAGCCTGTGCAGCGCGTCGATCGTGAGCCATGGCAACTCGCCGCTTCGCACCTTCTGCATGGCTGGGCGATAGCCCGCGCGCCACGCATCGGCGAAACGTGCCCAATCGGCGTCGATGCCGTGCTTTTTCCCGAACGCCGTCGCTTCGCGGATGATGCTGCCGCGCCAATCCACGACGGTGCCGAACACGTCGAACGCCAACGCTTTCACGCCGCGAGAGTCGATGGGACCCTACACCGTCACCCCGTCCTGCGGCGCCGCATATCCCCGCGTCTCGCTTTCTTCGCCGCCGGCTTCGACGCGCACCGCGCAATACTTGAACTCCGGAATCTTGCCGAAGGGATCGAGCACAGGATTCGTGAGCAGGTTCGCCGCCGCCTCGTAGTAGCAAAACGGGATGAATACCGCGCCGCGCGGCGTGCCGTCGTCGGCGCGCGCGCGAAGCGAGATGCGGCCCCGTCGCGACTCGACGGTGATGAACCCGCCGGGTGGCACATTCATCGCCGCGAGATCGAGCGAATGAAGCGAGGCGATCGGGTCCGGCTCGATCGCATCGAGCACCTCGGTGCGCCGCGTCATGCTGCCGGTATGCCAATGCTCGAGCTGCCGCCCCGTGATCAGCACGAACGGGTACTCCCGGTCCGGCTGCTCGGCCGCCGGAATCACCTTGGCCGGAACGAACTTGCCGCGGCCCGAGTCCGTCGGGAAATTCTCGGTGAACACGACGCGAGTCCCTGGATCGCCTTCCTTCTCGCACGGGTACGTGACGGCGCTCTCGCGCTCGAGACGCTCCCACGTGATGCCCGCGATCGACGGCATCGCCGTGCGCATCTCGTCGAACACCTCGCTTACGTCCGCGTAACGCCAGTCGAGCCCGAGCCGCTTCGCCATCTGGATGATGATCGTCAGGTCCTGCCGCGCCTCGCCCGGCGGCTCGAGCGCCTGGCGCCCGAGCTGCACCAGGCGATCGGTATTCGTGAACGTTCCCGTCTTTTCCGGGAAGGCGGACGCCGGCAGGATGACGTCCGCGAGATAGGCGGTCTCCGTCAGGAAAATGTCCTGCACGACCAGCATCTCGAGTGCGGCGAGCGCTCCGCGCGCATGATGGACGTCCGGGTCGGACATCGCAGGGTTTTCGCCCATGATGTACATCCCGCGGATCTTGCCCGCGTGCACCGCGTCCATGATCTCGACGACCGTGAGTCCCGGATTCGGATCGAGCGACTGGCCCCAAAGCGACTCGAAGCTGTCGCGCGCGCCCGCGTTGTCGACGCGGCGGTAATCGGGATACATCATCGGAATAAGGCCCGCGTCGCTCGCTCCCTGGACATTGTTCTGCCCGCGCAGTGGGTGGAGGCCCGTGCCGGGCCGCCCGACTTGCCCCGTCATCATCGACAGCGCAATGAGGCAGCGTGCGTTGTCGGTGCCGTGCACGTGCTGCGAGATCCCCATCCCCCACAGGATCATCGAGCCCTTCGAGGTGGCGTACAGGCGGGCGACCTCGCGAATGGTTTCCGCGGGAATGCCGCACAGCGGCGCCATCGCCTCGGGACTGTGGCCCTCGAGGTTTTTCTTCAGCTCTTCGTACCCGCTCGTGCGGTCGTCGATGAAAGAGCGCGAGACGAGTCCCTCCGCCACGATCGTGTGCATCATCGCATTGAGCAGCGCGACGTCGGTGTCGGGCTTGAACTGGAGGTAATACGCCGCATGCCGGGCGAGCTCCGAGCGCCGCGGGTCGGCGAGGATGAGCTTCGTGCCCGCTTTGGCCGCATTCTTGATCCACGTCGCCGCGACCGGATGGTTGACGACCGGATTGGCGCCGATCAGCAGCACGACGTCCGCCTTCAGCACGTCCATCACCGGGTTGGAGACAGCACCCGAGCCGATGCCCTCCAGCAGCGCGGCCACGCTCGACGCGTGACAAAGGCGCGTGCAGTGGTCGACGTTGTTCGAGCGGAATCCCGTGCGGACGAGCTTCTGGAAGAGGTAGGCCTCCTCGTTCGACCCCTTCGCCGAGCCGAAGCCTGCGAGCGCCCCGCCCCCGTGCGTATCGCGAATCTTCGCGAGCGTGCCGCCGGCGAGATCGAGCGCTTCTTCCCACGTCGCTTCGCGGAAAACCGCCAGCGGATTCGCAGGGTCCATCACGAAGTCGGCGTCCTTCGGCATGCCGGGCCTGCGGATCAGCGGCTTCGTAAGCCGCTGCGGATGCGCGACGTAATCGAAGCCGAACCGCCCCTTGACGCACAACCGCTCGTGGTTCGCGACACCGTCCCTGCCCTCGACGCGCACGATCGTGTTGTCGTTGACGTGGTACGTGAGCTGGCAGCCCACGCCGCAGTACGGGCACACGGACGGGATCTTCTTGTCGATCGGGACGAGATAGGCGTCCTTCGCCGGCGCGAGCGCGCCTGTCGGGCAAGCCTGGACGCATTCGCCGCACGCGACGCACGTGGACGCACCCATCGGGTCGTCGAGATCGAACACGATCTTCGAATGCGCGCCGCGGAAGGCGAAGCCGATCACGTCGTTGACCTGCTCCTCGCGGCACGCACGGACGCAGCGCGTGCACTGGATACACGCATCGAGGTTGACGGACATCGCCGGATGCGACTCGTCGCCCAGCGGCTGGACGCGCGGTGCGAATCGCGGCTTTTCGATGCCGAGGAAACGCTGCCACTGCGCGAGCTCCGAATCGGGCTTGTAGACGCGCTCGGGCACGTCCGAGGCGAGCATCTCGACGACGATCTTCTGCGCATGCACGGCACGCTGCGAGGTGCTCGACACCTCCATGTCGTTGGCGGGCATGCGGCAGCAGGAAGGCGCGAGCACGCGCTCGCCCTTGATCTCGACCATGCACGCCCGGCAGTTGCCGTCGGGTCGCATGCCCGGCGTGTAGCAGAGGTGCGGGATCTCGACGCCATGGCGCGCCGCCGCCTCGATGATCATCTCGCCAGGTGCGGCCGCGACCTCGCTGCCGTTGAGCTTGAAGCGGATGGCGTCGGCTTTCATGATGGCTCTCTCACTTCAACTCTTCCGGAAAATACTTGACGACGCACGCGATCGGATTGGGCGCGGCCTGTCCCAAGCCGCAGATCGACGCATCGGCCATCGCCCGCGACAGCTCGTCCAGGAGCGGCAGATCCCACGTGTCGCGCGCCATCAGCCCGACGGCCTTTTCCGTGCCGACGCGGCACGGCGTGCACTGGCCGCACGATTCGTCGGCGAAAAAGCGCATCAGGTTGAGCGCCGCATCGCGCGCGCGGTCGTGCTGCGAAAGCACCATCACGGCGGCCGACCCGATGAAGCAGCCGTGCGGCTGCAGCGTATCGAAATCGAGCGGGAGGTCGCCCATCGCCGCCGGAAGGATCCCGCCCGACGCGCCGCCCGGCAGATAGCCGTAGAAGACGTGACCGGGTTGCATGCCGCCGCAATACTCGTCGATGAGCTCGCGCACCGTGATGCCGGCGGGCGCCAGGTGCACGCCGGGCTTGACGACGCGGCCTGACACCGAGAACGAGCGCAGGCCCTTGCGTCCGTGCCGGCCCTGATCCGCGAACCACGACGCGCCCTTCTCCAGGATGTCGCGCACCCAATAGAGCGTTTCCATGTTGTGCTCGAGCGTCGGCCGGCCGAAGAGTCCGACTTGGGCGACGTAGGGCGGGCGCAGCCGCGGCATGCCGCGCTTGCCTTCGATCGACTCGATCATTGCCGACTCTTCGCCGCAGATGTAAGCGCCCGCACCCCGTCGCAACTCGATGCGGGGCAGCGGGCCAGGCGGGTTCGCCTGCAGCGCGGCTATCTCGCGAGCGAGGATCCCACGGCACGCGGCGTATTCGTCGCGGAGATAGACGTAGACGGCGTCGATGCCGACCGCCCACGCCGCGATCAGCATGCCTTCGAGGAAACGGTGCGGGTCCCGTTCGAGGTAGTAGCGATCCTTGAAGGTACCAGGCTCACCCTCGTCGATGTTGACGGCCATGAGTCGCGGCGCAGGCTCGGCGCGAACGATCTTCCATTTGCGGCCGACCGGGAATCCGGCGCCGCCCAGGCCGCGAAGGCTCGAACCCTCCATCGTCCTGACGACGTCGTCGACGGCGCGCTCGCCGCGGACGCATGCCAGATACGTCGCGTATCCACCGGTCGCGCGATAGGCCTCGTAGTCGATGTAGTCGGCCACGAAGGGCGCCGTCTGCCCCGCGGCGATCGCGTTCATGACCGCTTCGGGCGTGGCGCGGTCGATGGGATTGCGCCCCACGACGGCGGCAGGCGCGTGCTCGCAGCGGCCGATGCAGGGGGCGCCAATGACCCGGACGTCGGGCCCGCAGGCGTCGGCGAGGGCCTCATGCAAGGCCCGCGATCCCGCCATCTGGCACGACAGCGTTTCGCAGACGCGCACCGTCAAACGAGGCGGCGGAGCGTCGCCGTCCTTCACGACGTCGAAGTGATGATAGAAAGTGGCGACTTCGTAGACTTCGGTCATTGCGAGCGACATCTCCGCCGCGAGCGCCACGAGGTGCGCTGCGGAGATGCATCCGTACGCGTCCTGGATCCGGTGCAGGAACTCGATCAGGAGGTCGCGCCGCCGCGGCACATCGCCGAGCAGCGCGCGCACTTCCGCGAGTGCCTGCGGCTCGACCTGACGACCCTTGGGGCGCCCGCGGTCCTTCTTGCGACCTCCGCGCAGTCCCGATGTATCGATCACCGCCTGATTCATGCTAGGGCCTAGTCCAGAAAGTCACAGTGTTTTTCGACGTGCGCCGCGAGATCGAGCGAGTGCTCCCGGACGAGCCTTTCCGCGAGCTCGGTGTCACGCGCTTCGAGCGCCTCGATGATTTTCATGTGGTCCTTGATCGATCTCGCGGCGCGGTCGCGCTGCGAGATCGTCATCCGCCGGATCGCGCGGACGTGGATGAACAGCTCGTCGATCGTCTTGCCCATGAGGTGCGAGCCGGACAGCCGTATGATCGCCTGGTGGAACGCGATGTTCGCATCCGAATACTCGTGGATGTGATCGCCGGGCGTCGAATGGCGGAACTCGTCGAACATCGTCCGCAAGCTTGCGATGTCGGCATCCGACGCATTCACCGTCGCGAGCCGCGCGGCCATGCTCTCGAGCGCCGCCCACACCTCGATCATCTCGATGATCTGCTTCTTGGTCTTGCGGACGATGAAGCCGCCGCGTCGCGGCACGGTCCGCAGGAAGCCTTGCTGCTCGAGCAGCGACATCGCCTCGCGGATCGGCGTGCGCGACACGCCGAGCGCCTGCGAGAGCTGGCGCTCGTCGAGGCGGATTTCGTCGCGGTGAGCGTAGATGTCGGCGTCCATGATCGCCTGCTTCAATGCCATGTACGCCTGGTCGCGCAGGCTGGCGCTCGTGGCGAGGGGTCGGAGCGTCAGCGGAGCCTGGGAGGTTGGGGCGAGGGTCGACATCAGTTCTATGGTTTCCTGCGATCTCTGGTATACCATATGCCAGAAAGCAAAAATATCCAAGCGTTCAAAAATCTTCAACCCCAAAAGCTTCTTCACGAGGACGGAGGAACCATGGATCTCGCCACGAAGCCCGCCACGCCGACGGCCATTGCCACTGACGCGTCGACGGTTTCCACCGCCGCCGAGCCGAGTCGCGCCCCCCAGGAAATCGACGGTTTCCAGCTGGTCATCGATGCGCTCAAGCTCAACGACATCGACACGGTCTTCACGCTCCCCGGAATTCCCATCACCGATCTCACGAGGCGCTCGCAGGCCGGCGGCCTCCGGGTCCTCGCCTTCCGCCACGAGCAGAACGCAGGCTATGCCGCTTCGATCGCGGGGTTTCTCACCCAAAGGCCCGGTGTGTGCATCACCGTGTCGGCGCCGGGCTTTCTGAACGGACTCAACGCCCTCGCGCACGCAACGGTCAACTGCTTCCCGATGATTCTCATCAGCGGGTCCTCGGAGCGCGAGGTTGTCGATCTGCAGCAAGGCGATTACGAGGAAATGGACCAGCTCGCGATTGCGAAGCCCGTCGCGAAGGCGGCGTACCGCGTGCTGCACGCTGACGACATCGGCGTCGGCATCGCCCGGGCGATCCGTGCTGCCGTATCAGGCCGCCCGGGCGGCGTCTACCTCGATCTGCCTGCGAAGCTCTTTGCGCAGACGATCGATGCAGAGACGGGCAAGAAGACGCTGATCAAGGTCGTCGATCCGGCGCCGAAGCAGATCCCGGCGCCCGACGCCGTGAAGCGCGCGCTCGAGTTGCTCAAGGGCGCCAAAAAGCCGCTGATCATTCTCGGCAAAGGCGCCGCGTACGCGCAGGCCGACGCGGACATCACGGCGCTGGTCGAGAAGAGCGGCGTCCCGTACCTGCCGATGTCGATGGCCAAGGGTCTTCTTCCCGACACGCACGAGCAGTGTGCGTCGGCGGCGCGCTCGTTCGTCCTGCCCGCCGCCGACGTCGTGATGCTGATCGGCGCCCGCTTGAACTGGCTCCTCTCGCACGGCAAAGGCAAGACCTGGGGCGGCAAGGGCTCGAAGGACTGGGGCGGACAGAAGTTCATCCAGCTCGATATCTCGCCGCAGGAGGCGGACAGCAACGTGCGCATCGATGCGCCCGTCGTCGGCGACATCGGTTCGTGCGTCTCGGCGTTGCTCGCCGGCATGAACGCAAACGAGGGCGCCAACTGGCCGAAGCCACCCGCGGAATGGCTGTCCGCGGTTGCTGACAAGAAGCAGGGCAACGTCGCGAAGATGGCCGAGACGCTCGCGAAGAACCCGACGCCGATGAACTTCCACAGCGCGCTCAACGTCGTCCGCGACATCATCAAGGCAAACCCCGACGCGATGCTCGTCAACGAGGGCGCCAACGCGCTCGACTTCACGCGCTCCATCGTCGACATGTACAAGCCCAGGAAGCGCGTCGACGTGGGCACGTGGGGAATCATGGGTGTGGGGATGGGCTACTGCGTCGCCGCGGCCGTCACCACGAAGCAGCAGGTGATCGCAGTCGAGGGCGACAGCGCCTTTGGCTTCTCCGGGATGGAAGTGGAGACCATCTGCCGTTACAACCTGCCCGTGTGCGTCGTCGTGATGAACAACAACGGCGTCTACAAGGGCACCGACGTCGATCCGACGGGGCGCGATCCCGCGCCGACGGTGTTCGTGAAGGGCGCGCGCTACGAGAAGCTGATGGAAGCGTTCGGCGGGGTGGGCGTCGTGGCGGCGACCCCGGCGGAGCTGCGGAGCGCCATGGAAGAAGCGATCCGGTCGAAGAGGCCGACGCTGATCAACGCGGTCATCGACGAGAACGCCGGCACGGAGAGCGGGCGCATCACGAGCTTGAATCCCGCGGCGGCGAAGAAGAAGTCCTGATCGCCGCAGCCACTGTAACGACGCTATCGCAACCACGGAACCTTAAGAGGGGACCCTAAATGGGCAAGGCATTGGACGGCGTGCGCATTCTCGATTTCACCCATGTGCAATCGGGGCCCACCTGCACGCAGCTTCTCGCGTGGCTTGGCGCCGACGTGATCAAGGTGGAGCGCGCGGGCGAGGGCGACATCACGCGCGGGCAGCTGCGCGACATCCCGGGCGTGGACAGTCTCTATTTCACGATGCTGAATCACAACAAGCGTTCCATCACCGTCGACGCGAAGAATCCGAAAGGCAAGGCGGTGCTCGAGCGCCTCGTGAAGAAGTGCGACGTCCTGGTAGAGAACTTCGCGCCGGGTGCGCTCGACCGGATGGGCCTCACCTGGGAGCACATCCAGTCGCTGAACCCGCGGATGATCGTCGCTTCGGTCAAGGGCTTCGGCCCCGGTCCGTACGAGGACTGCAAGGTCTACGAGAACGTCGCGCAATGCGCGGGCGGCTCGGCGTCGACGACGGGCTTCGACGACGGCCCGCCGCTTGTCACCGGCGCGCAGATCGGCGACTCGGGGACCGGGCTGCACCTTGCGCTCGGCATCGTTGCCGCGCTGTATCAGCGCAACTCGACGGGCCGCGGCCAGCGAGTGCTGGCGGCGATGCAGGACGGCGTGCTCAACCTGTGCCGCGTCAAGCTGCGCGACCAGCAGCGCCTCGACCGGACGAAAGTCATGGAGGAGTACCCGCAATACCCGAACGGCAAATTCGGCGACGCGGTTCCGCGCGCCGGCAATGCATCCGGCGGCGGACAGCCCGGGTGGATCCTGAAGTGCAAGGGCTGGGAGACCGACCCCAACGCGTACATCTACTTCATCACGCAGGCGCCGGTCTGGAAGGACATCTGCGAGGTCATCGGCCGGCGCGAGTGGCTCGACGATCCGCGCTATGCGACGCCGAAGGCGCGGCTGCCCCACCTCATGGAGATCTTCGGCGAGATCGAGAAGTGGACGATGACCAAGACCAAGTTCGAGGCGATGGACATCCT
>Ga0070670_100001382_pt1 | contig 19448 bp, 16 predicted proteins | sample KBSS63metaG_FD_64665 | JGI IMG/M metagenome (GOLD analysis project Ga0070670, IMG submission 64665) | Switchgrass rhizosphere microbial communities from Kellogg Biological Station, Michigan, USA - KBS S6-3 metaG | ecosystem: Host-associated > Plants > Roots > Rhizosphere > Soil ... | reverse complement strand
ATAACCGCGCGGCGTCTTAACGTAACCGGCGGCCCGCTTGCCGATGATGGTATCGTAATGATCGTAGCCGGTGTTTTTCATTCCAGCCGGGTCAAAAATATTTTCCTTCAGAACCTGCTCGTAAGGTTTGCCGGTAACCTTCTCGATGACTGCCCCCAAAATAAAATAGCCGGAGTTGCTATAGTTAAACTTTGCTCCGGGCTCGAACTCCAGATCGCCGCTCGCATACTTCTTAACAAAATCATCGACCGCGTAAGGATTGCGGCTGACGGTCTCAATGAAGCCTGGCTGCGCCGTGTAGTTGGGTACTCCGGAAGTGTGGCTTAACAAGTTGTGAATCGTGATCTTGCCGCCGGTATCTTTGCGATAGTTGTCGAGGTAGTCAGAAACTTTTCCGTCGAGCTTAAGTTTGCCCTGTTCCACCAGCTGCAACACGAGGGTTGCGGTGAACTGCTTGGTGATGGAGCCGAGCCGGAAGCGCGTGTCGGGCTCGTTGGGAATGTTCCACTCCATGTTAGCGAAGCCGAAACCCTTTTTGTAGATTACCTTGCCGTCCTCGGCTACCAGCACCGTGCCGTTAAACTGGTCATATTTGTTGTAGAGCGAAACCAGTTCGTCGATCTGACGCGCTTTGTTCTGCGCGAACACGCTGGTTTGAAAAGCGATCACGGCGATCAGCACGACCAGCATACGAGCGAACTTCCGGCTCCTGGTTTGGGGTTTCATGATTGAGTTCTCCTTTGGGGTTTCTTTGTGCAACCTCTGCGTCTTCCGTGTCTCTGTGGTGAATTAAACAACGACCACCACAAAAACACAGAGGACCTGAGAGTTTGCACAGAGTTAGTTAACTTACACTGATACGCAGTCGTCTTCAAACTTGTTCTGTCCACCCGGCTCGGTTAGACTCCGCACACGAAAACACGTTCCGCCTAAAACAAATCGCCCTGGCTGATATGTCTATTCTCGAACGAATTCGACAGCGCGCTGCTGCCAAACCCCAACACATTGTCTTGCCGGAAGGGAACGATCCGCGCACCGTCGTCGCGGCCGGCATCTGCGCGCGCGATCGCCTGGCGCGAATTACTCTGCTTGGTGACGAAGCGACGATTCGCGAAACCGCGCAACGTGAAGGCGTGGAGCTCGGCGGCGTTGATGTAATCGATCACCGGCGCGCGCCTGACTTCGAGAAGATGGCCTCGTTCTTCCACGAGCTGCGCCGCGCTAAAGGATTGATGGCTGATGAAGCGCGCACGCTCATGAATGATCCGCTCTACTACGGCAATTTGATGGTCCGTCTCGACAAGGCCGACGGCTCAGTCGCCGGCGCAACCAACACAACATCGCATACGGTCCGGGCCGCGCTTCACTGCATCGGCGTGCGTTCAGGCTTTCGCCTCGTCTCGAGTTTCTTTTTGATGTCGCTTCGCGATGCCGGCTTTGGTCATAACGGCGCCCTGATCTTCGCCGACTGCGGTGTGGTCATCGAACCATCGGCCGCGGAATTGGCCGAGATTGCGATTGCCTCGGCGGATTCTTGTCGCGCGCTACTGGGCGCGACGCCGCGCGTGGCGATGTTGTCGTTCTCCACCAAAGGAAGCGCTAAGCACAAGCTCGTCGACAAAGTCGTTGAGGCGACGAAGACGGTGAAAGCACGAGCGCCGGAGCTCGACATTGACGGTGAACTGCAAGCCGATGCCGCGCTCGTCGCGTCGATTGCGCAATCAAAAGCGCCTGGTTCGACCGTCGCCGGTCAGGCAAACGTCCTCGTGTTCCCCGATTTGCAGTCCGGAAATATTGCTTACAAATTGACCGAGCGGTTGGCGGGAGCGACGGCCATCGGGCCAATTCTCCAGGGCCTGGATAAACCGGCCAACGACCTCTCGCGCGGCTGCAAAGCCGAAGATATCGTGGACGCCGTGGCGATAACTGCAGTGCAATCGCAGGCGCGTAAAGTTGCAAACTCTTAGGTCCCGAAGGACCGTTAGTTAATAGCTCCGCCCGTTAGGGCGGGGGAAACGCCGCTGCAATGTACCGAGGCCCAAAGGGCCGGCAGAAATCGTGGCGCACCTTCGGCGCTTCAAAAACCCACTGTCCGACATTCCCCGCCCTTACGGGCAGGGCTATTTACTAGCGGTCCTTCGGACCTGAGTCGTGCGGACGATAGCGACCGACGAAAGCGCTGAGAGGTCAGCGCTCCAAAAACTTCTGGCAACGCTTAACCTCCCCCACCGGCATCTAACCTCGGCAAATCTTCAAACCACGAGGCCACTATCTTGCTCAACCGTTATTTGTGTCTGATTCTCCTGGCTGCGATGTTGGCGCCGATGGCCCTGGGCCAGTCGGGCCAAAAACGCGAGTCGCCTACCCCTCAAAAACAGGATGACGATAAAGTCACTGTGTTCACGGAAGAAGTGCGTCTGCCGGTGTTAGCAGTCGATCAGTTTGGCCATTACGATCCCACCGTCGTGCCTGAGGACATTCTCGTGTTGGAAGACGGAGTCGCGCAGCAGATCAAGAGTGTGCGCCGCATACCCGCGAATGTTCTCTTGGTGCTCGACACCGGCGGCGAGTTGAGCGGACTGGGAGGAATGTCGAAGCGGACCAGCCTGACCAGAGAAGTTGCGCTTGAATTCTTGAACCGTCTCCGCGAAGACACCTGGGTCGAAGTAATGCAATTCAATAACTCGGTGAGTGTGGTCCAGGGTTGGACGCGTGATCGTCCGGCGACAATCAAAGCGCTGAAGAGCAAACTCTCATCAGGTAAGCGTGCGCGTTTCGCGGATGCAGTTGCCGCTGCTGGTCAACAATTACAGGATCGGCCCGAAGGAAGTCGCCACGTCATATTCATCACCGACGGAGTAGACAGTCCGGGAGGCAAAATCGATCGCGGCCAGGCACTGAAACAGCTGGCAGCTGCGCGCGCCACAGTTCATATCATCAGTTACACAGAATTTGTGCTGCAGCCACAACCGAAGCAAAGTGAGTCGAAGATACGTCAGGTGCCCGCCTCTCACGATCCGATCGCTACGATGGATCCGACTCAGCCACCGGGAACAACACGCAGTCCGGCGTACGTTATCAAAAGCATCACCTTCGATCCGGCGATGAAGCGACAGCGTAAAGCCTATGAGGCTGACGTGAAGTCGAGCGAGCAAGCGCTCACCGCGATGGCGGAGGAGACGGGCGGACAAATCTTTCTGCCAAAAACCAGTGACGAGATGATTGCGCAGGCACGGGAAGCTGCGCGGGAGGTCGGAGCGGAGTATGTAGTGACTTACCGGCCGAAGCGGCCCCTGTCAGCGGCGCAAAAGGGAGAGTACCGGCATGTGGAAGTAGCGTCGCGACGTGTGGGATTGAGTTTGCGTTCCCGGCGGGGATACGTCGTGCCAGTGCAGTGAATTTGAGAGGTCAGAGGTCAGAGGTCAGAGGTCAGACTCCATCCAATCTCACATCTGAAATCTGACATCTCACATCTATCTCACCGCTGCTTCGAGTTGCGACTCCAGCACCATCTCAACCATGCGCCTCACTTCAAGCTCGTCCTCTTTTTTCATCAGCGATTTTTCGTGAAGCTCCTGCCAGTCCTCAGGCGGCACGCGGTGAAACGCTTCTACAACTTTCGGGTCAAACTGTTTTCCAGCCCAGTCGTCCAGTTCCTGCGCCGCGGCGTAGTAAGGCTTACCCTGGCGATAGACTCGATTGCTGGTGATGGCATCGAAGGCGTCGGCCACGGAAAATATCCGGGCGCAGATGTCGATCTCTTCGCCGCGCAAACCGAGCGGGTAACCTGAGCCGTCCCACTTCTCATGATGCTGGGCCACCACGCGTGCGGCTCCTTCCAAAAACTTGATCCCACGCAAAATTTGTTGCCCATGCATGGGATGCTGGCGCATCAGTACCCACTCGTCCGGCGTCAGCTTGGCCGGCTTGCGCAGGATCAAATCCGGCACGCCGATCTTTCCGATGTCGTGCAGCAAAGATCCAAACTCGAGCGCTTTAAGCCGTTGACTATCCAAACCATACTCACGACCGAGGCGCATGCTGTAACTGACTACGCGCTCCGAATGTCCATGCGTCTCCAGGTCTCTGGTCTCGAGCGCCGCGGTCAGTGCCTTCAGCGTTGATCGATAGGCATCTTCAAGTGAATTCAAAGCCTGATCGAGCTCAGCCGTTCGCTGCTCGACTAACTCTTCCAGATGATCGTCGTAACGCTGTTTCGCCACTATCAAAGCTTGATGCTCGAGGGCGCGCGACACCACTGCTTCAACCTGTCGCAAATCAAACGGCTTCATCACGTAGTCAAATGCGCCGAGTCGAAGCGCTTCGATGGCGCTCTCGACCGTCTGCATGCCGCTGATCATCACCACCGCGGTATTGGGCGAATGGCTCTTGATAAGCGGAATCATGTCGAGCCCGCTCATGCCCGGCATGGTGATATCGCTGATTACAAGTTGGAAGTCAGACGCCGGCAACAACGCCACTGCTTCTTCAGCTGATCCGGCTGTCGTGCAGTCGTGATCGTGGCTGAAGACGTCAGACAGGATCGACGTTATTTCAGGTTCGTCGTCGACAATAAGGATCCGCGATCTCACATCAACTGCCATGTCTTTTGAAACTCCTGGTTTTTGCGGGGGGCTAAGAGAGACGACTTGCGTCGCAAGTTTTTACAGAAGAACTTCTGGGGCTGCAGGGCTGCGGCTGAGAAGAGCATTCCCGCCCTAAGGGAACGGCCTAGATTCTACAGATTTTGAGCAGGTGTGGCAAACAAAGTTTTGCACAGGGTTAACCTGTTGATGAACAATAGCTTGAGGTGCTTGCGCCCCAGGGTGGACCGAGGCGCCATATCACCAGATTAGTAGCGAGCACCGCGGCGGCGCTTGCGAATGCCGTAGGTATAAACCGCGGCGCCACCGCCTCCGGCGAGCGCACCGATAGCCGCGCCTTTCTTACCACCCGCTATGCCGCCGATAAGCGCACCCGCGCCGACGCCCCCAGCAGTCGTTAACTTATCGCGGTGTTTCTGCCAAAAACTTCGGCCGTGCCGGTGGCCATCACCGACGCAGGCGTAGTGGGTATGCCAGTAGTTGCCGTGCCGATGCCGCAAATTCCCACAGGTTCGGGCAGAAACGGGCACCGACAACAGCGCCAGGAAAGTTAACACGATCAGCAGTGAAAGTATTTTTTTCATTCGTTGTTCCTTTCGACGAATCGTCGCGACGGGAGAAGTGCTTGTCTGCTTAGGGGCGGAAGGGACGTACAGGCAGATTCTATTGCCGACGATGGCCTTTGTCGAGCGGGGGAACAGCTGGAGGATGCTTAATCGCTAGGAGTTGGTGCCGGAGGTCGGACTCGAACCGACATGAGTTTGACCTCGCCAGATTTTGAGTCTGGTGCGTATACCAATTTCGCCACTCCGGCAAAGAACGTGGGAGAAGATAATAAGGCGATTGCTTTCAGAATCGCAACCGGTGCGCTGTCGCGTATGAACATGAAGCGCGCCGTTTGGAGTGCGCTGACCTGTCAGCGCTTTCGTCTTCTGCGACCGGTCGCAGCCGTTTTGGATGTTGTCTTCAGTGAGGTGCTGCGACAAGTCGCAGCGGAATCAAAGCGCTGACAGGTCAGCGCACTCCAAAATTTTCAGTTTCGGCTGGCTTGATTCGTCGCGACAATTGACAGCGATTTGCTTTCCTCCGACTGGTCATTGCCGTTGCCGCCCAGCTCGTAACCCTTATAGTTGTACTGATAGTAGTAATAATCATTCACGCGAACCTCGGCGCGGTTGAGTACGACGCCGATAATCTTCGCGCCAATTTCGTGCAGCGTTTGCCGCGAGCGCTTCACTACCTGCCGCGAAGTCGTGCCTCCACGAACTACCAGTATCACGCCATCGACGAGCGATGCGATCAGCACGCCGTCAGTAAACGACGCGATGGGTGGCGAATCGATCACGATGTGCGTGAAAGTCTTCGAGGCAATATCCAGCAGACGCTTCATCTGCAATGAGCCCAGCAGCTCCGCCGGATTGGGCGGAATGGCTCCGGAGCTCAGCAGGTAAATGTTCGACTCCTGATACTGATTGATCTTCGCGAGTATCTCCGCTTCCGTAATGTCGCTCGAGAGAATTGCGCTCAGCCCTTCGTCATTACTCAAACCAAACACGTGGTGCAACCTCGGGCGGCGCATGTCCGCGTCGATGATCAGAACCTTGGCGCCGGTCTGGGCCAGGACCGTGGCCGTGTTAACCGCGGTCGTCGTCTTCCCTTCCGCGGGCACGCTCGAAGTGATCAGCAAGGTCTTGGGCGAGCGCCCGGGCGTGGAAAGAAGAATCGAAGTACGCAGATGCTTGTAGGCTTCCGCTTGCGAAGCCGTGCCGGTGGCGTTAATCAACAACTCGGGTCCGCCGCCGTTGCCGTTTCGTTGACCGCGACCAGAAGACAAAAAGCGCTGCGCCGGTTTGCCGGCCAGGGGAATAATCGCGAGCGAAGGCAGACGCAGTCCGCTCTCGATGTCTCCCGTTGTCTTGATGGTGTCGTCGAGATATTCGAGAAACAGCGCGAGCGCGATGCCAAACGCCAGGGCGAGACTGAGCGCCAGAAAAACTGCCTGCATGCGTCGCGGGCCGATCGGTCCCTGGGGAATGGCAGCATAGTCCACCACGTGAATGTTGTTTGGCGTGCCGGCCATCGTCACGTCGTTTTCTTTCGACCGCTGCATCAAGCCCTCGAGCAAACCCTTATTGGTTTCAATCTCCTGCTTGAGAATGTTGTAGTTGATGGCCGCCTGATTCTGGGCCACGGTCTCGGAGCGCTGTTTATTAAACGACTCACGCAGCGTGCGCTCACGATCCAGGGCTTTGCGATAACCGGTTTCCAGGTTAACGGTAATAACTTTCTTGGCGCCGCCGCGCGACTCGTCCAGTTGTTTCTCGAGCGTAGCGATTTGCTGAGTTACGTCCTTCACTTCCGGCGACTCTTCAGTATCGGTCAGCATCAGCTGCCCGCGCTTTTGCTTCAGCTCGGCAAGTTTGCCTTTCAGTTCCGCGATCGACTTGTCCGTCACTTCGGCGTTGGCTTCCGCCGCACCCGGCAGCAGGCTGGCACGATAAGCAGCTTCGGCCAGACTGCGTTCGTTCTCCGCCTCGAGCAGCGCCCGGTTCAATCCGGTCAACCTCTCGACCACGGTGTTTTGATTGGCGTCGAGCGAAATAATTTCGTGGCTTTGCGCGTAATTGACCAGCTGCTCTTCGCCGCTGCGAATCTGCGATTGCAACTCCGCAATTCGCTTTTGCAGGTAGGTGCCGGCGATGGTGTTGGTTTTCGTCTTAACTTCCAGGTTCCAGAGAGCGAAAGCATCAGCTACCGCATTGACGACTTTGGTCGCCACCACCGGGTCAGTGTGATTGGCACGAATATCGATGAGGCGAGTTTTCTTGACCTGTTCGACCTCCAGCATTCCCTGAAGCGAGTCGACGTAAGGGGCGAGGCGCTCAATCTCCGCCGGGTCGTCAGGCGCAGCCGAACTCGCGGTCACATTGTTGCTGGCCAACACCGGAGTCTGCGGGGGCGGGAGCTCTTTATCTTTTGCACCCAATCCCACCATGCGCAGCAAACTCTGCCAGGTCGAACGCGGGGCCACGCGCGAGTTCAAAAAGTTTCGGTTATGTTCGAGATCAAGAGTTCTGGCAACTCTTCTAAGCAGTGTGGGACTAGAGAGTATTTGCACCTGAGTGTTGAAGTAATCAGGTTCCATGTAGGTGCTCTCGGCGTAGTAGTAGCCACCCTTGGAAGCACCCATTGCCGGATTCATGCTTTCGGTATCCACCTGCACCCGCCCGCGCGCCTGATAGATGTCGGGCTGCCGCGCCTGCCGGAGCGCCGCGATCGTCGAGATGATCAGGGCCAGGCCGATGATGAGCCAAAGGCGCTTGCGGATCGTTTGCCAATAGTCGCGCAAATGCAGTTCGCCTTCGGGCGCGGCTTCCTCGCCGTAGGCAACAATCGGCGGCGTCGCATAGCCGTTCCGAGGAGAATCGTCAGCGTCCTCGAGTGCGGAACTCTTCAAGATAACAGCAAGAGCTTTAGCTAATTCAGACGGTTCTTTCATACGGGATATCTAGTCGGTAATGCTGGCAGGGCTGGGAATTCTCCGAGCGTCACGTGCGAGCTTGCTGATTACTCTAAGGAATACCACGCGTTGGTGGTATCGGAATGCGGGAAAGTTAACATGCTATCGGGTAAAGAGCCAAGCGCGGGTGTTGAGTAAAAGCAAAGTACTGATCCTCCAAAAACCGAGGCGGTTGTTCAAATGTCCGGCCCAGGTAGTCGTCCGAGTTCGACAAGTCCAGGCTATTCACTTTTAGGCAGTGACCGTTCGTGGACTTCCTCATCTGCATGCTCGGAATGCAACATAAGGAAGTCCAGGCCCAGGCAGGTTGGCAATAGGCTCGGTTAGGAGTTCCCCGACAATACCAGTCCGTTCTTAAGCGCACCTCTTACCCGCAGGACAACTCGGGCAGGGAGTTCCACAAGGAGCGCAGTTGACCGAATTGCAATCGCCGTTCGCCGAACAACAACTGCCCGGAGGAAGTTTGGATGCTGCTTCTGCTGTCGTGGGCGCAACGATAGACATGACCGCAGGTAAAGCAATCGCGGCCACACTCAGTGTCCGCATCAAGCTGCGGCGGCTCATCCCAGCAAAAACCGGCGGCGCTGTCGGCACTCGATCCAGCAGCTTAAACTTTTCCAGCTGATCCAGAGCCAGCCACACCACGCCTTCGTCAACCGGCGCACCCGCGTCTTCGGCGAGTATCGCGCGGATTTCAGCGACTGAATTCAGGCCGTCGCAGTGCTTCCAAATCTTGCCGGCGGTGTCGTTCAGGCAGTGCGCCTTGTCGTTCACGAGATCGTAAACCAATGTCTCGTCGGGAAGCTCCTTCACGATCAATTTTTCGTGACGAGCCTTTGGGAATTGATTGTGCGAATCTACTTTCATACTGAACACCCTTTCGGAAAGTGGGAGTTGAGGATTTCGAAGCGACCTCTGTCGAGACCCTTCCGTGTCTTAGGCTTCCACGGTTAAGGGTGTGAAAACTATCACGGGTGCCCACGAAGATCAACCATTGCCTGCTTTTGGGGACGGTGCTTTCCTCTGTGCGTTCCTCGTGTGCTTTGTGGCTCTGTGGTGATTAATGCAGAGTTATCACCACAGAGACACAGAGGACACAAAGGTGGCACAGAGTTTCAAGCCAATTCTTGAACCTTGGAATTCGACGCGCTTGCGAAATTTCAGCTTGACTCCTATCCTCGCTAGCCGAAATTACCAAGCGAAAGAGGACTGTATGGAGGAATTTGAAAAGCTAGGTGCGCTCGTCGAAGAGCGTTGGAAGGCGGAGAATTATAGTGAAGCGCGATTCCCCGAAATTGCCGCGCAAGCGTTGACGGAAGCAAACCTCCCCGCGCGCATCGACCCGTGGGAAATTATCCGTTGGGTACACACCGCCATCGCCCTGCCGGAGCAGCAGGACGTCGAAGGCCGCTTCGGTAATCCGCCAATCACGCTTTTCACTGGTGCGCGATTTTATATCGACATCTATTTCTGGCTCGACGGCACCACCACCATTCACCAGCACGCGTTCACCGGCGCCTTTCAGGTCTTGTTGGGTTCAAGCATTCACAGCCGCTATTCGTTTCGCGAAGATCGAGTGCTCAATGAACATTTCTCAATCGGCGAACTTTCGCTGGAAGAAGTGCAGCTGCTAAGCGTCAACGACATCAGAACGATTCGGCCCGGAAGAAACTTCATCCATTCCCTGTTTCATCTGGACCGGCCATCAGCTACGATTACGATCAGAACGTCGCACACGCCGTCCGCCGCCGTGCAATACGATTACCACAAGCCGCACTTTGCGATTAATCCATTCTTTAGAAGTACAGCACTGACCAAAAAGCTACAGACTGTCGGCCTGCTGCTCGGCATGAAACATAAAGAGGCGGACGCGATGATTGGCGAGCTCGTGTGTGCTTCAGATTTCCATACGGCTTACTTTGTGCTGACAGAAACCTACAATCATCTGCAGCGCAATGAAATGGACTCGCTTTTCGGACTTTCAACCGGCAAGGAGCGCTTCAAAGCAATTCTGCAACGATGCAAAGAGGCTCATGGCGAATTGACAGATATGATTTTGCCGGTTTTGGTAGAGAACGAAAGACTGATGAGCATCGTCGACCGCCGCCGGACGATCACTCAGGACGAACATCGCTTTTTCCTGGCGCTGCTCTTGAACATTTCGAGCCGGCTTAAAATCTTGGAGCTGGTCAAGCAAAGGAATCCGGATCAGGATCCGGTGGAAACTATCCTTGACTGGGTTGAAGAACTGGGACGGACCAGAGTGTTAGGCTCAAAAGAAACGAATGCGCTTGGTATGGCGGAGTTCGACGATTCTTATGTTTTTGTCCTTGAGTGTTTGCTGCGCGGACTGAACGTCGAGGAGGCCAGGCAGGAAGCGATGGCACAATATCCGCCTGAGAACGCGGCTGAGCTCATTACCAAAATACCGGAGCTGGCAGTCTCGCTGCGGGAGTCCTCTTTATTTAAATCTTTGTTGGCCGATTAGCACGACGGCCCAGGCGTTAAAACCTGGGCCGACGCGGAAATCAAGGTTTCGAAAGGTCTAGGCGCAAGCCTTGGTACTCGGCGAGGCTGCGCAAACCGGGTTTTGAGTACAAGAGTTTGACGCACACTGGCCGGGGCTGGTGCAGCATGCGTTCGGTGGCAATAACGACTGAGCCTCAGCCGCACGTGGCGCCACGATGGAAAAAATCATGGGCGCAGCAATCGCGGCAGCACCCGCCACACGAATCATCTGACGCCGAGACATGTTTGCGAAACGCGGTGGCTGAGTCACCGGGTTCTCGAGCAAACTAAACTGCTTCAGCTGATCCAGCGCCAGCCAGACCATCTCTTCCGGTACGCTGGCGCCCGCATCCTGTTCCATTAATTCGCGCAATTGGTCGACTGTTTTCTTACCGTCGCAATTCTTCCACACAAGGGCGGCGGTGGAGTTAAGGCAGTGGGCCTTATCGCGCTGTGTGTCGTAAACCAGTGTTTCGTCAGGAAGTTCTTTGACGATGAGTGAGTCTTTCCGGGCGATTGGTAAATTCTGATTCATAAAGAGTCTCTCCTAACCTTTCGACGCAACTTTTGCGAAGCGGACCTGGAACGAAGGAAACTAATTCAGCTTTGGGATCGAAAAGATACTGTTGTTCGTCACAACTGTCAATAATATCCTTGGTTTAGGATGTCCCAAAGTTGTGTTATTGAGAACACTGACCAAGGCTGAATGGTTGCGGGCGAGGCTAACCCGGCACACAAATCAACTTTGACCGGGGGCAACACGCACTGCTATTTTCAGTGTTGACCTAATTCAGGTTTTCCTCTGTGCGTCCTCTGTGTTCTTTGTGCCTCTGTGGTGAATTTAGCTATAAAATACTCACCACAGAGACACAGAGAACACAAAGGACGCACAAAGTTTTCTACAGTTAGGGCGTTATTTTTCTACTGGCCACGCAATTGATCTCAACTACAGAATCTCTCGTTGCGTTAAAGCCGCCGTTGAAGTGGGCGGGAGGAAAACGTTGGCTCGCGCCGCTGCTCAAAAGTCTTTGGGAGCCTCATTCGTCCCGACAATATTGTGAGCCGTTTTGCGGCGGGTTAGCCGTCCCGCTCGCGTTGCAACCAACGCGCGCCTTGCTAAACGACGTCAATCCTCACTTGATAAACTTTTACCGGCAGCTGCAACGCGGTCTCGGCATTACAATCGAGATGAAGAACGACGAAGCAAGTTTCTACCGCCATCGCATTCGGTTCAATCAGTTGATAACTCACGGCCAAGCGCAAACGGCGGAGGCGGCGCAGCTCTTCTACTATCTCAATCGCACCTGCTTCAATGGTCTCTGCCGCTTCAATCGTAGTGGTGAGTTTAATGTCCCGTTCGGCAGACACACTTCGATAACCTACGCGGAGGACTTCTCGGACTACCCGCGGGTTTTGAAGGACTGGCTTTTTACCTGTAGCGATCTCGATGCATTGGAGGTCGAAGCGGACGCATTCATCTACGCCGATCCGCCTTACGACGTCGAGTTCACCACCTACAGCGCCGGCGGCTTTGATTGGGACGATCAAGTGCGAACGGCCGAGCTGCTGGCGCAGCATCCGGGCCCGGTGGTGCTGTCGAATCAGGCGACGCCGAGAATTATCGAGTTATACCGGCGACTGAAATTCAAAATTGATTATGTGGATGGGCCAAGACGGATTAGTTGCACCGGCGATCGAACAGCTGCGCGAGAGGTTTTGGCCGTGAAAGGATTGGATGTTTGAAAGCTTCAAGGCAGGTATAGGTTGAACCCTCGACTGAGGGTACCGCGAAGCGGTTACGCACCACAGCCCAGGGTTGCCGCGCTTCGCGGCTACCCTGGGTAACGAATCAATAAACGGTCAACCCCAACGGGGTTACGACCTTCATGTTGGGCAGACCGATTGTTGGTCGAGAAACCGACGCAACCCCGTAGGGGTTGTGAATCTCTGGTAAAACTCTTTCCCGGGGTAGCCGCGAAACGCGGCAACCCCGGGCTATGTTATGAAACCGCTTCGCGGTACCCCTTCCTGGCCGCGAGCTAAAAAAACTTGAATAGCCCTAACATAACAACGTGGTTGCCGGATTTGCTTTGGGACGGCAGTGCGTTCAAATCCAACGTCGCCCTGAAATCAGACGACGCGGGAACCGTTGCCCGTGTTGCGTCCGGAAATGAAGTTGAGGGCGTAATCAGTCTCAAAAATCGCGCGGTGCTCCCCGGTCTCATCAATGCTCACTCACACGCGTTTCAGCGAGTAATCCGCGGCCGAACCGAATACGCCACCGCCAACGAAGACAGCTTTTGGACCTGGCGCGGGATGATGTACAGCGCCGCCTTGCGCCTCTCGCCGGAAGACGTCTACGACGTTTCGCGCATGGCGTTTCTCGAGATGACCCTCAGCGGAATCACGGCGGTCGGCGAATTTCATTACCTGCACCAAGCGCCTGATGGCTCGCTTCATGACGATCCGAATCTGCTGGCCAAGCAAGTGGTTCGCGCCGCCAACGATGTCGGGCTGCGCATCGCGCTGCTTCGCGTTGCCTATGCGCGCGCCGGTTACAATCAGGAAGTCAATCCGCAACAGCGCCGGTTCATCGAAGCCGATCCGCAAACCTACCTGAAAAATCTTGAACAACTGAGACACGACCTTGGCGAAAGTCATGACGCGAGCATGGCCTGGGTTGGCGTGGCGCCGCACAGCGTGCGTGCCGTGTCGTTGAACTATTTGAAAGATGTGGTGGCGTTTGCAAACCAGCAACAGTTGCCGGTGCACATGCATGTCGCCGAGCAGCCGGCGGAAGTTTCCGCTTGTATTCAGGAGCATGGCCGCTCGCCGGTGTCGCTGTTGGCGACCGAAGGCTTGCTGAGTGAACGCTTCACGGCGGTTCATGCAATTCACGTTACGCCGAAAGCGATTGGCCTGCTGGCGGACGCGGGGGCAGGTGTTTGCGCGTGCCCAACTACCGAACGCAATCTCGGCGACGGCGTGGTGCCGGTCGACAAATATTTTGCGCGGGGCGTGCGGGTGAGTCTGGGAAGCGACAGCCAAGCCCAAATCGATCTGCTGGAAGACGCGCGAGAGTTGGAGTATCACCTGCGTCTGCAAAAGACCGCGCGCGCGGTGCTGGCTTCCGCAAACGACGAAGGGCGTTCCGCCCTTGCCGCACGATTGTTTGACTGCGCATCGATTAATGGCGCCGCGAGCATCAAGGCGCCGGGCGGCAGCCTCGAGGCCCATCGCTCGGCAGACTTCTTCACGGTCGACCTGAACGATCCCTCGATCGCCGGCGCTTCGTCGGATGATCTGCTTTCAGCGATTGTTTTTTCACTATCGCGGACGGCGATTAAGGATGTGGTGGTCGCGGGCAAGCGGATTGTGACGGACGGCAGGCACGCAGATCAGGATGTGATTGTTGAGAGATTTAAGGCGTTGCAGAAGCGACTCTGGAGTTGATTCGAGAACTTGGTGCTTTGTGCTTTGTACTTTGTCCTTTATTCGGAAGCTCAACGCGGGAATAAATTAACAAAGCTCAAAGTACAAAGAACAAAGTACAAAATTCATGTCAGTCACAGAAACCCTTGCTGATCTAGTTGCCATCGACTCCGTTTCGTCGCGCTCGAATTCAGAGATCATTAGTTACCTCGCGCGCCGTTGCGAGGCGCTGGGCCTTCAGCCCAGGCAATTTCCTTACACGGATCTAAATGGAATAGAAAAGATCAATTTGGTTGCGCTCTCAGGCACAGACTTTTCTGAGGCGTCTAGTATCTCGCACCCTCAGCGCGAAGCGGCAAACAAGATGTCTGCGCTCCCAGCGGTCGAGCTGGCGCTGGTGGGCCACACCGACACCGTTCCCTACGATCCAAATTGGGGAGAGGCACTGCAACTCACTGAACGCGACGGCAAGCTTTTTGGCCGCGGCGCGTGTGACACGAAAGCCTTCATCGCCGCGGCGCTCACCGCTGTCGAAATGATCGATCGCGGATCTTTGCGTCGTCCCCTGGCGCTCGTCTTTACCGCCGACGAAGAGATTGGATTGATAGGAGCGAAGCGACTGGCGGAGGCGCGCGCGCTGCGAGCGCGCTATGCAATCGTGGGAGAGCCAACGTCGCTCCGACCAATGCGCGCCGGCAAGGGTTATTGCCTGGCTGAGATCAAAATCACTGGTCGTGAGGCGCATAGCGCTTACCCGCAGCTCGGGCGCTCAGCGGTGTTCGGCGCAGCTCGACTGATCTCAGCGCTTGAAAGCATTGCGAAGAAACTCGAAGACGAACAACACGCGGCGTTCGATCCGCCCTACACAACCCTGAACGTTGGTCTGCTTCAGGGCGGTACGGCAAAAAACGTTATCGCCGGCGAGTGTCGCTTCACGCTCGAGTGGCGGACCATACCCGGGCAAGTTCCGGAGAGATTGCTCGAGCTGCTTCAGACGGCGATTGAGGAAGAGAAACGCCGCGATCCGGAGTTCACCTGCGAAGTGGATGCAGCACGAGCCGACGCTGGTTTCGAAACTTCAGCCGGTTCAGAAGCGATTGCGTTGTTAGAGGAGTTAACTGGAAACTCCGCGGGCACGGTCGCCTTCGGCACTGAAGCGGCCCAACTGACCGAACTCGGCGCGGAGGTAGTAGTCATGGGACCGGGTGACATTCGCGTCGCCCACCGAACGGGCGAGTTTGTGCCCATCGCCGAGCTCGAAGCCTGCGCGGGTGTTCTCCAGCAGGCAATTGCGCGACTCTGCTGAGCCGGAAGCGGCTGTTGAGCTGGGAGCGCTGTTGAGCTGGGAGCGCTGTTGAGCTGGGAGCGCTGTTGAGCTGGGAGCGCAGGCATCCTGCCTGCAATGAGCGGTCGCTTTGGACCGCGAACCGGTTTTCGCGCTTCGCGCTCATTTGCAGGCAAGATGCCTGCGCTCCCAGCTAACGCTCCAGCCGCTCGGGCAACTCTCCAGCCGGACAGACATCGAAAACCTGTCAATCATTAACCGCCCGGATACAAAGACCAGGAATGACCACGAACTCGCCAAATATCGACCGTTTGCGGATCGCAACCCCCTGTCCGATCAGCTGGGAACAGATGCGCGGCAATGATCAGGTGAGGTTTTGTGATCATTGCCAGTTGAACGTCTACAACATCTCGGAGCTCAGCAAGCTCGAAGCGCAAACGCTGATTGCATCAACCGAAGGACGCCTTTGCGCGAGACTCTACCGGCGAGCTGACGGAACCATCTTGACGAAAGACTGCCCGGTCGGATTGCGCGCCTTACGCCTGCGAGTTTCAAAACGAGTGACGGCGGTGTTCGCATTGGTTACCGGCCTCACTGGTCTGGGTTTTGGTCAAGACACCGGCTCCAAAGTCCGAAAAGATTCGTGCACACCGCAGACGAAAATTACGCGAAAAACACTCAAGCCGGATGAAGCAACTACGATTTCAGGCATTGTGCTGGATGTTAACGGAGCCGTGATTCCAAATGCGAAGGTTTCGCTTAAGAATGCGAGCTCAGGTGAAACGAGAACAATCTCAACAACGAGCGAAGGGTGTTTTCGATTCGAAGGTTTGAACGCCGGAAATTATTCTCTCAAGATCCAATCACCAGGCTTCAAGCGTGTTCTCGAGCGTATCGTGCTCGAAAAAAATCAGTCTCTCAATTTAAGCACGACCTTGCAGATCGAACAGACTGTAACCATCGGCATAGTTGATGATTCTCCTTTGATTGATACCACCAGCTCATCAGTCACAACCACCATAAGCAGCGAACAGATGCGCCGCATTCCTATCCCGAAATAAATATGAAGAGCAAGTTAATACCTATCCTTTTTCTCCTTGTAATCTGTCCGCTGTTGGCCCAGGCGCAGACGCAGCCGAAGCCGCTTTCCAATCGTGAGCTGGTGGCGCTGGTTTACGAACTACCCAAACATCCGGAAAAGCGCGATGAGGTAGTCGAAGAAATTCGTAAGCGCGGCATCGGCTTTCCTTTGACTGACGGCATGCGTTCGCTCGTCGCTACCAAGAGCGGCAGCGATCCCTTGTTGCGCCGCACGCTCGAAGAGGCTGAACGCCGACGTGTTAACCCAACCGCTTCCGCGCGACCGCCAGATGCGGAAGCCGAAGAGCTGCTCGATCGCACTCGCGAGGCCACGCTCGCTGCCGCCGCGGCCATGCCGGATTTTATAGTCAAACAACTGATCAAGCGCTCCTACGCTTTCGGCACCACCGCCAATTGGATTCCCCAGGACAATCTCACCATCGCAGTCGGTTATCGCGCGAATGCGGGCGAGGAATACAAGGTGCTCGCGGTTAACGGCATGCCGCTCGGAACCGAAGCCCGGCAGAGCCGGGACTACAGCAAAGATGTCGCGCCGGGAGCGACCTCGAGCGGCGTCGAATATATTTCCGCAGTCGCGGATGTGTTCAAGCCGGAATCGAAGACAGTTTTTAAGTTTGCCGACACGGATCAAGTCCTCGGTCGTCGCACCCTCGTCTTTGAATATGAAATCGAGCGGCAGTTTTCAAATCTGAACTTGCGCGCCGACGCGGCCAGCGCCACGGTTGGCTCTCGCGGCCGAGTTTGGATCGACCGGGAAAACAACCGCGTGCTGCGTTTTGAGCAGGTGGCCATGGACATTCCCGTCGGCTTCCCGATTACCGCCGCCGGCAGCCTAATCGATTACGACTGGGTGACGATCGGTGAAAACAAATACCTGCTGCCCAGTCACTCCGAAATTCTGATGACGCGTTCGGACGGCCGCATGTCGCGACAGAGTCGCAATGAAATACGGTTTCGCGGTTATCAGAAGTTTGGCGCCGAGTTGAAGGTGATCGATGAAATCGATGAGAAGGATTTTGCGCCGGACAAACCGTGAAGTAGCCGCGGATCTGCGCGGATAAACGCGAATTCAGAAACTGCAGTTTAGTGAATGTCATCCTGATTTGATCCGCGTAAATCCGCGGCTTGAAACTTTCTCCGGTCGCGCCCGTCCACATAAGTAGACAGTCGCTCTATCCGTTTGGCTAGTAATTCGTCTGAAACAAACTTTGCAAGCCGGGGTATCTCACTTGATTCGGAATAGTGCTCCGTGCGTTTGCGGCGGTATGAACATTGCAACGTCCGGGTTGTTCCAGGTTTAAAGGAGTACCTCCCAGATGAAGCCCAGGATATTGATTGTTGACGACGACGAAGCCATTACCCAGCAACTTTTCTGGACGCTTAGCGACGATTACGACGTGGTAACCGCCAACGATATGCACTCCGCGGTGCGCCGCGCCAAAGTTTACGAGCCCGCCCTTTCAATTCTCGATCTGCACTTACCTCCCGAAGTAGAGTCGGCTGAAGTTGGTCTGCGCGTCCTCGAATACCTCAAGATGCACCTGCCTGAATCGAAGGTCCTGGTGATCACCGGCGCAAACGCGATCGACACGCGCAATGCGTGTAACGCCGGTGGCGCCGACGAGTTTCTCGCCAAGCCCTTCGACACAGAACAGCTTCTGAAAACCATGCGCCGCATGATGCCGCCCCCCTTGGAATCGATGTAAAGCAAACCGCAACGGGGCAGAAGCCCGACCGTCAGGGAGAGCTTAGTTGAACCATCAACATGCCCTCCCTGATGGTCGGGCTACTGCCACCAGACTGACTTCTATCACCGCGTCTGCGATAATGACGGCCCGCGCAATTCAATCTTGATCCATGCAGTCGCTTGTAAAGTTTCAGGTGAGTTACCCCAGTGGTTAACAGATGAGCGAAGCACGCGACATAGTTAGCGGAGTTAACGAACTGCCCCTCTTTCCACTGTCGGTGGTTTTGTTTCCGGGCCTGCCGGTTCCGCTGCACATCTTTGAGCCTCGCTACCGGCAAATGCTTGAGCACATCCAGGCGAGCAACAGCCTCTTCGCACTTTCCTACTTCGACGCTTCAACCGCTGAACGAGACGTGCCGGAAGTAGGGAGCATCGGCTGCGTGGCGAAAGTCAGTGACACCCAAACGCTGCCTGATGGTCGTTCAAATATTTTGGTATTCGGCGTCATCAGATATCGGATCGAGTCGTACGTCGATCGCGGGGATCCTTATCTGGTCGTGCGGGTAACGTATTTTGAAGACGAGGACGAGGACCAGCAGGCGGTCGAGGAAAACGCGCGAGCGGTGGCCGAAACTTTCACGCGCATCGCTCGCGCCGTTCGCAAAATTAATGACGAGCGCGCCCAGCTTCCGGATATCGCGGCTACCGAGCCGGAGCGGCTTTCGTATATGGTCGCCTCGGCGATGGAAATCGACGGCGAAGTGCAACAGGAACTGCTCGAAATACGCTCAACCGCCGAGCGACTGCGACGTTTGCTGGAAATACTGGAGCGCGCAGTGTCCGGTTACGAGGAACGCGCGCGCATACACGAATTGGCAAAGGGCAACGGGCATAGCGGCAAGAAAATTGAGATGGAATAATTCGCGTAATACGTCGCGCCGGGATGGCACGCGGGCCGAATGGCGTGAGGTCAGTACCACTCCGCGGTAGCGGGTGGGTAAACGGTTCGTAACAGTTCGCCTTGTCTAAGAACTCCAACAACGAAATCGCAGTCACAGTTCTCTTCTTCGGCGGCGCGCGTGACGCTGTCGGGCAGGGCGAGGTGCAACTGGTTTTGCCAGGCGGCTCAACAGCGGCGGGCGCCTATGCGGCGGTGCTGGAGAAATTTCCAGATCTGAGCCGGTTCGGAAGATCGTTGCTGTTTGCGGTCAACCAGGAGTATGCGACGGCGGATCGCGAAGTCATGAACGGCGACGAGCTAGCCGTTTTTCCCCCAGTCAGCGGCGGCTCATCGGAAATCGCTCCTACTGG
>Ga0070670_100001381_pt1 | contig 19454 bp, 15 predicted proteins | sample KBSS63metaG_FD_64665 | JGI IMG/M metagenome (GOLD analysis project Ga0070670, IMG submission 64665) | Switchgrass rhizosphere microbial communities from Kellogg Biological Station, Michigan, USA - KBS S6-3 metaG | ecosystem: Host-associated > Plants > Roots > Rhizosphere > Soil ... | reverse complement strand
CGGCCGGTTGCGTATTTCTCGGCCGAGTTCGGGCTGCACGAATCGATGCCGATCTACTCAGGCGGTCTTGGCATCCTCGCGGGCGACCATCTGAAGAGCGCGTCGGATCTCGGAATCCCGCTCGTCGGCATCGGCCTGTTCTACGACCAGGGCTATTTCCGTCAGCGGCTCGATCCCGACCTGTGGCAGCACGAGGAGTATATCGAGACCGATCACCGGCTCCTGCCGATGGAACCGGCGATGGCGAACGGCGAGCCGGTGACCGTCGACATCGAGACGCGCACCGGCCGGATCTCGGCTCGAGTCTGGCGCACGGCGGTTGGCCGCAACACGTTGTTGCTGCTTGATTCGAACGTCGAGGGCAACAGCCCGGAGGACCGTGAGCTGACGGCGCGGCTCTACGGGGGCGATCACCGCGTGCGCATCCGGCAGGAACTGCTCCTCGGTATCGGAGGTGTGAAGGCGCTGGAGGCGCTCGGCATCTCACCGGGTGTGGTGCACCTGAACGAAGGGCACAGTGCGTTTGCGTCGCTCGAGTTGATCCGCAGGCGGATGGAGACCGAAGGCATCAGCTTCGACGAGGCCATGCGCCGCGTGTCATCGCACGTGGTGTTCACGACGCACACGCCGGTACCAGCGGGCCACGATCGTTTCCATTCGGACTTGATCGAAGAGCACCTCGGCCCGGTCCGCGATGCGCTTGGCTTGTCCCACGAGGGTCTTCTCGCGCTCGGGCGCGTCAACGTACAGGACTGGCGGGAAGAGTTCTGCATGACGGTCCTCGCACTCAAGTCGAGTCATCGCGCCAACGCGGTGTCGTCACTGCACGGTCACGTGTCGCGCGCGATGTGGACCGGGCTCTTCCCGGGCGTGCGCGAGGAACACATTCCAATCGGCCACGTCACCAACGGCGTGCACGTCAATTCATGGCTCGCGCCCCAGATGCGCCTCGTCTACGAACGTCATCTCGGCGCCGACTGGATTGCCCGCAGCGCCGACCCCGCCCTCTGGGAAGCCATCGACGACATCGACGATGGGGAGTTGTGGGAGGCGCATTTGACGCTGAAGGCCCGGCTGGTCGCCGAGGTCCGCCGGCGTCTCATGCTGCAGGCGGAGCGGCAGGGTCAGCCATCGAGTGTCGTCGCACAGCTGCGGCGCGTGCTCAGTCGCGATGCATTGACCATCGGGTTCGCCCGGCGCTTTGCCACCTACAAGCGCGCCAATCTGCTCGTCCAGGACCTCACGGCTCTCGATACGCTCGTCAACGATCCTCACCGCCCCGTGCAGTTGGTCTTCGCGGGCAAGTCGCATCCGCTCGATGGCCCGGGCAAAACGGTCCTCCAGGAAGTGGCCGGGCTCGCGCGCGATCCGAGATTCGCCGGCAAGATCGTCTTCATCGAGGACTACGACATCAGCGTCGGCCGCGACCTGGTGCAGGGCGTCGATGTGTGGTTGAACAACCCGAGACGTCCGCTCGAGGCATGCGGCACGAGTGGTCAGAAGGTCGTGCTCAACGGTGCCCTGAACCTGTCCGTGCTCGATGGATGGTGGGCCGAAGCCTATGACGGGCTGAACGGGTTCGCGATCGGCCGGGGTGACACGCACACCTCGCCGGCCGTTCACGATGCGCGCGACGGGCAGTCGCTCGCCGACGTATTGCGCAACGAAGTCGTGCCGCTGTACTACGATCGCGATCGTGACGGGCTGCCGAGAGAGTGGATCTCACGCGTGAAGCGAGCGATTCGCACGCTCGGGTGGCGATTCAGCGCCGACCGCATGGTGATGGACTACGTGCTCAAGGCCTACATTCCAGCGGCCGGCGGCACGAGCAGCGACATGCGCGGCTTTTAGCCGGGCCCTCGCCGCGAAGCGGGCCAATAGACGCTGGAACCAGTGAGGCGTGTGAGGCGGCGCCGCAGCTGGGTATCATGGGCGGATGCATGCTCACCTTCAAGAGGTGCTTCCGCTCCTGGACGATTCCCGCGCCGTTCTGAAAACAGCCATCGATCAGGTTCCGGAAGGCCTTCGTCGGACTCGACCATCGAGCGAGCGCTGGTCCGTCGCAGAGGTGCTCGAGCACCTGGTCAAAGTCAATCGCCTCTTCGCCGAACGCATCGCGACCGCAGTCGCCGAGGCCAAAGCTGCCGGTCTCGGTCCCGAGCGCCAACCACGCGATCCCCTCGCTGCCAACGTCATGCGCGCGCTGAAGGACCGGACCGAGCGACGTCCGGCACGCGATATCGTCTTCCCGACCGGCAACGTCGAGGCCAGCGTGGCGTGGGCGGAGCTCGATCGTGCGCGCGAGGAAGTGCGCGCCGCCGTGCTTGCCGCTGACGGTCTGGCGCTGGGAGCGGTCACCGCGGAGCACCGGTTCTTCGGTGTGCTCACGGTGTACCAGTGGGTCGAACTGGTTGCGGCGCACGAAGGCAGGCACGCCGATCAGATCCGCGAGATCGCTGCGGCGGTTCATTCGTGATCGCGTACCGAGCCGTGGGAACTGCCGGGTTCGAGGGACAATAGAAGCGTGGAACCGGTGCTGGAACTGCGGAATGCCACGCTCCTGCGCGGTGGCGCGCGCGTGCTCGATGGACTATCGCTCGCGATTCAACAAGGGGAGCACACCGCGATCCTTGGTCCCAATGGTGCGGGCAAGTCGTCCCTCATTCGCCTCCTGACATTCGAGGATCGACCTCACATCGGCGAGAACGGCAGTGCGCCGATGCGGATCTTCGGCCAGGAGCGCTGGGACGTGTCCGCGCTGCGCACGCGGTTCGGCGTCGTCACGGGCGAGCTCGATCACAACTTCGGACTGGAGACGTCGAGCGGGCGCGTGTCGGGTCTCGACGTCGCGATATCAGGGCTGTTCGGAAGCCACGGAGTCTTCTCGCATCACGAGCTCACCGACGCGATGCGGGCGAGTGCGCGAGAAGCGCTGACGCGTGTGGATGCCTCTCACCTGGCAAAGAAGCCGCTCAACGAAATGTCTGCCGGTGAGCGGCGTCGCGTCCTGATTGCCCGTGCGCTGGTGACGCGTCCCGATGCGCTCGTCCTCGACGAGCCGACCACTGGCCTCGATTTTGTGGCCCGCCACCGATTCATGGAATCCATCCGTCGCCTTGCGCAGGACGGAACGACGTTGATTCTGGTCACGCACCACATCGAGGAGATCGTGCCGGAGATCAGGCGGGTGATCCTGCTGCGCGCCGGCAAGGTGGCGTTCAGTGGAGACCCGGACAGTGCGCTCACGCCGGAGCGATTGAAGGATGTGTTCGGCGCAGCGATGCACGTGGAACGAAGCGGCGGGTACTTCCACGTGAGGCTGGCAGGCAACGGCTCACCGTGACACCGGATCGATTTCGCGAGTTCCTGGCGAGTCATCCCGAGTACCAGTCGACGACACGCCTCGACGAGATTCGCGCGGCAGAGTACTCACGGCTCGATGAAGCCGGTGACGCGTATCTCGACTACACCGGCGCCGGCCTCTACGCGGCGTCGCAGGTTCGGCGGCACGCCGAGCTGCTCGCGTCAAGTCTGCTGGGGAATCCGCACTCTGCCAGCCCCGCTTCCTCCGATGCGACGCGACTTGTCGAGCGATCGCGGCGCGCGGTGCTCGACTGGTTCAACGCGGGTGACGACTACATCGCGATCTTCACCCTCAACGCAACCGGTGCCCTCAAGCACGTAGGTGAGTCGTATCCGTTCTCCGCGGGTGACCGGCTGCTGCTGACCGTCGACAATCACAACTCGGTCAACGGCATTCGGGAGTTTGCCGTCGCGCGTGGCGCCCTGGTGTCGTACGCGCCTCTCGCGCCGCCGGAGCTGCGCATCGATCGATCCGAGGTCGACAGCTTGCTGAAGACGGCGAAGCGCGGTGGGAACAATCTGTTCGGCTTTCCCGCGCAGTCCAACTTCACGGGCGTGAAGCATCCGCTGGAGCTCGTCGACGAAGCCCACGCGAGTGGATGGGACGTCGTGCTCGATGCGGCAGCATTCGTTCCGACCAATCGACTCGATCTGCAGCAAGTCAGTCCCGAGTTCCTGTGCGTGTCTTTCTACAAGATGTTCGGGTATCCGACTGGCGTGGGCTGCCTGTTGGTTCGCAAGCGCGCGCTCGCGAAGCTCCGGCGTCCGTGGTTCTCAGGCGGCACCGTGAACTTCGCCACCGTCGGTCTGGTCCGTCATCTGCTGGCGCCTGGTGAAGCCGGTTTCGAGGACGGCACGCTCAACTATCTCTCGATCGCGGCAGTCGAGACTGGCCTGCATCATCTCGAAGCTGTTGGCATCGACACGATCCAGACGCGCGTTCGATGCCTGACCGACTGGTTGCTTCATGAGCTCGTCGAGATGCGGCATTCCAACGGCCGACCGATGGTGCGCATCTACGGTCCGCTCACCACGAAGATGCGCGGACCGATCGTGACGATGAATTTCTACGATCCCGCAGGGCACCTGCTCGACTACCGTCGCATCGAAGAGTTGGCAGGGGAGCAGCGCATTTCGCTTCGCACCGGGTGCTTCTGCAACCCGGGCGCCGGAGAGACGGCCGAAGGGATTACGGCGGAAGACGTGAACGTCGCGCTCTCGATTCGGGAAGACCTGACGCTGACGCGCTTCCTCGAAATCGTCACGGCGCGCGGTGGCAAGAGCGCGGGCGCGATCCGCGTATCGTTCGGCCTCGCCAGCAACTTCGCCGACGCCGAACGCTTCGTGCAGTTCGCGAAGTCCTTTCGCGATCAGTCACGTCTCGCGATCGGTGAGGCGACCTTCGATATCGAGTCCTGTCGCATCATGCGCGACGGAAGCTGATCTGCGACATCTGAATCCGCGCGGCACGCGGCGTGCCTCTCTTGCCGACGATGGTAGTCTTGGAGGCATCGCGATGGCCGAGAACGGATCGTCCGAACGAGTCGAGCGGATCGAGAACAAGCTGGACTTGCTGTCCGAGTCTGTCGATCAGCGCTGCAAAGAAGTCGACAAGCAGTTCCTCGAAGTGCGCGAGCACTTCGTCGAGCAGCGAAAGTACATAGAGTTTGCTTACGACAAGCTGGATAAGCGAATGACTGATGGCTTCGCGCGTCTGGACCAGCGAATCGAGGGGCTGGACCGGCGAATGACTGACGGCTTTTCCAGTCTGGAACGGAAGTTCGATCAGGTCATCGACACGCCGTCACGAGCAACGTCCGCCGCAAGGCGTCGAGCGCGTCCTTCAAAGCGCCACCGCTGACGTGCAGAAGGCCTACGGAACGTGGCCGTCGCCGATTACGGCACAAACCGTAGCGGCACAAGGTCTCCGCCTCTCCTATGTCGCCGTCGATGGCGACGACATCTACTGGATTGAAGGGCGTCCGCACGAGGCCGGTCGCAATGCCCTCGTCAGGTTGCGGAACGGCCGAATCGAAGACGTCACCCCATCAGACTTCAACGCCCGGACGCGTGTGCATGAGTACGGGGGAGGCGCCTACGTTGTGGCCGCGGGCGTCGTCTACGCCTCGAACTTTGCCGACCAGCGGATCTACCGCATCGCCGCGAACGATCAACCGATACCAATGACGCCGGCGGGGAAGTGGTTCTACGCGGATGCGACGCTCGATCGTCAGCGTCAGCGACTGATCGCTGTCCGAGAGGATCACTCCGAGCTCGATCGTGAGCCCATCACCACGCTGGTGAGCATCCCGCTCGAAGGGGCGCCGAGCGCCGGTGACGTGATCGCTTCGGGGTACGACTTCTATTCCACGCCGAGAATCAGTCCCGACGGATCGCGAGTCATCTGGCTCTCGTGGCGGCACCCGCAAATGCCCTGGGACGGAACAGAGCTCTGGCTCGCCGATGTGACGGAAGCGGGAATGCTGGCGAATCAGCGGCGCATCGCCGGCGGACCGACTGAGTCGGTCTATCAACCTGGCTGGACGCCGGACGGTGAGCTCTATTTCGTCAGCGATCGTGACGGCTGGTGGAAGCTCTATCGATCGGACGCTGGCGTCCTCGTGGAGGCGGATGCCCCGAATGATTCGGAGTTCGGTCGCCCGCAATGGATCTTCGGGACAACGTCGTGGGTCACTGCAGGCGACGGCCGCATGGTCGTTTCGTACACGCGTGCCGGCCGCTGGCATCTTGCGACGCTCGACACACGGAGTGGTCGTGTGTCTCAGTTGGCCGAAGGCTTCGAGCCTCGCGAGTGGCTGGCGGCAAACGAGACACACGTCGTGCTCGTGGCCGGATCCTCGACGACGCTGGACGCGGTCGTCCGCGTTGACGTCGCAACGGGCGTGGTCGAAACGCTGAAGTCGTCCTCCGCAGTCAGCTTTCCAGCAGCGCTGTTGTCAGTCCCCGAATCGGTCGAATTCCCGTCCTCCGACGGACACGACACGCACGCGTTCTACTACCCGCCGCGCAACGCCGACTACACGGGGTTCGACGGCGAACGACCGCCTCTCATCCTGATCGGCCACGGCGGCCCGACGACGGCCACGAGCGCGACGCTCGATCTCAAGGTGCAGTTCTGGACCAGCCGTGGCTTTGCAGTAGCCGATGTCAACTATGGCGGCAGTTCAGGATTCGGCAGACGCTATCGCGAGCGGCTCAATCAACAGTGGGGCGTTCTCGACGTGCGCGACATGATCGCGGCCGCGCAGTATCTCGTCGCGACCGGGAAGGCGGATCCGAATCGCCTGATGATTCGCGGCGGCAGCGCCGGCGGCTACACGACGCTCGCGGCGCTGGTGTTTCACCCCGGTATCTTCAAGGCTGGCGCAAGCTACTACGGCATCTGCGACATCGAAGTGCTCGCGCGCGACACGCACAAGTTCGAGTCGCGCTATCTCGACACGCTGGTCGGTCCCTATCCAGCGGCGCACGACGTGTACTACGCGCGCTCGCCGATACACTTCGTCGACCGCCTCGCCTGTTCGCTGATCCTCTTTCAGGGTCTCGAGGACAAGGTCGTCCCGCCGAACCAGTCCGAGATGATGGCGGCTGCTGTCCGGGCGAAGGGACTGCCTGTGGCGTATCTTGCCTTCGAAGGCGAGCAACACGGATTCAGAAAGGCGGCAACCATTATCCGCTGCCTCGAGGCGGAACTGTATTTCTATGGCGCCGTCTTCGGATTCGCTCCAGCCGACGCGATCGAACCGATCAGGATCGACAACCATGTCACGTTATGACTTTCTCGTGGAGAGCTATCGCACCGAACGGCTCAAGACGTTGAGCGTCTGGTCGCAGATCCCCGACGCGCGCATGACTTTCCGACCCGAGCTGCGCGCCCGAACGCCGCTCGAGCACATGGTCCACCAATGCGTCAGCGAGGACACCTGGATGCGGACCATGCTTGGGGTCACCGTTTCGCTGCCGGCGCTTCCGCAGCAAGAGACTCGGCCGGCGTTTCTTCAGCACTATGCCGCAGCGTCTGGAGAACGTCTCGCACGAATCGAGTCACAGCCAGATGCGTGGTTCGAGGCCGAGACAACCTTCTTCGATGTGAATCGATCGAAGGCGTGGGTCTTGACGCGGAGGCTGACGCACTCGGCTCACCATCGAGGGCAGTTGACGGTGTACTTGCGTTTGTGGGGGCAGGCACTCTATTCGACGTACGGGCCGACGGCCGATACCGGCGGCCTCTTTCAGAACAAGGCGCCAGTTATTTATCGCTACGCGTCAGTGGCCGACCTGCTCGAGCGCGAGGCGAGCGGCGGCGAGAACCCGCCGCTGCCGGGACCCGGAGCGACTAGTCCGACGGAGCGCCCCGACCGATCACTTTGAGCCGCTGACCGCCAGGCTTGGCGCGCCTTCGGCGAGCTCCAGCATCTGTTTCGTCAGGTCCATCGGGTAGGAGATCTGGACGTCGGTGATCGTGCCGTCCGGTCCCTTCACCGCCGTCAGCCTGGGCATGACGAATGCCTGGTATGACGGCAGATTCAAGCCGTCCACGCGTTTGACGATCTCGTCGCGCAGCGCGGCGTCGAAGTGGATGCCGTGCGTTTCGAACAACGTTTTGGCCGCCGCGTAGTCGCCCTCCGACTTGATCCGTTGAACTTCGGCGAGCAATTTCCCGACGCCGTCACGAAATGCTTTCGCGTCGGTCACCACCAGGTAGGTTTTGTTGTCGCGCGTCCGCTGTTCGATCGACTTCGTATTCGCCATCAACCAGCGAACGATCATCTGGCGATTGCGCATGTGGTCTTCTTCGATCTGCGTGCCCTCGCGCACGCGCCGGAGTTGCACGATCGCGTTGCGCGTGTAGGCCTCGTACTCCGCCCGCATGACGTCGTCCTGGTCGGAGGCGGGGACGATACCGAGCTCCACGAGTTTCGGATTGCCAAAGAAGTACAACCCGATCAGGTCCGCGCGTCCTTCCTCCAGCGCGGAGAACTGCTCCTTGATCGCTTCCTGCGGTGTGCCTTTGAAGCCGGCGGCCTGCTGGCCCGACGCGTGCCCGATCACCTCGTGCATGTCGGTGAGCAATTCGGCGGCGAGCGTGCCGAACTTCTCGCTGCGCTCGACCTCTGCCGGCGTCCACGTGAACTCGGTTCGCATCGACGTCGGCACCGCGTTGTCGGACGCGTCGCGCACGTTCGACAGCGACACCGACTTGCTGCCGTACTGCTCGCGGATGCTTTGATCGTTCGGCAGGTTGATGCCGACGGGCGTCACAGGACCTGAGTCGCCGGTCTCGATGACGACGTCGATGGCATTGGCGACGATGCCCTTGACGCTCGGTTTGCGGTACTTGGCGTCGTAGGGCATGTTGTCTTCGAACCACTGTGCGTTGCTCGCGAACTTGTTGATCCGATCGGTCTTCTCCTTGTTCACGTAGAAGACCAGCGCCTCCCAGGATCCCTTGATCCCGCGCGGATCCATGTAGACCTCGATGAAGCCGTTGATCGTGTCGACGGGCGAGGCCTTGTCCGCGACCCACGCGATGTCGTACTTCACGCGATCGGCTGTCTCGCCGGTCGTATACCACTGAATGAGCGCGCGCAGGGCATTCGCCATCGGTTCTGTCGCAAACGGAATGGCCGCCTCGAGATGGCTGACGACCTGGCGAATCTCTTTGTCGTACCGCCCACCGACGCGGTAGACCTCCTCGACAAGCTTGCCGTTCGTTTTCACCAGCCGTGAATTGAGCCCGTGCTTCTCGGTGAAGCCGCGCAGGTCGGCCATGTTCACGCCGGAGTAGAGGTTATTAGCGCTCGAGCTGAGAATGTCCTTGCCCGGTCCCGGTGTCTTGTTGGTGACGCTCGGATCGGCATTCGGGTCGAAGAACATCGGGCCGAGTCGCGTCAGCAGTTGATCGACGGACTCGTTGGGTTGCGTCGGGAACGTGGCGCCGGCACTCGCTGCCGACTTCGCCGCCGCCGACAACGCCTGTGGCGTCAGCTTCAACACGAACTTGCGCGCGGTCAGGTTGTTGTAGGGGCCCGTGTTGATCCAGAACAGTTTCGTGTAGCGCTGAATCTCGGCGAGCGTCGCCGGATCGATGCCGCTCGGATGCGACACGATCGCCTCGAGCACGCGCCGCATCTCGAGCGCATGGCGATGCTTCTGGTCGTAGAAGATGTCACGTCCGGCGATGGCGGCCTGCGTCAGATGCCACACGAGCGTCTTCTCGCGGAGCGGCAAGGCCGCGAACTGGTCCGCGTAGAGCTGGACCACCGATGCATCGTCGACTTGTTCGAGCAGGTACTTGCGAGTGCTTTCCTGTGGGACAGGCGCTGGAGTTGGTTGTGGCGTCGTCTCGCGGCTGGAATTACAGGCAACGGTCGTTGCCAGGAGCAGCGTGCACGACAGCAGTCGGAGTCGCATGAAGAGTAGCTTAGCCTGTCACGGCTCGGCGTGGTACCATCCGCGCCCGATGCATTACCTGCTCATGTATGACGTCGTCCACGACTATGTGGAACGACGGACTCAATATCGAAGCGAACACATCGGTCTCGCGCGCGAGGCCGTGGCCCGCGGCGAGCTGGTGCTGGGAGGCGCCCTGGCCCAACCGGCCGACGGCGTGGTGCTTCTCTTTCGTGGCTCGTCACCGGCAGCCGCAGAGGCGTTCGCCAAGTCGGACCCTTACGTGCGCAATGGAATCGTCACGAAATGGCGAGTCCGCGAATGGACCACGGTTGTCGGCAACGATGCCGAGAATCCTCTTCCGCCGAATCTGTGAAGGAGCGTGTCATGAAGAAGCTGTATGGTGCGGTGGCGATTGGCGCCGCGTTCGTTCTGGGTTTCATCGCGCGCGGTGTCGTTCCCGTCGAGCCGATCGCACACGCACAGAGCCCGCGCATATTCGAACTGCGGACGTACACGGCACCCGACGGAAAGCTCGCCGACCTGCACGCGCGATTCAAGAACCACACGATGCGCATCTTCAAGAAGCACGGGATCGAGAACATCGCGTACTTCGCGCCGATGGACGCGCCGCTTTCGCAGAACACGCTCATCTATCTCATCGCGCATCCCAGCCGCGAGGCTGCCGACCAGGACTGGGCGGCATTCCAGAAGGACCCCGAGTGGCAGAAGGTGGCCAACGAATCACAGGTCAACGGCAAGATCGTCGCGAAGGTCGAGCGAGTCTTCATGAATGCCACTGACTATTCGCCACTCAAGTAGGCGGTAGGCGGTATGCAGTAGGCGGTCTGCAGACGGCGGCTGGAAAGCGCATACTGCCTACCGCATACCGCATACTTCAAGAGATGCTCCATCGCACCGGCATGATCACGAGGGTGTTTCTGGTGGCTGCGCTCCTGGTGGTGTCTGCCGGTTACACGTTCGCGCAGTTCGGCCGAGGCGGGTTCTTCAACAGTCCAGTCCGCCTTGCGCCGAGCGCATTTCCCGATCGCGACTTCGTCGTGTGCCGGCTGATGTACACGTCTGTGCGTCGCGAGCCGTCGGGAGGCGGATGGCGCACCGACTATCCGTACGGCGAGATCAATCTGACCATTCGATTCTCTGAGCTGACGCGCACGCCGGTCAGCCAGTCAGGCGGGCGCGAGCCGAATCACTACGTCGTGCGGCTCACAGACGATGAGCTGTTTCAGTGTCCGTTCACGATGGCGTCCGACGTCGGGACAATCGGGCTTACCGATGAAGAGGCGGAACGGCTGCGACTCTATCTGCTCAAGGGCGGGTTTCTCTGGGTAGACGACTTCTGGGGCCCGCTCGCCTGGGAGCAGTGGACGCACGAGTTCAGTAAAGTCCTGCCACCGGAGCAATTCCCGATTCAGGACGTTCCGCTCGACGACCCGATCTTCAAGTCCCAGTTCATCGTGGAGAAGGTTCCCCAGATCACCAACATCCAGTTCTGGCGCATGACGCGTGGCCGGGAGACATCAGAACGCGGCGCGGACAGCGCCGTACCGCATTTCCGCGCGGTGCGTGACAATCACGGCCGCATCATGGTCGTGATGACGCACAACACGGACATTGCAGACTCATGGGAACGCGAAGGAGAGGATCCTGCGTTCTTCTACCAATTCTCCCCCGACGGATACGCGGTCGGCGTCAACGTACTCCTCCACGCGATGACGCACTGACCACCGAGGTCAAAGGTCGAAGTTCAAAAGTACGAAGGTCTAGGCTCACAATCACACTAGCTTAGTGACAACGACTGTCCCTCCCGTCGGGACCGGTGGCGTGCATGCCCACCGCGTCATCTTCATCGACCTCGGCCGTTTTCTGGCGCTGGTCTTCATGCTGTACGGCCATACGGTCAGCGCCCTGATGGCACCGGAGTACCAGCGCGGCACCTGGTTCGAGGTCTGGAATTTCCAGCGCGGCCTGACGTCGAGCTTGTTCCTGCTGCTCTCGGGATTTGCCTTCAGCATCGCGACGAGCAAGCGATGGACGTCGCATCAGTCGTTCTCGCCCGCGGTGTTCAAGCGAACCCGCCGCTTCGCGCTGTTCCTGCTGCTCGGATACGCGATTCACTTTCCGGTGCCGCGCTTCAGCATGCTGACGACGCTCACGGAGGAGCAGTGGCGATCGTTTACGCAGGTCGATGTCCTGCAGTTGATTGGCGCGACGTTCCTTATCGTGCAGGCGCTGGTCTTCGTCGTGAAGTCGCGGCGCGTGTTCACGATCGCGGTCTGCGTCCTCGCCGCGTTCGTTCTGGCCCTGACCCACCCCATCTGGGTGATTGATTGGTGGCAGATACTGCCAGGGTGGCTCGCCGCGTATCTGTCTCCCGCTCGTGGCTCGCTCTTCCCGCTCTTCCCGTGGGCGACATATGTGTTGTTTGGGGCTGGATTGGGACAAATCTATGTTTCCTGGGGAGCCGCCCGGCTCTCGAGCTACGCGATGTATGCGTTGTTCGTGCCCGGTGCCGTCCTCTCGGCTCTCGGCTGGGGGCTCGCCCAGATCGAGCATGGGCCGTGGGGGGCAGACGCGTGGAACTTCATGCCGATTCAGCTGGCGATCCGCATCGGTGCGTGTCTGATCATCCTCGCGGCAATTGCGCGAGCCAGTCAGCGGCTGATGCATCTGCCACATTTTTTCGCGACGGTGGCACAGGAAACGCTGCCGATCTACTTTGTTCACCTGATGATCGTGTACGGTTCCATCTGGAACAGCGGCTTGGCCATGCGGTACGCTGCCTCGCTGGGGCCCATGGCCACACTGTTCTGCGTTCTGTGTTTATTGGTGTCGATGGCCGCGCTGGGGTGGTATTGGCACTGGCTGAAACACGCCCATTCGACCCTGGCGAAGTGGACCATGGCAGGGGTGGCGGCGCTGCTGGTGATCCGGCTTCTCTAGTACAATCCGTGCTTTCCTTCTGCTGAGGGCCCCTGATGTTCGACGCCCTGTTCGAGGCACTGTTCTCGTATCGGCCGGTCGTCTTTCGAGAGGGCGACTTTCGCTTTGATGTGACGAGTGCCTCATTCGTCGCCACGCTTGTCGTCGGCGTTGTAGTCGCCGCCGCGATCTTCACCTACCGTCGAGTGCAGGTCGTCGATGGACGTCTGCGCGACCGCGTCATCCTGACGACCCTCCGCGTCGCGGCTCTCGCGCTCGTCCTCTTCTGTCTGTTCCGTCCCACGCTGGTCGTCCGGGCGGCCGTCAACCAGCAGAACGTGGTGGCAGTGCTGCTCGACGACTCCCGCAGCATGCAGATTCCCGACCTCGACGGGAAAGCGCGCGGCACGTACGTCAAAGAGCAGTTTGGCGCTCCCGACAGCCCCATCATGAAGGCACTGTCGGATCGGTTCCTCGTGCGCCCGTTCCGTTTCTCATCGACGGCGACTCGTGTCGCGTCCGGCAATGCGCTGACCTTTGGTGGTTCTCAGACCAAGCTTGGAGCAGCTCTCGATGGCGTGCGCGACGAGCTCGCGGGGCTCCCGGTTGCGGGCGTCGTCCTCGTCTCTGACGGTGCTGACACCGGGGACGCGGCGTTGAACGAGACGCTGCTGGCGCTCAAGGCCGAGAAGCTGCCGGTCTTCACGGTGGGCGTCGGTGCAGAAGCGCTGCCGCGCGACATCCAGATCGATCGCGTCAGCACACCGCGAACCGTTTTGAAGGACGCGTCGCTCCTGCTCGACGTGGTCGTCAGGCAGACCGGATACAACAGCCGCACGGTGACGGTTGATGTCGAGGACGAAGGACGCATTGTCGGATCGGAGAAGGTGCAACTACCGGCCGATGGCTCTCCGGCGTCCGTGCGTGTGCGCGCGACGGCGGCCGAATCAGGTCCCCGGCTCTTCACCTTCCGTGTTGCACCGGTTGAAGGCGAGCTGGTTTCGCAGAACAACGTGCGCGAGGCGCTCATCGACGTGCGCGATGCCAAGGAACGAGTGCTCTACTTCGAAGGCGAGCCGCGCTGGGAGATGAAGTTCCTTCGACGCGCAGTGGCAGACGACAAGAATCTGGAGATCGTCGCGCTGCAGCGCACCGCTGACAACAAGTACATGCGCATCCTGGGTGCCAACCCGAATCCGGAGGAGCTGGTTGGAGGCTTCCCGAAGACGCGTGAAGAGTTGTTCGCGTATCGCGGGCTGATTCTGGGCAGCGTCGAGGCCGGTGCGTTCACCGGCGACCAGCTCCAGATGATTGCGGACTTCGTCGATCGTCGCGGCGGCGGCCTGCTGATGCTCGGCGGTGCTCGCTCGTTCGGCGAAGGCGGCTACGGCGGAACGCCGGTGGCCGATGCGCTTCCTCTGCTCATCGATTCGCGCAAGCGCGCGTCAGACCCGGCGCCGCTCGTGCGCCTGAAGGTCAGCCCGACTCGCGCAGGACAGGCGCATGCGGTGACCCAGATCGCCGACTCTGAAGCGGCGTCGGTCGCGCGGTGGCCAGAATTGCCACTCGTGACGTCTATAAATGAAGAGCTCGCCGTGAAGCCGGGAGCCACGGTGCTGCTGAACGGCACCGATGAGCGCGGGCGCGAGCGGGTCGTGCTCGCATCGCAACGGTTTGGCCGTGGCAAGGCGATCGCATTGACGCTGCAGGATACGTGGCAATGGCAGATGCACGTGTCGATTCCGCTCGAGGATCAGACGCACGAGCACTACTGGCGTCAGATGTTACGGTGGCTCGTCGAAGGCGTTCCGAGCATGGTTGATGTCCGCGTTCCCGATCGCGTCGAGCCCGGAGATCCGGTCACGATCGAAGCGACGGTCGTCGACAAACAGTTCGTCGAGCTGAACGACGCGACCGTTGTCGCGCAGGTGACGAAGCCTGGTGGCACCACCATGACGATTCCGCTGCAGTGGAACGGTGAGCGCGACGGTGAGTACCGCGGGACCTTCGTGAGCGCGGAAGCTGGCGCGTACCAGGTGGCTGTTGACGCAACTCGGTCCGGTGGGCAGACGGTTGGCAGCGGGTCCGGGTTTGTGCGCGTGGGCCCCGGAGAGGCGGAGTTCTTCGATCCGACGATGCACGGCGCGCCATTGCGTCGCATCGCGGAAGAGACTGGCGGCCGGTTCTACACACCGGAGAGCGCCAAGGGTCTCGCTGAGGACATCCGCTACGCGGGCCGCGGCGTCACATCGGTCGAAGAACGCGAGTTGTGGAACATGCCCATCATCTTGATTTCGCTCATGGGTCTGGTCTGCGCGGAGTGGGGCTACCGTCGCCTCGTAGGACTGGCCTGAGAAAGTCGGGATGCTGAAAGTCTTCCTCCTGATCGTCGTGGGTCTCGGTGGAGACGCCGAGACTGCCAAGACATTTCACCGCTGGAGCAACACGCTCGCCGACGCGTCCGAACGTCTGGGTGTTCCCGCCGAACGGCTGGTGTACCTCGTTGGCGAGCCGGTGGAAGGGGACACGCATGTCTCCGGTCGCGCGACGAAGGATGAGGTGACGAAGGCGCTCACGACGTTTGCCGGCGCGGCGGGCCCGGAGGATCTGGTCTTCATTGCGCTGATCGGTCACGGTTCATTTGACGGGCGAGCTGCCAAATTCAACATGCCGGGGCCCGACATGGGGCCTGAGGATTTCGAGCCGCTGTTGAAGAAGCTTCAGACGAAGCAGCTCGTGTTCGTGAACACGGCGAGCGCGAGCGCTCCATTTCTTGAGGCCCTCTCGGGTCCTGGCCGCACGATGGTGTCGGCGACGCGCAGCGGCGCCGAGCATTACACGACGCTTTTCGGCGGCTATTTCATTGACGCGCTGAATTCACCCGAGGCCGATGCGGACAAGAACAAGCGCATCAGCGTGCTCGAAGCCTTTCAGTTTGCCAAGGCCGAGGTCAACCGCGCCTACGAGCGGGAGGGCTTGCTCGCCACCGAGCATCCGATGCTCGATGACAACGGGGATAAGAAGGGTACGCCCGATCCGTCGGCGACTGGTGCCGATGGGAAGGTTGCCGCGGTGCTCTCGCTCGGCGACGCGAGTGAGGACGGGCTGCCGTCCGATCCCAAGCTTCGCGCTCTCCACCTGGAGCGGCGCGAGATGGAGCGCCGCGTCGAGGCGCTCCGGCTTCTGAAAGACAGCATGGACCCGGCGCGCTACAGTTCTGAGCTCGAAAAGCTGGTCACGGACATCGCACTCAAGACTCGCGAGATTCGAGCGGCGGAAGGGAAGTAAACTCCGAACTCCCAAACGCCAACTCCCAACTCCCACTCAAGGTTCGGGGGCGGTCGGGAAATGACATTTGGGAATTGGGAGCTGACGAACGAAAGAGGGGCATAGATGAACCCGATGGTGAGTGAAGCGGTTGATCTGCAGTCGCCGGACGACATCGCGCTTGCAGACAAGATGAATGCGGGCCGTCAGCAGATCGTCACCGAGCTGAAAAAGATCATCGTCGGACAGGACGAGGTGATCACACAGGTCTTGAACACACTGTTCGTCGGTGGCAACAGTCTGATCGTCGGTGCACCCGGTCTGGCGAAGACGCTGCTCATCCACACGATGGCGCGCGTGCTCGACCTGAAGTTCTCCCGCATTCAGTTCACTCCCGACCTGATGCCTTCGGACATCACCGGAACGGACCTCGTCCAGGAAGACTCGACGACGGGACGCCGGCAGATGGTGTTCGCGCCCGGACCGATCTTCGCGAACATCGTGCTGGCGGACGAAATCAACCGCACGCCGCCGAAGACGCAGTCAGCGCTGCTCGAAGCGATGCAGGAGCATCGCGTCACTGTTCAGGGCAAGACGTATCAGCTCGCCGAACCGTTCTACGTGTTCGCGACGCAGAACCCGATCGAGCTCGAAGGCACGTATCCGCTGCCCGAAGCCCAGCTCGATCGCTTCATGTTCCACATCATCATCGAGCACCCGCCGTACGACGAGGAGCTCGGCGTCGTGAGAACGACGACGGCGATTCAGAACCCGCAGCTGGAGCGGCCGATCAGCGGCGAGGATCTCGTTTCGTTCCAGCGTCTCGTGCGCCGCGTGCCGGTGGCCGAACCGGTGATGCGCCACGCGCTCGACATCGTCCGCGCGACCCGTTCGAAGAACAACCCCGACGCGAAGGACTACATCCAGAAGTGGGTGGCGTTCGGCGCCAGCGTCCGCGCGGCCCAGTACCTGGTGCTCGGCGGCAAGGCACGTGCGCTGACCAGCGGCCGGTATCACGTGAGCTTCGACGACATTCGCGCGCTGGCGCACCCGGTGCTCCGTCATCGCATCATCACCAACTTCCACGCGCAGTCCGAAGGCGTGACGACCGACGCCATCGTCGATCGCCTGCTCGAGTCGGTACCGCTCCCGCGTTCGGGTATGTGATGGCGCGAGAAACGCACGCCGTTCCCGGCGCCCAGTTCATGGATCCCTCTGTGCTCGCGCGCATCGGGAACCTCGAGCTGGTCTCGCGCGCGGTCGCGGACGGTTTCATCAACGGTCTGCACAAAGCGCCGTACTTTGGCGCGTCCGTCGACTTCGCAGAGCATCGCGGCTACGTGCCGGGCGACGACATCCGCCGAATGGACTGGAAGCTGTGGGCGCGGACGGACCGCTACTACATCAAGGAGTACGAGGCCGAGACGAACATGAATTTCTCGGTGCTGCTGGACGTGTCGAAGTCAATGGACTACGGCAGCCGCGGCATCACGAAGTTCGAGTACGCACGGATTCTGACCGCGTGCCTGACCAACCTCGTGCATCACCAGCGCGATCGCGTCGGCTTCGTGGCCTTCGACGACGAGGTCGTCGAGTATGTGCCGCCGTCCGCCAAGCACATGGAGACCGTGCTGCACGTGCTGGACCGATTGACGCCGGGACGGCCGGGCAACCTGAAGAAGCCGTTGCACAAGCTGGCAGAGCACTTCGGACGCCGCGGTGTCGTGGTCATCGTGTCGGACTTCTACGAGGAGCCGGAGGCGATCCTCGATGCGGTCTCGCCGCTCCGGTTCCGTGGTCAGGACATCATCGCCTTCCACGTGCTCGACCCGACCGAACTGGAGTTCGGATTCAGCGACGCCCAGCCGTTCGAGGATCTCGAAAGCGGCGAACAGATGCCGGTGGTGCCCGAGGCCTTTCGCGAGGAGTATCGGTCGCTCGTTACCGCGCATATCGACGCGCTGACGAGGAGCTTTGCCGGCGTGCGTGTGGACTACACGATGCTCGACACCTCAAAGCCACTGGACTTTGCGCTGTACCGGTATCTGGGTAGTCGAGCCAAGATGATGAAAATACGGTAGGTGATTCCGTAGACCGGAGACTATGCAGTTTCTCGCCCCCCTCTTCTTCGCGGCCCTCGCGGGACTCGCCATCCCGGTGCTGCTGCACCTGACGCAGCGCGAGAAGAAGCAGATCATCCGCTTTCCGTCGCTGATGTTCGTACGGCGCATTCCCTATCAGTCGGTGCGCCGGCGAAAGATCCAGAACTGGCTCCTGCTGATGGTGCGTATGGCGGCGCTCGCGATGATCATCCTTGCGTTCGCGCGGCCGTTGCTCGACTCCAGCAGCGTGCCGACGGGCGGCGCGAACGCACGTGAAGTGGTGGTTCTGCTCGACACCAGCTACAGCATGGGATTCGGCGATCGCTGGCCGCGAGCGCAGGCCGCGGCCCGTGATCAGATCGCAAAGCTGACCGCCTCTGATCGCGGATCGGTCGTGTTGTTCGGATCGGGCGCTGACATTCAACTCCGTTCGACCGCTGAACAATCGCGCCTGCAGGCGTCGGTCGACTCGGCGACGCCAAGCCCCTCGTCCACGAGGTTTTCGCCCGCGCTCAAGGTGGCGGGCGGCATTCTGACTGAATCGACACTGCCGAAGCGCGAGGTCGTCCTCATCAGCGACTTCCAGCGCGGCGGGTGGCGCGGCGAGGAAGGTGCGAAGCTGCCCGCGGGGACGACGCTCACGCCGGTGCCTGTTCAGGACGCCGCGGACAAGCCGAACCTCAGCGTGACCGGCGTGACATTCGCGCGGTCGTCCTTCAACGATCAGCAGCGCCTCGTTGTGACGGCCGGCATCACGAACCGGACTGAACAGCCGGTGAAGGGAAGCTCGATCACGCTCGAAGTCGGTGGCCTCACGATCGGAACGAAGCCTGTAGCAGTGGAGGGTGGCAGCAGCACCTCGGTGGTGTTCGATGCGTTCACTGTGAGTGGCAAGAACATGCGCGCGAGCGTGAAGCTCGCCGCCGACGCGCTTGCAGCCGACAACACGTTCAACTTCGTGGTCTCGCCGATCGAGCCGGTTCATATCACCGTCGTCGACCGCGGCAACGCCGCGTCCGCGCTCTACCTCATGCGCGTGCTTTCCATTGGCACGACGCCAAAGTTTGAAGCCGTCGTTCGTCAAGGTGACGCGATCTCTGACGACGATCTGCGTCGCAGTGCGGTCATCGTGCTCAACGATGTCGAGGTCGAGACACCGCTCGCCCGGAGACTTGCCCGCTACGTCGAGCAAGGTGGCGGAATGTTCGTCGCGACCGGACCACGTGCGCGGTGGCCCCAGGAGGTGGATACGCTGCCCGCGACGATCGGGCCGCCAGTCGATCGCACGCGCGGCGATGCCGCTCGTGTCGGCGCGCTCGAATACGGTCATCCGGTCTTCGAGCCGTTCCGCGCACCGCGGAGTGG
>Ga0070670_100001376_pt1 | contig 19487 bp, 17 predicted proteins | sample KBSS63metaG_FD_64665 | JGI IMG/M metagenome (GOLD analysis project Ga0070670, IMG submission 64665) | Switchgrass rhizosphere microbial communities from Kellogg Biological Station, Michigan, USA - KBS S6-3 metaG | ecosystem: Host-associated > Plants > Roots > Rhizosphere > Soil ... | reverse complement strand
CGCCGTCCAGCAGGGGTGGTGAGGCGGGTCGAAAGACCCGCAACTACGTACGGCTAGCGGCGGAAGCCGACGCCTTCCTTCAGCAGCCGCTCGTACTGCCCCGGATCCTGGTTGTTCTCGGCGCAGACGTATTCCTGCACGCGCGTTCCCTCGCGCAGCATCATCGCCGTGCGGATGGTCCACGGCTTCGTCAGCACCTTCGGATCGTCGATCGTCGCCTCGAAGTCGATGCGGTCCTTGCTCACGCGCGTGTAGCGCTCCACCAGATGCAGGTCTTCCGAGTGGAACGTGCCGGTGCCGGTGAGCCACGTCTTGTCGTTGAAGCCGACGACGTCCACCACCAGCGTGTTGCCCTCCCAGCGCGCCACGGAATCACCAAGGTAAGCGGGCGCAATGTCGGGCGGATGGGGCTCGCCGATCGGAATCGAACGGAAGACGTTCATGTACTCGTACATGAACACGATCCGCTTCGGCGTCTGCACGATCTCGATCGGGAACAGGCTCACCATCACCAGGCGCGGCACGCCCGGCGGCAGGCAGAGCGCCGCCGGATCGTCGATGCCGCGCTTGTTGTACGATTCGAGCACTTTGGCCGCTGCCCACGGCTGATACGGCGCCGGCTCGGTGATCACCTGCTGCGAGCCGAGGCTCGGGGGCGCGGTTGGATCCTTGCCGGTGCCACCGACGCCGAGCCCGTTGTTGGCGTCCTCCCACTTGCCTGGACGGACGCTGCTCCCCTGCCACACGCCGGTGAAGTCCGGCTTGCCGTCCGCGCCGCGAGGTACGCCGGCGGGAGCCTGGGCGAGGGCCGCGATCGACGACGCCGCAACGGCGAGCGCGACGAAGAAGGTGGCGCGCATCACGGCACCTTCACCGCCGGCGCCGCGCCGCCGTCACCGGTGCCCGCGGGCGGACCGAAGAACAGCTTGCTGCCGTCGGCGAACGTCACCTCGCGCGAGTGCGCGAGCGGGCCGCCGAGACGCGCGCGCCACGCGAACACTGTCACCGTGTCGCCGACCTTCATGGTGACGTCGCGCTTCCAGCCGGTGCGATAGAGGACGTTCGGCGGATAGCCTTCGAGCTTCCAGTTCACCGTCTGGCCGGCGGCATCCACCACGTCGAGGTAGATGAAGCTGTGGGGGTTGGTCCACTCGATCTTCGTCACCACGCCCTTGACGGTCACGGGCTGGTTCGAGTCGTACTCGGCCCCGAACGAATGGTGCGCACGGGCCGGTGCCGCCCACATCACCACGGCGACGGTCAGGGCCGCGGCAAGGGCCGCGCGTCTGGTCTCGATGGTCATCACATTCCTCCCGGGAGTCCGGCGGATTCGAAGGATACCTCCGGCGGCAGGCCGACGTACTGCTCGGCCAGGCTGGTCATCGCCGCGCGCGAGCTGGTGAGGTAGTCGAGATCGGCAATCTGGCGCTGCAGGTCGAAGGGCCCGTCGTCGGGAAAGCGGTGCAGCGTGGACGTCATCCACCAGGAAAACCGCTGCGCCTTCCACACCCGCCGCAGGCACACGTCCGAATACTGGTCGAGCTCCCCCGTCTGGCCGCGCTCGTAGAACACCTTCAACGCCCGGGCGAGCACCAGCACGTCCGACGCCGCCAGGTTCAGCCCCTTGGCGCCGGTCGGCGGCACGATGTGGGCGGCGTCGCCCGCCAGGAAGAGATGCCGATGACGCATCGGCGCGGCGACGAAGCTGCGCATCGGCGTCACGCCCTTCTGAACGATGCGGCCAACGTTCGGCTTCCAGCCATCCATCGTGGTCATGCGCGTGAGCATCTCATCCCAGATCGCGTCGTCCGACCAATGATCGATCGTGTCGTCCGGGGGCACCTGCAGGTAGAGGCGCGTGAGCGTCGGCGACCGCATGCTGAAGAGCGCGAAGCCACGCTCGTGGTGGGTGTAGACCAGCTCCTCGCTCGACGGCGCCACTTCGGCCAGGATGCCGAGCCAGCCGAACGGATAGGTCCGTTCGTAGAGGGTGAGATCGCCCGGCGGGATCGACTGCCGGCAGATGCCGTGGAAGCCGTCGCAGCCGGCGATAAAATCGCACCGTACTTCGTGAGCAGCGCCGGCGTGCCGAAATCGGATGACGGGCTTCGCATCCAACCCGCCGACCGACACGTCGTCGGCGTCGAAGTAGAGCGGGCGCTTCGTATCGCAGCGCGCGTCGATCAGGTCCTTCACCACCTCGTTCTGCCCATACACGGTGATCGCCCGGCCGCCGGTCAGCTCCGCCATGTCGATGCGATGCCGCCGCCGCTGCACGCTGATGTAGAGGCCGTCGTGACGCAGGCCGCGAGTGTCGAGCCCGGCGCCCACGCCCATCGCGCGCAGCAGGTCCACCGTGCCCTGTTCCAGCACGCCCGCGCGCACGCGATCGATGACGTAGTCACGCGCGCGGCTCTCGAGAATGACCGAGTCGATCCCGTTGAGGTGCAGCAGGTGCCCAAGCAGGAGCCCGGCGGGGCCGGCGCCGACGATTCCTACCTGGGTGGTGTGAACGGTCACGGGACCCCTTCTACGATTCGAGAAACGGCGCCGGCCCGGTGGGCGGCGCCAGCCACCGATGATCCTTGAACACCGAGGCCAGCTGTTCGCGCAGCCACAGGCTGCGCGGCTCCTTGTCGAACCGGCGATGCCAGTGCAGCTTGAGATCGTACTGGATGTCGAACGGCGGCAGCGCCGCCACGACCCGTGAGGTGATGGCGGCAAAGCGCGTCACTACCGCGAACGGCAGCGTGGCCACGAACGACGACTCCATCACCATGAACGGCACGCTCAGCACGTGCGGCGTATAGACCGCAATCTTGCGGCGCATCTTCCGCCGTTCGATGAACCGCTCCAGCACTTCCTGACTTCGGCTGCCCCGGTGGACGACGATGTGCTCGGCAGCCAGAAAGGCCGACACCGTCAGCCGCGGCTTCCACAACGGATGGCCAGCGCGCATCAAGCACGCGAACCCGTGCCGCGACAGCCGCCGCTGGCGGAAGTTGCGCAACGCCAGCGCCGGAAAGTACCCCGCCGCCAGGTCGATGTCGCCGCTCTCGAGCCCGCGGGCCAGCTGCTCGTCCGGCACCGACACGGTGCTTACCGGGCATCTCGGCGCCTGGATGCGAAGATGCTGGAGGATGGCGGGGAAGAACGCCATCTCGGCGACATCCGACACCGCCAGCGTGATCGGCCTCGTGCTGGCGTCGGGGTCGAAGCCTTCGCCTCGAACCAGTTCCTCCTGCAGCTGCTCCAGGTGCACGCGGGCTGCGGCGACGATGGTGTGCGCGCGCGGCGTCGGCACGATGCCGCGCGAGCTGCGGACGAACAACGGATCCTCGAACGCGTCGCGCAACCGGCGCAGCGCTTTGCTGACCGCGGGCTGGCTCATGCCCAGCTGGCGTGCCGCCCGGCTGACGCTCAACTGGTCGTACAACGCCACCGCGATCGGCAGCAGGTTGAGATCCGGCGTCTTCTTCGTCGTCAGGGGACGAGGGTCGCCCGTCGGGCTGGTGGTGTCAATTGTGATATCGAATATGCGGCCCGAGCATACCTGCCAGCAGACCGCCGCCCTACCAGTGCGACAGCGAGCCGTCGAGGCGGCGGTGTGACGCACCTGGCGCGCCCTCCGTCATCGCCTCGACGAACGTGAGCTGCTTCTCGTCCACGCTCACACCGAGCCCCGGCCGCTCGTTGGGCCACACCTTGCCGTTCCGGCACTCGAGGAAGTCCGGCATATAGGGCACCGGCCGCTCGCCCTGGTTGTATTCCATCAGCACCTGCCCCGGGAACGCCATCATCGTGTGCATGTGGCCGGCGGTCGCGACGGGGCCGGTGAAGTGCGGCACGATGCCCACCTTGTGGGTGTCGCAGATCGCCATGATCTTCAGCATCTCGGTGATGCCGCCGACGTTGGGCAGCGACACGCGCGCGTAGTCGATGTCGCGCTGCTCGACGAGCGGGCTGAAGTCGGCCCGCGTGCCCCACTCTTCGCCGGGCGCCAGCGGCACGCTGGTCAGCAGGCGCAGCTTGGGGATCTGGGTCCGGAACTGCTCCTCGCGAATTGGATCTTCGACGCAGTAGGGGCGGTACGGCTCCATGCCCTTGCAGATCTCCACCGCTTCGTGAAAATCGAACTTCTGGTGCAGATCGATCATCCAGTTGCCGTCGGGACCGATGCCGTCCCGGATCTGCTCCACCGCCTTGAGGATCTGCGGGATGCGCGCCCGCGAATCGAAGACCGTGCCGCCGCCGCCCACGAGACCCGGAATGTTGACCGGCGCGGGGCCCGGCGTCGGCAGGATGATGCTGTCCACGCGGAACACGCGATACCCGGCGGCCATCGTCCTGGCCGCGCGTTCCTTCAAGGGCATCGCCTGCGCCTCGGCCGGCGGCACCAGGCCCGGCGGCAGGCCGTTGGTGGCGTAGAGCTCGACGTGCTCGCGCGCCTTGCCGCCGAACAGCTGGTAGAGCGGGACGTTGAGCGCCTTGCCCTTGATGTCCCACAGCGCCAGGTCGATGGCACCGAGCGCGTGCAGCCGTTCCTTCCCAGGCGAGTAGAACCCGTCCATGAAGGCGGCCTGCCAGATCATTTCGGTGTCGAAGGCGTTCTTGCCGATGACGCTGCGCGCGACGTTCCGCACCGTGTCGGGCGAGCCGCCCTGGCCGACGCCGGTGATGCCCGCCTCGGTATCCACCAGCACCACCATGTTGCTCTGCGGAAACGCCTGCGGACCGTTGGCGTTGTAGTTCGGCGGATAGAACACGCGGATGCGGGTGATCTTCGTGGGCGGCAGGCGCGACGCCGCCCGCGCCACCGGCTGGGAGGTCTGGGCCGGCAGCAACGATCCGAGCGCGCCGGCCCCGAGCGACTGCGTGAACGTTCGGCGATCCATGCGCGCAAGCCTACGCCGGTCCCGGAGCGGCCGGCCAGCCAAATTTCCCGTCAAGCCCGCGGCCGCGCACGTATCGGCGGTGCCGATGCATCCCATCCGAAGGCCGCATTACCGCGCGAACGCCTCGCCGGCCCAGAATGTGCGCGATGATTGCGCCCATGACGAAGCGACTGACGCCTCTGATCGCCCTTGCAATGGTCGCCCTGTTCACCACCGTCTCCCACGCGCAGGATCGCGGACGGGGTGCCGCGGCCCCGGCCGGGCAGGCTCCAGCCGGACGCGGACGCGCCGCCGGGCCGGGCTACTTGAAGCTGTTCGACTCCAACATGCCGTTCGACCCGCACGATCTGGCCGGCATCTGGAGTCCGAACGGGAACGGCTTCGGCGGCGGCGGCCGCTGCCGCGACTGCGGCGATCGCGGCTACAGCTTCGAGTTTCCTGAATTCACCCCCGCGGGGCAGGCGGTGTTCGACAAGAACATTCCGTCCTACGGCCGCATGAAGGACAGCGCCGACGCCAAGGCCCATCCCGAAGAGCACATCGGACGGCGGCGCGCGCAGCCGCCGGCGCTCGGCAACGACACCTATGGCACCTGCAATCCGATGGGCATGCCGCGCGCCATCCTCTATCCGGATCCGGTCGAGTTCGTCGTGCTGCCCGATCGCATCTATCAGCATTTCCAGTGGGGCTACGGCCTGCGCACCGTGTGGATGGACGGCCGCAAGCTCCCCAGCCCCGACGACATCGATCTGCCGCGCTGGTGGGGCTACGCCACCGCGCGGTGGCAGGGCAACACGCTCGTCGTCGAGTCCACCGGCTACGACGAGCGGACATGGATCGACTACTTCGGCTACCCGCACAGCGATCAGATGGTGCTGCACGAGGAGTACACCCGCACCAACTTCGACACGCTGGAATTGCGCATGACCATCACCGACCCGAAGTACTACGCCAAGCCGTGGGTCGCCGAGGTGAAGCGCATGCACCTGCTGCCAAAGGACTTCATCCAGTCGTCGGGATGGGCGTCGCTGCTCGAGGATCTCTGCGCGCCGGCCAACGAGAACGAGTTCAACCGGGTGATTCGCGACCCGTCAGGCACCGGAAAGCCCGCGGTGCCACCGGCGACGCGGCCCGCGCCGGCGCGTCGCCGGCCGTAAGGACGTCTTCCCGACGAGAGTGAGGACATGATGCACGCCAGGACAACCGCGGCAATCGCCGCGCTCGCATGCGTGTGGCTGGCGACCGCGACGCTCGCGGCCCACCACGGCACCAACATCAGCTACGACCGCTCCAAGACGTTCACCGCGAAGGCCGTCGTGACGGAATTCAAGTACGTGAACCCGCACGTCCAGCTGTTCTTCGACGTCACCGACGACAAGGGCAAGGTGCGGCATTGGAGCGGCGAGCTGCTGCCCAACCCGGCAATGCTGATCCGCAGCGGCTGGACGCGCAAGCGATCGGGCGAAGCGCTCCAGTACGGAACCAAGGTGATCGTCACCGCGGCGCCGGCGCGCGCCGGCGGCGACACCGCCCTGGTGCTGAAGATCGAAAGCGAGACCGGCGAAGACATCCTCAGTCTCGGGCCCGTGCTGCCGCCACCCGGCGCCGCGCCGCCCGCGCCCGCCCGCTGACCATCTTTTTTGAGGAGAGCCATCATGGCCTCACGGGCCGTCCTGTCGGCAGTCGGCATCGGTCTGTGCGCGGTCATCTCGGTGCCGTTCCTGGCGGCGCAGCAGCGCGGACCGGAGATGTTCGTGGCTCGGGCGGCCGATGCGCTCGGCGGCGCCGCCCGGCTGCGCGCCGTGAAGACGATCACCGTTGCCGGCTACGGCGAGGCCGCCTACATGAACGGCGGCGGCAACATCTCCGCATCGCCGGATGCGCCGCAGAAATGGATCAGCATCCCGGACTACGAGAAGACGATCGACCTCGAGCATGGCCGCCTGCGCGTTCGGCAGCGAAATCACCAGAACTTCGTGTTCGCCGGACTTGCCGGCTATCTCGGCGCCCCGAACGCGGCGATCGCCGCGCTCGACGGCGATGTCGCTTACAACGTGACGGCCAACAGCCGTGCGGTCCGCGCCGGCCAGCAGGCCGTGCGAGCGCGTCGCCTCGACATGCTGAACAACCCGGTCGTTCTGGTCCGGGCGGCACTCGATTCGTCAGCACGGGTCACCAACGTTCGTTCCGAACGCACGCTGCAGGTTGCGGACATCACCACTCCCACCGGCGAGACGGTGGCGCTGGCGATCGACGCCCGCTCCGGTCTGCCGGCGTGGGTCCGGTGGCTGGCCCACGACGAGAACCTTGGTGATGTGACCTTTCGCACCATGTTCACCGGGTATCTGCCCGTCAAGGGCGTGATGCTGCCCATGGGCTACAACACGGTCATCGACTTCCGTGGTGTCGTGCAGAACAAGCTCTACGTCGACCGCAACAGCGTCGACGATCCGATTGGCGATCTGGCCGCGCCCGCCGACGTTCGATCCGCGCCACTACCGGTCGCCGCGGCACCGGCCGTCGAAGCCTCGCGCGTGGCACAGGGCGTCTGGCTGCTCCATGGCAGCGGCGGCGCGAACTCGATTCTGTTCGAGTTCGCGGACCACCTGACGATGTTCGAGGCGCCGTCGAGCCAGGCGTGGACGAAAGCGCTCATCGAGCGCGCCCGCGCGACGGTACCGGGCAAGCCGTTGACCGAGCTGGTGGTGTCGCACCACCACTTCGACCACACCGGCGGCATCCGCCAGGCGATGGCGGAAGGGCTGACGATCATCGCGCACAAGGGGACCGAAGGGCTGTTCCGCGAGATTGCGCTGCGGAAAGGAGCGATCGCGCCGGATGCGCTCGGTGCGAATCCACGGCCGCTGAAGTTCACGGCGGTCGATGACCATCTGCGGCTCACGGACGCGACGATGCAGGTCGACCTCTATCACGTGGTGTCGAACAGCCACATGGCCGAAGGGCTGTTCGCCTACGTGGCGAAAGACCGCCTGCTGGTCGAAGGCGACTTCTTCGACGTGGGCTGGGAACTCTACTGGTGGCAGAGGACCTACGCCGACAACCTCGCTTATCGCCGTCTGCCGGCGGAGACCGATGTGCCGGTGCACGGGCGCGTCGTGCCGCTCGCGCAGGTGATGCAGGACATCGAGCGGATGACCAAGGCCGCCGAGGACGTCTGCTCGCGCACGCAGTCGGCCGGCGTCTTCATGCCCGGGTGCCCGGTGAAGATACCGGCCGCGATCGGCGACGGGCCAGAAGCGCGGTAGTTTCCGAGGATTCCGTTCTTGCCCTACGCGCTCTTCGTGGTCCGCGTCGCCGCCGGGCTCCTGTTCTGGCAGCACGGCCTCGAGAAGCTGTTCGGGTTCGCCGGCGCGCATCCGGAGACATCGCTGGTGAGCATCCGCGGCATCGCCGGGATCCTCGAGGCGATTGGCGGGCCGCTGCTCGTCGTCGGTCTGTGCACCCGGCCGACGGCGTTCATCCTGAGTGGCGAGATGGCGGTGGCGTACTTCCGCGCTTGGGCGCCACGCGGCCTCGTTCCGATCGCCAACGGCGGCGAGGAGGCGACGCTGAATGCGTTCATCTTCCTGTGGCTCGCGGCGGCGGGGGCCGGCGCGTGGAGCCTCGATGCGCTGCTGCAGCGGGGGCGCGCCGCCGGAGCCGTGCGCCAACGCGTGGCCGCGCTGGAGCCGCAGGCGCGCGCCGTCCTGCGCCTGGTCGTCGGGCTGCTCCTGACCCTGCACGGCGTCCGGAAGATCTTCGACGTGCTGCCATCGACCGCGGGCCGGGCGGGCGCGCCGCCTCTCGCGCTCGACTCGCTGCCGGCGTTGACGGGCTATCTCGAGATTGTGGCCGGGCCACTGCTGATGCTCGGTGTGTTCGTCCGGCAGACCGCCTGGGTCGTCGCCGCCGAGACGGCGCTCGCCTACCTGATCATCGCGCAGCCGCGTGCGCTCTGGCCGATACGAAACGGCGGCGTCGAGGCGTTGTTGTATAGCGCCGTCATGCTCTACTTCGCGTCAGCCGGTGCCGGGGCGTGGAGCCTTGACGCCCGCCGCCAGCGGACTCTCCTCAGAACACCAGCTTCACGCCAAGCTGCATCTGCCGCGGCGCGCCCGCCGCGGTGATCTGGCCCGCGTTGGGGTTGTAGGCGGCCCCACCGTCCGGCGTCGCGATGAAGATCGCGGAGTTGGGCGGCGCGTAGTTGACCCGGTTGAACAGGTTGAAGACCTCGGCGCGAAGCTGCAGATACGAGCTCTTGCCCAGGCTGACGTTCTTGCTGAGCGCCAGATCCACGGTAAGCAGGCCCGGCGCGCGCAGCGAATCACGGCCAACCCCGCTGCCGAGCGTGCCGGCGGCCGGCAGCGCAAAGAGCGTGGGGTCGAAATAGTTCACGATGCACCCGCAGGCGGTGTCGAGACTGCCGCCGCTCACCGCGTCGTCGAGCGATTTGCCCGAGACCAGATTTGGACGCTGTGTCCCGCCCGTCTGCAGACCCGCCTGGTCGAAGCCGAGGAGCGGCGTGAACGGGGCGCCGCTGACGGCGCTGACGATGCCCGACACCTGCCATCCCGAGACGACAGGGTTCGACGAGAACGGGAGCTGGTAGATGGCGCTGGCGCGCAGGCTGTGCGTCCGATCGACCAGACACGGACCGTAGTCGTAGCGCTCGTCGTACGGGTTGGTGGCGGCGGTGCCGCCCTCGAAGGGCGAGTTGCCCGACGTCGTATCCTGGCACCGCGACAGGGTGTAGGAGAGTTGCGACTGCAGGTTGCCGGTAAACCGGCGGTTGAGCGCCACCTGCAGCGAGTGATAGTCCGAGTCGGCGTAGGAATTGGCGCTGATGAGCGCGCCGAACACGGGGTTCACGCGCGCGTTCGAGATCGTCTGGGCGCCCGCGCGCGACCCGTAGACCACGGTGCCGTCGGCGAGGGTGCGCGGCGTGACGGGATTGGTGTCGCGCTGGCGCTGCAGGCGATCGCCACGGCTGCCGACGTAGGCCACCGTCACGCTGGTGCTGCGGAGGATCTCGCGCTGCACGTTGACGTTCCACTGCTGGAGGCGCGGCGAGTCCGCCATGTCGTAGTCGAGCGCCTGCATCTGCGAGATCTGCGACGCGCTCGGATTCGGAGTCGGGAAGACCGGCACCGGCGGAAACGGCAGCCGCACCTGCACGCCGAGCGCGAAGGGCGGATTGAGCGCGTAGGCGGGGCCGAACCGGTTGGCGGTAATCGTGCTGTGGAAGATGCCGTAGCCGGCCCGCACCGAGGTTTTGTGATCGGTAAAGGGATCGAAGGCGACGCCCACGCGCGGCTCCCAGTTATGCAGCGTCGGATTGCGCGAAAAGGCTTTCGTAATCGGCGTGAACCCGGTCGACTGCGCGAGGTCGACCAGCGCCGCGGCCTTGTCGAGCGTGGCAATCGCGCGCGGGTCGTAGCGAAGGCCCAGGTTCAACGTCCAGCGGTCGCCAACCCGCCACTGATCCTGCGCGTAGCTGGTGAGGCGCCACTCGGCGATGTTGCGCGCGGCGTCGGTGGCTCCCGGCAGCGCGCCGAGAAAGAGCGACGGCTGGTTCTGCAGGAACGCGGTCAGGCTGGGAAACGTCCACGAGCCGTCGCCGAACAGCGGCAGGTTCACGAACGTCCCCTGATGTTCGTACTCGGCACCGACCGTGACGGAGTGCCCGCGGCCGGTCCACACCAGATCGTCGCCGACGATGAACCGCGTCTGGCGCTGCGTGAACGGCAGCACCTGGTTGCCGCCCACGCTGGCCACGCCGGAGCCGGGGCTGACGGCACCGCTCTGACGTCCTGGGAAGAACACCAGCAGCCCGTTGTCGAGATCGGTGCGGGTGGCCTCTTCCTCCGTGCGCGTGGCCCCGAAGCGCATGCTGTTGGCCATCGTGGGCTTGAGCGCCTGACGGAGCTCGGCCGTGACGTAGTGATTGTCGGAGTCGTCACTGCTGGTCCACAGCGGGATCGGGGAGCCCGAGTTCGGCTCGAACACCGAGGCCCGATCGGTGGTGTAACGCACGAACAGGTTGGTAGACGGCGTGACCGTGTAGTCGACCCGGCCGACGAAGTAGTGCTCGTGCCCGGGGGTTTCGTTCGTCACGTCGACGCGGCCGATGCCCTGCGCCGCCTGCGCCGGAGTCTGCCGGGTCGGCAGCGGATAGAGCTGCAGGACCGGCGCAATCGCCGGATTTACGCCGACGTTGACGCCGTTGACGATCCCGTTGCGGGCGTTCGCGTCGGGCACGGTGATGGCCTGGGTCTGGCCGATCGTCTGCCGCAGCCCTTCGTAGGTGACGAAGTAGAACGCCTTTCCCTTCACCAGCGGGCCGCCGGAGCTGGCGCCGAACTGATTCTTGTTGAAGGTGGGGTCGGGCCGGTCGAGCAGCGCGTCGAAGTAGTTCGAAGCGTCGAGCCGGTCGTTGCGGTAGAACTCGAACAGCGAGCCGTGCCACTGATTCGTGCCCGACTTCGTAATGGCGTTGATCGCCACGCCGTTCCCGCCGAACTGGGCGCTGTAGGTGTTGGTCAGCACCTGGTACTCGGCAATCGCCTCGACGCCAAGCGTCGTCCCGAGCTGGCCGGAACCGCTGCCGCGGTTCCAGTAGTTCTGCACGTTGGTGTTGTCGAGCAGGAACACCTGGCCCTCCGGCCGCGCACCCGACACGGCGTACTGGGGCTGGCGGCCGAAGAACTGCTGAAACTGCCCCCCGGCCGTGGCCGGCGGCACCTCGTTGGCCCCGGGCGCGAGGGCAATGAGCTTCGAGTAGCTGCGGTCGATGAGCGGCAGCTCCGCGATCTGCTTCTGTTCGATCACCGTCCCGAGGGCCACCGATACGGTTTCGACCACGGGGGCGTCCGCGGTGACGGTGATGGTTTCCTGAACGGCCGACGGGCCCAGCGAGAAGTCCACCACGCTCTCGCTGCCGACCACCAGCCGCACACCCCGGCGGACGACGGTCTGAAACCCCGAGAGCGACGCCTCGATGTCGTAGGGTGCCGGCAGCAGGTTGGGTACGGTGTAGTGCCCCTGGGAGTCGCTGACGGTCACCTGCGCCACTCCGGTATCGGTGTTGGTGATGGTGACGGTCGCTCCGGGCAGTACTGCGCCGGTACGATCGTTCACGGTGCCGAGCACGGTGGCGCGCACGGCCTGTCCCGCCGCGGGCATGGCGGTCATGGCCCACGCACCGACAACGACACACACGACGACCAGCCTTCGAATCACGAGATGCCTCCTGCGGGACGAGCGTTGCCGGACGCGCGGACTATGCGCGGGCGCCCGGGCATCGGAAAAATCGTTTGTTGCGATGCCGGACATCGCCGAGATCGATACCGGCGCGGACGCGGCGCGGCAGTAGAATCGCCGGCCATGGTGATCGTGAGGCGGGACTGCATCCTGAGGTCACACCGCTGGCTCGCGGCGATGCTCGTGGGGATCCTGGTCGTGACCCTGTGGGAGCGGCCGGTCGCCGCGCAGCGCGGCGGTCGCGGCGGGCCGCCTGCGCCGCCCGCGCCGCGTGCCGCTGCGCCGGTGGACCTCACCGGCCAGTGGGTGTCGCTCATCACCGAAGAGTGGCGTCAGCGGCAGTTCACGGCGCCGAAGGGCGACTTCGGCAGTCTGAACGTGGTACTGCTGCCTCCGGCACGAAAGATGGCAGCGAGCTGGGATCCGGCGCGTGATGCCGCGGCCGGCGAGCAGTGCAAGGCCTACGGCGCGGCCGGCATCATGCGACTGCCCACGCGGGTGCGTCTCGCCTGGCAGGACGACGTGGTGCTGAAGCTTGAAACCGATGCCGGCAGCCAGACGCGGCTGCTCCGGTTCGGAGCGCCGCTGGGCGACGGCGGCGACTGGCAGGGGCTCTCGACGGCCTCGTGGGACTACCCGCAGGCCGCTCTGGCTGGACGCGGATTTGGCGCGGCGCCCGGCGGGTCGCTCAAGGTGATCACCACGAAAATGAAGCCGGGGTATTTGAGCCGCAACGGCGTGCCCTACAGCGGTAACGCCGTGATGACCGAGTTCTTCGATCGCTTCGACGTCCCCGGCGGCGATTCGCTGCTGGTCGTGACGAGCGAGATTGTGGACCCCGAGTATCTGGCGACGCCGTACTGGACGAGCCAGCAGTTCAAGCGTGAGACCGACGCGTCGCGCTGGCATCCCACGCCGTGCGCGGCGCGATGAGGAGCGGAGCCATGCGAAGCGCGCGAGGCGTGAGAGGCTTGCTGGCCGCGGCGCTGGCCGCACTGGGTACCACCCTCGCCGGGCAGGCGCCCGTCATCCCCGGAGCGCCCACCGGGCAGGCCCCCGCCGTCGACTTGAGCGGCTACTGGTCGCCGGCGCTGCACGAGGATCTGATGGAGCGCGGACCGGGGGCCGAAATCGCCGACTATGGCGGCTTCCCGTTGAACGAAGCGGGCCGCCTGTGGGCGCTCTCCTACGACCCCTCTCGCGTGACGCTGCGGCATCACCAGTGCGAGGCCTACGTCACCCCGTACCAGATGCGCGCGCTCGGCAACTTCCGGATCTGGGAGGAGCGTGATCCGCACACCCAGCGGCTGGTCGCCATCCATCTCTGGGCGCAGACGACCGAAGGCCATCGCGTGATCTGGATGGACGGCCGCCCGCATCCGCCGGCGTGGGCGCCGCACACGTTCCGCGGATTCTCGACGGGACGGTTCGTCGGCAACGCGCTGGTGGTGAGCACGACGCACATGAAGAACGGCGCGCTGCGGCGCGGCAACGGCGCGCCGGAGAGCGATCAGGCCACGCTGACCGAGTTCTTCACCCGCCACGGCGACCATTTGACGAACGTCACGGTGGTCTCCGATCCCGTGTATCTCACCGAGCCGATGGTGCGGAGCAGCGACTTCGCGCGGCAGCCGGTCGATCCCGGCGCCTGGCTGTATGCCTGCGACGACGGCGAGCAGATCCTCGACCGCCCCGACGACGCCGTCCCCCACTACTTGTTCGGCAAGCAGCCGTTCGTGGGGGAATTCTCGACGCGGTACAAGATCCCCCTCGCGGCCGGCCTGCTGGGAGCGGTGACGATGTATCCCGAACTGGAGGCCAGGCTCGCGACGAGCACTGAGGCCGAAGGGCGCGCGCTGCTCTCGCCGGCGGCCGGTCGCACGCCAGAAACGAGCAAAGCCACCGATCGCGAGCCCCGCGACGGCAACGTCCACGTGCTGCCAGTGCGTGACAACGTCTACATGCTGGTGGGTGACGGCGCCAACATCGTGGTGCAGACCGGCGATCAAGGCGCGTTCGTCGTCGATACCGGTGAGGGGAAGCTCGCCGACAAGGTGATCGCGGCGATCCGCGGCCTGACCAGCACGCCGATCCAGTTCATCGCCAACACCAGCTTCCGAGGGGAGCACACCGGCGGCAACGCCCGGCTCGGCGATGCGGGGCAGGATCCGAGCCTGCTCGGCTCGTTCTTCGTGACCGCCGCCCCCCGCGGCGTCACCGGCTTCTTCAGCGATCCGGCAGCGCACGCCACGATGATGGCGCACGTCAACGTCCAGGTGCGTATGCAGGCCGCCAATGCACCGGCGGCCGCCGTGCCGGCCGACACCTACCTCGAAGATCGGCGGCGCAAGTTCCACAACGGCGACGCCATCGAATTCTTCTACCAGAAGGACGCCGTGACCGACGGCGACAGCCTGATTCACTTCCGGCGCGCCGACGTCATCGTGGCGGGGGACATCTTCACGACCACGCAGTACCCGGTCATCGATCCGAAGAACGGCGGCTCGGTGCAGGGTGAGATCCGCGCGTTGAACGAGATCCTGAAGATCACGGTCTACCGGCATCAAGGCGAGGAGGGCACCTACGTGGTGCCCGGTCACGGCTACCTGGCCGACGAGCACGAAGTCGTGGAGTATCGCGACATGATGGTGATCGTCCGCGACCGGGTGAAAGCGATGATCGACGCCGGGGCGACGCTGGCGCAGGTCAAGGCGGCGCGCGTCACTGCCGACTACGACACGCAGTACGGCGCCAACACGGGGCCGTGGACCACCGAAATGTTCGTCACGGCGGTGTACGACAGCCTCAAGAGCGGGCGCTGAGGCGAGCGCGGCCGCCGCGGATCACCGGCGGCTGAGCCGGGAGCGTCTGCACGATCTTCTTCAGCAGACCGCGGAACCAGTCGTGCGCCGGGTCGTACTCGTGCACCCGGTGCCACTGCAGCATCTCGACCATCGGCGGCATCGCAATCGGCAGCGGCAGCAGGCGCAACGGCAGGATCTCGGCGCACTTGGCCGCGAGCCGCGTCGTAATCGTGGCGATGCGGTCGGTCCCGACGACGAGCTGTGGCGCCAGGCTGAAGGTGGGCACCGACACCTCGACGCGGCGCCGGTAATTGGCGCGGCGCAGAAACTGCTCGTCGTAATTCGACGGCGGCTCGTTGCCCGCCACGTTCACGACGACGTGCCCGAGCGCGAGGTACTGCTCGAGCGTCATCGTCTTCCCGATCGCCGTGTTCCCCGCCCACACCACACAGGTATAGGTATCCTCGAACAGCATTTCGGTCGGCTGCGAGGACGACACATACCCGTCGGGTGAGATGAGGAAGTCGAGCTCGCCGCTCTCGAGGTCCTCGCCGGCCCGGCGCCCCACCTGCCGCAGCTCGAACGTGATGTGCGGCGCTTCGCATCGGGCCGCGCGCAGCACGTCGGCCATCAGGATCTCCGTCACGTAGTCGCTGACCGCCAGGGACAGATGGCGGGTGGCGGTGGACGGATCGAATTGCGGCTTCGACCCGAGCGTGCCGCGGATCTGCAGCAGGATGTCGCGAACGGGGACGACGAGCCCTTCGGCGACCGGCGTCAGGACCATCTGCCGCCCCACCGGCACCAGCAGCTCGTCGCGGAAGTAGTGGCGCAGGCGAGCCAGCGCACCGCTCATCGCCGACTGGCTGAGATTCAGCCGGTTGCCCGCCCGCGTGACGTTCCGCTCGGTGAGCAGCGCGTCGAGCGCGACGAGCAGATTGAGATCGAACAGATGCAGGTCCATGAGCTCACGTATCGATGCTGCCAATGCCTGGCATCGGGATGACGCATGCGCAGCGGTCCAGGGCTTCGAACAGAATCACCTGCGTGAGACTGATCGCCTGTGCCTGCGTGCTGGCAATGGTAGCGTCAACCGGCGCCGGCCTGGGGGCGCATCACTCGTTCGCCGCCGAATTCGACTTCCAGAAACCGGTAACGCTCAAGGGAACCGTCGTGCAATGGGAAATGATCAACCCGCACGGATGGATCACCATGGACGTCGCCGGGGACGACGGCAAGACCGTCCAGTGGATGGTCGAGACCTCCAACCCGAACGGCCTGATGCGGCTCGGGTGGACCAAGCGGTCGCTGAAGCCGGGTGACGCGATCACCGTCGAGGGCTACCGGTCGAAGGACGGATCGAACACGGCCAACGCGGCGCGCGTCACGCTGGCGGACGGCCGCAAGGTGTTTGCCGGCTCCTCGGGGACGCCGGTGGGCACGCCGGGGTCGCAGGACAAGTGAGACCCGTCGTTCTGGCCGCCGCGCTCTGCGCGCTCGTCAGCGGCTGCGGGCTGTCGGCCCAGTCGGCCGACCTGCCCAGGCTTCCCGACGGGCACCCGAATCTGCAGGGACTGTGGATCAAGAGCGCCGGCGGCTTTCAGGGGTTGTTCATCGGCTCGCTGGACGGCACCAACTTCGCCGCCCCAGGCGGTGGACGGGGTGACGGCCGTGGAGGCCGGGCCGGCGGTGGCCCTCCCGCCCCGGCACCCTACCCGTACACGCCCGAGGCCGAGGCCGAACGGCAGGACCGTCTGAAGCGCGGATACGAGGACCCCGAGGCACGCTGCCATATTCCCGGCGTCCCGCGGGCGCTCGATCAACCTGGCGGGCTCTACCCTGTCCAGATCATCCAGGACGAGAAGCAGGTGGCGCTGCTGCACGAGGCGATGCACGACGTCCGCATCGTCCCCACCGACAACAGCCCGCATCCGAAGACCTATTGGGCCTGGGACGGCGATTCACGCGGCCGCTGGGACGGCGACACGCTGATCGTCGATGTGAGCAACTTCAACGGGCGAACCTGGCTGGACATGGCCGGCAATTTCGTCGACGAGAACGAGCACGTGCTCGAGCGGTTCCGGCTCCTCGACCGCGACACCATCCTCTACGAAGCCACCGTCACCGACCCGACGGTCTTCGTCCGGCCGATCGAAATGCGCTTCACGCTGAAGCGCGTTCCAGCCGAACAGCAGATGCTCGAGTACAGCTGTCTCGAGGGCGAGCGCAGCCTGCAGCACTACACCGACGAGGACGGCGGCAGGAAGCGGAGGGCGAAGTGACCGGACTGCGCGCCGCCATCCGGCTGGCGCCCGGCATCGCGCTGATCGCGTCGATCGTTGCAATCGGCGCCGTCGGGGCCGCCGGCCAGAGCGCGAGACGCCCCGCGGGGTTCGCTCCGGCGCGCCTGTCGGACGGACGGACGCCGGATTTCCGCGGCATCTGGCAGGCACGCGGCACCGCGTACGTGAACATCGAAGGGCACCCCGGCGCCCGGGGCCTCGCCCCGTCGAGGAGCATCGTCGTCGATCCAGCGGACGGGAAGATTCCCTACAAGGCCGACGCGCGCGCGCGCCGCCAGGAGAACTACCGCACCCGGGCCACCGCCGACCCGTCGGTGAAGTGCTACCAGGCAGGCGTACCGCGCGCCACGTATCTGGCCACGCCGCTGCAGATCCTCCAGAGTCCCGGCAACTTCGCGATCGTCTACCAGGACAATCACGCGTTCCGCGTCTTCCACCCGGAGTCGCGTCCGCACTTCGACGCCGCCGACTGGTGGATGGGCGACACGCGCTACCGCTGGGAAGGCGACACCCTCGTCGCCGACGTCGCGTCGATGACCGATCAGGTGTGGCTCGATCAGGCCGGCAACCATCACAGCACCGAGGTGCACGTCGTCGAGCGCTACCGGCTGATCGGCGCCGACACGCTCGAGTACGAAGCGCGAATCGAGGACTCGGTGGTCTATACCAGGCCCTGGACGCTACGCACTGTGCTCTCGCGTGTCACACAGCCGGGAGCGCGAATCGTCGAGGACGAGTGCTTGGAGGACGCCCAGGGCGTTCGCCGTCACGTTTCGCCCTCCGACCCGCGCAATCTGCTGAGAGCCGACTATTCGCGCTGGACCAGGCCGGCGCGGCCGTAAAATCCCCACCATGCAGAAACGACTGATCGGAATCGCGCTGTCGTTCGTCGGAGTGTCGCTGGCGCAGGCGCAGGCGCCCGAGCCCAAACCGGACTCACCGGCCGTGCAGGCAATCATCGCCCGCGCCAAGAGCGCAGCGGGCACGACCTGGGCGGAAGAGGCGCACTTCTTCTGCGAGGCGCCGCGCGCCAACAGCCCGAACGATCCGCCGATCGAGCCGGCGAAGATCTTCGACAACGTCTACGTGATCGGCAACAGCGGGACGGTGGCCTATGTGATCACCACCTCCGCCGGCCTGGTCATGATCGACGCGCTGGGCGCCAACCAGGTCGAGAGCGTGCTGCTGCCGGGATTCAAGGCGCTCGGGCTCGATCCGGCGCAGGTGAAGGCGATCATCGTGGGCCACGGCCACGCGGACCACTTCGGCGGCACCGCCTACATGCAGGAGCACTACGGCGCCAAGGTCTACATCTCCGCCGCCGACTGGAATCTGATGGAGAACCCGCCGCCGGCGCGCGGCGGCCGCCAGGGCGGACCGGCGGCTCCGCTGCCCAAGCACGATCAGGTCATCGCGGACGGCCAGCCGCTCGTCTTTGGCGATCTCAAGGTGCTGCCGGTGGCGATTCCGGGGCATACCCCCGGATCGATGGGGTTCATCTTTCCGGTGAAGGACGGCGGCAAGACGCGCATGGCGGCGCTCTACGGCGGCACGGTGCTGACGCCCGGGATCATCTCCGACGACGGGCTGCAGACCTATCTGCAGTCGGTGGCGCGCTTCAAGGACGCGACGCGCAAGGCCAAGGTCGAAGTGGAGATCCAGAACCATCCGCTGATGGATCCGATCCAGGTGAAGCTCGATCGACTGCGCACGCGGACCAAGGGGCAGCCGAATCCGTTCGTCGTCGGCGCCAAGGGCTATCAGGCGTTCCTCGACGTGATGTCGATCTGCACCGAAGCGAACATCGCGCGGCGGAAGCCGTAACGAGCGTCATTTGCCTGCGTTGCGCTCGAGCTGTTCGAGCCGCTGCCGCCACCCTTCCTCAGCGCAGTCGTACGGCAGCAGGTGGCCGTTCGGAACCGCCATCCATTTCTTCTGCGCGGTGACCGGCCTGGTGTAGAAGCGCGGGTCGGTCAGCGTCATGTCGATCACCAGCACGCGCTCGCCCTTGGCACCGGCGGTGAGATGGAACTGCTCGACGACGCGAGCGTCGGCGCTGTGGGGGAAGCGCTGGTCCACCTGTTCGACGAGCTGCGTCGTCTCCACCACGAGCGTGTCGCCCTCCCAGCGGCCGCTCGAGTAGCCGTTGCGGCCGGGAATCCGGTCGGCCACCGGCACGTTGCGGGAACCGAAATAGATCCGCCGCACCTCGTTGTGGAGCTCAT
>Ga0070670_100001374_pt1 | contig 19490 bp, 13 predicted proteins | sample KBSS63metaG_FD_64665 | JGI IMG/M metagenome (GOLD analysis project Ga0070670, IMG submission 64665) | Switchgrass rhizosphere microbial communities from Kellogg Biological Station, Michigan, USA - KBS S6-3 metaG | ecosystem: Host-associated > Plants > Roots > Rhizosphere > Soil ... | reverse complement strand
CGGCCGATCGATGATGTTGACGACCGTGGTATAGGCAAAGACCAGCGTGAGGACCAGATATCCCCACCACATCCGGCCGGCGCGCTGCGCTGCGAGCGTCACCGCGAGCGCCGCGGAGCCCATCAGCACCAAGACCCCCGTCGCGTAAGCGCCGCCCTGAGCATCGACGTCGGCCGCGAATAACACGGTGATGAGAAAACTGATGCCGGTGAAGATGAGCACCAGCGGCCGGTTCGTCTTGGCCCACTCGGGCGCCATCCCGTAGCGCGGAAGGTAGCGCGGAACGAGATTCAACAAGCCGACCATCGCGGACGCCCCCGCAAACCACAAGATGGCGACAGTGCTGACGTCGTACACGGTGCCAAAAACGCTGCCGAGATGCTCGTGCGCGACAAACGCCAGCGCACGGCCGTAGGCCTGTCCGCCCGCCTTGAACTCGTCTGGAGGAATCAGCAACGTGGTCACGACGCTGCTGGTGACGAGCAGCACGCTCATGATTCCCGCCGCGGTCAGCAGCAGCTTCTGAGTGTTTCGAATGCGGCCGATCGGACGCTGCGGTGAGTCGCCGGGCTGCCCCTCGACCAGCGGCATGACCGCGACGCCTGTCTCGAATCCGGAGAGTCCCAGCGCGAGGTTCGGAAAGAGCAGGAGGGCGACCACGATCATCCGGGTAACGCTACCGTGCTCCGCCAGCGTCGTGACATGCCACTGCGAAAACAGTTCGGGCCGCGACCAGAGGTACTGGACACCCCAGCCGATGACGACGAGGTTGAGCACCAGATAGGTCCCGACAATCGGCACCGCGAGCCAGATGGCTTCCCGAAAGCCCTTGAGGAAAATCGCGCCCAGCACCGTGAGCAGCCCCAGCGTCAGCAGCACCGAGTGATGCATCCAGTGCGGCACCAGCGGATTCTCGATGATGTGCTCGGTGGCGTCCGCGGCCGAGAGGGTAATGGTGATGATGAAGCCCGTGGCGGCGAACCCGAGCAGGCACAGGACGAGTGCCTTGCCGCGCCATCGCGGCAGCAGTTCCTCGAGGATGGAAATACTGCCCTGACCGTGCGGGCTGAGCTCGGCGACGCGGCGATACATCGGCAGCGCGCCGAACAGCGTGAGCAGCACGAGCACGAGCGTTGCCAGCGGCGAGAGAAAGCCGGCCGCCAGGAATGCGATCCCGGGCTGATACCCGAGAGTCGAGAAATAGTCGACGCCCGTGAGGCACATGACCTTCCACCACGCCGATTGGTGGGTAGCGGTGCTGAGCGGCCCCGGCGGTTCCTTGACGACTTCGAGAAACCAGCGCTTCAACCAGCGACGCAGCCGAGCGGTGACGCTAGAGGCCATGCCGGCTTAGATTTCACCGCGCGCGGCAGCGAGCTCGAGCTGCTGGTCGGTAGCCTCGACGAACTCCCCTTCCCATTTCGCGATCACCACCGTCGCCAGACAATTGCCAATCACGTTGGTCATCGTACGTGCCATATCCATCAACTCGTCAACGCCGAGAATCAGCGTGACTCCTTCGAGCGGGAGCCCATAGCTCGCGAGTGTGCCGGCCAGAATCACCAGCGACGCCCGCGGGACTCCCGCCACGCCTTTGCTGGTGAGCATCAGCGTGATGAGCATCGTGATCTGCTGCCCGATCGACAGGTGCACTCCCGCGGCCTGCGCCACGAAGACGGCCGCGAGCGAGAGGTACAACGTCGTGCCGTCGAGATTGAAGCTGTAGCCCAGCGGCAGGACGAACGAAACGATCCGGCGCGGCACGCCAAGCCGCTCCAGAACCTCCATCGCGCGCGGAAGAGCCGCCTCGCTCGAGGTGGTGGAGAACGCGATCACCGCCGGCTCTTTCACCGCGCGAATGAACTTCCGCAGCGGCACGCGGAAGATCAGCGCGATGGGCAGGAACACGCCGAGGATTAAAACCGCCAGCGCGCAGTAGAGCGTCGCGACGAGCCAGGCGAGGTTATACAGCACACCCAGGCCGCCATGGCCGACGGTGTACGCGATCGCCGCGCCCACGCCCAAGGGGGCGTAGTGCATCACGATGTTCGTGAACTTGAACATCGTCTCGGCGACCGCTTCGCACCATGCGAGCACCGGGCGCCCTTTCTCGCCGAGCATGCCGAGCGCGATCCCGAAGAAAATGCTGAACACGACGATCTGCAGGACGTCGCCGCGCGCCATCGCATCGAACACCGACTCCGGCACCACATGCAGGAGGATCTGGTCCCACGTCTGCGGCTTGGCGGTAATGTCCGATTGCTGCCCCATCGGGAGGTTGACGCCGACGCCGGGCTTCGTGACATTGACCGCGACCAGCCCGATGACGAGCGCCAGCGTCGTCACGATCTCGAAGTAGATGATGGCGCGCAGACCCATGCGCCCGACAACCTTGAAGTGGCCGGCGCCGGCGATGCCCGCCACGAGCGTGGCGAAGATCAGCGGCGCGATCACCATCTTGATCAACCGCAGGAACAACTGGCTGAACGGACGAAAATAGATGGCGTACGCCGGATTGTAGTGATCGACGATCGCCCCGGCGACGATGCCGAGGAAGAGGCCGAGGAAGATCTGCTGGGTGAGTGTCAACCCCCGACGCGGGGTCGACGGCGTGTGGGCCTCTGGCACCCGCAAATTCTATCCGAAGCAGACCAGGCGGCCGTTGCACGCTCGAGCTCTTACGCGAGCCATAGCGAGCGCGCCGTCAGTTCCCGCGGCTGCAGCCCGGCGGCACGGGCGAGCTGCCGCTGCCGCGGCGGCAAATCCACGGGGAAACGCCATTCGTTTGCGCGCCCGCCGGCGGCGACACACGCGCGTTCCCATTCCGGCCACCACGAGGTGAGCCGTCTCGCGATCGGCTCGATGATCAGCACTCGAGAGCCCTTCGCGTGCGCCTCCAGCAGGCGTGACAGGAGCGCGGCGCGCGACGGGTCGGGCAGCTCGTTGACGGCATATGCCGCGAGAATCCCGTCGCCGCGGCGCGCGCGCATCGAGGTGCGTTCGATGGTCCCCTGAGCCGCATGCCCCGACAGGCCCAGCGCACGATACGTCCAGTTCGCTTCGCTCGCGGCCCAGGGATGGCGATCGATGCCGTTCAGCGTGCACCGCACCTGCTCGAGCGCCCACGCGGCTCCCGCCGCCCCCGTCCCGCAGCCAAGATCGAGAATCTGCGCGACACCAGCCGCCCCGCCAATCGCGCGAACGATCTCCCGCGTGGTGAAGAAATGAAGAGGCCCGTAGAACAGCGCGAACGCGGCACGCTTCCCGCCACTGTCCAGCGCGCCTCCCTTCGCGAGCTTCGCACGCCGCTCGACGTAACACGATGACAGCGCCCGAAGCGCACGCGCAACCTCTGACGGAGTGAGGTCGGCGAGATGGCGCTCCTCCAGCGCGCGAAGCCACGTCTCGAGCGGGTCCTGAATTAGAGCTCCACCTGCATCCCGAGCTCGACGACGCGCTCGGGCGGGATCTTGAAGAAGGCGTTCGCGCGCAAGGCGTTGCGCGCGATGAGGACGAACAGCCGCTCACGCCACAGCGGCAAGCCGGGACGCCGCGTCGCGAGCAGCGTCTCCACGCCGAGGAAGAAGGTCGTTTCCGCCAGATCGATCGGAAAGCCGCGCTTCGCGGCTTCGTTCAGCGCCTCAGGGACATCCGGCTCCTCCATGAACCCGTAGCGGAGCGTCAAGCGATAGAACCCCTGCCTCAGATCGTCGACCTGCGTGCGGTTCTCCGGCGGGACGTGCGGCACGTCGCTCGTGACCACCGTCAGCAGCACGACGCGTTCGTGCAGAACCTTGTTGTGATGCAGGTTGTGCAGCAGGGTCGGCGGCGTGCCCTGCAGGTTGCTCGTCATGAAGATCGCGGTGCCGGTAACGCGCTGTGGAGGATACGCTTCGATGTCGTTCATGAACCGATCGAACGGGTACAGGCGCTCGCGCATGCGCTCGGCGAGCAGCGCGCGGCCGCGCTTCCAGGTGGACAGCACCGTGTAGATGAGTGCACCGACGACGAGCGGGAACCAGCCGCCGTGCGCGACCTTCGTCAGGTTGGCGCCGAAGAACGCGAACTCGATCAGGAAAAAGAAAAGCGCGAGCGAGCCCGCCACCGGCCGCCGCACGCCCCAGGCGGCCCGGGCCACCAGATACGCCAGCATCGTCGTGATCAGCATCGTCAGCGTGACGGCGATGCCATACGCGGCAGCCAGCGCGCTCGACGACCGGAATCCGATCACGAGGCCGAGCGTCGCAACCATGAGCGCCCAGTTCACCTGCGGGATGTAGATCTGCCCCTGGTGATGCGCCGAGGTGTAGGCGATGTCGAGGCGCGGCGAGTAGCCGAGCTGGATGGCCTGGCGCGTGAGCGAGAATGCGCCGGAAATGAGCGCCTGCGACGCGATGATGGCCGCCATCGTCGCGAGGACGACGAGCGGAAGCAGCAGCCAGCGCGGCGCGGTCAGAAAGAACGGCGACACCGCCCTGGTGGGATCGAGCAGGAGCATCGCACCCTGCCCGAGGTAATTGAGGAACAAGGCGGGCAGCACCATCGAAAACCAGGCAAGTCGAATCGGTCGCCGGCCGAAATGCCCCATGTCGGCATACAGCGCCTCGCCGCCGGTGACGACGAGAAAGACGGCGCCGAGGACCACGAACCCGTGCCAGCCGTTCGCAATGAAAAAGGTGACGCCGTGCATCGGATTGAACGCGGTGAGCACGCGAGGCTCGCGCACAATCCAGGTCACGCCGAGGATGGCAATGGTCACGAACCATACCACCATCACGGGGCCAAAGAGCATTCCGACGCGCGCCGTACCGCGCGATTGGATCATGAACAGCGTGACCAGGATCCCGAGGGTAATAGGAACGATATAGGGCTCGAATATGTGGGTGGCAACCTGCAGCCCCTCGACCGCGCCGAGCACCGAAATGGCCGGCGTGATCATGCCGTCGCCGTAAAGAAGCGCGGCGCCGAAGAGGCCGAGAGCAATCAGGCTGGCCCGGCTCTTCCGGCGCGCCCCCGGCGACTGGGCGACCAGCGCGAGCAACGCGAGAATGCCCCCTTCGCCGTTATTGTCGGCGCGCATCACGAACAGGATGTACTTGATCGAGATGATGAGGGTGAGCGACCAGAAGATCAGCGAGAGCACGCCGAGGACGTTCTCGTGCGTCGGGGCGACTCCGTGCTGTCCGTGGAAGCATTCGCGTAGCGCGTAGAGGGGGCTCGTGCCGATATCCCCGTACACCACACCCAGCGCTCCGAGCGTGAGCACCCTGAGGCTGGTCGCCGAATGGCTTGATTGGCCAGCTTGTCGGGCGGGCGAAGGCGAGGCGGACATCGGACGACCTCCAAATATCGCCTGCGAGGTTAGCTGACGGGCTGGAGGTTGAAGGTCCTCCTCCGGCAAAGCCGGATATGCCCCGGACCGTCCGCGCCGCTGCTTCCGACTCTCGGCACTGGGACGGTCGCTGGTTCCCCCGCTCCGCGCGCGCGCGGATTCGGCTGACACGAGAATACGCCCGCGCGACCCGGGCGTCAAAAGCGGAAAACAGATATGCTCAGCGTGATCCCGGCCCTGATGTCCAACGTCCGAAGTGTCTTGGCCGGTCGGAAAAGAAGGAAGGAGACGGAGAAATGAGACGGCTTCTTATTGTTGCGGCTTCGGTTGCCGTGCTCGCCGCCGGCGGAGCATTCGCGGGCGAGGTGAAGGGACCTCCGAACCAAAAGGACAATACCAACGAGACCGGCGCTTTGCAGCACGCGAACTCGGGCTGCGCGGCCAGCGGGTTGAACGACTTCGACAGTCACGACCCGGACGGACAGGTAGCGTCGCAGGTTCAGACCGCGGCGGACTCCTGGAGGTATTACGAGCTTCCAAAGGGCGCTCCAGGCAAGCTCGGGCTCTGCAGGGGCGGAACGGGACAGCGGTAGATAACAGCCTCGTGGTTGGCCCCGCGTTCGTCGGGGCCAACCCTTCATTGATAGCGCAACGCTTCCATTGGATCGACGTTCGTGATCCGCCACGCTGGGAGAAAACACGCGAGCCCGGCGACGCCGGAGAGCACGGCAGTTACCGCGGCGATGGTGAGCGGGTCGTAGGTGCCGACGCCGTAGAGCATCGACGACACGACGTCAGTTGTAGGAATCATTACGGCGAGTCCGATCAGAAGTCCGATCGCCGTTAACCGCATCCCTCCCAGAAATATCAACAAGCGCAAGTTGCCCGCGCTGGCGCCGAGCGCCGCGCGAATCCCCATCTCGCGCGTCCGCTGGGCGGCGGTATAAGAAATCACGCCGTAGATGCCCACGGCAGCGAGCACCAGCGCAATCGCCGAAAAACCCGAGAGCAGCGTGCTGGTCACGCGGTTGGCGGTCATCGACTGGTCCACAATCTGTTCCAGCGTGCGGACATCGCTGAGCGCTTGATCCTTGTCCACGCTCTCGACAGCCGACCGAACGGCTCTCTGCAGAGACTGCGGCGGTACGCCGGCTCGCACAATCAGGTTGATGCCGTAGGTCGGGCTCTGCTCGTTCGAAACGTAGATGCCCGCGCTGATCTCATCCCCCAGCCCGGTGATCTTCTCACCCGCAACGACGCCAACGATTCGCCAGGCGATCTCCCGGCCGGGCTCGGTCTTGCCCGGTACAATTTCCCGCACCACGATGCGGCGACCGATCGGATTCTCTTCGCCGAATTCGCGCCTGGCCAGTGTTTCGTTGACGAGCGCGACGGGCGGTGCGCCCGCCGTGTCGTTGTCGCTCAACCCTCGTCCCGCCCGCAACTTGATGCCGAGTGCTTCGAAGTAAGACGGACTGACTATCTTGAAAAACGCCCGCCGGCGATTGGCCGAGTCCGTCAACTCGCGATCGGCGATCGAGTACGGGACGCCGTAGCCCCACCCCTGCAGCGGTAAGGCCGACGTAATGGCCGTCTTGCTGACGCCCGGCACGGCCTCCACCGCGGCCCTGATCGAAGCGAGATACACGTTCAGTTCGACATGGTCGCGGTGCTGTTGCTGCGCAATCGGCAACCCAGCGGTGAGGACGTTCGTCGCAGTGAATCCAGGATCGACGTCGAGCAGCTTGAAGACACTGCGCATCAGCAGTCCCGACGCGACCAACAGCACGAATGCGAGCGCGATTTCTGCAACCACGAGACCGCCACGCACGCGCCGTCCCAGGTGAGCCGAGGTCGTGCCGTGTCCGCCTTCCTTCAGCGCGCCGAGCAGGCTCGGTTTTCTGACGTGCGCGGCTGGGGCAGCGCCGAACAACAGGCCCGTCACGACAGCGACAGTCAACGTGAACAGCAAGACGGAGGTATCCATTCGAATGTCCACTGCGGGCGGCAGCGCGTACGGTGGAATCAACGATCGGATCCATTTCATCATCGCGTAACCAATGGCGACTCCGACGAGGCCACCGCACACAGAGATCGCGACGTTCTCGATCAGCAACTGCTGCACCAGATGCCAGCGGCTGGCACCGAGCGCCGTGCGCACCGCCATCTCGGTTTCCCGTGACATGCTGCGGGCAAGCGCGAGATTCGCCAGGTTGGCACAACCGATCAGCAACACGAATAGCGTGGCGGCGAACAGCACGGTGACGGCGCTGCGCAACCCCGGGCCGATCAGCACGTCCGCCAGACGGTCGATTGCAACGCCCCAGCCCTTGTTCGAGTCCGGATAACTTCTGCCGAGCCGCTGCCCGATGACGTCCATCGCGGCGCGCGCGCGCTCGAGCGTCACGCCCGGCTTGAGCTTGGCGCTCGCGCCGAGCCAGCGAAAATCGCGCGTCATGCTCGAAGATTCGAAGGCCAGCGGCTTGAAAATCTGAGCGGCGCTGCGATCGAAGGGACTGCCCTTCTGCAGGATGCCGATCACGGTGTGCGGCTCGCCGTTCAGCAGGATGTTCCGTCCCAGCATGGCGGGATCGGCGCCGAACCGCGTCTCCCAGAGCACATGGCTCAACAAGACAACACGATCGTTGCCCGGCTGGTCCTCGCCCGGAAGGAATGTGCGGCCCATCGCTGGGATGACTCCGAAGATATCGAAGTAATGCGCCGAGACGAGCGCGCCTCGGATCGAGACCGGCTCGGTGCCGCCGGTGAGTGTTGCACGCCAGGCGGTTTCCGCGGCCATGTACTGGAAGACGCCGTTCTGGTTGGCCCAGTCGAGATAGTTCAGGGTGGAGATGTTATTGGGCGCCCCGCTGGGAAGCTTTTCGAGGACTCGGACGATGCGGTCCGAGTCTGGATATGGCAAAGGGCTGAGCAAGACGCCATTCACAAAGCTGAACATGGCGGTGTTCGCGCCGATCGCGAGCGCGATCGTGGCAATCGCGACAGCCGAGAAACCCGGGCTGTTGCGAAGCTGGCGAACTGCGGAACGAAGATCGTGAAGCAGGCGGCGACCGGACATGAGACGCGAAGTCGCCTAGACGAAGCTCGCCGAAGGCGAGCGAAGTCTGGCGGAGAGGGAGGGATTCGTCCTCCTTCGCTCTGCGGCGCTTCGGCGGGATCTCATCCTGTCAGCGTAGCCATCCCGCCGTAGCTCGCGCTGAGTCCGACGCGAGCGGAGGCGGATGGCGGAGAGGGAGGGATTCGAACCCCCGGTACCCTTCCGGGTACAGTGGTTTTCAAGACCACCGCCATCGACCACTCGGCCACCTCTCCCAATAGGCCGCAATCCTGGAATCGCGGAGCTCTACCGAATAAATGATCTTACGACGATTCGCTCGCCCCGAGCCGAACGGCCACAGAATCGCGTATTCTCTGCGGGTGACGAACCGAACCATCAGCCTGCAGGATCTCGCGGCCGTGTTTGCCGTTCCGCCGCTGCCGCGGCGCTCGGACCCGCGACGAACGCTTGATTTCGACGCCGCTGAGGCCATCGCCCGGCACATCGAATCCGGTGGTATCACGCGCTACCTCTACGGTGGCAACGCGTTCCTCTATCACATCACCCTCGCCGAGTACGAAGGGCTGCTCGAGTGGCTGGCGGGGTTCCCGCAGACACGCTGGGCCATCCCGAGCATCGGACCATCCTTCGGCCGGGCCATGGATCAAGCGCTGACGCTGAAGCGGCATCCGTTTCCCACCGCGATGGTGCTGCCGTGCAGCGATCCCCGGGACGCGCGCGGTATGGAAGCCGGGCTTCGCGACATCTCGAATGCCGCAGGGATTCCCCTCATCCTGTACCTCAAATCGGAAGACGCGTTCGGCAGTAACAAGGAGGCTGGCCTCGACGCGGTCGGACGGCTGATCGACGACGGCGTCGCGATCGCGATCAAGTACGCGGTGGTACTGGACGACCCGGCGAACGACCCGTATCTCGACGGGCTGCTCCGCCGCGTGGATCGCCACCGCGTCATCACGGGAATGGGGGAACGCCCCGCAATTGTTCACCTGCGCGACTTCAAGCTGCCGGGGATGACCACAGGCTCCGGCTGCATCGCGCCGCACGCATGCACGACGATGTTCGAAGCGTGCCGAAGCGCAGATTGGCCCCGCGCGGAAGAGATCCGCGCGGAGTTCATGCCGCTCGAGGACCTGCGCGACGAGTGGGGCCCCGCTCGCGTGCTGCACCACGCCGCCGAGCTCGCGGGCATCGCCCCGACCGGACCGATTCCCCCGTACGTGTCGCCGCTGCAGAGCGGCCAGCTGCGCGCGCTCGAACCGGTCGCTCGATCGCTGCGAGACGTCTCGGAAAGCGCGAAGATCACGCGATAGCGTCGGCGTTGGCGTCCGCGCGACACGGAAAGATCAGTTGACTCCGTTCGTCTTTCTGGCAGAATGAACGCGCGCCGTGCGTCAGCGATCCGACGTACTCCCGCTCAACTTTCCGTTACCTGTTAGCGCGTCGGCCATCGTGGAGCGGGTCGCGCTCCGCATTCCCGTGCCGCGCGTGTCTGTGATGCTCACTCGATGAACACTGCTCACCAGACCGTCATCGACACAAACCCGCTCGAACTCGACAGGCCGCAACATCTGGCGAGCTGGTATGCGCCGGGCTGGTCGGACAGCATCGGAGACCGGCTGCTGATGTTCGACAACACCAGCGCGCCTTCGCTGGAGTTGCTTCGCTTCAAGGCGCAGCTTGCCTCAGCTCCGGGCTTCGAGACGGCGCTCCGTGCGCGGGTTGACCTGCTCCGCCGCTTTTGCCACCCGTCGTTCTCCGAGATACGCGCGGTCGAATCGCTGGACGGCGGCGCCAGCCTGGCGCTCGTGTCCAATCACGTGGCGGGAAAGCGCCTGTCCGAGATTCTGCGAGAGGCAAAGGGACCGTCCTTCGCCATCGCGCTCATCCGCCAGCTCACTCCAGCCCTGGTTCTCTTGCAGCAGCAGGGCGACGGAGTCGCGCACGGGACGCTCGCCGCGGATCGGATCGTCGTCACCCCCGAGGGACGGCTTGTCATCGTCGAACATGTCCTCGGCCCGGCGCTCGAGCGCTTGAACTGCACGGCCGGGCGACTGTGGGCGGATTTTCGGATACCCGTGCCGCCGGTCGGGAAATCCGGGAGTCCGAGGCTTGACGGGCGAACAGACGTCGTTCAGCTGGCGGTGATCGCGTTGACGCTTGTGCTCGGGCGGCCGCTGCGGCCCGACGAGACGCCGGATCGCTTTCCCGAACTGCTCGATCAGATTGAACGGACGTGCGGTCAAGCGTCGCCGTCGGTGGCGTTTTTGCGGAGCTGGCTCGGGCGGGCACTCCAGATCGACGGCCGGCTTTTCGGCTCTGCTGTCGACGCGCAGGAGGCTCTCAAAGACCTGCCGGACGAGCGCGGGCAACGCGACTTTGCCCGAATGCTGGCGGCGCCGCGGGAGAGCTCCGAGAAAAACAGCGACAGCGCCACTGACAACGCGCGTGCGCGGCTCGAGCCGGTAATCCTGCGGCATCCATCCGCTGAAGAATCCGTGGCGCCACCTCCGCCGGCGACGCGGACGAGTCCACCGCCCGAGGCGCTGCTGTTCGGCGACGAGCGTGAGATGGTGCGACCAAGGACAACCTCCGAGGGATCACCCAGAACCGACCACGTTCTACGTCCGCCGTTCGCCGAGACGGGTTACTCTCCGAGCTACCCTGCCGCCCCGATGGAGATTGGCAGCGGGCAACGAGCGCTTGGCATCCTGACGGCGACACGAGCGTCGGCACGGGAGCCGCAACGCGCTCGCAAGGCTCCGCCGTTGTGGCTTACCGCGGCGCTGGCGCTCCTCGCCGTAAGTGAAGCGGCGGTCATCGCGGGGCTCGTCTACGTAAAGGCGCCGTTCGGATCTCCCGCGGCCATAATCGAATCAGTCCAATCTGGATCCGATGTTCCCGTGGCGGCCCCTGCCCCCGCGGCTACCGCGAGTCGATCCCGGCCCGGCGAGCGCACTCGGGAATCTCCACCAGCCGCCGTTGCCCGTCCTGCGGGCGCGCCGCCGGTGACACGTAGCGGAGGCTTGCGGTTGTCGTCGCCAGTTGACGTCGACGTCCTCGAAAACGGCCGGCTGTTGGGCTCGAGCACCAGACCTATCGTTTTGACACCTGGATCGCACGAGTTGGAACTGGTGAATACCACGCTCGGTTACCGGGCGCGGGAGGCGGTGGTGGTGAAGACCGGACAGACCACGTCGCTGGCCGTGTCGGTGCCCAACGGCCGCCTGAGCATCAACGCGCTGCCGTGGGCCGAAGTGTGGATTGACGACAAGCTGGTGGGCGAGACTCCCCTTGGCAATCTTTCACTCCCAATCGGGGCGCATCAGCTTGTGTTCCGTCATCCGCAGCTGGGCGAGCGGCGGCAGTCCGCCGTCGTGCGGGCCGACGCGGTCAGTCGTGTGAGCGTGAATCTGCAGCAATAAGCGCAGCGCCGCTGGTTTCGGATTCCGGCCTCACCGACGCGCCCGACGTCAAGTCCAGGAACGCCTGCTCCGAAATCCGAGTCAGAGACGTGCTCGAAGCCTCGGCATCGAGCCTTCGCTGCAAATCCGACGGAGGAAGGATGGGCGCGTTGAAATGCAGACGCGGCTCCGCGAAGTGCAGCACGTGGCTGAAGCGGCTCGCATCGCGAATACCTGTGCCATCCTCCGCGACCGAGACGATCTCCGCGTCTCCCACGATGCCCGCGCCGCTGACGTAGAAACAAACCTCTTCGCCGGGGCGCGGCACCTGCTGGGGTGAACGCGTGTGGCGCAATCCGAACACCCGCCGTTTTCCAATCACTCGTTCAACGATCTGTTCGGGAGTTGCGGCTGCATCGCTGCCGACGATGGCCACCCAGAACGCCGGTTCATCGCGTCGCTCGGCGGGCCTCGAGCGCCCGTTATCGCTTGCCGCGGACGATCGCCCGAGCAGATCGATGAGGAAATCCACGGACAAGTCGGAGCTCAGGATCCGCAGCACTTCGGCATGCGTGACGCGTCCCGCAGCCACCATGTCGGCGACCGCGAGCAGCGCACGGATCGACGCCACTTTGATGGGTCCGCCTGGTTTGCGCGACGCCATCGAGTGTTCGAGCACGGCGCGCCGTGGATAATGCGTCGTCAAAACCGACAGGCCGACCGGGGATGGCGTCGATGCGCTCAGGAGCGACGATGCCGCCAATGCCCCGACGGATCGCGACAAGCTCTCGAAGTCCGCGCCCTGCGTCTGGTCCGTGCGCACTTCGAGAACCATATTGAGACTGCGCGGGTATCGCCAGTGGCCATCGTAGCGGAGCACTCCGGAGACCGGCATGTAGCTGCCAAAGGCGGTCTCGAGTCCCAGGAAGCGGCCGAGGATCGTGACGAGATCCTTCAGCGCCCGATGATGCTGCTCACCGAGGGAGCGCTGACCCTGCTCGATGAACGCGCGCGCGAGGCGCACGTCGGTGACGTGTGCGCTGATGAAGCGGCGGAACCGCTCGCGGGGTGTGTCGAAGCCCGGGGTGTCGTCGAGCCGCCCAACCATCGACAGCACGTCGTCGAGCGTTATGCTCATGGCAGAGGCCTCGGACCGGTGGAAAGTGCCGTCCCCCTATTGCACGCGCGCCAGCACCGCGGGGCCTGACGGCGCGCGGCGGCCGCCGGTCGGTTCGGTGGTGACCGACACGCCGATGACCGGACGCGGGACCGCCGGAGGCGTGTCGGTCGCTAGCGTGAGGCGGCCCGCGGCGTCGGGCGTCAGCACGCCGACGCTCACCGGTTCGGCGTTCGTCAGCAGCCACATCTGGTAGGTCGTGCCGGGCGCCAGCGCCGGCAGCCGCGAGCCGCTGAACACGAGCCCTCGAGAGCGGCTCCACAGGAGTTGGGCGAAGGCGCGCGGCGCGCCCGGCTGACCCACCAGATTGAAGCGGATGAGATCGGGGGCCGCGAGAACGCCGCTGATTACCTGAGCGCTCTCCGCCGTCTGACGGGCTGCCTGGATCCGCTGGTCCGCCTCCTCGCGCGTCGAGGCGATGCGCTTGTCGGCGAGCTCGCCGGCAAGTGCGGCCTGTCGTTCGGCTGCCGCTACGCGAGACGCGGCCTCGTTCAACCGCGCGTCGACGCGGCGCTGCAACATCAGCCCGGCCACCGCCGCGGCGCCCACCACGAACACTGTGACGGCGAGCACGATCTGCCAGGTCCGCCACATGCGTTCGGTGCGCGTCGCGGTTTCACGCGCCTCTTCGCTACGGGTGGTCACCGCGCGCTCGAGCGATTCCAGCCGCTCGGTAAGCACGGCCGGCTCAGGAAGGGCGGCCACACTCTTGACCGCCGGCCGCGGTTCCGGAGCGTGCGCCGCGTCCGGCTGCGGGAGCTTGGCGGCAGCCGGCCCTGATTCGCGCAACCCCTCGTGGATCCGCATCACGCTGTCGAGCGGGAACGGCGCGAGCGCGGCGGGACGACCACCGCCCGTTCCGCGCAGCTCGGCGATCGCCGTCTGCACGTCGAGCGACAACTGGTCCATGCGCGCGTGGAGATCACTCTCGAGCGCCGCGATGCGAGCCTCGGCACGCTCGAACACGCTCAACGCCGAGTGCGCAGCGGCCACGCACGTTTCGCTCAGGTTGGCCGCCTGCTCGCGAAGCTGCTTCGCCGGTTCCTCGTGGACCTGCCGCAGCGCTTCCCATTCGTGCTCGATGGTCTGCTTGACGGCGCGCATTTTTTCCGACGCTTCCTGCTGCAGGCGCGTCTCCATTGCGCCCCAGTCAGTGAGCCGCGCTTCGAGCTGACCTGCCGCCTCCGAGTGGCGGCGATCAGTCGCGTTCCAGCGCGTGAGAATTTGATCCCACTGCTCCGTCAGCCGATTGAGGCGCTGCTCCATCGGCTGAAGCTGGTCCTGGGTCTGCTGCCACTGCTGCAGCGTGACGCTCAGGCGATCGATCTGTGTTTGAAGATCGGCGACGTGCTGCCGGTGTTCCTCGGGGACCAGTTGTTCTTGCACCTGGAATACCTCGCGCGCGGCCATGATACACAAAAAAACAGATGACGTGGTGTCCTGTTCGTCTTGACACCAGCTGCAAAGGCGCTACGATTCAAGTCTCCGTCGAAGTCGAATACATCCTTCCCGCTGCGCTCGGTGAGGTTCAACGATGTCGGCCACTCGCATCAACGCCCGCACTGCCATCGCTCTCGCCTGCTGGCTCGCGGCTTCTACCAGCGCACTCGCTCAGGAAACGCTGACGCGGGCAAAAGACCTGTACGCGTCCGCCGCTTACGAGGAAGCGCTGGCCGTCTTCGACAAGCTGCACGAAACCGTACCGGTTGAAGAGACATCCGAAGTCGCGGGTTATCGAATCTTCTGCCTTCTCGCGCTCGACCGGACCGACGAAGCGCGGCGCGAGATTCAGGTCCTCGTGCGCGCGAATCCACTGTATCGGTTGTCAGGTGCGCAGGCTTCCCCACGCACTCGGGCCCTGTTCGATGAGGAGCGCCGCCGGCTGCTGCCCGAAATCGTCCAGCAGACCTACGCCGCGGCAAAGGCCGCCCTGGATCGCAAGGAGATGCCGGTCGCGCTGTCAGGATTCGATCGGATGCTGCTGCTTCTGGAGGAACCCGGTCTCAGTACCCAGCCGGGACTCGGGGACATGCGCACGCTCGCTATCGGTTTCCGCGACCTGATCCGGCTCTCCCTGGCGACCACCGCCGCGGGTGCCGGGACCGGCGCCGCTTCGTCCGCTGCACCCGCTGCGACGACGGCGGCCGTACCGAAGCCGGAAGCGGCGGCCGTCTATGGGCTCGAGGATGCCGCCGTGATTCCACCCGTCGCCATTGATAAGGTGGTGCCGTCGTGGAATCCACAGGGCGTCACCGACAACCGTCCGCGCCGGGCAATGCTGGAGCTCGTCATCGACGAGTCCGGCAGCGTCACCTCAGCCGTATTGAAGAAAACGCTTCATCCCTCGTACGACTCGATCCTGCTGCGTGCCGCGCGCCGCTGGAAGTTTCAGGCAGCCACCAAAGACGGCGTTCCCGTTCGGTATCGCAAGCAAATAGAGATCGTGCTCGTTCCGAAGGCCTGACCGGACGTTCGAGCTATTCGGAGTCGTCTGCGAACCGGTAGCCGACCCACGGCTCGGTAAGAAGAAACCGTGGCTTCGTGGGATCAGGCTCGACCTTCTTTCTCAGCTGTCCCATGAGGACCCTGAGGTGCTCCGGTTGGTCGGCTGCGGCCGCTCCCCATATCGACTTCAGAATCGATCGATGCGTGAGCACGCGGCCGGCGTGGGTGGCGAGAAGGGTCAAGAGTTCGAACTCTTTTGGCGTCAATTTGATTTCGGTCGTGCCCCGCTGAACCTGCCGCCGGTCGAAGTCGATGTTGAGGCCGCCACGGGTCAGCGTTCCATGCAATACCTCTTCGCGTCCAAGAGACCGCCGCAGGGTCGCGCGTACCCGCGCCATGAGCTCCTCTGGACCGAACGGCTTCGTCACATAATCGTCCGCCCCCTGATCGAGTGCGGCCACTTTGTCCTTCTCTCCTCCGCGAGCCGAGAGCACTAAAATCGGCGTATCCCCCCGATCGCGAATCCGCCGACACACGTCAATCCCGTTCATGTCTGGCAGCCCGAGATCCAGGATGACGAGGTCGGGTCGCTCGCGGGCGAAGAAGTCGAGCGCTTCGCGCGCCGTTGCAGCCACCGCGACGCTGTAACCGCGCGAGCGGAGCAGAGGAGCCATCGCCCGCTGAATCGACAGCTCATCGTCGACAAGAAGGATGTGTGCCGGACGTGTCACACGGCTTCTCCGTCCAGTGCGGCTGACGGCCGGCTCTCGACCGGCAGTGCGATGGTCACCACTGCGCCCCCTTCGGGATGGTTCGCGACCGCGATGCGGCCGCCTTCGGCGGCGATGAGCCCTTGCGCGATGGTGAGGCCCATACCCGTTCCGAAGCGCTGCTCGCGCGCATGGGCGCCACGGTACGAGCGCTCGAACAGTCGGTGCTGCTCATCGGGATTGATCCCGATGCCCCTGTCCCGGACATCGATGCGCAGCTCGTGCTGAGAGACGACCGCGCGCACGTCGATGGCGGAACCGGCGGGCGAGTACTGGCCGGCATTCTCGAGAACGTGCGCCAGCGCCGCTGACGTCAGACGCGGATCGACGCGGACCAGCGCCCGATCGGCGCCAACGGTGAGCGGGTGCGTGTCGCACGCGGGTTCAGCCTGGCGCGCGGCGGCTTCGATGATGTCGCCGGGCTCCACCCATTCGCGCTCCGCGATCACGGCGCGCGTTTCGATGCGCGCCATGTCCACCACGTCCTGGAACAACCGGTTCAGCCGATCCAGTTCCGCCCGGACGATTGCCGCCTGTTCGCGGCGTTCCTCAGGCGTCAGCGATGAGGCATTGAGGTTGTTCGCCGCGACCGTCACCGCCGTCAACGGCGTCTTCAGCGCATGGCTGAGCGATTCGAGCAGCGCCGACTTCAGCTCCGCGGCGCGGCGAAGCACCTGCGCCTCTCTCACTTGCGATGACAGATGGCTCGCGACCACGCTGACCGCGAGAAGCGTGAAGAGCTCGGCCAGGTTCTGCGGATTCGCAATCCGCAACGTGCCGACTGGCTCCAGAAAAAAGAAGTTGAAGCAGAACGAGGCGGCGATGGATGTCGTCACCGCGATGCGCCGCGTAGACATCGTGGCCACGACGAGCACGATTAAGAGAAACGACAACGACACCATCGTCGCGTTCCTCAGGTGCAGCAATCGGACGTACGTGACCGTAAGGAGCGCCAGCGCGGCGAGACCCGCCGCGAGCGCCCGCAGCTCAGCCCCGCGCTGAAGGCGCTGGGGGACGAGAAGAAAGGGAAAAACCAGAGCGTCAGCCTCGATCCTCGATCGTGACGCTGCCGGCACCATAGATCAAGCGGCGGGATTGTTATCCAACCAGATGCACCAGGAGATCGCCGCCACGACAGCCACACAGATGCTTGCGAAGGGGGGCATGGCGGCGAGCGCGGCGGTTCCGATCATCACAACGAGCGCCGCCACCACCAGGTCGGGCGGACGCGCCGGGACGGTTCTCATACCAACACTGTGGGGCGCGAGCGCATAAAAAAGGCCTAAAGTCGCCGTAAAAAGTCCGTAATTTCCGCGCTTCGCGGCACACGCGGGCGTATCAATAAAGGAGCAATGCCCGCGGAAGGCCTGCTTGCCCAAGCCAAACGGCTCATCGTCGGCGAACCGATCCCGTCGCATCTCGCCATTCACGAGCGCCTCTCCCGATTCACCGGCCTGGCCGTGTTGTCGTCGGACCCGTTGTCATCGGTTGCGTATGCCACGGAAGAAATCCTGCGCGTTCTCGTTCTCGTCGGCGTCGGCGCGTTGAGCCTGGCGACACCGATCGCGTTCGTGATCGCGACGATCCTGGCGATTGTCGTGTTCTCCTACCGCCAGACGATCCACGCGTACCCGAGCGGCGGCGGCGCCTACATCGTCGCGAAAGACAACCTCGGCGAGTTGCCCGCGCTCGTCGCGGCAGCGGCGCTGCTGATTGACTACGTCCTGACAGTGGCGGTCAGCATCGCGGCCGGAGTCGCCGCGATCACTTCCGCGTTTCCGCAGCTGCACGTGAACCGGGTCGAGTTGACGCTCGGCTTCGTCGTCGTGCTGATGCTCGGAAACCTTCGCGGGATACGGGAGTCCGCCCGCATCTTCGCGCTGCCCACCTACCTGTTCGTCGCCAGCCTTCTCGCGCTGGTTGCCGCCGGCGCCTGGCGGGGGGCCACCGGCACGATCCATCCGGTCGCCGGGGCGCCGTCGATTCAGCCCGCCGGCGACATGCTGACGCTGCTGCTGCTGTTGACGGCATTCTCGAACGGCTGCACGGCGATGACCGGCGTGGAGGCGGTGTCGAACGGGGTCCCCGCGTTCAAACCGCCGGAGGCGAAGAATGCCGCGGCGACGATGCTGCTGATGGCGGTGCTGTCGATCACCATGTTCATCGGCATCACCTTGCTCGCGCAGGCGTATCACATCGTCCCAAGCGAGCAGGAAACCGTCGTGTCGCAAATCGCGCGGGGGGTTTTCGGGGGCAGAGGCTGGCCCTATTACATCGTCCAGGCCGGCACGATGGCGATCCTCGTCCTCGCGGCAAACACGGCCTACGCGGATTTCCCGCGTCTCGCGTCAATCCTGGCGCGCGACCGCTACGTGCCACGGCAGTTGATGAACCAGGGGGACCGGCTCGCCTTTTCCAACGGCATCATCGGGCTGAGTGTCTTCGCGTCAATCCTCTTGATTGCGTATGGCGGCGACACGCACTCGCTGATCCCGCTGTACATGATTGGCGTCTTTGTCTCGTTCACGCTGTCCCAGGCGGGCATGGTGGTGCACTGGAAGAAGCTCCATGGGCCCGGTTGGCGAACCAGCGCCGCGATCAATGGATTCGGCGCTCTCGTGACCGGCATCGTGCTGGTCGTCGTCGCCATTACCAAGACGCGTGAAGGCGCGTGGATCATCCTCTTACTGATTCCTGTCCACGTCTTGCTGTTCCGGGCTTCGCGGCGCCACTACGACGAGGTCGAGCGACAGCTGTCGCTCGAGGGATTTACGAACGGTAACAAGCACCAGAACATCGTGCTGGTTCCCATGAGCGGTGTGCACCGGGCAGTCGTGCAGGCGCTCGAATACGCCAAGACGCTCTCGTCCGATGTCCGGGGTCTTTATGTCAACATCGATCCGGCTGCGCTCGACCAGATGCGTGGTCAGTGGCAGCGTTGGGGGAACGGTGTGCCGCTCGTCGTGCTCGACTCTCCGTACCGGTCACTGATGGAACCGCTGCTCGAATACATCGAGCAGGTCACCACCGACCGGCCGGATGATTTCCTGACCATCGTGCTGCCGGAATTCGTACCCGCGCGGTGGTGGCACCACATCTTTCACAACCAGCGCGCGCTTCTGATCAAAGGATCGCTGCTGTTCAAGCCGAACATCGTCGTCACGAGCGTGCCGTTCCATCTGCGGCGGTGATCATCGTGGCGCTGTTGTTTAGGCCAGCCACGCGTTAGGGGTCTGACCCCGGTCTGACCCCTCGTTACTCCGATCGGACGGCGGCCATGGGGTCG
>Ga0070670_100001372_pt1 | contig 19498 bp, 23 predicted proteins | sample KBSS63metaG_FD_64665 | JGI IMG/M metagenome (GOLD analysis project Ga0070670, IMG submission 64665) | Switchgrass rhizosphere microbial communities from Kellogg Biological Station, Michigan, USA - KBS S6-3 metaG | ecosystem: Host-associated > Plants > Roots > Rhizosphere > Soil ... | reverse complement strand
TGCGGCGACCCGCACCAGACCGACCTTCCGAACGGAGTGACTTCCGGGCTGAACGATGCTGTCGGCAAGCTTGAGGGCATCAAGGGCATCAATGTAATCCGCTTCTCCGCTGCCGACGTAGTCCGCCATCCGCTGGTCGGACGCATTGTGGACGCTTATGAGGGTCCAGGGACCCAGCGTTGATGATGCTCGAGATCGAAATCGAAGCAGACGAAGAATGGGACAGTAGTAGCACCGACTGGTCACTGCTGGTCCGCCGCGCTGCCGAGGCCGCAATCGCCGAAAGCGCGTTCCCGCAACTTGCGCAGGCCGAGCGGCCGGTCGAACTCTCGGTGCGCCTGACGGGCGACGACGAAGTTCGCGCACTTAATTCCGAATGGCGCGGCAAGGACAAACCGACCAACGTCCTCTCCTTCCCGATGGCCCACGAAGACGATCTGACAGCCACAACTGTTGTCGATCAAGAATTGTTGCTCGGCGACATCGTTCTAGCTCGCGGCGTCTGCGAGCGCGAGGCCGCCGAAAAGGATATCCCTGTCGAACGCCACGCCACCCACCTCGTCGTCCACGGTACGCTCCATCTCCTCGGCTACGATCATCACGAGGACGATCAAGCCGAGGACATGGAGCAGCGGGAGGTGCGCGCGCTTGCGCGCCTCGGCATCGACGACCCTTACGGGGTGAGGGACTAATGGCGACGCACCAGGAGGATACCGGATCACGCCTGTGGCGCGGTATGCGTTCGCTGCTGTTCGGCGAGGACAGCGAGCAGACTCTCCGCGACGAGATAGAGGAGGCGATCGATGAGGCGGAGGAAGAGCGCCCGATCGCCGGCGACCTCACCCCGACCGAGCGGCAAATGCTCCGCAACCTGCTCCATTTCGGCGAGCGAACGGCGGGCGACGTCTGCGTCACGCGAGGCGAGATCATGTCGGTCCCGTCGACGATCAGCTTCGAGGATCTGGTGCGGGCCTTTGCGGATGCCGAGCACAGCCGCCTGCCCGTCTACGGCGCCAGCCTCGATAACGTCGTCGGCATGATTCACATCAAGGACGTGTTCAAGGCGCAGTTCGATCCGACGCGGGATCGATCGATCGCCGCGCTCCTGCGCGATCCATTGTTCATCCCGGAGTCGATGAGCGTCATCGACCTGCTCGCGCGCATGCGCTCCCAGCGGATTCACCTCGCTATCGTCGTCGACGAGTTCGGCGGCACGGAGGGTCTCGTGACGATCGAGGATGTCGTTGAGGAGATCGTCGGCGATATCGAGGACGAGCACGACATCGAAGCGGTGGGAATGTTGACGCTGCTCGAGGACGGCCTTTGGGAAGCCGACGCACGGATCGAGCTGGAGGAGCTGGCGAGGACCGTCGACGCTCGACTCACCTGGGAAGAGGACGAGGTCGATACGCTCGGCGGCTTGGTCTTCCTGCTGGCCGGCCACATCCCGGCCAAGGGCGAATGCGTGGAACACCCGTCGGGCTGGAGGCTCGAAGCGGTCGATTCCGACCCGCGGAAGATCCTGCGGGTCCGACTTCACGCGCCAGAAGGAAAACGTGAAGGCTAGTTTCTGGCGAACAGCTTGGCCGGGTCGGCCATTGCCTTGAACTCCAGCGCGTTTCCTGCCGGATCGAGGAGGAACATAGTAGCCTGCTCACCCGGCTCGCCCTCGAAGCGGATCGTAGGCGCGATCACGAAGTCAACGCCGGCCGTTTCGAGCCGCTCCGCGAGAGCCTTCCATTCGTCCATTCGGAGGACGAGGCCGAAGTGCGGCACCGGCACATTGTCGCCGTCCACTTCATTGGCCGCGCGCCTTGGAGCAGCGTCGGGCGCGAGATGGGCGACGATCTGATGTCCGTGGAGATCGAAATCGACCCAATGCTCGGCGCTTCGGCCTTCGGGACAGCCAAGCAGGCAGCCATAGAAGCGCCGAGCCGCTTCGAGGTCGTCGACCGGAAAAGCCAGGTGGAAGGGTTGCAGGGCCATATCTTTCAACTGCGACAACCGCCGCCCGGCTGTCCACACTTTCGTTCGAGCAAAACTGCGGCTAGCGCCCGGCGGGTATGAAGACGTTCGGGGGGATTCAGGACAGGCCCTGGTGGCCCTTCGTCGCGGCGTTCGCCGTCGGCGCTTCCTCGGCTCTGGCGTTTGCTCCGGTCGATGCCTGGCCGCTGATGCTCTTTGCCTTCGCAATGCTGTTCGGACTTTTGCGTCAGACCTCCACGTTGAAGCAGGCTCTGGCGATCGGATGGCTCTTTGGAGTCGGCCAGTTCGTCGTCGGGCTCAACTGGATCGCGACTGCTTTCACCTTCCAGGCTGCGATGCCTGCATGGCTCGGCTGGGTAGCGGTGGTCCTACTTTCGCTGTACCTCGCCGTCTATCCGATGCTCGCCACGGGCGTCGCGTGGCGGATGGGTCGAGGCCATCCACTGGCAATGGCAGTCGCTCTGGCGGGCTCCTGGGCGATCACCGAATGGCTGCGCGCCGGCGTGTTTACCGGCTTTGCCTGGAATCCTGTCGGCGCGATCCTCGTGCCGACCCCTTTGCTGAAGCTGAGCGCGCTGCTCGGCACCTACGGTCTGTCGGCGCTGGTAGTGCTGCTCTCGGCGGCCGCCTGGCTTGAGATTCACAAAAGACGCCTTCCGATCGCAATTATCCTAGGCGGAACGTTTCTTCTCTGGCTGCTGCCCCTGTCGAGCGTTCCGGAAGCGAATCTGGTTGTGAAGCCGATTCGGGTTATCCAGCCCGCCATCGGCCAAGAGGACAAGTGGCGACCCGGTTTTTCCGACGTCGCGGCACAACGCCTCGCTCAGCTTTCGGAGCTTCCGGGCGGGGAGCATCCGCGCCTTCTCCTTTGGCCCGAAGCCGCCGTCACGGAACCGATGGAGGACCAGCGCCAACCGCCCTACTCCGCCTTAGCCGACTTCGAACGCCAGCGGGCGGCGGCGTCCTTGGGGCCCGGCGAATATCTGCTCACCGGCGGAATCGGCCTGACTTCGCCGGATGGAATGCGCATCACCGCCGGAGTGAACAGCATCTACGCGCTCGGGCGCGGCGGGCAGATCGTCGCTCGCTACGACAAGGCGCATCTCGTTCCGTACGGCGAGTATTTGCCCATGCGTCCTTTGCTCTCGGCTATCGGCCTGTCGCGCCTTGCCCCTGGCGATGTCGATTTCGCCCCGGGGCCCGGACCCCGAACGGTCGACCTGCCGAACTGGGGGAAGGTCGGATTCCAGCTTTGCTACGAGATCATTTTCTCGGGCCACGTGGTCGACGGCCGCAATCGCCCCGACTTCATCTTCAATCCGTCTAATGACGCATGGTTTGGAGCGTGGGGCCCGCCCCAGCATCTCGCTCAGGCGCGGCTTCGTGCCGCCGAGGAGGGGGTCCCGATCATCCGCTCGACGCCGACCGGGATCAGCGCGGTGATCGATGCCAACGGGCAGGTCCGGAATTACGTCAGATGGAGGGGAATTGGCGTGATCGATTCAGTGATCCCGCCCGCCGCGACGAAGACAACGCCCTTTGCCCGCCTGGGCAATATCATCCCCGTCGCCCTCGGTTTCCTGCTGCTAATCCTTGCCATTGTGCTGGAAAGGCGTGGCCGCTACAGGGTCGACATATAAAGCTTTCCTTATATCCTGACATTTGAGGCATCTCGCTCCTATGCGCAGCTCCTATCTCTTCACGTCTGAATCCGTTTCCGAAGGGCATCCCGATAAGGTCGCCGACCAGATCAGCGATGCCATCGTCGACCTGTTCCTGTCGAAGGACCCGGAGGCGCGCGTCGCCTGCGAAACGATGACGACTACCAACCGGGTCGTCCTTGCCGGTGAAATTCGCGGCCAGGGCATCATGGACGAGGACGGCAATTGGGCTCCGGGCGTGCGCGAGGAGATAGAGTCGACCGTTCGCGGAGTGGTCCGCGAGATTGGCTATGAGCAAGAAGGCTTCCACTGGGACCGGCTGGACTTCGCCAACCACCTTCATCCGCAGTCGGCGCATATCGCGCAGGGCGTGGATGCCGGTGAGAACAAGGACGAAGGCGCGGGCGATCAGGGCATCATGTTCGGCTTCGCCTGCGACGAAACTCCCGACCTGATGCCGGCGACGCTCTATTACAGTCACAGGATTCTGATGGAGATGGCGAAGGACCGCCATTCCGGCGCAGCGCCGTTTCTTGAGCCTGACGCCAAGAGCCAGGTCACGCTTCGCTTCGAGGACGGGAAGCCGGCCAAGGCGACCGCCATCGTCGTTTCGACCCAGCATAAGCCCGGCTACGACAAGGGTGAGAAGCAGGCCGAGCTTCACGCCTACGTGAAGGACGTGGTCGCCAAGGTTATGCCGGCGGAGTTGCTTGGCAATGAGACCGTCTACCATATCAATCCGACCGGGAGCTTCGAGATCGGCGGACCCGACGGCGACGCCGGGATCACCGGCCGCAAGATCATCGTCGACACCTATGGCGGTGCGGCTCCGCACGGTGGAGGCGCCTTTTCGGGGAAGGACCCGACCAAGGTCGACCGTTCGGCGGCCTATGCCGCGCGCTATCTCGCCAAGAACATTGTCGCTGCAGGCCTCGCGCGCCGCTGCACGATCCAGCTGGCCTATGCAATCGGCGTCTCCAAGCCCCTCTCGCTCTATGTCGACACGCACGGCACCGGCAGGGTGGATGACGAGCAGCTCGAACAGGCGATCGGCCGGATCGACAAGCTTGGCGGGCTTACTCCGCGCGGCATCCGCACGCATCTGGGCCTTAACAAGCCGATCTATCGTGCAACCGCTGCCTACGGCCACTTTGGCCGCAAGTCGGAAGGCGACCGCTTCCCCTGGGAGCGGATCGACCTTGTCGATGACCTGAAGGCCGCAGTCGCCTAGGCGAAGCTCGCATGGTAAGTGGCGGTGATGCTCCTGCTCGCCGCCATACTTGCAGCAAATGCACCAGCCTCCGAACAGGCGGCCATATTCAAGGCCGCAGGGTTCAAGAAGGCCGGCGCCGCATGGAAGTCCGGCAATTGTGATGGGGCGGAGAGCGAGTCCTACTCGCCCGGCAATATCGAGAACTATGCAGACCTGAACGGTGACGGCCGTCCGGAAGCCGTCGTCACGGAAGGCGGGGCGGTCTGCTACGGAATGACCGGCACCCACTTCTGGCTCGTCTCGAAGCAGGCTGACGGTAGCTGGAAGCTAATGACCGACGAAACGGCCATGCCCGATTTCCTGAAGACGAAAGGCGCGGGCGGGTGGCCCGACATCTCGCTAGGCGGTCCCGGTTTCTGCTTCCCGGTCGTGCGCTGGAACGGCAAGACCTACGTCAATCATCGCAACGAATATGAGGGGAAGGCCTGCAAGCCCTAGGCGGCAGGCGGTCGGCCAGCGTAGCTGACCCTCCAGACGGTATTTCCCACGTCATCGGCGATGATGAGCGCTCCAGTCCTGTCGATCGCCACGCCCACCGGCCGGCCGCGAGCCTTAAGGTCAGGACCCAGGAATCCGTTCACGAAGGTGATCGGTTTTCCAACCGGCTTTCCTCCCACGAACCGAATGAACACCACCTGGTAACCATTGTAGCTCGTCCGGTTCCAGCTTCCGTGCTCCCCGACGAAGGCTCCGCCGCGGAATCCGCTCGGGAAATTCGATCCATTGTAGAAGGTGAGTCCCAAGGGCGCGACGTGCGAACTGAGCGCGTAGTCGGCCGGAATGGCCTTTGCGACCAGGTCCGGACGCTGCGGCCTGACGCGCGGATCCACATGCTGTCCGTAATAGCTGTACGGCCAGCCGTAGAAGGCTCCGTCCCGTACCGATGTCATATAGTCAGGCACGAGGTTGGGACCGAGCTCGTCGCGCTCATTGACGACCGTCCACAAGGTGTTGCTGGCCGGGTAGAAGGTCAGGCCGTTCGGATTGCGCAGCCCGCTCGCAAAAATGCGGAAGGATCCAGTCTTCGGGTCTACTTCCCAAATCGCGGCACGATTGGTCTCCGCTTCGGGTCCGCGCTCCTGAATGTTGCTGTTCGATCCGACGCCTACATAGAGCTTCGATCCGTCAGGACTTGCAGTCATGCTCTTGGTCCAGTGGTGATCGATCAGGCCTCCAGGAAGGTCGATCACTTTCACCGGCGGCGCAGTGATCTGCGTTTGCCCCGGAGTGAACCGGTAGCGGACGATGGCGTCCGTATTGGCGACGTAAAGCTGGTTGCCGATCACAGCCACACCAAAGGCGGAGTTGAGGTGATCGACAAGGACGGTCCTTTGCTCCGGCTGGCCGTCGCCATTCGCGTCGCGAAGAAGGGTGATGCGCTGCGGGGGCCCACCCTTCGCCCCCTCGGTTTCTGTTGCACCGCCGCCGCCATGGGCAACCGACATGATGAAGTCGCGGATGGGATCCTTGGGCCGGTCCACAGGCTCGGTACCTGTCCTTTGTGTTTCGACGACGAGGATGTCCCCGGTTGGCAATGGATAGACCTCGCGCGGGCTCACCAGCCCCGTCGCCATCGCCTGAATCCGGAAGCCACGCGGCACGACAGGAGTCTGGCCGTCCTTCCACCCAACGACCTTCGCCACCCCGACTGATGCAATGAGGCCCTGGGCCGGCTTCGGCAGGACCGGATTGGGGCCGACCTGCTGCATTGGATCAATGTTCTGCTTGGTGCTGCATGATGCGAGCGACATCAGCGCTGCGGTTGCGAGGAGATGCCGGTTCATGTCCGCTCTCCCGCCACGACATAGCGTGTCGATTGCCACAGCCATCCAGCAACGAGGATCAGCAGGGCGCCAATGATCGACAGGATCAGCCCAACTCCGGCGACCGCCGTCCAGCCATCGCGCGCATGGATCAGCGAATTGACGAATTCGACCACCCAGGCGGCTGCAAGCAGGCCGAATTGCAGCCAGTCTCCTGCATTGCGTCGCAGGATTGAGACCAGAAGGGCAACAGCACCGAACCCGGCAAACACCAGACCCGAAGCGAGCAGCCAGCAGGCGAAATTGAGCCACAGCAGATTGCCGCCGCTATTGAGGTAAGCGAGATCGGTCACGAGAGCGCCGATGAAGCAGGTGACCGCTACCGCCAGCAGCAAGCTGTAAATTGGCGTTCGCAACGCCGCAGCGGACCGGTCCGCCATTAACTACTCCTCAACTGACTGGATCAGGAATGGTCTTCCCGAGTGTCGTGGACGCCGATTCCGTGGCGGTAGACGAGATTGCCGCCTTTCCAGCCGCTGTAGAGCAGCATCAGGACGACGACGGCGGAGATCCAGATTCCGGTGGACGCGATGAAGTCGTTGTTGCCCAGCCGCAGGACTAGATTCACCGCCTCAAGCACGACCGCTGCCACATTCGCCAGCATGTGCTTCAGCGCGTCACCCATCCCTCGAATCCGATTGTCACCCAGATAATCGGTCAGCCCAGCGACGGCGGCCAAAGCGGCCGTGGCGAGGCCAATCCCGAGCAGCCAGTGCGATGCGGTCGCCCAGCCATCATCGAGGTTCCGGCTGTAGACAATATCAGTCACCAGCGTCCCGACGAAGCAGACGATCGGGAATGGGATCAGCATTGGGTGGATCGGATGATCGGCAATTTTCGCAGTGCTCTGGGGATGACTACGAGACTCGCGATTCACGGTCGCCACGGTTTCCTCCTCTGGTTTTGCGAGAGAAAACGCACGAAATCCGGGCTCGTTGCGAAGAGCTACCGAGTTGTGCTCGGAGAAGCGGGCTCCCGGCCTTGCTGAATCCAGCGCCGGAGGCCTAACCGACGGTCCATGACCGCTCACAAGCTCGGCGATCCCACCACCCTCAACCGCCTCTACGGGCGATCGAGCGGTCACAAATTGCGCAAAGCGCAGCAGGAACTCGTCGACAATATTCTGCCGCAGATCGAAGTCCCCGCCGAGGGAGAAGTCACGGCGGAGCGGCTCTTCGGCGAGGGCCGGCCGCTGCATTTCGAGATCGGCTTCGGTTCGGGCGAGCATCTTGCTTATCGCGCCGACCTGCTGCCGGACCACGCCTTCATAGGTTGCGAGCCTTTTCTCAACGGCGTTGCGACCGCGCTAGCGCATATTCGAGACAAGCATCTTCCGAACGTTCGCCTGTGGAAGGGCGATGCGCTGGAGGTCCTCGGACGGATTCCCGACGGCGCCCTCAGCTTCATCTATCTGTTGCACCCCGACCCCTGGCCCAAGTCGAGGCACGCCAAACGACGGATGGTCAATGACGGGCCGATTAACCTCTTCGCATCCAAGCTGAAACCCGGCGGCGAGTTCCGGCTGGCGACCGACGATCCGACCTACCTCAATTGGGCGCTGATGATCATGCAGCGTCACGCCCAACAGTTCGAATGGCTCGCGAAAACGCCGAAGGACTTCCTCGAACCATCTGGCGGCTGGATCGAAACCCGCTACGGCGCAAAGTCCCGGCGCGAGGGGCGTCGTCCTTATTATCTGCGATACAGGAGGGCGTGATGCGAGTTCTTGCAGGATGGATTCTATTGACCGTCGCGGGCCCGGCGCTGGCCTGCCAGTGTATCGCGCTGAAGACGCCGGAGCAAAAACGCGAGATGGCCGCGCAAATTGCCGCGAAAGCGATCGCGGTCGTCGACGTTGAACAAATTGCACCCATCAAGAATGATGCGAAACGCGGCGAAATCTACCGCGTAGTAGCGGTCCACGTCGGTCGGGCGCCCGCCAGGTTCGAGCTCGACCGTTGGTTTGACGGACATCAGCCGGTCATGATGTCGTGCGATGTCGCTCCCCCGCCCGGGCAGCGAGCAACGGTCGCCCTTTATGCAGGCAACTCCCCAGGTCGTCTAAGCATGGGCTGGACATGCGATCAAAGTTTCGTGAATAGCCCCGGGGGCATCGACCTGATCCGCGCAGAGAAACGGAAACTGGCCGGAGCCACGGCCAAGCGTTAAGGCGCAGCCATGGACGTCCGCGATACTGTCCTTGCCGCCATCGGCAACACGCCGCTGATCAAGCTTCGACGCGCTTCAGAGGAGACCGGCTGCACGATCCTCGGAAAGGCGGAGTTCATGAACCCGGGTCATTCGGTCAAGGACCGGGCGGCGCTGGGCATCGTGACCGACGCGATGAACAAGGGCCTGCTCGGCCCGGGCGGGCTGATTGTCGAAGGAACAGCCGGCAACACGGGTATCGGCCTCACCATCGTCGGCAATGCCCTCGGCCTGCGGACGGTCATCGTCATCCCGGAGACGCAGAGCCAAGAGAAGAAGGACACATTGCGTTCGCTTGGAGCGGTGTTGGTCGAAGTCCCCGCCGCGCCCTATCGAAGCGACAATAATTACGTGAAGGTCGCGGCGCGGATGGCCGAGCGGCTATCGCGCGAGCATGCGCACGGAGCCATCTTCGCCAACCAATTCGACAATGTCGCCAACCGAGACGTCCACGTCCGGACGACCGGACCGGAAATCTGGGCGCAGACGGACGGGAGCGTGGACGGCTTCGTCAGCGCCGTAGGCACCGGCGGCACGCTCGCCGGCACGGCCATCGCCTTGCGCGCACGTAAGCCGAACGTCGCTATCGCTATCGCCGACGTGCCCGGCGCGGCTCTTTATTCCTACTATACGACGGGCGAACTCAAGGCCGAGGGGAGCTCGATCACCGAAGGAATTGGCCAGGGTCGCGTGACCGCAAACCTAGAAGGCCTGTCAGTGGACGAAGCTTTTTTCATCGAGGACCAAGAAAGTCTCAACGTGACACTGAGCCTGATACGCGACGAAGGAATCAACGTCGGTCTATCCACCGGCGTGAACGTCGCAGGAGCGGTCAGGCTCGCCAGCAAGCTCGGGCCGGGCAAGACGATCGTCACGATCCTCTGCGACCCCGCGACCCGCTATCAGTCGCGCCTGTTCAACCCTGAGTTCCTGCGCGCAAAGGGTCTTGCGCCGCCCGAATGGCTCGAACAGCCGCAAAGTCTCGAACCGGACCTATTGTAGTTGTATGTCGCTGCCATTGCGACTCAGCGGGAGGCAGAAATGACACTTTCCATCGGCAGCATCGCGCCGGATTTCACGGCGGAAACGACGCAGGGCCCAATCAACTTCCACGACTACATCGATGGCGGGTACGGAATCCTGTTCTCGCACCCGAAGGACTACACTCCCGTCTGCACGACCGAGCTCGGCTATATGGCCGGGCTCGCTGATGAGTTCGCGAAGCGGAACACGAAGGTCATCGGGTTGTCAGTCGACCCGGTCGGCGCACATGAGGGCTGGGCGCAGGACATCAAGGACGTCACCGGGAACGAAGTGAACTTCCCGATGATCGGCGACCATGACCTCAAGGTCGCGAAGCTCTACAATATGCTTCCGGCGGATGCGGGGGAGACTTCCGAAGGTCGGACCGCCGCCACGAACGCGACCGTCCGAACCGTCTATATCGTTGGCCCCGACAAGCAGATCAAAGCCATGCTCATTTACCCAATGAGCACGGGCCGGAACTTCGACGAAGTGCTTCGCCTGCTCGATTCCATCCAGCTGACGGCCAAGCATTCGGTCGCCACACCGGTGAACTGGAAGCAGGGCGAGGACTGCATCATCGTTCCCTCGCTCAACGACGAAGCGGCGCGCGCAAGATTCCCGGGAGGCTGGAAGACGGTGAAGCCGTATCTCCGCACCGTGCCGCAGCCGCAGGATCAGCCTGCCGCGGCAGAGCCAGCCCCGGCGAAATAGACTATTGGGCGGGCGTCAGCCTCAGCAGGCGCCCGCCGTCGCCGTCCTCGAGAAGATAGACTTCGCCGCCCGGCCCCTGGTCCACCGCGCGAATGCGTGAACCCATGTCCCACTGCTCCGCCTTGCGGGCTTTGTCGTCCTTAATGTCGGCACGAATCAACGCCTCGCCCGACAATGCTCCGATCAGCGCGTCGCCTTTCCACTGCGGAAACAGATTACCCGTGTAAATCAGCAGCGATCCCGGCGAGATTGACGGATTCCACCACAGCTTCGGCTCCTCGAAGCCTTGGCCCTTATGGTCGTCCGGAATATCGCGTCCGTCATAATGCGAGCCGTAGGAGGCGTGCGGCCAGCCATAGTTGCGGCCCTGCACGATGAGGTTGAGCTCGTCCCCGCCCTTGGGGCCCATTTCCGTCGCCCACAGGCGTCCGTCCGGAGCGAAGGCGATGCCGAGCACATTGCGATGACCAAGCGTATAGTAACGCCCGCCGATCCGCTGACCCTCCGCGGTCATGTGAATGATCTTGCCGAGGTCCACGTTCGGGTCCTGCGCTGGGTCGAACTGGAAACGCTCACCGCTCGTCACGAACATGGTGCCGTCAGGGGCAAAGGCGATGCGCTCGGAATAATGAGCCCCGCCTTCAACCTTCGGGTCCTGGCGCCAGATGGTCTTATATCCTTCGAGCCGTGGTTGCCCCGAGCCAAGGATCAGCCGTCCGTATCCGATCGTCGCGCCGCTCGTTCCGTTCGGACCGGCTTCGGGGAAGCTCAGGTACACCCGCTGGTTTCCCGCGAAGCCAGGATGCGCGACGACCTCGGCGAGGCCGCCTTGCCCTTCGACGTGGACCTTCGGAACTCCCGCAACTTCCTGCTTCCTGCCGTTGGTCACGTCGAGCAGCCACAGCTTGCCCTCCTTTTCGGTGACCAGCGCCATGTTGGTCATCGGCACCCCGCTTCCTGGCAGGAAGTCGAGCGCCCAAGGCGAGTCGAACTTGGCGACTTCCGTGACCGCGAAAGGCCGTTCAGCGGACGGCTGGGTTGAGGACTGGCTTGGCGTTGCGCCACAGGCGGCGAGAACCAGAAGGGCCGCAGCCTGCATCAAGCGAAGGTTCATTGGGACTGTTCCAATCTCGAAACGGGACTGAAGGTAAGCGCTCTGCTATCCTAATCGATACGGGGAAGTGAACCTTTCAGCCGTACGGAGGCACCCATGGCATGCGGCAAGGCGCACAGGTGACCATGAGCCGGACGGCCAGCCACCCTCGCGCCGACGCAGCACGGGTTGAGGGGGTCGAAGAACGACAGCTCATCGAGCGCGTCCGCGCACGCGAGTTGCCGGCCTTCGAGAAATTGTACCGGCTGTATCAGCCGCGATTGACCCGCTTCCTCAGCAATCTCGTGCAGCGGCCGCAAGTGTTGGAAGAGGTTGTCGACGACACGATGATGGTGGTCTGGGAAACGGCAGGAAACTTCCGGGGCGCGAGCAAGCTCTCGACCTGGATTTTCTCGATCGCCTATCGAAAGGCTCTTAAGGCGCGGTCCCGCTGGCCGGATCCGCTTGAGGAAGATCCGAACGACACGCGCGCCAGCACAGATCCGGGCCCGGACGATCAGGTTCAGCAGGGTAGGCTGCACGACGCTTTGGTGGCAGCCATGGAATCGTTGTCGGCCGATCACCGCACGGTCGTTGATCTCACCTACTTCCACTCCATGGGTTATCGAGAAATCGCCGAGATCATGGATTGTCCCGTCGATACTGTGAAAACGCGTATGTTCCACGCGCGACGCCGGTTGCGCGAAGCGTTGGGCGGCACATCGGCCGACTGGCTGTAGGAGGTCCCATGGTGGACACGCGCGACCCCCACGAACAGGCGGAAGAACTCCTCCCTTGGTATGCGACCGGCCAGCTCGACGATGCTGACCGCTCGATCGTGGAGGCACATCTTTCGGCCTGCGCCCGTTGCCAGAGGCAGCTCGCCGGCGAGCGCCGGATGGTTGAACAGTTCAAGTCCTTCTCGCCGGAAGTGGATTCAGGCTGGGCGCGGATGCGGCAACGGATCGAAGCTCCCCAGCCGAAGCGTCGCAGCAGCATCGGTCGGACAGCCTCGGAAATCTGGCAGTTGCTCACGCGGCCTGCCGTCGCAGCATTGGCCACTGCGCAGGTCGCCCTTCTGGCGATCGCGGCAGCAATTGCTCCATCGATGACCAGCGCTCCGGCCTATGTCGCGCTCGGCGACAAGGCACAGCCATCGCCCGAGGCGAACATGATCATCCTCTTCCGTCCCGAGACAACCGAGGCGGACATGCGGCTTGCGCTGAAAAGCAGCGGCGCCTCACTTGTTGGCGGCCCGACGGATGCCGACGCTTATCTGCTTCACGTAAGCCCGGAGCAGCGCCCATCGGCGTTGGCCAGGCTTCACGATGACGATGACGTGCTCATGGCCGAGCCCATCGATGGAGCGGCAAGATGATCCGCCGCATCAGCATCCTCGGCGTGCTGGTCCTCTGCATGACCATCTTCGCGACCGCACCGGCCTTTGCGTCATCCTCCCCGACCTCCGTTACTTCGGCGCAGCGGCAGATCCTCGTGATGGTACGTCATCCCGTCGACCATTATCGTCCGAACGGCGCTTATGGCGGAGGTTACGGCGACGACCTCGCCCGAAGCGCCCGCAGGCGCCTGGCCCAGCGCATTGCTCATGATTACAGCTTAAGGCTCGTCGACGACTGGCCAATGCCGATGATGGGTCTCGATTGTTTCGTGATGTCCGTTACCGACGGACGCTCGACCGAGGCGGCGATCGAGCAGGTGTCGAAGGACTCCGCGGTCGCATGGTCGCAGCCCGTCAGCATGTATCGCGCCCAGTCCGCCCCGGTGTCGCACAACGATCCGCTCTATCTCGCCCAGCCTGCAGCAAAGCAGTGGCAACTTGCCGAACTGCACAAGCTCGCGAACGGCCGAGGCGTGCGCGTGGCGGTGATCGACAGCGGCATTTCCGCCAATCATCCCGACTTAGCCGGTCAGCTGATCGTCAATCGCAATTTCGTCGACGGTCAGTCGGCTGCAAGCGAGATGCACGGCACGGGGGTCGCGGGGATCATCGCCGCCAAGGCGGACAATGGCATCGGCATCGCGGGGGTCGCTCCCCAGGCTAAGCTGCTCGGACTGCGCGCCTGCTGGCAGTCCGGTAGCTCGCCCGACAGCCTCACCATCTGCGACAGCTTTAGCCTCGTCAAAGCGCTTTATTTCGCGATCGAGGACAAATCGGACGTCATCAACCTTAGCCTAAGCGGGCCCGAAGACCGGCTTCTTCACGAGCTCATCGACATCGGCCTCGGCCGCGGCATCAGCGTGGTCGCTGCAGTAGATCCGGGTCGCTCGAACGGCGGATTCCCCGCATCGGTGCCAGGCGTGATCGCCGTATCGAACGCCAGCTTGGCTCCCGCGCTCGGGCAGGTTTACACTGCGCCCGGTCGAGACGTTCCAACGACGGAGCCTGGAGGACGATGGTTTCTCGTCAACGGCAGCTCCTATTCCGCCGCCCACGTCAGCGGGCTGATGGCCTTGGTGCGGCAGAAACGGCACTCCGCGGATACGCCGGTGACAACCCAAGGCGGGACGATTGACGCCTGCGCCACCGTCCTTCGAGCAGCAACGGGCTGCGCATGCAGCTGCACTCCCGCGCGTCTCGCGGCGGCGCGTTTCGCCAACTAGATCCATTCGTACCCTTCTCTTCACGGCTCCTTGCATCTGGTGGGCCTCGCCGGCGGCAGCGGATGTCGGGGCGAGCGTTTCCTTGTTCAGCGAGTCGAGCTTTCGCGGCTATTCACTGAGCGAGGGCAGGCCCGTTGCATTCCTGAACCTGTCCTACGATGATCCGAGCGGATTGTACGCGGCAGCCTCGGGCACCGCCGTCTTCGGCTCAGGCGAGGCGGTTGATCCTTTGAGCTTCCAGCTGAACGGCGGCTACGCGAGACGCCTGACGTCGGACATGGTCCTGGACCTGGGAGTCACGCATTCGGATTACTCAAAATATGCGAGCACAGGTTCAAGTTCGTACACGGAGATTTATGCGGGCCTCTCGCGCAAGGCGCTCTCCGCCCGTGTCAGCTACGCCCCGCATTACTTCGTGCACGGCGCAAGTTCGCTTTACGGCGAGGTGGACGTCAACGTCAGCCCAGCAGCGAAAACCAACCTCAATGCCCATGTCGGGCTGCTGATCCCGCTCGATTATGCAGAGAATGCGGAAAAGCCGCATAACCAGCACGATTGGAGGATTGGCGTGGTCCACCAAGTCGGGCGCATTTCCTTGCAGGCCTTCCTCACCGGCGGCGGGCCCGGCCGAGACTATTATCGCGGGCATTATCACAGCCGGACGAACCTGGTCTTCGGTCTGAGCTACCCGCTCTGAGCAATCGTCCGTTCCTCGAGTGAACCAAAGGTCGTTTCGACGCCACATAAGCATGAGCGGAGGCAATGGAGGTTGGCAATGCGACCCATCGTAAGAATCCTGTTCGCGACAACGATCATGATTTCGCCAGCACTTGCGTTGGCCCAGACCGCGCCCGGTCAGGGCCAATACAATGGCACAAATTATTGGCATACCAACGGCCCAGCTTCGACCGGCCAGCCAGGCGTCGAATGCGACGAAGTCGGCGAGGCTCCGGGACACACTGAAGACGCGCGAGGATCCCCGTTCAGCGAGGAAAGCGTATCTGGCTCCCATTATGCCGGAGAGCAGCCGCAGAACTCGCGCAATTCGGCGTCCGTTTCGCAATACGACATCGCCTGCGCGGGTAAGTAAGCCCCGTTAGGTCAGGCGGGGCGGCAGGACTGGCCCGCTCTCAGCCCCCAGCGGGCCAGTCCAAAGACCGTATAGCGAGACCTCTTCAGCTCATGCGTTGAGCCTGTGATAGAATGTTCACTTAGAAAGCGGTCTCGATATGCAAAATGTAAGTCTTCTTTCGCTTGCGACCGCCGTCCCGCCGAACGTGATCGAGCAGCAATACGCGAAGGCGCTGGCGCGTGATGCTTTCGGAGGAAAGAAGGCGTTGTTCGACCGCCTCTCCGGTGTGTTCGACAATGCCGGTATCGCGAAGCGCCACATCGTCGCTCCGCACGAATGGTACCTTTCCAGACACGGCTGGCATGACCGCAATGCAATCTACCTCGAATCATCTCAGCAGCTTTTCATCGAGGCCGCATCGGCTGCGATCGAGCAGGCGGGGCTCAACCCAGAGGAGATCGACGGCGTAGTTACCGTCTCAACTACGGGCATCGCGACCCCCAGCCTCGAGGCGCGAGTCGGCCCGCAGCTGGGACTGAGAGACGATGTGCGGCGTGTCCCTGTATTTGGGCTTGGCTGCGCAGGAGGGGTGAGCGGCCTCGCGACTGCGTCGCGGCTGGCAGTCGCGGAGCCAGACAGCAAGTGGTTGATGGTGACGATCGAGACATGCTCGATCTCCATCCGGCTAGACAGCGACGATCCGGCAGCCGTCGTGGCGACTGCGCTCTTCGGCGACGGTGCCGCCGCTGCCGTCGTTACGTCCGGCGAGCACAGTCTTGCCCGGATCAAGGGCTCCGCCGAGAAGCTGTGGCCGGATACCCAGCGGATCATGGGCTGGGATATCGAGGACCCTGGGCTGGCCGTCGTCTTCGACCGCGCTATCCCGCCGTTCATCGAGGCCGAGTTGGCGCAAGCGGTGGACGAAATGTGCGCGAAGCTCGGCATTTCGCGCGGTGATATCGACCGCTTCTGTTGCCACCCCGGCGGAGTGAAGGTCATCGACGCGATCGAGACTGCGCTCGACCTCAACCAAGGCGAGCTCAACCTCGAGCGGGAAGTGCTTCACGACTTCGGGAACATGAGCGCGCCGACCGTCCTGTTCGTTCTGGAGCGGCTGTTGAAACAAGGCCTTCCCGACCGCGTGCTCATGACCGCCTTCGGACCGGGATTCACTTGCGCCGGGATGCTATTGGAAGCCGCATGATCTGGGCGGCTGTCGCAATCCTGGGCTTCGTCACTCTCCAGCGACTGCTCGAAATGCAGCTGGCGGAAGCCCATAGCCGCAAGCTTCTGGCTGATGGCGCGGTCGAACATGGGCGCGACCATTATGCTTTCATCGTCGCGCTTCACGCGACCTGGCTCGCTGCGCTCTGGTGGTGGGCGCCCGGCCAGCCGATCAGCATTCCCTTCCTCGTCGCCTTCGCGCTTCTTCAAGCGGGGCGGATATGGGTAATCCGCTCGCTCGGCGAACGATGGACAACCCGGATCATCGTCAAACCGGGCACTCCCCTCGTCCGCCGCGGCCCCTACCGCTTCGTCAATCACCCCAATTACATGATCGTCACGGGTGAGATCGCCGTTCTTCCCCTGGTCTTTGGCCTGTGGGAGATCGCGCTCGTCTTTAGCCTGCTAAACGCTATCGTTCTGATTGTCAGAATTCGCGCCGAGAACCAGGCTCTGGCCAGCTTGCGCGGCTAATCGTTCCCGCCTATATCGCACTCCTCTCCTCGACATCGTCAGATGCCTGAGGCTGGGGCCCCGCGGCTCCGGTCCCAAGACCATTTGACCTGACGAGGCGACGTTTGAGCATCGAAAGACCGCATGACCGATACCGCTGCGCTGAATGCATTGCTGGAGCCCGAGGTGGAGAGCCTCGGCTATCGGCTCGTGCGTGTGGCGCTCCTGGGCGGCACGTCGGACCCGACGCTTCAGATCATGGCCGAGAACCCGACCACGCGTCAGCTCGACCTCAGCGACTGCGAGAAGATCTCGCGGAAGCTATCAGAGACACTGGATGCGCTGGAGGCCGAAGGTCGCGATCCGATCGAAGGCGGCTACCGGCTGGAAGTCAGCTCGCCCGGGATAGACCGCCCGCTGACCCGACTCGCTGATTATGACGATTGGAAGGGTCACGAGGCCCGCGTGAACCTCGCCGAGCCGATCAATGGCCGCAAGCAATTCTCCGGAACGCTTGCCGGAAGCGGCGCAGACCATGTCGTTCATCTCTCGGGCAAGGACGGTCAGGACTATGTTATTCCGTTCGCGTCCATCCATTCGGCCAAGCTTTTGCTGACCGACCAACTCATCGCTTCAACCGCGCCGCTCAGCACCGAGGGCGCAGACACAATTCAGACTGTAGAGGACTAATAGATGGCAACCGCCGCACCGCCCGTCGCATCCGCCAACAAGGCCGAGCTGCTCGCGATCGCAGACGCAGTCGCACGAGAGAAGCTGATCGACCGCGGAATCGTGATCGAAGCGATGGAAGACGCCATCCAGCGTGCCGCCCGCGCCCGCTATGGCGCCGAGAACGACATTCGCGCCAAGCTCGACCCGAATACGGGCGATCTCCGCCTGTGGCGCGTCCTTGAGGTCACCGAGGAGGTCGAGGATCATTTCAAGCAGATCGATCCGAAGGGCGCCGAAAAGCTCCAGAAGGGCGCGAACATCGGCGACTTCATCGTCGATCCGCTCCCGCCGATCGAGTTTGGCCGCATCGCTGCCCAGGCCGCCAAGCAGGTCATCTTCCAGAAGGTCCGCGACGCCGAGCGCGAGCGTCAGTACGAGGAATTCAAGGAGCGCGCTGGCGAGATCATCACGGGCGTCGTCAAGCGCGTCGAGTTCGGCCATGTCGTCGTCGATCTCGGCCGCGCCGAGGGCGTCATCCGCCGCGACGCCCAAATCCCGCGCGAAATGGTCCGCGTCGGCGATCGCATCCGTTCGCTGATCCTGCGTGTCAGCCGCGAGGCCCGCGGCCCGCAGATCTTCCTGTCGCGCGCTCACCCTGACTTCATGAAGAAGCTGTTCGCCCAGGAAGTCCCGGAGATTTACGACGGAATCATCGAGATCAAGGCCGCCGCTCGCGATCCGGGCAGCCGCGCGAAGATCGGCGTGATCAGCCACGACAGCTCGATCGACCCGGTCGGCGCCTGCGTCGGCATGAAGGGCAGCCGCGTTCAGGCAGTCGTCCAGGAGCTGCAGGGCGAGAAGATCGACATCATCCCATGGTCGGACGACCTCGCGACCTTCGTCGTCAACGGCCTTCAGCCGGCGACGGTCAGCCGCGTCGTCATCGATGAGGAAGAAAGCCGCATCGAAGTCGTCGTTCCCGACGACCAGCTGAGCCTCGCCATCGGCCGCCGTGGCCAGAACGTACGTCTCGCCAGCCAGCTCACCAGCTCGCAGATCGACATCCTCACCGAAGCGGACGCCAGCGAAAAGCGCCAGCGGGAGTTCATGGAACGCACTGAGATGTTCCAAAGCGAACTCGATGTCGACGAGACGCTGTCGCAGCTGCTCGTCGCCGAAGGCTTCACCAGCCTCGAGGAAGTGGCCTACGTTGAGCAGGACGAAATCGCCTCGATCGAAGGTCTCGACGACGAGATTGCGAGCGAGCTGCAGAGTCGCGCCAGTGAAGCTCTCGATCGCCGCGAGGCCGCGGCCCGCGAGGAGCGGCGCGGTGTTGGCGTCGAGGATGCGCTGGCAGAGCTTCCGCATCTCACCGAGCAGATGCTCGTCACGCTCGGCAAGGCCGGGATCAAGACGCTCGACGACCTTGCTGACCTCGCGACCGACGAGCTGATCCAGAAGAAGCGTCAGGAGCCGCGCCGCCGCGCCGAAACCGCGACCAAGCGCACCGAGGACAAGGGCGGCATTCTCGCCGAATATGCCCTGACCGAAGAGCAGGGTAACGAGATCATCATGGCCGCGCGCGCGCACTGGTTCGAGGACGAGGACGCAGCGGCGCCCGCAACGCAGGAGGACGCGGTTGCGGGCGAGGAGCAATGATCCGCTAGACGCGCA
>Ga0070670_100001368_pt1 | contig 19546 bp, 15 predicted proteins | sample KBSS63metaG_FD_64665 | JGI IMG/M metagenome (GOLD analysis project Ga0070670, IMG submission 64665) | Switchgrass rhizosphere microbial communities from Kellogg Biological Station, Michigan, USA - KBS S6-3 metaG | ecosystem: Host-associated > Plants > Roots > Rhizosphere > Soil ... | reverse complement strand
TCGCCGTGCCGCCTCCGGGATCTCCTGCGGGACAAGGATTCGATGCATTGCGTTAGTCGGATTGACCAGCATCCCGATGCGAGACGACTTTGGCACGACCTGACGCAACAGCTCCAGTTGCTTCGCCATCATGCCGCCCGGCACGACAGTGGCTACGCCAGTCAGGTTACCGCCGGGCCGGGCGAGATTCGTGACGAGTCCGGCTTGGACCGGGTCGGCAACGGCAATCATCACGATCGGAATCGTCGACGTAGCATCCTTGACGGCGCGATTAGGTTGCGGCCCCGACGCGACGATCAGGTCAGGTCGAAGCGCGACTAGCTCCCTGGCAAGGGCCGGCAACTGGTCAGGCTGACGGTTTGCGTTGCGACGCTCGACGTTCAGGTTCTGGCCCTCGACGTAGCCACGCTGACGCAGTTCGTCGTAGAAAGCCTTCTGGTTAGGCGAATTGAGGTCTGGCGGCGCCATATCAAGCACGCCGATCCGATACACCCTTACCGACGTTTCAGCCAATGCACCCAAGGGCATCAAAACGATGCCGGCAGCAAGGGCGAGCAAGATTAGCGACCCGCGACTCTTCATCGCGACGGCTCTATGACGCATTGCAGATGCTGCAATCACTGGATCACCTCGGTGACGATTGGAAGTCCAGAGCATGGTGCGCCTCCAGGCAGATTTGAACGCCGTCAGCGAGTGACCGGTTGTGGCCGGTTGTTGACCGACAAGAGCGTATCTCGGCTCTCGACCCACAGGAGCCATTGCGTGTTCCGGAAAGCAGGCATTGCCGTCGCTACTCGATCACCTCGTCCGCGCGCAGGAGCAGTGGTTGCGGAATCGTCAGGCCGAGCGCCTTCGCGGTCTTGAGATTGATTACTAGTTCGAGCTTGCTCGGCTGCTGGATTGGCAACTCGCCCGGCAATGCACCCTTGAAGATCCGATCGACGTAAACGGCAACTTGACGGTACGTGTCGGTGTCGTTAGCACCGTAGGACATCAGTCCACCATCCTTCACCTGCTGGGGCCACTCGTAGATGGCCGGCAGGCGGTGGGTCGCCGCCAGCTCGATAATCATGTTGCGGTCGCGGAGGAAACGGCTATGCGCGCCAACAAGGAGGGCCGCACATTGTCGTGCGGCAATCGCCCCGAAAGCCTTCTTGTAGTCGCCACCCCGGACTTCAACGATCACGAGTTCGATACCCAGAGAAACAGCCGCCTTTTGCGCCTCTTTAATCTGCAGCTTCATCCCGACGCCGGGATCATCGGGAAGCAGCACTGCGATCCGGGTCGCACGAGGTACCAACTGCTTGAGAAGGTCCAGCTTCTTCTCGGCCAAGGTGCCCTCCGGCGCAATCAGAACACCGGTGACGTTGCCGCCGGGTCGCGAGAGGCTTGTCACAATTCCGGCCGCTACCGGATCGACATTGCTCAGGAAGATGAGCGGAACCGTCGTCGTCGCATTCTTGCTCGCCTCGAGCCCCAATGTGCCGATGACGACGATGGCGTCCGGCTTGAGCTGCACGAGTTCACGCGCGAGCCCAGGGAACGAGTCTGGCTTGTCTTCCCCAAAGCGAGACTCCAGCAAGAGATTTTGACCTTCCGTGTAGCCCAGCTCGCGCATATCCGCAGCAAGTCGCTGTATAAGGCCGGTGGTCGAGGTCGATCGCGTGCCGGGCGCCAGAACGCCTAGTCGATAGATCCGGCCGGCCTGCTGCGCCTTGGTGGCGAGCGGCAGCGTGAGTAGCCCTACGGCAATGCAGGTGATGAACGTCCGCCGATTCCTCATTAAATCATCTCAGCCGGTAAAGGCGCCGGCTCACTCGTACGCGGGGCCCGACCTACAAGCATCGATCACAACGATTTTCATCACTCTATCAACTCAGCCTGCACCCGTAGCGACTGCGGTATCGTGAGGCCAAACGCGTTCGCGGTCTTGAGATTGATGAGAAAGTCGAATTTTGTCGGTTGCTCAATCGGAAGATCGGCGGGTTTCGCGCCCTTGAGGATCTTGTCGATGTAGACGGGCAGGCGCCGGTAGTACTCCGGCTGGTTCGGCCCGTAGGACATGAGCCCACCGGCTTCCGCGAAATTCCTGAACATGGAAATTGCCGGGATGCGGTGCTGCGCCGTGAAATCGGCGATCGCGTTTTTGGCGACCCCCAAGTCGAAGAGCGGCGACGACAACTGGACAAGCGCGGGTGACCCACCCGCAAGGAGGGCGTCAAGCGCTCGATCCAACTCCCCCGGGTTGCGGACCTCGAAAACTTGAAGGTCGATTTTCAGCTTCTCGGCCGCCGCCTTGATGGCTGCCAGCTGCCAGGGCCCGGTCGTAGGATCCCTCAGCACGGCAATGCGGCGAGTTCGCGGGACCGTCTCCATGATCAGTTCGAGCCATTTGCCGGCGAGGCCGGGCTGATCGAGAAAGAGCCCGGTGATGTTCCCACCCGGATGCGCGAAATTGCGCACGAACCCGGCCTGAACGGGGTCGCTCTCCAAATCGAGCGCCACGATCGGGATCGCGCTCGTTGCATCTCTCGCGGCCCGGAGCGCAGGCAGGCCAATCGCAAGCAGCACGTCGACCTTTCGCTGGACCAGATCCGCCGCGAAACCAGGATAGCGCTCCGGCTTGCCGCCAGCGAATCGGACGTCCAAAACTATCGTCTTGCCCTCAACGTAGCCGAGCTCGCGCTGTCCCTGTCGCGTGGAATCGACGGATCGGCTTCGCGGGCCGACATTGTTGTTCAGGATACCCACCACCGGCATCTTCCCTAACTGCTGCGCGGCGCCGGAAAGCGGCACGGTGAGGACTCCAACTGCGACGCTGCCAATAAATGTTCGCCGATCCATCACTGGACCACTTCGTCGGCCCGCTGCAAAAGCGATTGTGGAATCGTCAGGCCGAGCGCCTTGGCAGTCTTGAGGTTCACTGACAACTTGAATGTGGATGGACGCTCGACGGGCAGATCGGCCGGCTTCGCGCCCTTGAGAATCTTGTCGACGTAGATCGCGGCGCGCCGGACCAACGCGTGACGGTCGGTGCCTAGCGACACAAGTCCACCTTCGGGGGCGACACTCGAATTAGGGGAGACGAGCGGCAAACGGCGACTCAATGCCCGCTCGATGACCTCCTTACGAGCTTCACCCGTTCCCGCAAGCGCGGGATCGTCGACGAGGAAGATCGCGTTCGCGCCAGATGCCGCGATGGCGGCGAACGCCTGCGGCAGGTCAGAGACATTCCGGGCCTCGATTCTGATTAGGGTCACGCCCAGTTGGCCAGCCGCGCTGGCCAGGACGCCCGGATAGCCGCGAGCGGAAGGGGCGTCCGGATTGAGCAGGAACGCCACCCGCGATGTGCGTGGCGTCAACTCCTTCAGGAGCTGCAAACACTTGAGTTCCTGCTCGACACTGGTCAGCGTGAAGCCGGTCACATTTCTGGCCGGGTGCGCCAAATTGCCGGCAAGCCGCGTCAACGTTTCCTCGCCTCCCGGACCAACGATGATCGGGATCGTGGTCGTCGCTCTCGCGGCTGCATCAGCGCCCGGTCCGGCTGTGTAGATGACATCCGGCCTCAGACTGACAAGCTCGGCCGCTAGAGCGGGGAGCTTCTTCTCATCTTCCCCGGCAAACCGAAATTCGAATGAGACGTTTTTCCCATCGACATAGCCAAGTTCGCGCAGGGCGTCCATAAAACAAGGCAGGGAAGGCCCCTGGAAGTTCGCGCTGCACGTTTCGGTTGTCGGTTTCAGAGGGGCAAGAATTGCGACTTTTGGCAGCTTGGCGGGCTGCTGTGCCCGAACGTACTGGGACACCGCGAGGCTAAGGAACGAGAACAAGGCGGCGGCGATCGCCACGCTGCCCATGAATGTTCGCCGATCCATCACCGCATCCCATTCCGACGAGGGGAAGTACAGGCATCGTACGCCTACGGTATAAATTGAGCGCGGCGGACGAGCGGCCGTGTCGGTAATTACCCGCCGCTCATCGCCGCGGAGTGACGGATCGTACCTAGCCTGAGCATGGTTAGACTTCTCGGGAGCAGACGCTCAACATCACGTTGACAGACGTTTTGGCGAGCCCGGCGAAGCCCACTAGAGATGCGCAACGGCTCCTCAGTCTATTAGCTCAGCGTGCACTTGCAGCGACTGAGGGATCCTGAGACCGAGTGCTTTGGCTGTTCTCGTGTTGATGACCAGCTCGAATTTCGTTGATTGGAGCACCGGTAGATCCACCGGTTTCACGCCGTTTAGGATCTTCCCGGTATAGATCCCGGCCTGGCGATAGACATCGACAAGGCTGGCTCCGTAGCTCATTAGGCCGCCGGCGGTCACGAACTCGCGTAGCTCAAAGCTGGCGGGCACGGCATGGCGTGCCGTCAAGCCAGCGATTTGCTCGCGCCGGTCTAAGAAGAACCCATCGCTCACGAGAAAGAGCGCCCCAGCCCGCAGCTGGACAAGGGCCACAAAGGCAGCGTCAATCTCCGTTGCTGTGCGAGCTTTCAGGACACGCACCTGTTGACCGAGCGAGCGTGCCGCATCCTGCACCGCTTTCGCATTGGCCTCGAAACTCGGGTTGTCGGGATTGACCAGCAGGGCGATCACGCCAGCCTTGGGAACCAGCTCATGCAAGAGTTCAAGCCGCTTCGCGTGCAACTCCCCGGTGATGAAACTAACGCCCGTCACGTTCCCAACTGGTCGACCGAGGTTGGCGACGACGCCAATCTTGACCGGGTCTGCACCGAGGGTAAAGACAATGGGAACCGTCGAAGTCGCAGCTTTGGCGGCCAGCACCGAAGTGGTGCCGCCCGTCGCGACCAGAACCGCTATCTGGCTGCGAAGTAAGTCATCCGCCTGCGCTGCCAATCGCTCGTAGTTGCCCTCCGCCCAGCGAAATTCAATCGCCACGTTCTTCCGCTCGACATAGCCAGCTTCGTTTAGGCCTCGGCGGAACGCGGCAATCAAAGGGGCCCACTGGGCGGGTGACCCGCTGGAGAGAAATCCGATCAGCGGGATTGGTGATTTCTGCGCGCGAACGACGAGCGGCCACGCGAAGAGGCCAACTGCAGCGCCGCCAATGAGCGTTCGCCGGTCCATTGCGGATTGGGCTCGTCGACAAATGGAATTCCAACAATGCTACGCCTAGACGCGCGGATTTGGACGATGCTACGTATGGCCGAGTCAAGTCCGTAGGCCTCTTGACCTTTCAATGTCGGGTGAAGACAGCCGAGCAGTCGCTCGGCCCGTCCAATCCTACGCCGGGACCCGAGCCCGAACAGAAATCGCCCTTCCTCGCCGCGGACATCGCGTGGCGCTGCACCAGGATTACGCAGCTTGGCGGTCCGCCGACTGCGCTCATCTGCGTCAAGCCGCAACCATGACCCAATTTGGCGGTTTCGTCGGAGCCGACGCTTGCCGCCGTTCGCCATAAGCGCACAATACCTACACGTTCCAGTCGAGGGTTGGATGCTCCTGGACACCGGCCTTCCACTCGCTTTCGGCGGCGACCATCGGGTCGCTTATATTGGCCGCGTCGTGCGCGCCCTAGATAGGCGTCGCCTTGCCGCCGTGGCCCTCGTGACGCTGCTGTTGTCCTTCGGGCCGTTGGTCAGTTCCGAGCTTTTTGACTTCTTCTCGCCCGCCGAAATCGCGATGGCGTGGTTCGAACATCTCATCGAACTGGCGGTACTCGCAACAGCGCTCATGGCGGCCTATACGCTGCTCGACGAAGCGCTGCCCCAACGGACGCGGCTACGGTTGGCCGTCCTGTGCGCGATGCTCTTCGGTTTGTCCATCATTTTGACCTTGCTGCTATACGCCTATTACGCACACAGCTTCGACCACCTGCCGCCGCCGCTGCGCTTGCTGGCCGATTCGCTGCGGTTCGGCTTGCCGGCTGTCTTCCTGGCACTCATCGGCGACGTGCACCGTCGCGCGCTGCAAATCGATTCCGCCGCTCGTGTCGCAGAAGTGTCGTGCGTGCATCTGGAACGCGACGAAAGCGAACAGAAGCTGTCGTTGCTCCAGGCACAGATCGAACCGCACTTTCTGTTCAACGTACTCGGCGCCGTGCGTCGCCTCTACCGAACCCGGCCACAAGCGGGGTCCGACACGATCGCAAGTCTCATGCGCTATCTCCGTGCGGCACTGCCACAACTGCGTAGCCGGAGCGCGTCTCTTGGGGAGGAATTCGAACTCGTACGCGCATACCTGGATCTGTTTCAGGTTCGCATGGGGGCACGTTTGACGTTTTCGATCGAGTCGGATCGGACGCTGCACGAGGTCGACTTTCCGCCGATGCTGCTTATCACACTGGTGGAAAACGCAATTAAACATGGCCTCGAACCGGCGGGCGGGGGAAGCATACTCGTGCGCGCACGGCGCATGCGCAACATGCTGGAGGTTGCCGTACACGATGACGGCGTGGGATTCGGTGCTGCAGCCAGCGCCGGCACGGGCGTCGGACTTGCCAACGTGCGCCGCCAATTGTCTGCGCGTTACAAGAGCGAGGCACGGCTGACGCTGGAATCATGCGAACCTCGCGGCGCCAGCGCGACCATTTTGATCCCGCTGCGCGCTGCGACAGTATTCGATCCGGTTCGGCGCGGCGATTCAACCGCGGTTTGTGGGACGCCATGACCGCGCTGGTCCACGCGCTGACTTTTGATCTGAAACGGGCGGTGGCGATCGCCAAGGCGTTCCGCTATTGGCTGCGAACCCATCGCGGGGCGGTAACAATGGCCGGTCTGCTTTCCTTCGCCGTGCCAGTCACGTTGTTCCCAGGCGCGGTGAGCGTGATGCGCGAACCGTCAGCCGCGAACGTGATATTGCTGGCATCCTGGTATGTGCTGTACGGCCTTGAATTGTGGTGCTTACTGCTCGTCATCGGCTATGCCTTCCAGCGCCAGCATACGAACAGTCGATACGCACGCGCTGCCGTGACATTGTTTGGCGCGGGCGCAGCAGTCGCGTGCGTCGAGATTTCGACAGCCGGTCGGGGACGGATTCTCGTGGAACAGGGCGTCGTCCTGAGCAGTCAATCGATGCACCTGTACGCGTTTATTTCCGGCCTCATCATGGCTCTGCTTTTCTTTGCGCATTTGCAGCGCAGTCGCGCACATGAGGAGGCGGCCGCACGCCTCGCGACCGCTCAGGCGGCGCAGCGAGAGGCCCGGTTGCGCTTGGTACACGCGCGTCTGCAAGCGATGCAGGCGCGCATCGATCCGCAAATGCTGTTCGAAATGCTCGACGCGGTGCGGCGCTCTTACCAAGATGATACGTCGCGTGCGGAGCGATTGCTCGACGAGTTGATCGCCTTCCTGCGCGCGGCATTGCCACGCCTGCGCGACGCCTCGTCGAGCGTGCCGCGCGAAGCTAAATTGGCGTGCGCCTATGCGCGCCTGCGCGCGCTGGCCGGCGCAAGGGATGTCGGCATGAGCCTCTCCGTATCGGCGGATTTGATGGACGCTCGGTTTCCGCCCGGCGTGTTGCTGCTGCTGTTGGACGCGGGACTACGCGGGTGTAGCGGACCGTGCGCGCTGAACGCAACGCGATCATCAGGCGACTGCCGGGTGGTCTTGACGCTGCCTGCGCGTCCCGCGGATGCGGTTCTGACTCGCGTTCGCACGCTGCTTGCAGATCTGTACGGGACTTCCGCCGACCTGGGGGTCGATAACGCAAACGGCGCGGTAAGCGCTACTGTGAGGGTGCCTTATGAACTCGCTTGATGCCGCAATGCCCTCGCCGCCCACCGCGGTCCTAGCTGAGGACGAGCCGCTGCTGGCAGACGAACTTGCCGATCTGCTGCATGCGTTGTGGCCGCAATTGCAGATCGTATCGCGCGCCGGTGACGGCGTGGCCGCGCTCAATGCCGTCGAGACGCATGCGCCCGACTTCGCGTTTCTCGACATCCAGATGCCGCTCCTCACTGGCATCGAGGTCGCGCGCCAGCTCGCGGGACGCTGTCATGTCGCCTTTATCACTTCTTACGACGAGCATGCGCTCGAGGCCTTCGAGGCTGGCGCGATCGACTACGTACTCAAGCCGCCGACCGCCGCACGACTGGTGACCACGGTGCAACGCCTGAAGGCGCGCCTGCAACAGCCACCTGTCGATCTTCGGCGCGCGCTCAAGGACTTTGGCCACAACGTGCCTGCGGCACCGCACTACCTGCAGTGGATTAACGCTTCGCGCGGCGCCGCCGTCCGCCTGGTCACGGTGGAGGAAGTCCTGTACTTCAAATCTGACGCGAAGTACACGATGATGGTCACCGCCGACGCGGAAACGTTGATCAAGAAAACGATCAAGGAGCTTACCGACGAGCTCGATCCGACGATGTTCTGGCAAGTGCATCGCTCGACGGTAGTAAACGTGCACGCGGTCGACAGCGTGAGCCGCGACGGCCGGGGCAACCTGAAGCTGCGGCTGAAACAACGGCCCGAGACGCTGTCCGTCAGCGAGGCGTACGCCCACCTGTTTCACCAAATGTGAAGCAAAGTTCTCAATGGAGCACCCATGACGATACTCGACTGCAGTTGCGCGCGCTCCCTCAATCGGCGACAGGCCCTGGCGTTGTTAGCTTCCGTTGGGGTCAAGGGCAAGACGTGGGCGCAAGACGCACCAACGGTCGACCCGCGGTCCTACCGCATCGTGCTGGAGAACGACCGCGTGCGCGTGCTCGAGTACAGGAGCCGGCCGGGCCTTGGCGTCTGCGGCCAGGGCATGCACTATCACCCCGCCCACCTCACCGTTTCACTCACCGGCGCGAAGCTCAAGGAGACAACTTCGGACGGCAAGGTGAGTTTTCCGGAGGTCCCGCCTGGAACAGTGTTCTTTTCGGAGGCACAAACGCACTCCGCCGAGATCATCGGTGGCGCCGGCACGCGCACTTACATCATTGAGTTGAAGGCCAAGGACTGGAAGCCGAGTACCGGGGTGAGCTAGGCTCGAGTCTCCCGCGATTCTGAAGCGAGGATGGCCGGGCTTCCGGCCGGTTTCCGATCGAGGCAGACGAAAACGCCGGCCAGGTAACCGTGCCTGCGTAATTCAGATGCGTCGATCCACGGCAGCGACGATGGGGTCGGATCGCATCTTCTCACCGGTCGGCCACCAGCCGCAGTCATTCCGTGATTTTCCTTGTCGGTCGAAAGACGCTTCACCGCGACCGTCGCGCCGCCTACAGTTCCTCTGGTCTCGTTTCACCTCATGGGCGACCAATTGGAGGAGATCATGAAGACGCTTCGCTTCGAGCTTCGGGCGTGGGTCGGCACAGTGCTATTCGCGACGCTCCTCGCCACTTCCTCGGGAGCGTCCGGGGCTGCAACGGCGGCGGCAATCGACTTTGGTGCTGACGCGATGGTTCTGCAGTGGAACCTGATTGCCGTCCAAGCGGTCGGTCCGACTGCGCCATTTCCCTCGACACGTGCGATGGCGATCGTGCAGCTCGCGGTATTCGAGGCGGTCAACGCGATCACACACCGCTACGAACCCTATCTTGCCAAGGTCGGTGCGCCTGAGGGTGCTTCCGCCGATGCGGCTGTGGTCGCTGCCGCGCATGACACGCTGCTGTGGCTGTTCCCCGCGCAGCAGAGCTTCCTCGACGCCAATCAGGCCGAGTCACTGACTGCGATCCCGGACGGAAAAGCTAAGGACGACGGGGTCGCAGTCGGCCGAGTGGCAGCCGCATTGATGATCGCGAATCGCAACAACGACGGCTCGCAGTCGCCGCTGTTCTACACGCCGACCACCGCCGCCCTGTATGAGTGGCAGCCGACGCCAAGTTGTGGCAATGCGCCGGCCAACGGTCGCGGCCTGTTTTATCACTGGCAGTTCGTGAAGCCGTTTGGCGTCGAGAGCGCGTCGCAGTTTCGCGCCGAGCCGCCGCCGCGGATCACCGGTGGGAAGTATGCAAAAGACTTCGATGAGACGGCTTCGCTGGGTGCAATGAACAGCACGCTGCGAACCGGGCGCGAGGCCGACGTGGCAAGGTTCTACGCCGCCCAGCCGCCCCACCGGGGCTGGAACCTGGTCGCCCGTCAGCTCGCAAGCGCCCGCGCTGACGAGATCACACGCACGGCGCGCACGTTGGCGATGCTCAACATGTCGCTGGCCGACGGCCACGTCACAGTATTCGAAACCAAGTACCACTATCGTGGCTGGCGGCCCGAAACCGCGATTCACCGCGCCAGCGAAGATGGCAACGACAAGACAGCCGCCGACCCGGGTTACCTCCCGTACATCATCACGCCGTGTTTCCCCGGTTACCCGTCCGCGCATGGAATCGGCGGTGGCGCGGCACGGACGATCCTTACGCGGGCGTATGGACGCAAGCACCATGACATCACGATGTCCGACAACGCCATCCCGGACGTCGTGCTGCACTACACCGATCTGATGGACATCACAGACGACGTCATCATCGCCCGCATCGCTGGCGGCATTCACTTCCGAGTCGACCAGGACGTAGGGGACCGCATGGGTGGCGACGTCGCGCGCTACAACGACGAGCATTGGCTGTTGCCGGCTGGGCGGGACGACGACTAGGCCTCACGGAGACCCTGTGTGCAACGCTGCGTTATGCGGGAGGCCACGATGAACCTTCGGCGGCGTTTCCTCTATACCTTGGCATTCGCGCTCACCTTGCCGACGGCGCAAGGGGCAGACATCGATCTCCATCAGCGTGGCCTCACGGGGTCGTGGTACGACCCGCGAACCAGCGGGCAGGGGTTCATGGTGCAGGTGTACCCCGATATGTTGTCGCCCGGAACAGGTCTCGTGCAGGCCACCTGGGTCACGTACGACGATATCGTTGGCGGAGCCGAACGCCAGCGCTGGTATACGCTCAACGCGCCTGTCGTGAGCGGACAGACCCACGTTTCGATGACGATCTATCAGAACACGGGCGGCAACTTCAATGCCCCGCCGATCACTACCGCGCATCCCGTCGGGACTGCGACGCTGGGCTTCGACTCGTGCACCAGTGGTCAATTGGCCTACAACTTCACCGATTCCGGCCGCACGTCGACCATACCCTTAACACGCTTGACACAGAACGAGACCTGCTCAGCCACGTCCGAAGGTCCCACGGGACCTCCTGGCTATTCAGGAAACTGGTACGACGCTGCAACGTCGGGTCAAGGTCTCGCAATGGAGGTCAACTGGCGTTCCGATGTGCTCTTCTTCGCCTGGATGACATACGCACCGAACGGCGCTGATTCCGGACCCGCCGGACAGCGCTGGTACACCGGACAAGGAACGCCTAACGGCAACGACGTGACACTCTACGAGACCACAGGAGGTTTGCTCGACGAAGGTGTGCCTGTTCCGACAACCGTGCCGGTGGGTAGGGCTACTTTGAGTTTCGTGAACAACTGCTACATGGAGATGAGTTTCAACTTTACAGGCGGAAGCAGTGTTGGCGCATCGGGGAGGATTGCCCTATTGTGGGCCGGCACGCCTCCAGGCGGAGCCGGCTGTTGGGACTACTAGGACAACCGTTGGCCCCTCCACCTTCACCCAAACGGCTGTAAAAGCGATCTTCGAAAAGTGTCCGCTTTGTCAGGCCGGAACGGACCCATGCCGCACCATAGGAAATGTCGCAGGCGGCCGCGGAAGCCGCCAGCGACTCACGAGTAGCGAGTCGGTCTAGCAATGAGGAGGCGTGAATCACAAGCGCCTCGATCGTGCTGGGTTCGGCGTGAGTTTCATTCGACGAGTTCGGAACGGCCGGTTTATGGCAATTTGGGGGCAATGCTGACTGTCTGGAGTTGGCCGGTCAGAGACCTCCGCCGCGCCAATTCGAGTGGCCGCTGAAATACACACGCCAGACATCGAGGCGTGAACGACTGCAGTGGATCGTCGAGCCGCCGTCAAGTGCCGGCGCCGATGGGACCGTAGCTCTCATTTGAGGTGTCCATCAAGCGTGGGTACCTTCAAGCCGACCCGAAGCTGCCAATCGCTTCCATGGAAAGCAGACGCGCTCCTCCAGGCAGCCTCGCGCAACGGCGGCTTGACCGTCCTCGGCCCTCGAAGCCGAGAAACAAACGAGACAAATTCGACCGTGCTATGAAATTGCTTAGCCACATCGGCCATATACAGTCAGCTAACGGCTCCAAGCCGTCAAAGGAGATGCAGAATGAAGATCGTCAACAGAGTGCGCAAACTGGTTCCACTCACGCTTCGCTTGCGCGTGGCCGCAGCGTTCGCACGAATCGCTGGCGCTGTCGATGCGCGAACGGCGTTTCGCAAGACCAAGGACTTTTATCGTTCGAGCGGTGCTGCCTGGACACATTCCCTGAACTGATCGCGACCGGGGCCGCATCTCGATACGCATGCGCGTCGAATGATCGTTCGCCCGCTGTTTCCGTTGCGTCCGCTCTTGGCCGAGGCCGGAAAAGAACCGCAGGAGTTCGCGGCGCTAAGAGCGAGCGGCGCAGATGTGCCGTAGGAGTGCTGGCGAAGCTGCAGGAGCGTAGCGGTGCGCGTTGAGCCGCGTTGACAGGCTGGACGGCCGAAACGGGCTGGAATTGGGCGCGAAGAAGGACTCGCGCGCCCCATGCCCGGATGGCGGCAAGCATTGCACCGATGCCAGGATGCGCATCACGCGCTTCAGGAGAGGTGCAGGTGCACGCAGCAGCTCGACTGAATACCGGTCAACGGCTGCGTACTGGGCGCTGGGAATCCAGTGTAGGGCCTCGTCTCGACAGAGGGGACTCGGAGCGAAGGGCCAAGTTCGGCGATCGCATGACCTGCTGGTGGAGTTCCCACGTTGGGTTAGAAAGAAACTGACAGCAGCCAGTGGCTGCCGTTGGACGAACTAGTGCTTTCGACCCGTGCGGACCTCGCTGCTGGCGAAGAGCGGACGTAGAGTAAGTTCACTTTGCCGCCATGTAGCAGAACGGCTACAGAACCTGCCTTTGGACGTATCCGCGGGGCGTGCGTCACCCTGTTGCAAGGGGCCCAAGACGTCGCCGGAAGCACTAACGTAGGCAGTCGCAGACCGCTCGGCCGGCGCATTTGCCCCCGGGCCGCTCGCGCTTGTATCACGACGCCACGCGGAAGGTATCCGTCGGTGCGCCTGCTGCTGTCGCCGTCAGCCGCGCATCTGAACCTCGGCTTCGGTCAGGTTTCGCCGAACAGGAAGGCGAGCAGCACGAGGCGATGACCGGCCGTCACGTGCATCGCCTCGTGGAGCAAAGACGAGGAGAACGCGATCGCGGTGCCGTTCGCGGGACGGTAGCGCTGATCGCCGAACTCGGGGAAGCGCAGCTCGCCGCCGGCGAACTCCTCGACGTTGAGATTGATGGACATCGCGAAGCGCCTATAGGGCGTCGGCTCGACATTGTCGCGGTGCCCGTGCAACTCGCCGCCGCGCTCGCCCTGGTAGCAGCCGATGCGGAGCCTTTCCCAGCGGGTGACGCGGTACTGGAACGCCTTCGCGATTTCCGGCAGCAGCCGCTGCGCAATGCGCCGATGCAGGAGGGACTCGGTGTCCTTGTCGACGATCCAGTGGTCGATGCGGTCGGCGCGCCCGTATTCCGGGATGCGCATCTTGTAGTCGGTCCCGATGTAGTCGATCCCGGGTCCGGGCGGCATGAAAGTCTGGCCGCGCGTTTGAAATATCGTGATGAGATCGCGACAATCGCCTGCGCTCAGTACGTCAGGGACGGTGAGGACTGGCGCGTGATGTATCATCCGCACGGGTTGGCGCTCCGCCGCAAGACGCTGGACGTGCGCGAGTGCCTCGGTGGCTTGCGCCCCAGGAGGTGATTTGAGGATGGCCATCACATGCTGGTTCGGACGCAATACCACGGTCGTTGGGATTTCTCGCGCGTCGGCGTCAAAGGCCTGGAACACGGCACCGTCGCCATCGAGCAGCACCGGAAAAGGGATGTTCTGCGCCTGAGCCACTGTCGCATCGTCGAGGGTGATCGCGAAAAGTCGTGCACCGGCGGAACTGAAGGACTGTTGCGTTGCGACAACTCCCGCCAGCGCATCGGCGACCGCTTCTGAGAACCCAGGACAGAAAAGGAGGACGATCGGATTGCCGGCGATGTCGTCTGCGCGAATGTCGACGTTCCTTCCGTCAAGCGCAGGCAGAGTGCACTGGGGGGCAATGTCACCGGCGGAAAGCGCCGGCACATCCGAGACTTTGCGCGGACTGCAGTGGTTCGGCGCGGTCTGGACGATCTGCGTCGGGCGCGAATTCGTAGTCCTGTTCTGGCGTGCTCGCATGATGAAGGTGAGGAACGTAGGGTCGCGCGATCGACGTGGGGGATCTCGATCCGCTTCGATGCTGGCTGGATAAGTATCGCCCGCCAAACGCGGCTGCGCGGAGGAGCGAACGCGCACTTGCTATCAAGAAATTTTCCAAGCTCGAGATTGATGCGCCGTCGCGGCATGCGGAGATCGTAACATTCGCCTACGTTGCCGAACGCCACCAGCGCGAAGTTCTGCCGACCAAAAGCGCCCCCTAGGCAGCGCGACGACGTGACGGAGCTTGTCCGGCTCTATAGCTTCTTCGACTCACCGCTGCCGCCGCTCGACCCAATCACACCGCAACGTATCCGGCAGTAGCTTGAATGGCGCAAGGATGCACTGGTGCGTGCCAACGGCGAGAAGGCGATCTTTGCCGCGTCTTCAATAAAGGCGCGGACTGGGCTACACCTCAACGCCGAATCCATGACCGGGCGTGACGATGTTCACGGAGCGCAGTCGGGACGCGTAGGTCGAGGACTTGATTTACAAGGCCGAGCGGGGAGGCCGCGGACTGGCGGACGCCAGCAAATTTGATGACCCAAATCGCCACGCCGGCGAGTGCTTTTGGCACCCGCCCGCGAGAGCGTCCTTGTCACGCGCCTCTTAGCCGAGCGCATCTGCGACCTGTCTCATCCGGCACCGTCAGGGCAGATCGCCGATGTCATGATTGCCTGGCAGCGGTCCTTCTCCCTGTAACAGTCCCGCTTCCTTCGCGAGAAGAGCAGGATCGTCTTGCGCATTGGTCTGGCAAAAGAAGTTGGCTTCGTCGTCGGTGCTTCCCACCCCAATGTAAACCGGAGTGTTGGGGTACATGCAGACCTTACGAGTGCGCGTGGCGTTCACCTGAGCGACCAGGTAATCAGGCGGAACACCGTTTTCGACCCAATTCTCCAGTGCATGGAATAACAGGTCGGTACTCATACCGGCGCCACCACAATGCGTAGCGTTTGGAAAGACGTAGTAGCGATAAAACTCCTGCGTCTCCAAAACGCCGCCCATCTTGGTAAACAACCGTTGCATGTAGTTGTAGTGACCATTCGGCGGGATGACCTGGTCACGATTGCCGTAGGCCGCAAGCAGTTTGCCACCGCTTCCCTTAAACGTATGCAAGTTCGTGGAGTCGGAACCGATGTATTGCGAGAACTGTTTCGCCAGATTGCGCTGCTCCACGAGATACTGGTCCTCGCTGATCGTGCGCCAGTTGAATATCGGATCCTTGTGGACCCAATAGCGATTGATCCCCTCGCCGAATCCGCTCGGTGAGCCGGTGCCAGGCGTCGCACCGCGCTCCCAGCCGACCCATTGCTTGGTGCCATCCGGATTGCGCGGACCATCCCAGATCTTGTTCACGACCCCAGCTTCTGCCGGAGTGAGGCATCGGGCGGGATCCGCGGAAGCGCCGGGCTGACCACAAACCGCCGCGTTGGCGTCATACGTGCATGCTCGCGTCTCCTGGATCATGCCGTCGACGATGCCGTCCAGGGGATCGCATGCCGCCAGCGCTCGTTGGTTGACGTCCTGGAACTTGAGCGTGGCAATTCCGTCCTGCCCGAGCTCTTGACGCGCGACATAGTTGCCCCACCCGGCGGCGAATCCCCAGCGGTCCCAGTGAATGGCCGGCGATAGCGCCACAATGCCATCGAACGTCTGCCCGAATCGCTCTGCCATTTCATGACCTTCGCGACCGCCATCGGAGCAACCGATGTAGTAGTTACGCTCGTGCTTCCGGCCGTAATAGGTCTTTGCGATCCGTTGGCCCCACAGATTCGCGTGATGTTGACCACGCCAGCCGTAATCCATGATGCGGCCGTAATTGACCGTACCATCGGGATTCAGACCAAACGTGGCACCGCTCTCGCTCGGTGGAACTTGGACTGTCGCGGGAGGCGGATTCGGATTGGGGATGGAACTCGTGATTGATGAGTTGTGACCCGTATCCGTACCCGTGCCGACGTAGCCGGTGTTGGTCGCGCTCGTAACACCCGTTACGCTACCAGCGAAACCGCCATTGCCGAGCGTCTGAATCTTTCCGTTCCAGGCGCCTTGTACGCCACCGGTGCCGCCGTCGTTCTGGTTCAAGGGCAAGCCGACACGTATTCTGAACTTCGACGTCTGTCCCGGCAGGTAGCCGAATTCCGGACCGACCAATGTCCCGTCAGTGAAATTTACCTGGCAATAGGCGAGATTGGTTCCGGACGCCGGAGTGACTACCGCGGTAAGACCGGTAACCGCAGGGTTACCCGCGAGTCCCCAAGCGGGATTTGTCGCGAGATCCGAACAAGTCGGTGTGGGCGGCCCCGCCGAAGCAATCGTTGGCAAGGCCGCGATAGCCGCGCACAGAAAAGTTGTACTGAACACACCCGAGCGCATCGTCATAATAGGCTTCTCCTGATGGCCTTCTCTTGCAAACGCGAGGCATTCATCCTCGCGTTCCTCGTCTCCTCCTGCATGTGGCGAGTATTGGGCGACTATTAGCGCCCAGCCGGGTCAATCGATCCGGTATCCCGCTCGATCCGAAAAAAATAATCTTTAACCATGGGGTTTCGTGATTTGGTGTCGGACAGAAGATTTCATTTTTAGGATGGCACCTACGGCAAGCGATCTCCGGCGGCAATCGCGCCGACGAAATGAACTGGCACGGAGCAGCACGTGCAAATTTTTGTCTCGTATTCATCGAAGTATCGAACGATCTGCGCGCCGGAGGAGTTCATGCGCGCGGCTACAGAGGACAAGCGGATTGCGGCCGCGCGCATAATGTCCGAGGCGGCGAATAACTACGCGCCGTTCATTCCACTCGTTGTGCGCCTGTAACAACGGGTCCGTAGAGCTTGGCTTTCAGGATTCACGCCGGTGGAATCCACACCCACTGAAAATACATGGACGTCGATGTGGTCCCTGTCGCAACAACGCTGCAAATGATGTTGGATCAATGGGTCGCCGTCGTCGAATGCCCGCTCTTAGCGACTTCGTCCAAGGACCGCTAAGCAGTCATTTCGTTACGCCCTGGAACTATCGCACAGTCCCAAACTGAGGGAACTGCGTGGGATCAGATTTTACCGCCCTGCCCGCGTTCCGGTTCTCGCACGGGCAAGCGCTTCAAATGAAAGGGGACGCGTCTTTGGCAAGCAAGGCGCGTCCTCTTTCTTACCGGCCGGCGTCCAACGCACTGGGCCAGCTTGCGGAATCTCAACGATCCTTGCCCGGTTTGGGGACGGGAGCAAACATGCGGATGTCGAGGGTGTTGGCCATGGCCTGGTAACCGGCACGATTGGGGTGGAGCCAATCAAGGACGGTACCCCCTATGCTGCTTGGAGGCAGGAAGGGTGGCTGCATTGCACCCGTCGCCGGGTTGAGGGTAGCAGCGTCCATGTCGGCTACGCTGTCATATATGCCGGAGGTGCGAATAAACACATTGAGCTGCTTCCGATAGTCGTCCTTCAGCTTGTTAGATGCGATCGCCGCCGGATCGGTGAGCGTTGGGTTGAGCGCGGAGGTGACCGTTGCGCCGACGACCTTGACGCCCGCCGCGTGCAGACGCGAGACGACATTTTGATACCCCGCGATCACCACATCCGGAGTCGACGCCGGCACGTCGTTGATGCCCTCGAGCCAGACTACATGTGTCAGCCCCGATAAACCCAATACATCGCGATCGAGTCGTTGAACCGCACTTGGGTTGGTAGTGCTTGGCCTATTGACGGTGTTTCCGCCGATGCCCTGATTCACGACGCTCACCTGGTATCCATAGGCCTCGTGGAGCCGGCGCGACAGGTCATTGCTCCAGCGGTCGTTGCCGTTGATCGTCGACGCGGTGCCGTCGGTGATCGAGTCGCCGAACGCGCAGACAACGACGGTGTTCGCTGCCGCCATCACGTCGACGGCATTGAGGAAATACCATGATGTGCTTGTGTACGGATATGAGGCATCGGTAGTATCGAACGTGTGATCACCGCTGCCTTGTGGCGTAACGTAGTTGGTAGTGACCGCCTTGCCGTGCCAGCTGATCGCGCCGCTCTTACCCTTCACTGCGATGCTCACGAGGAGGTTGCGACCGACGACCGCGAAGTCGTCTTCGTCATCGACCCATCGGAGGTCGATTGCATCACTCCAGACTTCGGCGCCTTGTGCAATCGTCACAGAGTTCTGGCTCCCGAACGTTACCGGCGTGAGCGTGCCGTCCTGCGCGTTGCCAGCGAAGGACTGCAGCGCAACACTGACCCGACTGAGCGTGACGGCGCGGTCGCCGAACACGTTCGAGAATCGGAAGCGCATGGTGTCGCCCCACAGGTCGGGCTTAATCACCATACGGATCGTCTGGTCGACAACGCCGTCGGTCGTCGCCGTAGGGAACGGGAACTGCAGGTCAGGCTGCGCGACCGGTGAGCCGACGCCGAACGGGGTCGTGGACGCAGACCACGTGGCAACCCACTTCTCCTTCGGCTGCTTTTGTTTCTCCTGGACCGCTCGCGCAACTGCGCTGGCCTGTGCGTGCGCGGGTTCCGCCGGAAGCAGCAGGACAGCCATCGCGAGCGCGCACACCGATGCGACAGCTCGCAGGAACGAGCGGCGCGCGGGCCCGACAGGTTGCGTCGAAGCCGTTTTTGATGCGGCGAGTGCGAGGGCCGCTGACTGCTTGATGTGGTCTTGAGTGCTCATGAATGCCTCCGCTGCGGTGGAATTGCGTTTAGGTGACGTTCTCCGAATTACGTTATTTTCGCCGCGCTCGAACACTGGCGCGCTTACATGCGCTCAATGGTGAGCCGCGGCGGAACAGCTCCTGATCTTGCTCCAGGAACTGCCCGCCGCTTATGCGCAATTCGGCGCAGCTTCTCCGCGGTCGCGCAGACTTACACGCGCGTCCGCATCCACCCAAAACGCATGTTGCTGCGCCCTAGCCGCATGTCCTCGGATGACCTCTTCAACATCGCAAATCGGTCGTTCGGCAAGAGACTGGCGGGCATGACGGGGGTCGGATAGCCGGGACCACGCAGCACGCTGTCCATGTAACCGCCCGGCTGCAGCTCAGGCGAAGCGGCGTAGCCGGGGAGACCACCGTCGACGTATTGCGGCGTCGCAGGCGCGAGGCCGTAGAGCTGCGCGGAGTTGAGGCCAAGAATCTGCCGCTTCGCCCCTTCCGTTAACTGCGGATAGCCCCACCGCTCCCGGATACTCTCGGGGATCTGCGACCGCCAGAACGCTTCGATTTGCCACTGCGGGCCGCCGTACCAGAGCGAGTCCGAACCGAACAGGATGTTGTTCTGGCCCATGTAGTAGAGCAACTGACCGATAAGGTGTGCCCA
>Ga0070670_100001365_pt1 | contig 19560 bp, 14 predicted proteins | sample KBSS63metaG_FD_64665 | JGI IMG/M metagenome (GOLD analysis project Ga0070670, IMG submission 64665) | Switchgrass rhizosphere microbial communities from Kellogg Biological Station, Michigan, USA - KBS S6-3 metaG | ecosystem: Host-associated > Plants > Roots > Rhizosphere > Soil ... | reverse complement strand
AGCCACGGCATCAGCACCGGGCCACCGGTCTCGAGCACGACGATCGTCCGTGGATTCGCCGCGGCAACCGCGGCGATCACGGCGTCCTGCGCTTGGGGCAGCGAGAGGTCGGGCGCGTCGACGCCCTCCGACATCCACTGCGTCGCAAACAGGATCGCGACGTCCGAGTCGGCGGCGAGCGCCGCCGCGGCGGCTGGTGAATAGCCGTCGTTGAAACGCACGCGTGCGTCCTTCGGCAGCGCCGCCTTGATCGCGGCCAGCGGTGCGGACGGGTGAATCTCGATGCTACGCCGCGCTTCTGCCGGCTGAAACGCAATCGCCGGGCCCGCGGCGGGCTCGACTTGCGACGACCCGCCGCCCGACATCACGCCCGCGTGCGCGTATCCGCCGATCACGGCGACGCGCTGTGCACTGCGCGGGAGTGGCAAGAGTGCTCGATTCTTGAGCAGCACGATGCCGGAGGCCGCCGCTTCGCGCGCGACCGCCGCGCCTGCGGCGGCGTCGATGGGCTCGATCGTCGGCGGATCGTCGAACAGGCCCGCCGCGAACATCGACCGCAACATACGACGCGCCGCGTCCCGCATTCGCGCGTGCAGCGCAGGATCCTTCTGCGCCGCCGCGAGCAGGTCGTTGGCGAAATAGAAGGTGTCGTCGAGCTCCTCGCCCGACTGCCGGTCGAGACCCGCGAGCATGTCGCGCACGTCGCGAACAGCGCCCCAGTCCGACATCACGAAGCCCGGATATCGCCATTCCTTCTTCAACGTGTCGTCGAGCAAGTACGGGCTCTGACAGGCGTGCGGGCCGTTGTAGCGGTTGTAGGCGCACATCACGGCGCCCGGCTTTCCGATCTCGATCGCGATCCTGAACGCGAGCAAGTCGCTGTCGTGCGCGGCTGCGTCGGACAACACCGAGTTCACGACGTGGCGGCCGGTTTCTTGCGCGTTCAGCGCGAAGTGCTTCACCGTGGAGATCATGTGCGCCGCTTGGATCGCGCGGACCGTCTCGCCGGCGAGCGTGCCTGCCAGCAGCGGGTCTTCGCCGAGATACTCGAAATTTCTGCCGTTGCGCGGCTCGCGCGCGAGATTGACGCCTCCCGCGAGCAGCACGTTGAATCCCTTCGCGCGTGCTTCGCGAGCGATCGTCGCGCTGCCGCCGCGCGCGACCTCGCGGTCCCACGTCGACGCCAGCGACAGTGACGAGGGCAGCGCGGTCGCGCCATCGTGGCGTTGGCCGTTGACCCACGCGACGCCGAGGCTCGCGTCCGTCTCGCGCAGCGCCGGAATGCCGAGTCGTGGAATGCCGGGCGTGAACGACGCAGAGACGATGGCGCCCTCGGGCAACGGTTTGCCCGTGCGGTCGGGGCGCGCGAACGTGCTGTGCAGCAAGCGGAGCCGCTCGGCGTCCGTCATGCGTGCCTCGAGCGCGGCTGCGCGCTCCTCCGGTGATCTAGAGCTCGGTTGTGCGGCGGCAGGCGAGGTCGCCGCGACGGACGCCGTCACGAGCATCGCCGCGATACGAACACAGAAGGACGCGGTCATGAGCGGGCCCCCATATACTCTGCGGGATCGCGCGAATGCGGACCGGCCATTGTGCCCGCAGCGACGCGAGTCGGGGAAAACTACATGACCGCCGTTTTTACGCCCCCTGCCGGTAAGGAAACGCTCGGCCATCCGCCCGGGCTTTGGTATCTCGTCTTCGCCGAAGCCTGGGAGCGCTTCTCGTATTACGGCATGCAGGCGCTGCTCGTGCTGTATCTCACGCAGCATCTGCTGCTGGCTGAGAACCTCGAGCACGTCGCGGGCTTCTCCTCGTTCCGCCACTTTCTCGAGAGTCTCTATGGGCCGCTCGCAACGCCGGTGACGCTCGCGGCTGCGATCACCGGTCTCTATTCCGCCGGCGTCTATTTCACGCCGATGATCGGCGGCTACGTCGCCGATCGTTGGCTCGGCCGCACGACGACCGTGACGATCGGCGCGCTGTTCATGGTCGCCGGGCACTTTCTCATGGCCTTCGAAATCGCGTTCGTCGCCGCGATCGCGTGCCTCTTCGTCGGCGTCGGTCTCTTCAAGGGCAATATCGCGAGCCAAGTCGGCGAGCTCTATGGTCCGAACGACTTGCGCCGCAGCACGGCGTTCCAAACGTTCTTCCTCGGAATACAGGTTGCGGTGATCGTTGCGCCGGTCGTCACCGGCTACCTCGGCGAGAAGGTCGCTTGGCACTATGGCTTCGGCGCGGCGGGCGTCGGCATGGCGATCGCTGTCGTCGTGTACCGATGGGGCCGCAAGTATCTGCCGCCGGAACGGCCGCGCGGCGCGATCGTCGAGAGCGCGCCCAAGGAGAAGCTCACAAGTCGCGATTGGGCGACGATGGCGGTGCTGGTTGGGATGCTGCCGATCCTCGCGGCCACGGCGATCGGCAATCAGGAAATCTTCAACGCGTACTTGCTCTGGGGAGAGGCCAACTACAACCTCGTCTTCTTCGGGCAGACCATGCCGGTCTCGTGGCTCGTGTCGCTCGACGCGATCATCTCCACGGCCACGGTCGGCGGCGCGATCCTGTTCTGGACCGTGTATGCGCGCTATTGGAAGGAGCCGAACGAGATCGTCAAGCTCGCGATCGGCGCATTGATCGCCGCCGGCGCGCCGATGCTCCTTGCGATTGCTGCCGCCAATGTGGCTGCGACGGGCGAGAAGGTCTCGCTGCTCTGGGGCTTGGGCTTCCATATCGTCAACGACGTCGGCTTCGCGATGGTGTTCCCGGTAGGCCTAGCGTTGTTCTCGCGCGCAGCTCCGCGCCAAGTCGGCGGACTGTTCATCGGGATCTACTATCTGCACCTATTCATCTGCAACTTCGCGACGGGCAAGGTCGCGGGCTTGATCGAGACGATGGACGGCTTCAGCTTCTGGGCGATGCACGCCGCGATCGTGCTCGGCGGTGCGGTGGCGCTCGTGGTGTTCGCGGTGCTGTTCGGCAAGCTACTCGCGCCAAAGGTCGACGACACGGCGACGTCGCCGGCGGCGCAACTCGAGCCGGTGTGATGCGCCGCTTCGGGTGATCGATCTTTCGCCGGCTCCACCAGCGTGAGAGCTACCTTAACTTGTTGAAACTCCTGAACTACCAGCGCATAATACTGGATATGAGAACAGTAATATGAGGAGCCCGTATGCAAGGCTCTCGCTCCGCTCTTCCGGCCGCTACAGGTTCGCTAAAACAGACTAAGCACGCTGACCTCGACCGGCTCGAATCCCAAATCACCGAGCTCTGGGGCCACCTGAACGCCGCGACTTATCGCTTCTTACTACTCGTCGCGGAATTCGACCGAAGCGAGGCCTATGCTCGGCACGGCCTAGTGAGCACGGCGCAGTGGCTCAACTGGCAATGCGGCATCGGCAAGGTCGCTGCGCGCGACAAGGTCCGCGTCGCGCGCGCTCTCGAGTCGCTGCCAGAGATCAGCGCCGCGTTCGCGAGCGGCGAGTTCTCCTATTCCAAAGTCCGCGCGATGACCCGAGTCGCGACGGCCGCGAATGAGTCGGTGCTCGTCGGCATCGGCCGCCACGGCACGGCTACGCACGTCGAGAACCTCGTGAAGAAATACCGCTGGACACAGGGCCGCGACGCGGGGGTGCTCGCTCACCAACAGCTACTCAACCGGCAAGTGCACTCCTTCTACGACGAGACTGACACGTTCGTGCTGCATGCGCGGCTGCCTCGCGAAGTCGGTGCGCTCGTAAAGAAGGCGCTCGAAGTCGCCGGCGATATCGTCCGAGAACATTCGGAGGAAGAAGCGCGGGCGCGTATTCAGGCCAGCCATGTTGAGCGATCTCGTACCGAGATCGAAGCCGGAACCTGGGCGATCAACGACAAGGAACGCTCGCATGCCGCGCGGCGCGCGGACGCGCTCAAGCTGATCGTCGAGACGTTTCTTGCGACGACTTCCGAAGAAGTCGAAGCGACGTCGAGCGCCGACCGCTATCAAGTCGTCGTGCACGTCGATCAGGCGGTGCTCTCGGAACCTATGGCGGCGACCAGCGCCGAACCGCACCGTTGCGAGCTCGACGACGGCCCCGAGCTCGCGCTCGACACCGTTCGCCGGCTCGGCTGCGACGGCACCATCGTCGGCATCGTCGAAGGATATGACGGTGAACCGCTGAACGTCGGACGCAAGACCCGGAGCATCCCGCTTCCGCTGAAGCGCGTCCTGCGCTCCCGCGACGGCGGCTGCCGCTTCCCCGGCTGCGACCGCACGCGTTTCATCGAAGGCCACCACGTGAAGCACTGGGCCGACGGGGGCGAGACGAAGCTATCGAACCTCGTCTCGCTCTGCGGCTTTCACCACAAGCTCGTGCACGAGGGCGGCTTTGGGATCACGACCACCGACGACGGCCTTTTCGTGTTCACGAGACCGGATGGACGCCGGATTCCGGAGTGCGGCCGCGTTCCATGCACCACCTCGGAGCGGGAGCGCTTCAGCGGAAGCGGCTCTGCTCCGGACGAACGCGGATCAGACGCAGCGCCGCAGATGACATCCTTCGAAGACGCGCTGCGCTTTCACATGCAGCGCTTGAACCCTGGCGTCCCGATCGACGCCCAGACGAGCCGCTGCAAATGGCTCGGCGAGCGGATGGACTACGACGCCGCAATCGAGAGCATGCAGTTTCGCGACGGACGCGGCATCGACGCGCGCCCTCTCACGTAATGCTCTCGACGGTCAGTCGCTGGCGGGATGCACGGTCAGGCTCTTCGCGTCCTTCGACAGCCAGCCGTTCTTCTCCCAGCGATCGTGCATGGCCTCGGAATCGCAGATGCCGTCGTTCGGCCGAGTGAACGTGCCGTCTTCCTTGACCACGAAGCAGAGCGCGCCGGCATTGCGGCCGTCGCGCATCGGGTGCATCACGACGCGGATCTTCTCGCCCTTCTTGTAGGTCGTGCCGTTCACACCTTGACGCGCCGCGTGCACGATCGCGGCGCCTTCGAAGCTCCAGGTCTTCATCTCGCCGTTTGCATCGAGCGCGTCGATCATCAGCCAGCTGTGCGGATTGTTGTAATTCCACTGCGTGACCGTGCCCTCGACGAGCTTTTGCTGCGCGATGTCGTAGCTCGCGAACGAGTGGTGGGCCAACGCGGGAGCGCCGACCAGGAAAACCGCGACGGCGGCAGCAGAGACGACGATAGAGCTCTTCATATCGCTAACCTCGGGCAGGCGGCGCTACTGCGCCGCATCGAAGATCGGATTCAGAGACTGGCCCGGCAGATCGGGAAAGTCCGTGAAGCCGCGTGGATTCTTGTATTGCGGATCGCCCGGCAGGTAGAACTGCGTGCTGCCGTCGGCGGCCTTGTACGAATTGCTGCTGCTGTCGCATTCCCAGGTGCGAATGCGCACGCCGTCCTTCTTGAGATCGGGCCGCGGCTCGTGCGTGTAGACAGCCGATAACGGTTTCACGAGCGCGAGCGGATCGTAGAACGTGACCTGCGTGACGAGAATCCGTGCGCCGGACGCGTTGTGCTGCTCTTGCCACGTCTCGACCATCTCGAACTGGTTGCTCGTGAGCGGCATGCCGCGGACGTAATCGGCCGGGTTCACCCACTTCGTCCAGATCACGAGCTTGTCGTTGTCCCAGAACCCGATACTGTCGCCGAGCGGAAAGTGCTTGGCTTCCGTGTTGATGTGCTCGGCGCCGATATAGACACGCCGCGTCTCGTTCATCATGTCGTTCATGAGCCAAGACTGGTCCGGCATGTTCACGAACTCTTTCACGTACGGCTCCCAGAGCCAACGCGGCACGCCCGGGTACTCGCAGTTCGTGAGCCGGTCGTAGAGCTGCTCGCCGAACTTCTCGACCTCGGATCTCCGCTCCTTGAATTGCTTCTCGTACGGCGCCGTCAGCACGCCGTCCTTGACCTTCGCTCCGGGCTTCCACGCGTTCGACAGCGTGCCGTTGACGAGAAAGAGCGACGGCATCGTGTTGTTGCCGGCGGCCCAGAGCCCGCCCCACTGTGGAATCGAGCTCACCGTATGCTTCGTGCCGCCGTGCGCCTTCTCGAGCAGGTACTTGTAGTGCTCCTCGGCTGTCTTGAATGGCTTCGGCGGCTGCTCGACTGCGGGCGTCGGCATCTTGGCCTGGGCGTCCGCTGTCGAATCCCTCGGTTTGGTATTGTCCTGCGCTTGTGCGACGGACAGAGCGCCGGTGAGGAGCAGCGTCGCGCCCCAAATCGTTAGCGTTTTCCTAGCGTGCATCACTTCCCCCGGAGAACGTAGTCGCGATTACCGGCAACGATTCTGCCGCAAAAACACGCGCAAAACTCACGCGCCTCTCGCCCAAGCCACGACGTCGAAGTCGTCCGGCACCTGGATGAACACGTTGGTGATCGGCCCGAGTGCCCGCGTGACGTGGCCTTTGCCGGTCGTGTCCTCGAGGAACACGAGATCGCTGCCGATCTTGCGTCGACTGCCGTCGGTGAGCTCGACCTCGAGCTCGCCCGTCATGTTGATCGCGAACTGCTTGCGCGGCGTGTTGTGCCAGTCGGGTGCGCGCGCGCCCGAGCCGCGATACGCGCCGGCGGTCATTCGCGTGACGGGTATCGGCTTCGCATCGCTCGAGATCGCGAGCTCCTCGACGCGCGAGCCGCCGTCGGGCGTCGTGTAGACGCGCACGACCTTCGCGTCGTGCGCGCCGGCCGGCGCGCCTGTCTGCGCGAACGCGCGTCCTCCGCCGAGCACGAGCGCGGCGCCAGTGATCGAAAGCAAGTCTCTGCGTTGCATGGTGCTTACCTCACGCGCTCAAGAACCGCTGCAGCTCGGCGAGCAGCTCGGCGGGTGCGCCTTCTTGCATGTTGTGCCCGCCCGGCATGCCCTTGCCGATCACGTTGCGTCCGCGCTCGCGCCAGATCGGGAGCACGTCGTAGAGCTTGGCCATCGCCCCGCCGTCGGCCCAGAGCACGTTCACGGGACACGCGATCTTCTTGTCGAGATCGGCCTTGTCGTGCTCGAGGTCGATGGACGCGGCCGCGCGATAGTCCTCGCACATCGCGTGCACACCGGCCGGCGTCACGTTCCTGCGTCGATACTCCGGTAGCTGCGGAGACAGGCCGCCGGGCGGCAGCGCGAGCAGCTGGTTCTCGGGGATCGGCGATGCCTGCAAGAAATTGAACCAGTGGAAGTACGCCTGCACGAAGCCGATGGTTACGTGGGTGTAGAGGTAGTACGTCGGCACGATGTCGATCAGCACGAGCTTGGTGACGGCCGAAGGGTGGTCGAGCGCCATCCGGTGCGCGACGCGTCCGCCGCGGTCTTGGCCGACGACGGCGAACGAGTCGAAGCCGAAGTGCTTCATCACGTCGACCTGATCCAAAGCCATCGCGCGCTTCGAGTAGTTCGAGTGGTCGGGCAGCCCTTGCGGCTGATCGCTGTCGCCGTAGCCGCGAAGGTCGGCGGCGACCACGGTGTAACGCTTCGCGAGCTCCGGCGCGACCTCGCGCCATGTGTAGTGGGTGAGCGGCGCGCCGTGCAGCAGCAGGAGAGCCGGGCGCTTGCGATCGCCGTTGCTGACCGCGGCCTGGATCATGGTGCCGTCGCTCGTCTTCACACGCACGCGCTCGAAGCCCGCGATCTCGAGCGGCTCGGCGGGCGCGGCGGGGGCGGGGCGCGCGTCTTGCGCATGGGCGGCCTGCCTAAGCGATTGCGCGAGCGTCGCGCCGGCGACGAGCGTCGACGCGGTGCGGAGCACGCGGCGCCGATCGGGGGAGAGCAAGCGTTCGTCGGCGGAGCACGGGTCGTGTGCGGCACGGCGGTCTAGTGGTCGATCGGCCTTTCTGCCGAAACGTCGGTCGTCGGTCATGTGCTCTCCCAGATGTGGCAACTCAGCGTGCGGCCGTCGCCTCGGCGGCCTTTTGTTTTTGGAGGCGTTCGAGAAGCGCAATCGTCTCGGGCTTGCGGACGGGCGGATGCGTCGCGAGGAACACCCCCGCGGCCCAGTCGAGCGGCGTGCGGCCCTGCTTGTCGGGCACGTCGAGCCGCGCGCCGTTCGCGGCGAGGTACTCGATCACGTCGTTCGCGCCGCGATTCGCCGCTCCATGGATCGCGCCGACGCCCATCGAGTTGACGGCGTTCACGTCGTTGCCGAGCTCGTGCGTGAGCTTCACGGCTTCGAGCAGCGCGGCCGGCCCTTCGTCGAACGTCTCGCCGACCGCCCAGTTGACGCCCGCGGCCACCATCAACGGCGTCGTACCGGCGGCGGTCGCGATGTTCGGGTCGGCGCCGTGCGCGAGCAGCGCGCGCATCGCGGCGAGATCGCCGGCGGCCGCGGCGCGCAAGAACGGCGTCTGCCCGGTGAGATCCACCCACGCGACCGAGCCGACGACGGTTGTGATGTAGCGTCGCTCGGGCGGGAATTCCTTCGTGCGCGCGTTCGGGTTCGCGCCGGCGTCGAGCAGGCGCCCGATCAGCGCGAGCGCCTCGTCGCGTACGCCGGTCTTCTTTTCGCCTGGTCCGAGCTCGAGGTTGCGCAAGTCAACCGTCGCCCAGAGCGGCGACTCGCCGTACCAGTCCATCGCGTCGACATTCGCGCCCGCGTCGAGGAGCGCGTTCGCGACGGCGAGGTGATCGGTGCGGCCCTCGCGCCTCACGCGAAACGCGTTGGCGTTCAAGATCGCTTCGAGCAGCGGCGTCACCCCGTTGCCGTCGGCGAGCTCGAGCTGCGCGCCGCGCTCCAGGAGCAATTTCGTCTCTGCGAGGTCACCGGCGCGCGCCGCGTACAGCAACGGAGTCTTCGAGCCCGCGGCCGGGAAGCGCTTGCCGCGGTCCTCGGGCCAGCCCGCGCGCACGATGCCGATGCCTTTGGACAGCCCGGGGGGCGACTCGCTCGGCGGAATGAACCGCGGCGGCGGCTCGGAACGAGTGCGCGCGTTCGGATCGGCGCCCGCGTCGAGCAACACTCTCGCGAGCTCGGTATGGCCTTCGCGAACTGCGACCATCAGCGCCGTTTGGCCGAAGCTCTGCTCGCGGCCGTCGACGGCCGCACCGTGCGCGAGCAGCGCTCGCGCGACATCCGGCTCGCCGATGCGCGCCGCGAGCAGCAGCGGCGACTCGCCGGCTGCGTCGAGCCGATTCGCGTCGGCGCCGGCCTCAAGCAGGCGGCGCACGACGTCCGCATTGCCTTCGCCGATCGCGACTTGCAGCGGCGTCACGCCGTGACGATCGGCGCCGTCGACCTTCGCGCCCGCCGCGAGCAGCCGCGCGACGAGATCGGCGTCACCGAGACGCGCCACCCAGTGCAGCGCGGGCGTGCCGTCGCGGTCCGGCGCGTCGACATCCTTCGTTCCCGAGTCGAGCAGCTCCCGCACTCCGGCCAAGTCGCCGCGAGCCGCGGCGGTCGCCAACGGCGACGCCGCGGTATCGACGGCGGCCGGCGCGGGCACCACCGGTTCGTTGCCCGCTGCGGCTGCGCGTGTCCGAACGCTCTGGCCGCTCGCGATCGGCGGCGCCAACGCAACGACCACGAGCGCGGCGAGCGCAGTTGCGGCGTGTGGACCGTGGGCGATGGCTTTGCGCGCGGCGGCACGCATCAGTGGCACCTCAGATCTCGAATGCGCCGGTGCTGTCGCCGAACGAGTCGCCCGGCACGTCGAGCTTGCCGAGCACGCTCACGAGCAGATTCGCGAACGGCGTGCCCTCCGACGCGCGCAAGTGGCGTCCGCCTTGCAGGCGGCCCGCGCCGCCTCCGGCGAGCAGGATCGGGAGCGGGTCGTGATCGTGCTGATTCGGGTTCGCCATGCCGCTGCCGTAGAGCACGATCGAATGATCGAGCAACGAGCCGTCCCCGTCCTTCGTCTCGGCGAGCTTGCGCAGGAAATACGCTAGCCCCACGCGCGTGTGGTACTCGTTGAGCTTCGCGAGCCGGTCGATGTTCGCCGGAACCTCGGAGTGGTGGGACGCGTTGTGGAAGCCCTCCGTCACGCCGCTCTTCGAATAGACGCGATTGCTGAGCTCGCGCGAGACCATGAACGTCGATATGCGCGTGATGTCCGCGCGCCATGCGAGCACGAGCAGGTCGAACATGAGCATCGCGTGCTCCTCGAAGTCGGCCGGGATGCCGTTCGGCTTGTCGGGCACGTCGATCGTCGCGAGCGGCGAGTCCGCGGCGAGCGCGAGCCGCCGCTCGATCTCGCGAACGTCCGTAAGGTAGTCGTCGAGGCGCACCCGATCCGCGCCCGGCAGATCGCGCTGCAACGCTGCGACGTCGCCAGCGACCGAGTCGAGCAGGCTCGACAGCTGTCGTTGCCGGGCCGCGCGCTCGGCCGCGGTGCTGCCGTCGCCGAGCAGGCGCTCGAACACGACGCGCGGGTTCGCTTCCATCGGCAGCGGCGTCTGCGGCGTCAGGTATGCGATCGACGCGCCGGGCTCGAGCGCGAGCTCTAGCGACGGCAGCGCGGTGTCCTGACCGATCTGTCGCGCCGCAACTTGGTCCACGGACGTCGGCGTCGAGCCCGAGCCCTGCGGCGCGCACGTGAGCCAACACTGCGACGAGCGGCCGTGATTCGCGGCCGCGGACGACTCGCCGACATATGCGGACGTGAGCTTGAGGCCGCTCACGATGTTGAGCCGGTCGCGATACGGCTCGAGCGACTTCAAGATCGGTTGGAATTCGAATCCGCGGCCGACGGCCGTCGGTACCCACCGATTCATGATGCAGCCGTGCGGGATGTAGATGCAGGCGAGTCGCGAACGCGGCGCTCCGGCGGCGGCCGCGCGCCTCATGCCGGCCGGGATCATCGACTCGAGCAGCGGCAGCGCGAGCGCGACGCCCGCACCGCGCAGCAGCGTGCGTCGCGAAAGATGCTTGCCGGTCAGATAACGCATGTCTGGCTCCCCGGGTAAAGATTACTCCGCGCCGGCCCTCCGGACGACGAGGTCCGCGCCGAGGGCGGCCGTCGCGGTTCCCGAGCCCGTCTTCACACGCTTCTGGAACGAGTCGCTCGCGACGATGGCTTGCACGAGCGCCGCGAGCGAGCGGCCGTGCGCCGCCGCGTCGCGCACGGCCTGGCGTGCGGCGGGACGGTCGTAGTACTCGAGCTCGCGGCCGAGCGCGTAGGTCATGAGGCGCTCGGTCAGCGCCGCGACGAACGCGTCGGAGCGCGCCAGGAGCGCTCGACGCAGGTCCGCTGCGCCCGCGATTCGCGTGCCGTCGGTCAGCTGCGTCGCGGCGTTCACCGCGTGGCCGTCCTCCTGCTCGCGCCAACGGCCGACGAGATCGAAGTTCTCGAGCGCGAGCCCGACTGGATCCATGATCGCGTGACACACCGCGCACGTGGAATTTGCGCGATGCATCTCGAGGCGCTCGCGGACGGTGTCGCCGACGAGATTGGTCTTTCCGACGGCTTCCTTCGCTAGGTCGGCCGCGGCGCCCGGCGGCGGGCTCGGCACGGCCGCGCCGAGCAGGTTCTGCACGATCCACGCGCCGCGCACGACGGGCGACGTGCGGTTCGGCGCCGACGTGATCGTGAGCAAGCTGCCTTGACCGAGCAATCCGCGCCGCGGGCTATCGGGCGGCAGCGAAACGCGGCGCATGTAGCTGTCGTGCACGCCGGCCATGCCGTAGTGCGCGGCGAGCCGCTCGTTCACGTACGTGTAGTCGGCATCGAGCAGCGATACCACGTCGCGCTTCTCGCGCAGCGAGTCCGCGAACAGCAATTCGGTCTCGTGCCGGAACGCGGCGCGCAGATCCGCGTCCCACTCGGGATCCTGCGACGGAAAGTCGTCGAGCTCGCGCAGACGTAGCCACTGGCCGACGAAGTTGACCACGAAGCGCTGCGCTTTGGGTGCGGCGAGCATCCGCTCGACTTCGCGCTCGAGCACTTGGCCGTCGTGCAGCCGGCCGGCCGCGGCCGTTTCGAGCAGCTCGTCGTCCGGAATGCTGCTCCAGAGAAAGAAGGAGAGGCGCGAGGCGAGCTCGAGATCCGAGATCCGATAGACGGCGCCGGCCGCGACGTCGGCCGGCTCGCGCTCGAATCGATACAGGAACTTGGGATCGACGAGCAGGCGGGACAGCGCGTACTGGATGCCGCCTTCGAACGTGCCACTCTCGCCACGCCCGATTCGATAGAACTCGAGCAGCCGATCGAGCTCCGAGCTGCCGGCCGCAACCGGATGCCGGAACGCGCGCGTCGCGAGGCGCTCGAGAATGCGCGCCGCGCACGCCGCATCGTCCGCGCCCGAGCTTGGGGTGCAGACGAAGATCGCGCGGCGGCTCGGCGTGTCGCCGGCGCCCGTCGCGTTGTAGGGTCCGTCGATCACGAGCCCCGCGATCGCGCCGCCGAGCGCGACCTCGCCGAGATAGAGCTCGTTGACGCCCGAGCAGCGCTTGACGTCGACCAGCGCGGCCGTGATGCGCTGCGTGCCCGCGGGCACGCGGAGTCGAATCCGGCGGTGCTCGTCGAGCGCGAGCGGCGCTCCGTTGTACGCGAGCTCGACGCGCGGGCCGTCGCACCAGACGAGCGCACCGGTGGGATTGTCCCAGCCTGCGTTCTGCAGGAAGGCTTGCACCGAGATCTCGTAATCGGCGTCGAGTGGAAAGTTGTGCTCGACGGCAAGCCCGCCGCGCGTGCCGAGCGGCAGCCCTTCGACGTGCCGTTGCTGGGCGCCCCCCGCAGCGGCGGCGTAACGCGTCTCGCTGTGGCCCATCGAGAGATCGCCGACCGCGCGCCGGCTGATCTGCATCGCCGCGATCGCGTACCCCTCGAGCAGCGCCGGGGACACGCTGAGCGCCGCCGCGATGTTGTCGAAGCCGCCGACGGAGACGTCGGCCGGCAGCGTCGCCGCGAGCGCGTCGGCATCGTAGTCGAGCAAGTCGCGGACGGCGTTCGCGTACTCGGCTCGATTCAATCGCGCGAGCGGCTTCGAGCCCGGGTTCGGATTGCGCGCCCACGCCGCGTCGAGCTCGTGCTCGGCCCAACTCGCAATCGAATCGAGCGCGGAGCGGTCGGGACGGGGCTCGCCCTTCGGCGGCATCAGACCCGCGCGCAGCTTGCGCGCGGCCGCTTCCCAAACCTTCGCGTTCTTGTCGACGCCGACACGGCCGATCTTCTTGAACGACACGCCGCCGGCGAGGTCGTCGTCGTTGTGGCAACCGATGCAGTACTTGTCGAGCACGGGCCACGGCGCGGCGGCCGCGTCGTTGCGGCCCCGATCGTGGAGCGCTACGGCGCCGATGATCGCCCCGCCAATGATCGCGACGGCGACGACCGCTGTCGCGACGAGCAACGAGCGACGCTGCATCCGGTCCCCCGAGAATCCGTGGGCAAGAGCGCCGATCCGCGCGCGAAGAGAGCTCTGTCCGGCGCGCGCGCTACACTCGGCCCGCGCGCACAGTATACCGCTCCAAGGAATGCTAGGGTTCTGGCGGAGCCAAACCAAATGGCGGCACGAGAGTCGAAGGGTGGCGGGTCCGTGGTCGGCGTGTTTGCCCGTTCCCGCTCGGATGATGACGGCGTGCGCTCGATAGTCACTGCACTCTTTCTCTTCCTGCTCGCTGGCGCGCTGCCGCTAGAGGTTTGCGCCGTAACGCTCGTCGTGCCGACGCAGTTTCCGAAGATCCAAGCCGCGATCGATGCCGCTCAGTCGCTCGATCAAGTCGTCGTCCAGCCCGGCACGTACACCGAGAACCTGACCTTGCGTAGCGGCGTCGACGTGATCGGCAGCGAGCCGGCCCGCACGTTCCTCCAGCCGCAGACGAGCACGCAACCGACGGTGCTGATCCGGCTCGTGAACAATGTGCGGTTCTCCAACTTCACGCTGACCGGAGCGACGACCGCGATCTCGGTCGCCACGAGCACGGGTGTCCAGATCACGAACAACGTATTCGACTCCGCGAGCGGCATCGCGATCGACAGCGCGAGCTCGTCGGCTCAAATCGCGAACGACGTGTTCTTCAGTAATGCGATCGCTATTCGTCGCGACTCGACTCTGGTCGCGATCACGAACGACATCTTTCGCAGCAACACCGTCACACTCAGGAACAACGGCGCGCTGGTCGACGTCAGCACGAACGTCACCGCAAATTGCTGGTCGAACAATGCCGATTTGCTCGTCGGCGGCGTGGACGGCGGCTACGGAACGCAGATCACGCTCGGCGATCCGTTGTTCGTGGCGGAGAAGGGCGGCGACTATCACTTGAAGCAGGGCTCGCCGTGCATCGACGCGGGCCAAGGCACCGACGTTATCGACAACTCCGTCGCGGACCTCGGGGCCTACGGCGGGCCGAATGCCGCCACGCTGCCGCTGCCCGTTACAGGGGTGGCGCTGACGGACGCGAGCGCCGCGACGCCGGCGATCGCGGTAATCTGGGCCGCGAATCTCAGTTATCTCGTCACCCACTCGGCGCTGCCCGGAAGCTATAACGTCTACTACAAGCAAGGCGCGCCAGGCTCGCCGTACACGGGCATCGACGCGGGCGGTGGCACACAGCGTTCGCCAGTCGACGTGGGCAACGTCACCACGTTCACACTGGGCAATCTCTCGCCATTGCCGGCGAGCGCGTCCGCAACTCAGCTCTCGAGCGCCGCCGGTCAGAACCAGGCCGTCACGCTAGCGTGGGCCCCCGTCCAGGGCGCGAGCGGCTATCGAGTTCACTTTGGGCTAGCTTCGACGACGGAGAACCAGAAAGACGCCGGCAACGTGACGACGGTCACCGTCGAAGGCCTAACGAACGGCAAGTCGTACGTTTTCGCGGTCGGCACGCTCACGCGAGCGACCTATTACGTCGTGGTCACCGCGCGAGACAGCACGCCGAGCAAGCACGAGAGTGCGTACTCGGCGGAGACGTCGATTCAGGTCGGCAATCCCAACGAGTCGCCTCTGTCGAACCAGCTCACTGCTCTGCCGCAGTCCACGGCGCCGTATCCCACTCTGCCGGACAAGGGCGGCTGCTTCATCGCGACCGCAGCCTACGGCGCGGACTGGTATGCGGAGGTGCAGACGTTGCGCGACTTCCGCGACGTGTATCTGCTGCGAAACGCTGCGGGACGTTCTTTCGTCGCGCACTACTACGAGTCGTCGCCGGCCGTTGCCGACTACATCCGCGCGCATCCCGCATGGAAGCCGTTCGTGCGCGCGCTTCTGACGCCGCTCGTCGTCGTCGCGTTGTTCCTGCTCGGCAGCGGCGTCGCGGCCAAGATCAGCATTGCGGTGCTGGTGATGGCGCTCGTCGCGGTGCGCTGGCGACGCCGAAGACCCGGCGGGCAGCGCGGGAGCGAGGAGGGAGTCTCATGTTGACACCCGCGCGGTTCCTGACGGCCCTCGCGCTCGGGCTGCTCTTCAATGCGCCGGCGTGGAGCCAAGGCTCTGGGTCGCTCGACAGTCCGCGCTGGACCTACGAGCTGCGCGGGATCTATTTCCGGCCCGACCTCCCGCAGTTCTCGACGTTCTACGGCAATGACCACAGCACTTATTTCGGCATCGCGGGAACCTATCGACTTCTCGACCGGCTCGAGCTCGGCGGCGAGTACGGCCTCATGAAGGAGCACGGCGTCGGTGTGCAGACCAATAGCGGGCTTCTCGGCGGCTCGGTCGAGTATCGGCTCGACTCGTTCCACGTGTTCGCGAACTGGATCTTCCAGAACGAGCCGACGCAGCGCGTCGTTCCGTACGTCGGGGCCGGGCTTCTCGTCATGCGCTACGAGCAGTCCGTCGAGCTGCAGCCGAAGATCGAGGGACGCACCGATCCCGGTTGGTCGGCGCGCGCGGGCGTGCGTTTCCAGGTCGCGTCGGTCGGGCCCGTGCCGCGGAGCTCGTCCACGGAGAGCTCGTACTGGCGTGCCTACATGTTCCTCGAGGCGCAGCACATGAGCGCGAAGGTAGACGGCCAGAATCTCGGCGGCGACGCCGCCGTGCTCGGATTCCGGATGGAGTTCAACTTCCACTAGGCCCGCACGCGCGACCGCGTATGCGCGTCACGTGCTATGTTCGCGTCCCAATCCGTTCTCGGCCGATCGCGAAGGTAGGAGACAGCGATGGTGCGTGACGTGTTACCCGATCTATCCGAGCAGGTCGTGCTGATCACCGGCTCCGGACGAGGCCTCGGCAGGTCAGCTGCACAGCATCTCGCGCGCTGCGGCGCCGTGGTCGGTATTGCGGACATCGACGGCGCTTCGGCCGAGGAAACCACCGCCACGATCAAGGCCGCCGGCGGGCAAGCGCATGCCTTTACTTGCGACGTTGCGCAGCAACGGGCATTCGCGGAGATGGCGGCCGACTTTGCGCGGCGCTGCGGGCGCATCGACGCCGTGATCAACAACGCGGCGCTTTTGAAATACGAGCCGCTCGAGTCGATCAGCGAGGACACCGTCGACCGCATGCTCGGCGCGGGCTTCAAGTCGGCGATCTGGGGCTCGCAGGCGCTCGTCCGACACATGCGGCCCGACGTCGGCGGCGCGATCGTCAACCTATCCTCGCCCGTGATCGTGCGCGGCTATCCGAACACGCTCGTGTACAGCGCGATCAAGAGCGCCGTCACGTCACTCACGCGGACGCTGGCTGCCGAGCTCGGGCCGCGCAAGATCCGCGTCAACGCCGTCGCGCCGGGCTCGGTGCCTACACCGGGCGCGATGGGCCTCAACTCCAAAGAGGAGTACGAACGCCGCGCGAAAACGATTCCGCTGCGGCGGCTCGGGCGCGAGAGCGACAACGACAAGGCCGTGGCCTTCCTGTTGAGCCGGGAGGCCGAGTTCATCAACGGCGCGGTTCTGCAGGTCGACGGCGGCATCGCCGCGTCGGCGTAGAGAGGAAGGACGAGACATGGCGCAAGCAGCGGCACTCTGGCGGCGGGATCTCTTGGAGCACGTGCAGGCCGTGATTCGTGACGATATCGCGCGCGGACGGTATTTCGGCGCGGTGCTCAAGGTCGCGCGCGGAGGCGAGGTCGGACTCGAGACCGCGATCGGCGCCGAGGGAGGGCCCGGAACGAAGCCGCTCGACATGGATTCGGTGTTCAGCATCTTCTCGGCGACAAAGGCGATCACGAACGTGCTCGCGTTTCGCGCGATCGAGCGGGGCGAGCTGATGTTGACGACCAAGGTCTCGCAAGTGATCCCGGAATTCTCGGGCGGGATTCGCGAGCGCATCACCCTGTTCGATCTGCTCACGCACGCGTCGGGCCTGCCTTCGGTGTTCACGCCGAAGGCGGGCATGAACATCGACCAGCTGCATCTCGTCATCGAGGCGATCTGCGAGAACGTGCACGCGACGGCGGAGCCGCAGGAGCGCGTGGACTACTCGCCGCTCGCCAATCACGCGCTGCTCGGCGAGATGATCCGGCGCACCGACGCGAAGCGCCGACGCTATCGCGACATCGCTCAGCAGGACTTGTTCGACCCATTGAAGATGGCGTCCTCGGCGATCGGTCGGCCCGAGCGCCTGAAGTCGCGTCACGTCGTGCCGGTATTCGGCGCGAACGCGCCGACGCAGCATCCGAGCTCGCGCGTCCCGGGCATCAACGGTGCGTTCGAGGATCCCGACGCGGAGATGCCATGGGTCGGCGCGGTCTGCTCAGTGCCCGATCTGTTTCGCTTCGCGGAGATGCTGCGCCGCGGCGGCGAGCTCGATGGCGTGCGGATCCTGTCGCCCGCGATCTTGCAGCTCGCGACTCGCAACTGGACGGGCGAGAAGCCGAACGAGCTGTACAAAGCCGTCGCCAATCGCGCGGGTTGGCGTCCGTATCCGGCCTACATGGGGCTCGGTTTCGCGATTCGCGGGCTTGGGCTTCATCACGCGATCTACGGCACGCTGTGCTCGCCGGAGACCTTCGGCAACTACGGCGCCGGCAGCGTGCTGTTCTGGGTGGATCCGGTGCGCGAGATCACGTTCGCTTTCTTGAGCGCCGGCGTGATGGGCCAAGCGCCGAACATCGAGCGCTTCCAACGGCTCTGCGACATCGTGACGTCGGCGGCGATCTAAGGAAGCGGCCGCTGCGACGCCCACAACCCGTACAATGGCGGGCGTCGCGCGCCAAGTGCGCCGCGACTCATAAGAACTAATAACGATTCCGATCGGGGGAATGATGGCAAACGGCAAGAGCAAGGTACTCACCTACGAGAACGGTCTGCTGGTGCTGCTGGGCTTCACCTTCGGCATCGTGTTCTTCGAGCGCAACGCGATCGGCCCGCTCGCTGCGTACATCATCAAGGATCTGTCGCTGAGCCAGGCCGAGGTCGGGATGCTCGGCTCGGGGTTGTCGCTCGCATGGGCCATTTCGGCGTACGTGATCGGAGCGTGGTCGGATCGCAGCGGCGTCCGCAAGCCGTTCCTGCTCGTGTCCGTCGTCGTGTTCTCACTGTGCTCGGCGCTGTCCGGCATCGCGGGCACGTTCATGCTGTTGCTGCTCGCGCGCGTCGTGATGGGCTTCGCCGAAGGTCCGTTCCTGCCGATCTGCTTCTCGATCATGAACGTCGAGTCGTCGCCGAAGCGCCGCGGCGTGAACGCCGGGCTGATGCAGAACTTCTTCGCGTCGCTGCTCGGCACGACCGTCGCGCCGCTCGTGCTGCCGTGGCTCGCCGATCAGTACGGTTGGCGTACCGCGTTCTATTTGAGCGCGATCCCGGGGCTGCTCTGCGCGTTTTTCATTTGGCAGTTCGTCAAAGAGCCGAAGGCGGTTGCTCAAGAGGTCGCGGCGGTCGCTGCTCCGAAGCCCGGGATGCTCGACATGCTGAGGCAGCGCAACATCCTCGTTTGCTCCGGCATCTCGGTGTTCATGATCTCCTGGTATCTCGTCGGGATCATTTTCTTGCCCGTGTTCTTCAGCGTCGTGAAGGGGATGCCGCCCGACGTCGCGGGGCAGGTCGTCGCGCCGATGGGCATCGCGACGATGATCTGCGGCTTCATCGTGCCCGCCATCTCCGACCGCATCGGCCGCAGGCCTGCGATGATCATCTTCACGTTCATCGGGCTCGTGACGCCGATCGCTGCGCTGTATTTCAGCGGACCGCAATGGATGCTGAGCGTGTTGCTGCTAATCGGCTGGACCGCGTCGGGCTCCTTCGCAGTGTTCATGGGCGTCGTTCCGTCCGAGACCGTGCCGAAGGCGCTCGCCGCGTCGTCGATGGGGCTCGTCGTCGGCGCGGGCGAAATCGTCGGCGGCGTGTTGTCGCCGACGATTTCCGGCTGGATCGCCGATCAGACCTCGCTCGCCGCGCACATGGTCGTCATGATCGTGTGCGCACTGTGCGGCGGCGTGTTGAGCTTGTTCCTGCGCGAGACCGCGCCGGCCAGATCGAGAGACCGCGTCGGCGCTCCGGGCATGGCGGTGCAGTGAACGGACTCGTTGCGCGATAGCCTGCCGACCCGTGAACGATCAGGTCTCGGAGCGGTAGAACGCGTCGATGAGCCGCGCCGCGCGCGGCCCGTTCGTGCCGACCGCGTGCATCTTGTTGCACGCGTACGAGAAGCCGACGTGCGCATCGGGGTCGCAAAAACCGAGCGAGCCGCCGATGCCGTGATGACCGAAGCTGCGCATGTTCGGTCCCATGTAGACGGCTTCGGGCGTGTTCAGCAGCACGCCGAGCGCCTGATGGTAC